>Ga0310916_10003199_pt1 | contig 10124 bp, 10 predicted proteins | sample GREbulkMGLF176_FD_203444 | JGI IMG/M metagenome (GOLD analysis project Ga0310916, IMG submission 203444) | Lab enrichment of tropical soil microbial communities from Luquillo Experimental Forest, Puerto Rico - GRE.bulkMG.LF176 | ecosystem: Environmental > Terrestrial > Soil > Tropical forest >... | reverse complement strand
TCGAACTGGCGAGCCGGCCGGGTCAAGGCCGAAGCCGGCGGAGCCGGGCGCGCGTAAGCGCGAGCCTTGACGCGGCCGGAGCGCCAGTTCACCAAGACAGTTGCTCACCCGGAATGGCCGCGCGAAGCGCGCCCATTCCGACCTCTCCCCGCTGGGGAGAGGTGAAGAGCGGCTGCGTCTCTTTCGTCGAACTACATTCTAGGAGCAAAGGCCATGGCGCAACGTCTGCAAGGCAAGCTCGCTTTGGTCACCGCCGCGGGACAGGGCATCGGCCGCGCCATCGCCGAGGCGTTTGCCGCCGAGGGCGCAAGCGTGGTCGCAACCGACGTGGAGGAGAACAAGCTCGACGGCATGAAAAGCGCCAGGCGCCGCAAGCTCGACGTGCGCTCGACCGCGGCGGTCGAGGCCATGGCGCGCGACATCAAATCGGAGCTGGGCGCCATCGACGTACTGGTCAATTGCGCGGGCTTCGTGCACCACGGCAGCGTGCTCGCCTGCTCCGAGCAGGACTGGGATTTCACATTCGATCTCAACGTCAAATCCATGCATCGGACCATCAAGGCGTTCCTGCCGGGCATGCTGGAGAAGCAGGCGGGCGCGATCGTCAACATCTCGTCGGCGGTATCCTCGATCCGCGGCGTTCCCGACCGCTACGTCTACGGCGCCAGCAAGGCTGCCGTCATCGGGCTGACCAAGGCGGTCGCCGCCGATTTCATCAAGCAGGGCATCCGCGCCAACGCCATCTGCCCCGGCACCATCGAATCGCCCTCGCTCGAAGGGCGCATCGGCGCGCTCTCGCAGGCGACAGGCAAATCGCTCGCCGAGGTCGAGCGCGCCTTCGTCGAGCGCCAACCCATGGGGCGGCTCGGGAAGCCGCAGGAAGTGGCGGCGCTTGCCGTCTTTCTCGCCTCCGACGAGGCAAGCTACATCACCGGGCAGGCGCACCTCGTCGACGGCGGCATGGCGCTGTGAGCATCATCGGCTCACCCCGATCAGGTCGATCTCGACCAAGGTGTCCTTGACCAGGAGGCCGGTGCACCCGACCGTTGTGCGCGGGGGCGGCCGCTTGAAGATGCGCTTCCACACCGAATCGAAGACGTGGAAATTGTTCAGATCGGTGAGAAAGACCTGCGCCTTGACCACGTGATCGAGCGAGGAGCCCGCAGCCTCGAAAGTCTTTTTCAGGTTGTCGAGCACGTAGGCCGTCTGCAGCTCGATGTCCGACCCGTAGTAGGGAAAGCTCTCGTGCCTGCGCGCCGCTGCAGGCACGCCGGTCACGTAGTCGCTGGCGATCTGTCCGGCGGCAAAGACGTGGCTGCCGAGCCGGAATGCCTCGCTGTAATGGGCGAGCGGCCGCGGCGCTGCGGACGCAATCGCGCCATGCGCGAGGCCTGCTCGCGGCACGTATCCGACGAGATCGATCTCAACCAGCGTGTCCTTGACCAGCAGGCCGGTGCAGCCGACGGTGGTGCGCGGCGGCGGCACCTTGAAGATGCGCTTCCACACCGTATCGAAGCCATGGAAATGATCGAGATCGGTGAGAAAGACCTGCGCCTTGACCACGTGATCGAGCGAGGAGCCGGCGGCCTCGAAAGTCTTCTTCAGGTTGTCGAGGATGTAGGCCGTCTGCAGCTCGATGTCCGATCCGTAGTACGGGAAGCTCGCCTGCGTGCGCGCCGGTGCGGGGACGCCGCTCTTGAAGTCGCTGGCGAGCTGCCCGGCCGCAAAGACGAGATCGCCGACGACGAATGCCTCGCTGTAGTTGGCGAGCGGACGCGGCGCCGACGACGCGATGACCGCGTGCGCGAGCCCCGGTCTCGGCACGTAGCCGATGAGGTCGATCTCCACCAGCGTGTCCTTGACCAGAAGGCCGGTCACCCCGATGGTGGTGCGCGGCGGCGGCACCTTGAAATAGCGTCGCCATACCGTGTCGAAGCCGTGAAAATTGTTGAGATCGGTGAGGAAGACCTGCGCCTTGACCACGTGATCGAGCGAGGAGCCGGCGGCTGCGAGCGTCTGTTTCAGGTTCTCGAGCACATAGGCGGTCTGCAGCTCGATGTCCGAGCCGTAGTAGGGAAAGCTCGCATGCCGGCGCGCCTGGGCGGGGCCGCCGTCCTTGAAGTCGCTCGCGAGCTGCCCGGCGGCAAAGACGAGGTCGCCGGCGACGAATGCCTCGCTGTAGTTGGCGAGCGGACGCGGCGCGCCCGAAGCGATGACGCTGATGGCCACGTTATCTCCCGGTCAATCGACGAGGCGGCAGCTTATAATGGAAATAGCTCACTGTCGAAGCGGCCACATCGAGCACCGAGGCTTTGCAATGAACTCAATCAACGTCATCGCGCCCTACAAGCATCACGGCATGTGGGTGTTTGACGACCCGCGCGTGGGGCTTCTTCAGGAGCCGTTCGTGTCCGGTGCCGATACCATGATCGACCGGGTAGTGGCCGACCTGCCCGATGCCGAGCGCGGCTTTACGCTGGTCTTTTCCGCCACGCCGTTCCCCGGACACCAATATCGCCTCGACTGGCGGCGCGCGGAGGGCGGCGGCAACTGGTATTACGCCGAGCAACTGGGCATGGAGGGCTGGCTCTGCCCGGCGCTCCTGCGCTACTTCTCCGAGCCGCCGAAAGAGCTGTACGTGCAGATCAGGTAGGATTCCCGCAGGGAACCCAACAAACACGGTGCCCGCAGCAACGACCGCCGCAGCCTGCGCTATTCCGACTTGATGCCGGCGGCGCGGATCACGGGCGCCCATTTCTCCGTGTAGGCGACGATGAAGCGACCGAACTCAGCCGGCGAGCCGGAAAAGATCTCCGCCCCGAGATCGGTAAAGCGCGATCTGAACTTCGTATCTGCAAGCCCGTCATTGATGGCCCTGTTGAGATTCTCGATGATGTCGTCCGGCGTGCCCTTCGGCGCGCAGATGCCCTGCCAGCCGACGCCTTCGTAGCCGGGGACGAAATCGGCAATCGGCGGCAGGTCAGGTAAAAGCTGAGTGCGCGTCGCGTTGGTCACCGCGAGGGCGCGAACGGTGCCCGCCTTGATCTGCTCGATCCAGGTCACGACCGAGCCGAACATCACCTGAATGCGCCCGCCAATCAGCTCGGGGATGGCGGGGCCGTCGCCGCGGTATTGCACCGTCACCATGTCGAGGCCGGTAAGCGACTTGAACAGCTCGCCGTAAAGGTGCGGCGAGCTGCCGGTGCCGGCCGAGCCTAAATTGATCTTGCCGGGATTGGCCTTGGCGTAGGCGATGAACTCGGGAACGGTCTTTGCAGGAAACGCCGAATTGACCAGCATCACATTGTAGGTCTTCACCGTGCTCGCGACCGGCGCGAGGTCGCGGATGAAGTCGAACTTGAGGTTCTGATAGATGGTCGCGTTCCACGCGTTCGAGGTCGAGGCTTCGAGCAGCGTATAGCCGTCGGGGCTCGCCCGCACCACCGCCTCGGTGGCGAGGTTGCTTCCCGCGCCCGGCCGGTCCTCGATGATGAACTGCTGGCCAATCCGCTCGGACACCATCTGCCCAGTGAGCCGCGCCACGATGTCGTTGACCCCGCCCGCCGCATAGCCAACGAGAAGGTGCACGGGCCGCGACGGATAGGGTTGCGTGCGCGCAGTGCCGGCAAAGGCCGCAAGCGCGCCGGCGCCGGCAGCGACTTGCAGGAATTGGCGTCGAGGAAGCTGCATGGATATCCCCGGGAATGTCTCAGGAAGCGCAGACGGGACGCTCGGCGTTGCCAACGAGTTTGCGGGCGCATGAGGGACGGACTCCGGCCTGATCCCCGGCGCAGGCAGGCGCGAGACTACACGCAGTGGCGAGTCGCGAGAAGGAGGGCGCATCGTCGCGGTGCGGTTTCGCGCGAAGCCCAACGCTGCGAGGGACAAGCCTGCGACGGACAAGCCTCGTTGCAGCGAACGACGGTCTGTGACATTGCCGTCGCCCCATGCCAACAAGAGCCAACCGGGAGCCTTACTGCGCCATGCCTCGCCTCGTCATCGCCAATATCGACTATCTCGTCACCGTCGATCCGCAGCGCCGCATTATCCGCGACGGCGCGCTCGTCATCGAGGGCGGCCGTATCGCCGCAGTCGGCAAGAGCGCCGATCATCCGGCAATTACGGGCGACGAGGTGATCGATGCACGCGGCAAGCTCGCCTTGCCGGGTGTGTTCGACACACACGTGCACAACGCCCAGCAGCTCGGGCGCAGTTGCGGCGACGAGGCCTATTCGGGGCCGGAGCGGCTGTTCCGCAGGCTATGGCCGGTCGAGGCGCACATGGACAAGGACGATGCGCTCTGCGCGGCACGGCTGGCGCAGGTCGAGATGATCCGCGCCGGCACAACCTGCTTTGCCGATCCGGGCAGCTACTTCACCGCTGAGACCGCCCAGGCCGTCAAGGAGAGCGGCATGCGCGGCATGATCGCCCGCACCGTGTTCGACATGGGCCAGACCACCATGGGCAACCTGCCGCCGGGCTTCTTCGAGCCGACGGACGAGGCGATCGCGCGCGCCGACGAGATGGTCGCCGCATTCGACGGCGCGCTTGATGGCCGCCTCAAGGCCTGGTTCTCCATCCGCGTGCCGGTGGCATTGTCTGACGAGCTTTTGCGCCGGCTCGGCAAATTTGCCGACAAGCGCGGTGTCGGCATCATCGGCCACGCCTGCGAGAACCGCGACGAAACCGTCGCCTCGCACCTGAAATACGGCATCGGCGACATCGCGCGGCTCGAGAAGCTGGGGCTGCTTGGGCCCAACATGCTCCTTCTGCACATGGGCTGGGTTGACGCCAAGGAGCTGCACATGCTGCAGAAGCGGGACGTCAAGATTTCGCTCGCGCCGTCCGCCTCGATGCATCAGGCCATGGGCAATATCAGCCACGGCAAGACGCCGGAAATGCTGGAGCTCGGGCTGTCGCTTTCGCTCGGATCGGATTCAGCCATGTCGTCGAACTATCTCGACGCCATCCGGCAGGCCTTTCTCATCGTCGGCGGCCTGCACGAGGCGCGCCTCGATCCCAAGGTGCTGCGCCCGGAAACCGCGGTGGAGATGCTCACCATCAACGGCGCGCGCTGCATGCTGTGGGATAAGGAGCTCGGTTCGCTCGAAGTCGGCAAGAAGGCCGATGTCACGCTGCTCGACATCATGCGCCCCGAGTGGCAGCCGATCCACAATCCGATCGCGAACCTCGTCTATTGCGCGCACGGCGGATGCGCCGACACCGTGATCGTCGACGGCAAGATCCTGATGCGCGCGGGCAGGGTGCTCACTCTCAACGAGAGTGATCTCTACGAGGAGGCGCAGGATCGCGCCGCCTCGCTGATTCGGCGCACCGGGCTCGAAGCGGCGGTCGCCTCGATCTGGCCGATGCATTAGCTGGAGTGCCCCGTGGAAGAAACCGATGCAGCTCAAACAAGAAAATGGCGCACACATCATGAAATATGGTGTCACCGCGCTGGATCGGGCTCTGCTCGACAACAAGCTCGTCGACGAAACGATTTGTGGATCACGCCGACCTGCGTCGATCGGGGCAAAAGAGCTTTCGCCGACATCGAGGCCGACAAGCTCGATCTCGAGTTGCTCCGAACGCACCGGTTTACGAACGGGGTCATGGCCCCCACATACCGTCCGCGCTAGAGCATGTCCCGCAAAAGTGGGCACCGGTTTTGCGAAAAAGGACATGCTCAAACAAAAAGCTAGAGCAGGATGATGATTCGAAGAAAAGTCATTCCGCGCTAGAGGCAACCATGGCGACTTTGATGAGCTCCATCAATTCTGCAGCAACGCGACGGTGCCCAGGCCGCCATCGGCACATATGCTGACAATGGCGCGGCTGCCCGGCGGCATCGCGGCAAGCTCCTTCACAGCTTGACTCAGGATACGCGCGCCGGTCGCTCCGAAGGGATGGCCAAGCGCAACGCTGCCCCCGTGGGGGTTCATGCGATCGCGCGGGAAGCTTCCGAAGGTATGTTCAACCCCGGCCTTCTCGCGAACATACTTTTTATCTTCCAGAGCCCTGATATGGCAGGCCACCTGCGCCGAAAACGCCTCGTGAATTTCCCAGAGCGCAATTGCATTAAACGTTAGCGAGTGCCGCGCAAGCAACCTCGCTATGGCAGTGACGGGCGCCATGAGCAGTCCTTCGTTGAAGATGTCGATTGCGGCCATCTCAAAATCCATCAGTTGTACCCGCGGGGTTTCGCTCGGCAGTCGCGACAAGCCCGCATCTGTCGCAACCCATATCGCTGCGGCTCCATCTGTCAGGGGCGAGCTGTTGCCCGCGGTCAGCGTTCCCCGCCCACTGGCCCGATCAAAAGCCGGCCTCAATCGACCGAGCTTTTCCATGGAAGTGTCGCGGCGCGGAAAGTGATCTCGCGCCGTGCCGTCGAGAGGAATGATCAGGTCGGCAAAGAAGCCGCGATCCTGCGCCGCGATGGCGCGTTGATGGCTCGCGAGCGCAAGCTCATCCTGCTCCTGACGGCTGACGTTCCAGGTCTTGGCCATGTCCTCGGTGTGCTCGCCCATGCTGCGTCCGGTGACGCGATTTTTTACCTCCGGTATGAAAAGACGGATGTCGGATGGGCGCAGTTTGCGAAAAACGGCGATGCGCTGTCTCAGATCGCGCGCCCGACCGACCCGGCGCATCCAATCCGAGAGATTTTGTCCGAGTCCGATCTGAACTCGGCTCATGCTTTCGACGCCGCCGACCAGTGCCAGCGATGCGCTGCCGCGCGCGAGCATTCCGGCCGCTTCAAATACGCCCGCCATGCTGGTGCTGCATTGCATGATGGTGGTAAACGTCGGCACGTGTGGATCGAGCTTGGCTTCGAGCCATACCTCCCGCGCCAGATTGGCGTAGGCGAGATTTGGAATGACCGCGCCCCAGACGCCAAAATCGATGGGGCCGCGCACGCGTGCTGCCATGACCTGCACGACCGGCACCGACAAGGTCAGCGAATCGCGGTGTGCAAACGGCCCATCAACTCCCACGAAGGGAGTGCGGACACCGGCCAATAGCCAAATAGAATTGCTCGCCATCGTGATCACTCCCTTGAGGCGGCGAATTGTCGAGGCAGCTCGCCAACGGTTAGAGCAGCTTGGCGCGCCTCACGGTGCCGCCTGACGCCTGACGCGCTCGCCAGAGCCTGTGCGAAACTGTCGACCCATAACGAACGTCGCGCAATGCGTCTCGCGTGCGTGCGCCAACAGATCGCCTTCACACGCGCCGCACGCGCCCCTTCGAATTTCATCAATCAATTAACAGCAATCCACTGATAATCAGCATCGCAACAGCAGTGCCGCCATGTACGCCGAACGCGACGGTCCTGCTACCGCCCTGTTGCAACACGATCACGGCATCAGCGATCGGAATGAGGGTGGCGATTAGCATGAACCAACCAAGGGCGTGTGCGGACCCGTAAGCCATAAGCATCGCGATGAACAGTCCCGATGCAATGTCACGAATGCCTTTAGCGGATAGATACGCTCGCGAATGCGGCTCGGCACCAGCCGGTACGCCATAACCCGCGGCTGCTGTTGAAGGCGCCAACAGAAAGCGGCACCCAATGAAAATGATCCCAGCTGCGATCACACCGGACAGGTAGAAACCGATACTTGTCATCACGCGTTCTGCTCTCCGTCAACGCTCAGACTTTCGAACTTGTGTCTTTTTGAACGCGATTCGAGCGGCTCGAGCGGCGGGTTAATCTCGCCCATCGTGCGGTGGTAGGGGCGGGTTTGAAACCCGCCCCTACCACATCGCAATTTTGTGCACGGAGGCGCTGCCCCTATTGATCCACCAGCACCATCCAGTTGACCCCGAAGCGGTCGGCGAGCATGCCGAAGCGCGGCGAGAAGAAGGTTTTGGTCAGCGGCATTGTCACTTTCCCGCCCTCGCCGAGGGCTGTGAACATCTTCTCGGCCTCGGCCTCGGTCCTGGTCGAGATGGTGAGGGCAAAGCCGTCGAACTTCGGCTGGCCCTGACAGCGGCCGTCGGAGGCCAGCACCTTGGTATCGCCGATCTTGAACTGCGCGTGCATGACCTTGTTCTCGGAGCCGGGAGCGATCATGGCCTTGTCGGGACTTTCCTTGAAGCGCATCAGCATGTCGACCTGTGCGCCGACTGCCTTCTTGTAGAACTCCAGGGCTTCCTCGCAGCGCCCATCGAAAAACAGATAAGATTGAACCTGCATGATATGCTCCTTTCTGAAGCTGTGAATCTGATAAAGGCCGCGGCGCACGCGCTCATCGCACAGCCTGCGCGTGGGCGCGGCGCGCGATGGCCACCGCCATCACCGCGCCGGCAAGGACGAGCGCGCCAAGGCCGACAATGGAGAGGTCCTCTCCCGGCCAGGCAACGCCCACCCCCTCCCCGATCCAGAACACGCCGAACGCGCAAAGCAGCACGCCGACTGCGAATTTGAGAGTGTTTTCCGGCACCCGCGCCAGCGGGCGGTGCGCGAGGAGCCCCGCGCCCGCTACCAGCACGCAGGCGGCAGCGGCGCCTGCGCTCGCCGGAAGCAGCAGCCCGCGGCCGGAGCCCACCGCAATCACGATGAACACGACTTCCAGCCCTTCGAGCAGCACGGCCTTGAAGCTGGCGAGCCCGGCAAGCCAGTCGAGCCGCATCTCTTTCCGGCGCGCCTGCTCTTGCAGCTCCGCCGTCTCCGCCGCAAACGCCTTCTCTTCGTCGTGCAGCGGGATCACGCCCGCCGAGCGAAGCACGGCCTTGCGCAGCCAGCGCATCCCGAACAGCAGCAGCAGAACCCCGATTGTGAGCTGCAGGAGTTGCAGCGGGACAAGCTCGAGCAGGGGCCCGAGCGCCGCCACTAGGAGCGCCAGCAGCACGAGCCCGGCAAGCGCGCCCAGCCCGGCCGGACGCCAGCCGCGCACGCTCGCAACGGCAAGCACGATGGTGAGCGCCTCCACCGCCTCCACCAGCGAAGCGAGGAAAGCGGTCGTCACCGCCGGGGCAATGAGCGCCAGCGCAGGCGTCACGCGATCGCTCCACCAGCCGGCATGCTCAAGCGGCGTCGTTCACTTCGGCCGGCCCGTCTAAAATTCACTTTTCAAATTCACCTGGGCGATTCGGCGTGGCGCGCGGCCTCGAACAGGAACCAGGTGCGCCGCTCGGCCTCGTCGATCCAGACCTCGAGCAGGCTTGCGGTGGCCACATCGCCCTGCTCGTCGCAAAGGCCGTGCGTCTCGCGCAAGTTCGCCACCAGCTGCTTGTTGTCGTCGCGCAGCTCGGCGAGCATGTCGAGCGGCGTGACGAAATCGGCGTCGTTGTCGAGGACACGCTGCAGGCGGCCGATTTGGCCGACCGAGCGCAGCGTGGTGCCGCCAAGCTTGCGCACGCGCTCGGCGATGGGGTCGGTGGTGGCAAAGATCTGCTCGGCCTGCTCATCCAGCAGCAGGTGATAATCGCGGAAGTGCGGACCCGACACATGCCAGTGAAAGTTCTTGGTTTTCAGGTAGAGCGCGAACACGTCCGCCAGCAGGATATTGAGCGCGCCTGAAATATCGCGCACGGCGTTGGGCTTGAGATCGGTTGGGGTCGCGAGCGCGGCCACCCGCAATGCCTTGGCATCCCTGACGTTCATGGCTCGAATCTCCTTCTGAGCTGGTGGATGGAGCGCGCCCGATCCCCTCCGGTAGCCAAACGCCCGAGGGGTGAAACGGTTCAATCAGTATAGGCTAGAGCATGTCCCGCAAAGTGGGAACCGGTTTTGCGAAAAAGGACATGCTCAAACAAAGAGGTAGAGCGGAATGACGATTCGAAGAAAAGTCATCCCGCTCTAAGGCACCGGCAGCGCAGATCACCTTTGCGCCAACGATGATTTGTCGGGGTTCTGCTACTCTTACTGCGTCAGAGAGCGCCGCGGCAGCTTATGGCCGCCCTCTCCCCTTGCGGGAGAGGGCGACTGCAGAGGTGCAACAGAAAAGAATGGGTGAGGGGGATGGATACCGCTCACCCATTCGAGGTTGCTGTAATCTGGACGCTGCCCTCTCCCGCAAGGGGGAGAGCGACTGTCTTGTTTGTCAAGCGGGTTGCCATGGCCGACGATCTCTTAGGATGGCGTTTAGGATGGTGAGGAGCTTTCTGGCAACGGCGATGATGTC
>Ga0310916_10003198_pt1 | contig 10125 bp, 8 predicted proteins | sample GREbulkMGLF176_FD_203444 | JGI IMG/M metagenome (GOLD analysis project Ga0310916, IMG submission 203444) | Lab enrichment of tropical soil microbial communities from Luquillo Experimental Forest, Puerto Rico - GRE.bulkMG.LF176 | ecosystem: Environmental > Terrestrial > Soil > Tropical forest >... | reverse complement strand
AGGTGCCCGACATAGGCAAGGGAGCCTGCGATCGTGACCTGCCCGGCGCCGGCGAGATCGAGATGACCGAGCCGGCGGACGTTGCGGGCGAGGGCTATTCCTTTCGGATCAATCTTATTCATGGAGAGATTCCGGTGTGATTCTAAGTCAGTTCCGACGCATGCTATCAGTTGTCATTTCCATAATCACCCCGGAATGACGCCGGAGAGGTTGTGCCGATTCACTCCAGCTTCGCGCCAGAGGCCTTTACGATCGCGGTCCATTTCGGGATTTCCGATCTGATATAGGCGGCAAACTCCTCCGGTGTTCCACCGATGATGTCAACGCCGAGATCGGCGAGCGACTTTTTGACCGAGGCGTCCTCCAGCGTCGCCGCCAGCGCGCGATTGAGCGTCACGATGATTTCCCTGGGCGTGTGCGCCGGCGCGACCAGCCCATGCCAGGTGGTGGCATCGAAGCCCTTCAGGCCCAGCTCGTCGATGGTGGGAATATCCGGCAGAACCGTGCTGCGCTTGAGCGTGGTGACCGCGAGCGGGCGCAGCTTTCCGTCACGAATGTGCGGCACCACGGACGAGGCGGTGGCAAACATCATCTGCACGTGGCCGGCGATCACGTCCTGCAGCGCCGGCGCCGCGCCTTTGTAGGGCACGTGCACGATATCGATCTTGGCCTCGGTCTTGAACAGCTCGCCCGCGAGATGGGCAGCAAGCCCGTGGCCAGAGGACGCGAAATTGAGCTGACCCGGTTTCGCCTTCGCCAACGCGAGCAGCTGGTCCAGCGACTGCACCGGCAGCGCCGGATTGACCACCAGAATATTGGCCTGGGCGCCGATCAGCCCGATCGGCGCAAAATCCTTCTCCGCATCGAAATTGATGTTCTTGTAGAGCGCTGCATTGGTGGCAAGGATGCCGTTGTTGCCATTGAGCAGCGTGTAACCGTCGGGCGCGGCATGGGCGACCGCTTCGGCGGCGACATTGCCGCCGGCACCCGGCCGGTTCTCGATCACGAACGGCTGCCCCAGGTTCTGCTCGAGCTTGCGCCCGAGAATTCGAGCGAGCACGTCGCTTGCCCCGCCTGGCGTGAAGGCAACGACTAGGCTCACCGGCCGCGTGGGATAGTCCGCAGCGTGAGCAGCTGCGAGCGCGCACAGCAACAAGAGCGCAACAGCAAATCCCAAAGCTTGGCGCAGCATCCCTGCCCTCGCCCGCCGGACTTCACACGAACTGCACCGCGATCCCGCCGAGCGCGCCGAAATCCGCGTGCAGCGTGTCGCCCTTGCCGGCGAATACTACGCGTGTGAATGAGCCCGCCAGCACGAGGTGTCCTGGCTCGAGCGCGCTGCCGAAGCTTGCCAGCTTGTTCGCCAGCCATGCCACGCCGAGCGCGGGATGGCCGAGCACGCCGGCGGCTACCCCGGTCTCCTCGATCTCGGAATTCTTGTACATGATGCCGCCGACCCAGCGCAGATCGACATCGAGCGGCTTGACCGGACGGCCGCCCACGACGATCCCGGCAGCGGCGCCGTTGTCGGCGACGGTATCCATGATCTTGCGCGGATCCTGCAGGCGCGCGTCGACGATCTCAATCGCAGGCACCACGTATTCGGTCGCGCGCAACACGTCGGCGAGTCCGAGCCCTGGACCTTTCAGCGTCTTGCCCATGACGAAAGCAAGCTCGATCTCGACGCGCGGCCGGCAATAATTCTCGTGCGGAATTTTGGCGCCGTCCGCGATCAGCATGTGATCCAGCAGATAACCGAAGTCCGGCTCGTCGATCTGCGACGAGCGCTGCATGGCCTTGGAGGTGAGCCCGACCTTGTGGCCGATCAGCTTGGCGCCGGCCGCGAGCTTGCGTTTATTCACCTCGGTCGAGATCGCATACGAATCTTCGATCGTAATATCCGGCCATGTTTTCGAGAGCTGCACCGCCTGTTTGCGTTCCTTTTGTGCCGCCATCAAAATGTCGGCGGCTTTCTTGCGGTCGACTTCGGAAAGCATGATCGATTCCCCTCTTTGGCGGCCCCGATCGTCGGGGGAGTGATAATCTAGCGTGAAATCAGCACAGCGTCAGGGCAACGGTAGCGCTCGCCCAACGCGTGGGGAGGATTGCGATGCACGATGAACTCAATGAATCCATGGCCGCGAGCGAGTGCTGTCATGATCCGGCCAACCGTTCGGCGGCGGTACGATCGCGGCGCGATATGCTGCTGGCAGCAGCGGCGGGAGCCGCCGCCGGGGCGGCAGGCGCGATGTGGCCGCACCGCACCTTCGCTCAGGGCACCGGTGCGGCGGATGCCGAGCTGGCCCGCATTCACGGCGCACGCCGCATCCTGCTCAAAGGCGGCGTGGTGCTCACCCTCGATCCTCAAATCGGCGACTTTGCCCAGGCGGACGTGTTGATCGAGGACGGCAGGATCCGCGAGATCCGACCGAATGTTTCCGCAACGCCGGAAGCGGCCGCGGTGATCGACGCGTCCAATCGGATCGTGCTTCCCGGACTTATCGACACGCACAGCCATTGCTATCAGGGGCTGCTGCGCGGCATGCTCGCCAACGGCCTGGTCGAGCCGGACTATAACCGCGACATTCAACGCGCGCTGACTCCGGCTTATCAGGCCGCCGACGCCTATGCCGGCATGCTGGCGACCATGCTCGGCATGATCGATGCGGGCACCACCTGTGTCGTCGATATTTCCCAGGTCAACCACACGCCAGAGCACAGCGACGCCGCTATTCGCGCGCTGCAGGAGTCCGGCATTCGGGCGGTCTACGCCTACTCGAACGGGAGCGGCGCGGCCGCGCAATACCCGCAGGATATCGTGCGGCTGCAGCGCCGTTATTTCAGCTCCAAGGACCAGCTCCTCACGCTCGCGCTCGCCGTGAGCCCCGATGCCAAGCTGTTCGCGCTGGCGCGCGAGGTCGGCGTCCCCGCCGTTGCCCACGTGCGCAACGTGCTTCCCGGACGCAACGACGCCGAGCGGCTCGCGGAGCTTGGACGCGCAGGCCTGTTGCGGCCAGGCGACGAGTACGTCCATTGCCTGCATTTGACCGACGCGGCGTGGCGCCTGATCAAAGACAGCGACGGGCGCGTGTCGCTTTCAACGGCGATCGAGATGACGATGGGGCACGGCACGCCTGCCGTGCAGGATGCGCTCGACCACGGCGTGCGGCCGTCGCTGAGCTCCGATCACGGCGTGACGCTCGGACAGGATTTGTTCACGGCCATGCGCGCGACGTTCACGCTGCAGCGACTCATGGTTTTGCAGCGCGGGCGCAACGGTGAGCAAAATCTCCCGCCGCTCCTCACGTGCCGCGACGTGCTTGCGTTTGCCACGATCGAAGGCGCGCGCTGCGCCGGCCTGGAGGCAAAGGCCGGGACGCTCACGCCCGGCAAAGAGGCGGACATCGTCATTCTTGCTGCGGACCGCATCGATGTCTGGCCGCTCAACAACGCGCCCGGCGCGGTCGTGAACCTGATGAATCCCGGCCATGTCGAGACCGTGTTCATCGCCGGCAAAGTGAGGAAGTGGCGCGGCAATCTGGTGGGCGTCGACGAGGCGCGCATCCGGCGCCTGGTGCAAGAGGCGCGCGATGCGGTCGTGCGCCGCGCCGGCTTTCAGTTGAATGTCTTGGGTTGATCGCTTGCTGCCGAGCGCGGCCTGCGTTCAGCGGCCGTCGCTCATACCGAAACTTTTTCGCCAATATTGCCAGCGTAGGCGGCTGCGAGCTTGGCCTGAGCGATGCGGCGGTCGATCTTGCCCGCGCCGTTGAGCGGCAGGGCATCGACGATCTGCACGAACCGCGGATGTGCGTAGGCCGCACCTTTGTCCAGACAATAGGCTTTGAGACCGTCGGCGCTGACGCTGGCGCCCTCGCGCAGCACCACCATTGCCGCTGGCACCAAGCCTTTTCACCGCATGCGGCACCGGCGCCACGACGGCGTTCACCACGTCGGGATGCGCGAATAAGAGATTTTCCACTTCCTTCGGGTACACGTTTTCTCCGCCGCAGCTGAACATGTCATCGACCCGGCTGCGGAAATAGAAGAAGCCGTCCTGGTCCTTGGAAAAGATATCGCCGGTATGCAGCCAGCCGTCGGTGAGCTTGGCGCGCGTGATTTCCGGCTCGTTGTAGTAGCCGAGGCAGACATAGGGACAGCGGATCAAGAGCTCGCCCTCCTCTATAGAGTCAGTGCCGTGCGCATCGACGAGGCGCAGCTCGATTTCCGGGGCCGGCACGCCGGGGCTGCCGCGTGGCACCGGCCGCCCATCGACCGGCGGCCGCAGCGGGCTGCCGCCTTCCGTCAAGCCATAGCTCTCCGACACCTTGACGTGAGGCAGCGCCCGCTCGACCGCATCCATCAGCTCGGGCGTCACCACCGCCGAGCCGATCGTCATGCCGCGCAAAGCACTGAGATCGAGGCTGCGCAGATAGTCGCGATGCTGGAGAAACATCGTGAACACGGCGGCGACGCCGCGCGAGAAGGTGCATTTGTATTTCGCCAGGGCGTCCAGATAGGCGCGCGGCTCGTAATGCGGCATCAGCACGAAAGAGCCGCCGGCATAAAGCATCGGCTTGACCGTGCCGCGCAGCGCGTTCTTGTGGAACAGCGGCAGCGCGATCAGCCCGCGATCGGTTTCGGCGGACGGCCAATAGCGCTGGTTGTAAGCGACGTACCAGAGCATCCCGCGGTGGGTCATGACGGCGCCCTTGGGACGCCCGGTCGATCCCGAGGTATAGGGCTGGAACGCTTGGGTGATATCGGTGATCGGCGGCGGCTCAACTGCAGGACCGCCTTTCGCCAGTTCCTCCTCGAACGATTGGAAGCCAGGCTCGCCGCGGCCGAGCAGCAGCCGCACGCGCAGCGGCACCCGCGCTGCAATCGACAGCGCACCGCGGTTGCTCGAGGTGTCGACGATCGGGAGCGCACAGCCGGCGCCGCGGATGATCTGCTCGAGAGTATCGCCGGCAAGCCGCGTATTGAGCGGCAGGGGAATCGCCCCGGCACGCATCGCCCCGAAGAAAAATTCCAGGAATTCGGTGCGGTTGCCGATCAGCATGGCGACGCGCTCGCCTGGCCGCACGCCGAGCCGTGCCAGCATGCTCGCCACCGCATCCATCCGCTGATCGAGCTGACGGTAAGTCGTGCAGCGCTCGTGCCCGCCGAACAAATCGATGACGGCAACCTTGTCGGGCAGGCGCTTTACCGATTCATCGAAGAAGAAGCCGAGATTTCGCCGCCGCTGGTCCATGCGCATGCTTAATGAGCCGTTAACCGGCCGGTCAATGGTCGTGGCAACGCATCCGCGCGCGCCGCTGTGATGAAAAAGTGACACTTACCGGCAAATGCGCGCACACAACCACATTTCGAGTTGGCAGGCCGAGCGAAACAGGTCAAGGTGACCGCGCCTAATCATGGGCGTTTCCTCCTTCACTTAAGCCCCGCTCCGCGGGGCTTTTTTTTGCGCACGCGGTCTCGTGGACTTGCAGTTTCGATGAACCAAGTCCGCTCGTCCCCGCGCCGGGTCCCCACGAAAATCGCCGATGCGAGACCATCGTCGCTGCACCCTGTGCCTGGCGATTTTCGTGGGGACCCGGACAGCGCCACGGATTCTCTGTCGATGGCAGGGTTGTGGCCGCGCTAATGCCGCGGCAAGCTGGTGATTGAGTCGCCAAATACACATAAAGAGCTGGAATGGAAGCCAGGCAGTCCCGCCAGCCAGCGCCGAGGCCGGTCGACCGCGAGGTCATCGAGCTTCGCGATGCGGTCACGGCGAAACTTGTCCACGCAGTTGGCAAGGACGTGGCAGAGGCATCCGATCGCGACTGGTTCGTTGCCACGGCGCTTGCGGTGCGCGACCGGATCGTCGACCACTGGCTCGAATCGACCCGCGAAGCTGATACGGCGCAAAAGAAGGAAGTCTATTACCTCTCGATCGAATTTCTCATCGGGCGGCTGCTGTTCGATGGACTGATCAATCTCGGCTTGATCGAGCCCGTGCGTGAGGCGCTTGCCAGCATGGGGGTCGATCTCGACCGGCTGCGTACCCTCGAGCCGGACGCCGCGCTCGGCAATGGCGGGCTCGGTCGCCTCGCGGCCTGCTTCATGGACAGCATGGCGAGCCTCGGAATTCCGGCGACCGGCTACGGCATTCGCTATCAATACGGACTGTTCAAGCAGGAGATCCACGAGGGTTGGCAGCGGGAGCTTCCCGACGACTGGCTGGCGTTCCGCAATCCATGGGAATTCGAACGGCCCGAGCTCACCTATCCCGTCCGCTTCGGCGGGGCCGTGGAATATGTGGGAGGAAACACCGCGCAGGGCCTTTGGTATCCGGCGGAGACGGTGCTGGCGGTTGCCCACGACACGCCGATCGTCGGCTGGCGCGGCCGCCACGTGAACACGCTGCGTCTATGGACGGCACGGCCGAGCGATCCGCTTGGATTGAAGACCTTCAATCAAGACGATTACGCCGGGGCGGTGGCGACGCGCGCGCAGGTGCAGGCCATTTGCGAGGTGCTCTATCCGAGCGACGCGACGCCGGCAGGGCAGGAGCTGCGCCTGCGCCAGGAATTCTTTTTCACCTCGGCGGCGCTGCAGGATATCGTGCATCGGCATCTCGATCGCTACGAGAGTCTGGATTCGTTGCCGGACAAAGCAGCGATCCAGCTCAACGATACCCATCCCGCCATCGCGGTCGCCGAGCTCATGCGCATCCTGGTGGATGAGCATGAATATTCCTGGGCCGACGCGTGGCGCATCACCACCGCGACGCTGAACTACACCAACCATACACTGCTGGCGGAAGCGCTGGAGACCTGGCCTACGAGTCTCCTCGGCAGGCTGCTTCCGCGCCACCTGCAGCTCATTTATTTGATCAATTGGTATCATCTGAAGGACCTGAGCGGGCGCGGCATCACCGATCCGGCGCTGGTTTCCTCGCTCTCGTTGGTCGACGAAAGCGCGGAAAAACGCGTGCGCATGGCACACCTGGCGTTCGTGGGCTCGCACAAGGTCAACGGGGTGTCGGCGCTGCATACCGAGCTGATGCGCAGCACCATTTTCCGCGGGCTGGAAACGGCGCGGCCCGGGCGCATCGTCAATGAGACCAACGGGATCAGCTTTCGCCGCTGGCTTTTTCAGGCCAATCCGGAGCTCACGTCTTTGCTGACGGAGTTTCTCGGCGAACGCCTGCTCGCGGATTGGGGCGCGCTCAAGGAGCTCGAGCGCCTCGCCGGCGATGCAGCGTTCACTCGCCGTTTGCGCGAAGCACGCCAGCACAACAAGGAGGCGCTGGCCGACTGCGTGCACGAGTTGGCTGGCATACGCATCGACTCGTCGGCGTTATTCGACGTACACATCAAACGCATTCACGAATACAAACGCCAGCTGCTCAATATTCTGGAGGCCATCGCGCTGTACAAAGCGATGCAGGAGCAGCCGGCCAACTATCCGTGCCGAGTGAAACTTTTCGCCGGCAAGGCGGCCTTCGACTATGCCCGCGCAAAGCTGATCATCAAACTCATTCACGACGTGGCGCAGGTTATCAACTCCGATTCTGCTCTCGGCGACCGGCTCAAGATGGTTTTCGTGCCGAATTACGGCGTCAGCCTGGCGGAAACGATCATTCCCGCGGCCGATCTCTCCGAGCAGATTTCAACCGCGGGAATGGAGGCCTCGGGAACCGGCAACATGAAGCTTGCGCTCAACGGCGCACTCACGATCGGCACGCTCGACGGCGCTAACGTGGAAATCCGCGAGCATGTGGGTGCGGAAAATTTCTTCCTGTTCGGGCTCACTGCGGCCGAAGTCGAGGAGAAGCGCAGGGCGCGGTTCACCGGCCGCGATGCAGTGAAGACATCGCCGCGCTTGGGAGAAATCCTGGAAAGCCTGGCGTCCGGGCTGTTCTCGCCCGACGATCCAAACCGCTACCGCGTGCTGGTCGAGGACCTGTTGGGCGAGGACCGGTTCATGGTCGCGGCCGACTTCGATGCCTACTGGAACGCCCAGCGCGCGGTCGACGCCTTGTGGACCGAGCCGGAGCGATGGTGGCGGGCGAGCATCATGAACACGGCGCGCATGGGATCCTTCTCCTCGGACTGCACCATCCGCGGCTACGCGGCCGATATCTGGGGCCTGACGGGCTGAGATCGGCGCGATTGAAGCACCACCGACAGACTAATCGAACCTTTAGTCCGGCACGTTCGATCCGGCCGGTGCTCGCTCCCAGTCAGCCCAGGCTTGCGAGCGCTGCCGAGCCGTTCGCGACGGGCCAGCGGGCAAGCGCCCGGCTTCCCTCGCTGGTGAGGCCATAGACGCCGCGTTCGAGACGGAAGAACCAGCCGTAGACGTTGCGCAGCAGGATTTTTGGCGCTTCCGGAACGACACTTCTAACTTCCGACGTCCGGCGCGGTCCGGCCGCCAGCGAGGCCGCGCAGGCGAGTGCCTGTTGGCGATAGGCGGTCATGATCGGCGCCTTCGACGTTCCACCCAGCACCGGATCGCCGAGCCGGCGCCGGTGCTCGCTGACGAGGCGCGAGCGGCGATGGCGGTCGCGGCGCGGGCGCCAAGGCCCGGGCTCGACCAGGAGTTCGACCTGACCGCGCGTTGAGACGCCGAGCAGGCCGAAGCCCAGCAGGCGGCAAAGCTTGCGCACGCGCGGATCGCGCTCGCGGCCGCGCCGGCCGGAGAGGCACACCGCGAGCCAGACTTCATCGCAGGCAGCCATGCGATCGATGCCTTGCAGCACGAGGTCGAGGTTGAAGCCGAGCTTGAGCTCGCCGACGACGACCAGCGGCGGCGGCTCGCTCGCGCCGGCGCGCAGGGCGACCAAATCGCAGCCGCAGATTTCCCCCTTCACCTCTAGGCCGCGCGACTCCAGGAAGCGCTTCACCGGAGGATAGAGAAAGGTCTCGTGGGTGCGGTCGGTTCGGCGGACGGTCGCGGGCATGAGTGCAAGGGGTGGGCGGCGCAATGCTCGTTACCGCGCGACGGTTGCGCCCGAGGTGGTAAAGGGGCGGTTAAGGGCTCGCTCTAAGCAGCAAACTTGGATGAAGGTCAACAACTTCTGCGCGCACCTGGAGTGCTTTTCCATCTATTGCGACAAAAAAGATCATCCGCAAGAGGAGGTGGCGCGGCGGGTCGCCGTTTACCTCTCGCCGCCATCGGCCGGAGGGCGCTGTTACAAGCTCCGAACGAGCGATCCCAACATCTCGATTCCGACCCGTGAGTTCGGAGTGTTGGTGAAGGGTCGCCCTCAGATCGTCGAGGAGACCATCTCCGACGACGAGATCGACTCAGCGTGCCCTTCAAGTTTGAAATTGAGCAAGCATGAAAAACCGCAACCCCGACAAGACCTACCTCGTCGCTAAAACGGGCGCTATGAAGTGGAATTTCACATTCAAAGGAGGCGAGTTGAAATTCGAGACGGGAAAACCGCAGCAGCCCGGTCCAAAGTAGCCGACACAACCCCAGTAGGACGCGCCAGCACCTTGGGCAGTCCGGAACCGTAGAAACAAGTTGGCCGGGGCCAATGAAACGGTCCCTCCCAGCCGGGAGCCTTACCTCATCCTCGCCAAAAGATTTTGGCGCGTGTCGGGAACCCGACAAACGACGGTGCGTTGTGTCTGTCGTTCGGGAGAGGAGTGAGCCATGTGGCTTGAGCTTGCGGCCATCACACTGGCTATGGCGATCGGGTTCGGCGTTCTCGCGTTGGAAGCGGAATTTTGGAAAATAAGCCAGTGGTTTGGTTCGGCTCCGCCACTAACGGGGAGGCGAACATGTACGAAATGGTAATCGCGATGGGGATCGCCGTGGTCCTCGTGATGGCAGCGATCGGCGGCTTGGCAGCGCGGGTAAGGATGGGTCCAGAAGAGACGGCGCTGTTGCGGGCAGCGCGCGCCTCAGCAGCCCAGCGCCGCCTCGTGGCCTCGGCAGCGCAGCAGGAGCGGGTAGCGCGCGCCGCAGCAGCCCAGCGCCGCCTCGTGGCCTTAGCAGCCCAGCAGGAGCGGGAAGCGCGAGCCGCAGCAGCCGAGCGGCGCCGTCTCATGGTGGTCGCAGCAGCCCGACAGGATTACTGGATTCGGCGCTGCCTCAAGCTCCTGTACGAAGATGCACTCGCGGCGC
>Ga0310916_10003196_pt1 | contig 10130 bp, 7 predicted proteins | sample GREbulkMGLF176_FD_203444 | JGI IMG/M metagenome (GOLD analysis project Ga0310916, IMG submission 203444) | Lab enrichment of tropical soil microbial communities from Luquillo Experimental Forest, Puerto Rico - GRE.bulkMG.LF176 | ecosystem: Environmental > Terrestrial > Soil > Tropical forest >... | reverse complement strand
TTAATGATATGGCTGGCCGCCCGGAGGTGTCAATCGGTTTATAGGTTAGGTTAGGTTGGGGGATAGGGTGTTTGTGGGTGGGGTCGGGCGTCGGACTCGGCTGCAGGGGTAGCTGGCTCTGAATCCGATCTTGAAATTCGACCGGGTCAGGCCGGAACATTCATTACATGGTCCCGCGCCCGGATCTCCACGATGCGCGAGGTCCGGATGGTCCGATAAGTGGGGTGCATAAACTCCAGGCGCATCCCACGCCCGATGTACCGGATCTTGAGCATCGACCCACCCCACGTTGATCCCTCGATTCTCACCTGCACGGGATCGGGACAATACTGCGGGTGGCCGGAGATCAAGGCCTCAGCCCCGCCAATTTTGACGATGGTGTAGTAGTGATTCTGGGTCTCAACTTCCAGGACAGCGCCGTTTCCGAGGCCGTCCAGGTGCACGCCGCCTTCGATTTCCGACTGCACGATGTTTCGATTTACCTCATCACTGAAACCAGGATGGGGCATAAACAGGTTGGGTGCGGGCACCGAGGGATGAGTATCCGTTCCTGCAGGGTCCATGGTTGAAGTCTACCATAAGATCCCGCCGGATGCATTCTGGTAATAGCAAGCCGGCGGGAAGTTTGGTAGTAGGTCAATTTTGACCCACTACCAGAAATTTCCTCATTATCGCTCCGGCGGTGAAAACCGCTGCCCTTCAGGGCGGCGGAGCTCTGGAATCTGGCCGGAAGGCTATTGTCCGGGCGTTCCTGGGATATTGGGAGGTCTGTGGACCTGGCCTTCCTTGGCGTCGGCGATCTGGATGTTGTACTTCTCCAAGATGGTAGCCGTGGCCTGTTGAAACGTGGTCAGGGCCTGAGCGTAGGTTGCATGAGCCTTGGCGGCATTGCCCTGGGCCGTCACCAGATCGCGCTGCGCTTGGATTACCAAGAACACCGTGGACTCGCCCAGTTTGAACTTCTTCTGCTCGGCGTCCAGGGTCTCCTGCGCAAGCCTAGTAGCCTTCTTGGCGGCTTCGATCTGTGCCTTGGCCTGGGTCACGGCGATCTCCGCGTTACGCACGTCCTGCTCCACCTGGTTCACCTGTCGCTGTTCCATCGAACGAAGCTCGCGTTCTTCCAGCATGGCTCTGGCGGCGTCGGCCTGCGCCGCCCGGTTGCGAATTGGAAACGACAAGTTGACGCCAAAGGAATAATCGGGGTAGTTTCCGTGAATGGTCTGGGTTAGAGCCTGCCCCAAGCCTGCACTCTGGACACCAACAACTGGCCGGGGAGTTGGCTGTATGCTCGGGGGGTAGCTTTGCCCTGGGGTTACGCACGCGCCGGCATAAATAATCGTGCCCGTTGGGCAGGGTCCCTGGGTCGACTGGTTACCGGAAAGACCGCTGGGGAAATAACTGGCGAACACATTGAGACTAGGCAGCAGCCTGTTACGAACCGCTTGGATGGTGTATTCCTGGTTGCGGAGGTTCAATTCTGCCTGCTCGATTTCAGGGCGGTTCTTGGCCGCTATTTTCAGCGCTTCGGGCAGCGGGGGAATGTCCCCTTCCTGGGGTTCAGGCAGCTTGTCGGTCGCTTCGATGTCCGCTGCTGCAAGGTCCGCGTCAACCCGTTTCGAAAGGGCCGTCTTCAGCCTCTCCTGGTCTTGCTTGTAAGTGGTCTCGGCCACAACCAGGTTCTGCTCGTCCGTGGCCACCTCGGATTCGGCCCGCACCACTTCGATGGGTGCAAGCGTTCCAATCTCCACCTGCTTCTTGTTATCGCTCAGAAGCTTCTGGGCGTAGGCGACAGCCTGCTGGGCCACCCGGACCTGCTCTTTGTCCGAGAGCAGCGTGTAGTAGAGCGTCGCGACTTGGCCCACGGTAGTGATGACCTGCTGCCGAAAAGTGCTGTCGGCAATTTTCACGTCGTTCTTGGCCTGGCGAATGAACACTGCATTGGCTCGATAGCCGAAGCCCTGCAGCAGAGGCTGGTTCACCGTCAGGAACATGGTCGTTGGGACCTGGGGGTTGTAAACGGCGGTCAAGGCGGTTGTTGCCTGGCGGAAACCAGTCATTCCGACGACCAGGTTGGTGCCGGTCAGAAAGCCCTGGGCATAAAAGGGAGTGACCGAGGTAGTCTGTTGAGTCACGAAGGGAACACCGGTCAGCACCGTGGTTCCCAAAGGAGTCGTGGACCGATCCCAGCCGAAACTGACGCCGGCAAAGGGGTCGCAGCAACTGCTGGAACCGGCGTTCTTCGCGCCGCCGCCGCTGAAGCCCGCGCCGCCGCCGCTAGCGGTGGTGCTGCCGCCGCTACTGCTTAATCCAGCTCCGACAGCGCCGGCAAACAGAGCTGAGGACTGGAACGCACCGTTCACACCGCGTATGGCGCCGCCGCTCCGGGAGCGCAGCAGGTCGGCTTGCGAGAAGGGTATCTGATAACGCGCCACGGCAATATCCAAATTGTTCTCCAGCGTCAGGGCGATCGCATTGTCAACAGACAAAAACAGCTTGCCTTCCCGGATGAGCGAGTGAAGTAGCTGAGAATTACTCATGGGTGGCGCGGAGACCGTCGGAGCCTGGTACGGCCCCAGTACATTGGGAAACGATTCATTGGCTTGGAAGCCAAGAATCGCGGTTTTTGGAGGTGCCGCTGTACCAGCAGGCTGCGACGGCGGCGACTGCTGTGCGCCCGCGCTCCACGCAGTCAGCGCCACGCCAAGCACAAGCGAAACGACCAACCAACGCAAACATGTAGTTTTCATGGGAGTCTCCTGCAAGATTTGGATTCCTCTAACGGGTCTAGCAGGCCGCTGAAGACAGTCCTGATCACGTCATCCCGAGTGTTGCATGGGCCTTCGGCCCACCAATGGGCATGAAAGTACCTTACCTTTCATTCCGAGCGGAGCGAGGAATCTGCTTTTCTGTTCTTCACCGCAACAGCAGGTACTTCGCTCCGCTCACATATGCCCATTTTCAGCAGCCTGCTAGACTAGTCTAGCTAAGGTATTGGAGGCACAGACTAATACTACGAAACCTTTAGACGCCAAGTTTCAACCAAAGGTTAGGCTCATCTGTGTTGGCGTCCGGCGGGACTTGCTCCGGCGGGCAGAAACGCGAACCGGCAGAGTGAGCCACACGCCACGGACGCGCTCACCGGCGGAGCCGCTAGCGTGGCGTGTCGGACATAGTTACGCCTTGCGTGAGGCCATCCTCGGGGCGCTTGACCGGTCACCTCTGCACTGTATAGCTAAATCGGCGGACCCGGACCCCTCACCAGTTTATTATACCCTTGAACCTGGGGTTCGCATGGTGCAGAGGCCGAATCCGAGCGTTGTGACGTCGATCACAGTCGAGCGTGATGGCGGCCACTGCGAACTTTGACTAAATTAGGGTATTCTTACGCTGTTAGCAATGGCGGTGCTGGGCCCAGAATGGGACGCTCACCTGACCTCGTGTGGAAACCAATGACTTTGGCGGGAGGCTGAAAATGTTAGCTCATACACGTCGCGATTTCATGCGCCGGAGCGTGGCCGGCGCCGCAGGCCTCGGTCTCTTTTTGAATGGCAAAGCCGTGCCGCTCTTTGCGTCGCCGAGGCTGCCTCCGCCGGCCGGCCCCAACGATCGAGTGAATGTAGCCTTCATCGGCTTCGGCATTCGCGGCAATATTCTGCTTGAAGCAACGAAGCAAACCAGCCAGGCGAACCTGGTTTGTGTCTGCGACTGCTACCAGGGGCATCTCGATCGAGCTAAGGAGCGGACCGACGGCAAGGTTGAAACCAATTTCGCGCAATACAAGAAGGTGCTCGACCGCAAGGACGTTGATGCCGTGGTGATCGCAACTCCCGACCACTGGCATCTGCCCATCGTGCTTGACGCGCTGGCCGCCGGCAAGGACGTCTACATCGAGAAGCCCATGACCCGCCTCATCGAGGAAGGACCGAAGATAATTGACGCCACCAAGCATTACAATCGCGTATTGCAGGCGGGCAGCCAGTGGATCTCGTCGCCCATGCAGAAGCAGGCGAAGGAGCTTATACAGTCGGGGACTATCGGCAAAGTAACCAAGATCATGGCTTCGTACAACCGCAACAGTTCCACCGGCGCCTGGAACTACCCTATCCCGCCCGACTTGAAGAACGGCGTCAACTTCAACTGGGAGGAGTGGCTGGGACCCGCTCCCAAGCGCGACTTCGATGCCGAGCGCGTCTTCCGCTACCGCAAATACTGGGATTATTCGGGCGGTATTTCTACCGACCTTTTCGTTCACCTTATCACTTCCATCCACTACGTGATGAACGCGAAGATGCCGGACGCCGTGACGGCCAGCGGCGCCATCCTCGAGCGCAACGACGGGCGCGAAGTGCCGGACACGCTGGACGCCCTGTTCGACTATTCGAGCTTTCATGTCAACATGGGCTCCACGATGAACAACGCCAGCGCTGCCCAGCAAGGGGTGCAGTTCCTCGGCACCCAAGGCACGCTGGCGGTCTTCCTGGGCGCCGGCATGGACTTGACGCGCGAGACTCCTGCGGAGGGTTACGGCTACTCCATCGATAGCTGGCCGAAGAAACTTCAGGAGGAGTTCTGGGACCAAGGAAAGCATCGCGAGGAGTCCGAACCCCCTGTGCGCACAGAGGGCACGCTACACTACAAGCCGGGCGAGCACTCACCGGACGCCACCGTGTTCCATTTTGTGGAGTTCTTTGACTGCGTGCGGACCCGGCGTCAGCCGGTAGAGAATGCCGAAGTGGGGCACCACGCTGCCGCTGCCGGTCACATGGTGAACCTGTCAGCGCGCAGCGGCAAGAAGATGTGCTGGGATGAGGCCAGCCAAACGGCGAAAGAAGCGTAGGGATTGCCGAAGGCACCTCGATGAGCCCGGAGAGGACGATCTATCGGATTTCTTGGTTTGAAAATCTGAACTGACAGGTGTCTCGCTCGGAATAGACGAAGGGGCGAGTACCACTTCGCCCCCGTCTAGTTGGTCTGACCGGTCAACGCCCCGTTCCGCCGAGGAGTCCGCCGGAGCTGACCGGATTAGGACTTCTGCAACCTCTTCCTTAAGCCCGCGAGGGAAAGAAGCCCGCTGCCCAACAGAAGCATGGATGCTGGCTCTGGTGTCGAGGTAATACTCTGCGGCGTACCGTACCGTATGTCGCCGATAGCGAACCCACCAGAACCGTTTGTGTCAGTGATCGTGACACTGGTGAACTGGTTCGTGTGGGTATCTGCCGCCATCAGTGTTGCGCCGGAGAATCCGTTAATATCGTAGTTGACTGATCCCACCAGCGTGGCGCCATCGTAGAAGTCAGCAACCATATGCTCGATCTCGAAGATGTTGGGTTCAGCTTCGAAACCCAGCGCCTGGTTCCCGGCGGGCAAGGTGAAAGTAAGAGTCTCGGAACTGCCTGTCCAAAGAACGCGAGGTGTGCAGCTCTCGGTCTGCGGTGGGCAACCCCAAGTGGCCCATGAAGAGGGCACAGTGAGTTCGGTTACCGCTGGGGAGAAGCCAATCGGTCCAATGGAACTGGTCACGGTAGAATCTGGGTCAGTGATGGCTAGCTTGGTGGTCTCCGCAAGGTACGTGGGATTGGGCTGAAAGATCACTTGAAAGTCTGCACGCGCCGTGCCGGCTGCAATCCCCAACGCGAAAAGCGCAGCCGCGAATGTGAGAATAGATTTCCTCATTCTTACAACTACCTCCTGGATTTGACGTACGCCCCTTGCCTTGCAAGCCGGAGCGAACGGTGATTCGGCCCGGGCAGGTTTTCTGATCCAGGGTATTGACTCCCTTCGTCCGAAATGGACTGCCTGGCGAGGCACAAGAACCGCAAGCACTCGGCTTGCAGTTATTGCGGCCCGATTCCTCGCATCATCGAGGACTCTGTGGCAATCCAGCAGCCACACTCTCGACGGGGACGGTCACTCGTCTAGCCCTATGACGAGAAGCAGGATAGAAGGCACTCTGTACACTTGCGGAATTCCGGCAATCGGTCGAACGGTAGTAATACCGTCCGCACCAGTTCCAACCCTCTTCCGTCTAGTTCCAACCATTTTCCTTTCCAGAGACTGCTACCGCGGCGACTGACTCGCCCCTTTGGTTAGTTAGTCATCTGGTTGGCTGTTAGCAACGTCCTAAAGGACGCGATCTCGCGGTGTGCTGGGGACAGTTGGCATCGACCTTCACTCCCATTCATTGTTGCTGTTCACTGTTCTCCGCGTCTCAGTGGCTGGCTTCTTGGCGCCTTAATCCTGTATTCTGAGTCGTGTTACGCGCCATCATCTTCGACTTTGACGGCATCATCGTGGACAGTGAACCGCTCATCATGCGGTTGACCCAGCGCATGGCGGCCCTGGAGGGCTGGACGGTGAGCGACGAAGACTACTACCGGAACTACCTGGCGCTTGACGACCGCGGCATCATCGAGCACCTGTACGAGAGCCACGGGCACCGCATCGATCATGGCCGACGAGATGAGCTGGTGGAGTGGAAGATACGACTTTACGCCGAATCCATTCGTGAAGGGCTGCCGCCCATAACCGGCGCTACCGAGTTTGTAAACACAGTGGCGGCACAGTTTCCCCTGGCGATTGCCAGTGGTAGCCTGCGTTCCGAAGTCGAGCACCTGCTGCTGAAGCTAGGACTCCGAGAGAAGTTTGCAGTGATCACGACCGCTGATGACTGCGACCGCTGCAAACCTGATCCTGAGATCTTTTTGAGGGCGCTCGAGCGGTTGAACCATTTGCCGGCATTTAACACCGGGGCGAAAGGGGAAAAGGCGAAAAGGGAGAAGGGCGAAGGAGGGTCATCTCCTCTTCAGGCAAGGGAATGCCTGGCCATCGAGGACGCGCCCGCTGGTGTTCGCGCTGCGCAGGCGGCGGGAATGAAGTGCCTGGCCCTGGCCCACAGCCGCCCTCTGGAAGCGCTCCAGCATGCCGACTGGGCGTGTCGGGAGTTTGCCGACGTGGACTTTGAGAAGATTCAGGCAGCGTTTGAGTCGGATGAATGCTGAATATCGAATGAGAAGGTCCACCAACCTCTCATTCCGATCCCGCATGCTGGAGAGGAATCTGCTTCTTCTTCGCCGCAAAAGCAGATTCCTCGTCGCTGCGCTCCGTCGGAATGACAGGATTCCTGGCTGAGGGCTCGTTACAACTCACTATTCACCATTCTCCCTTACTATTTTGCGCAAGATAAGTTGCCGCTCCCGTTCTGAGTAGGTAAGGAGTTTGCAAAGGAGAATTATGCTGACTCAGAATGCTTCTTCCCGATTGCTGCTGACGCTCGCTGTTTCACTCGTGCCGTTGCGCCTGGCCGCCCAAGCCGCCCCTGTCCAGACCTCCACGCTCGCGGATCAGAAGGACGTGGCAGTGACAGTCTACAACTCTAACGTCGCCCTGGTGCGCGACGTGCGGCAGTTGCGGCTTCCGACCGGCACGGTTGATCTGCGTTTTATGGACATCGCTGCCCAGGTGAACCCTGCCACAGTCCACATTGTCTCGCTCACCGCGCCCAAAGAGTTGACAGTGCTGGAGCAGAACTACGAGTACGACCTCCTTAACCCAGCCAAGCTGCTCGACAAGTACGTGGGCAAGGAAGTGACGCTGGTTCGCTTGCGCACCGAGAACAACTCCACCAAGGACGAGTACGTGAAGGCCACGCTGCTCGCGAACAACGAGGGCCCCGTATGGAAGGTGGGCAACGAGATCGTAACCGGCATGAGTTCAGACCGCTACATCTTCCCCGATGTGCCGGAGAACCTCTACAGCAAACCCACGCTGGTGTGGCTGCTTGAAAACAAGGTGAGCGCCGGGCAATCGGTGGAGGCCTCTTACCTTACCAACGAGATGAATTGGAACGCCGACTACGTCCTCACTGTAGCCACCGACCAGAAGAACGCGGACCTGAACGGCTGGGTGACCGTTGTCAACCACTGCGGAACGGCCTTTCGCAACGCCCAGCTTCAACTGGTGGCAGGTGAAGTTCACCGGGTTCAGCCAATTGAGGGCCGCGTGAGCATGATGAAAGCCGGCCCTGTGCCGGCTGCACCGCCGCCGCAATTTGCGCAGGAAGCGATTTCGGAGTATCACCTTTACAGTCTCGAGCGCCGCACCAACCTGCAGCAGAACGAAACCAAGCAGATTAGCCTACTCGATTCCACTGGCGTGCACATCGACAAGCTCTTTGAAGTGGATGGGCAGTCGTTCTATTTCCGCAACCCACAACGCCCCGGGGAGCCGTTCAAAGACCCCGTTCAGGTCCACCTGAAGTTCAAAAACTCACAGGACAATTCCCTTGGCCAGCCGCTGCCCGCCGGCACGGTGCGCGTCTACCAGGGCGATTCCAAAGGGCGGGTGCAGTTCATTGGCGAGGACCACATCGATCACACACCCAAGGATGAGACGCTTGACCTGCACATTGGCAACGCCTTTGACATTGTCGAGGAGAGAAAACAGACGGACTTTAAGACCTTTGGCGCGAACACCTACGAAATGGCGTTTGAGGTAACGCTGCGCAACCACAAGCCCGAGCCCATTACGGTGGAAGTGAACGAGCCCATCGGCGGCGATTGGACGATGCTAGACTCCAACTTCAAGTACGAGAAGACGGCCGCCTTTGCGTGCCGGTTCATTGTTCCCGTCGCAGCCAACGGTGAATCAGTGCTAAAATATCGCGTCCGTGTAAGGTTCTGAGCTCGCAGCGACCCAGTCCAGCGCATAAAACGGAGCTAGCGCGGGGGTCCCGCCCGCCGTGGTGTGGTGGGCGATTTGCTCACAGTTTGGAATCAGACAGCCGTCCTCCTAGAGTCAGCAATGACGACTGGCGCGCTGTAACTGGTCCTCGCACGCCTCGTTGGTCTGGGGCGAAGCCTCGCTAATCGTAGTGACCCAGTGGAATGCCTACCACTCAGCATCGCGGGGCTGCGCCTAAGCGACGGACCGAGGCTCGGGGTCCGGGATTCGGAATTTGGGATTGTTCACTCAAGCCTCGGCCTTCGAGCCCCGGTCCCGGGAGACCGCGCCACGAACGACAACTGACAACGCCATCTTTCTAAGGCATTGTAAATAATTAACTTATTATAAATCGGTGATGGCGCCCCGGACCAATGTCATACAAATTTCGCCAAAAACGGGCCTTTTTTCGCTCTAAGTTGCTGATAGCGTGAGACATATCGCGCTTGGGTTTGTTTCTGCCAGCCGTAAGATATGTTGTTGATAATAAGTACGTTAAGTCCATTGGGTTTGTCTTTTCCACTCCTCCCTTTTCTGTCGCCGCTCACCACGCCGCCTAGTACCGAATCCTTGGTGGCCACCAGGGTCATCCATGTGGTCCTATGTATAAACCAAGCTTCGCCGCCCGTCCATGAAAGTAACAGCCCTCTCCCCCTTGGGCCCTTGGGGGAGGATGGCGATCCAGCAGTCGCAGGAGAGCCGGTGAGGGGGTTCCGGTCTTCGTGATGGTAGGATAACGCCCAAAAGCGTAAGTGGCCGAGCCGCAACGACGTTCCGGTTGGTCCATTTCTGTTCGACGAGATCCGAGCACACGCCTTCATTTTCATTTCTTCCCATCAACCGGAGCGACCAGCTTGTCTCGTCGCCCATCTAGGCGGACCTCGCCTTCGCCCTTGGCAAAAATGCAGATCGCCACTTCCATTTCCTTGTGTTTCACTCAGATAGCCGCTTTGCTCGTCAGCCGGCTAGGGGTCGCGAGATGATAGTCAAACTTTGCCGTTAAGCCGACTCCGTACCCTAAGATTAAAGCATAACTGCCTCGGATCCTATATGTCAAGGCCAATTATTGCGAATTAATGTAACGTTTTGACCGAATGTAACATTTTGCGCAAACGTAACAATCCAGATCAGGGGCTGTCTGAGCGAAGTCGAAGCGTGGCCGAGGTACAAGGCCGGGCGAGGGGGAGGCCCTGGTGATCGAGGGTTACGGGACCCGTGCGCTTAGCCGATCACAGGCGAGGCGAATGCTCGGATTCGAAAGGCGCGCTGAAGTTAATGAAGTGATGAACCGAGCCGCATCCCTTTTGATTACGCTAGCGATGATTTTGAGCATGATACAGCGCCAAAGGTAAGGGCATTTCGTAACCCAACACTAGCAGCTAGTGACCCACGCGATCCGACGGCGTTGACGA
>Ga0310916_10003194_pt1 | contig 10131 bp, 14 predicted proteins | sample GREbulkMGLF176_FD_203444 | JGI IMG/M metagenome (GOLD analysis project Ga0310916, IMG submission 203444) | Lab enrichment of tropical soil microbial communities from Luquillo Experimental Forest, Puerto Rico - GRE.bulkMG.LF176 | ecosystem: Environmental > Terrestrial > Soil > Tropical forest >... | reverse complement strand
AGGCGAATGTGCATCGTTGGGGGACGTAACGATGCAACCGATATAATGCGACAATTCTGGCTGGGTTGCAATTTATATCTAAAAATTAACCACGAATTGCGGGAATCGGCGGAGTCGGGAAGGTACGAGGCCGCGGCAATGCCGCTGGGAATTACAACGACCGCAGGCGCGGCAGCCACAGCGAAATCGACGGGATGTAAGTGACCAGCACCAGCACAATGCATAGGACCGCGTAGAACGGCCAAATCTCGCGCACGACCTGTTCGATCGTCACTCGGCCGACGGCGCAGCCGACAAATAGGATCGCGCCAACAGGCGGATGGCATAATCCGATGCCGAGGTTCAACAGCATGATCATGCTGAAATGCACCGGATCGACGCCGCCATGTCCAGTAAGCAGCCCAACACGAGCAGCAGGGCATTGATCAGCAGCCGTTCTTGTCGCTCGACCACGTCAACAGCATTGCTGTGACCTTCGGCACCTGCATCAGTGCCCTGACATAGCCGATGCTCGCGGCGAAGGCGATCAGGGTCATGACCATCGCTACCGTGCGCATCGTGCGGTGGACGAGCTGCGGCAGCTCGCGCCAGCGATAGTCGCGGTAAATGAACATCGTAACAAAGAACGCCCAGAGACACGCCACCGCACCCGCCTCGATCGCGGTGAACACGCCGCCCAATATGCCGCCCAGGATGATCGTCAATGTCACCATCCCCAGAGCGCATCGATCGCAATCTTGACCGCCTCGCGCAATGCGACGGTCTCGCCGCGCGGGGTGGCCGTCGCGATAGGCAAAGACGAGACACAGCACGACCAATGAGGCGCCGAGCAATAGGCCCGGCGCGACCCCTGCCATAAACAGGCTGATGATGGAGATCGTGCCGATCACCGCATTGTGGCTCGGCGGTACGAGCAGCCGCCTGGACCGATGCGCTGATCGTCACATTGGTAGCAAAGACACGTGGGCAGCCGGTCTTCTCCATCTGCGGGATCATCACCGACCCGATCGCCGAGGTGTCGGCGACCGCCGAACCCGAGATGCCGCTCAGGAATGTCGTCGCCAGCACGTTGACCGCGAACAGCCCGCCGCGTACGCGCACCATCCCGACAAGCACATTGGCGAAAGCTACGAGGCGCCGGTCTCCCTTGCTCGCTATCCGTTTCGACGATATTTGTCAGGTTATCTGACGCGCGCCGACAAGCCCTCTGCGTTGCGCCCGGTCGAGCCCACGCGGAAATTGTTCCATGAGATCGCCGAGCGTATCGCCGCCGAGATCATCAGCGCCAAGCTGGCGCCCGGCGCCCGCCTTCCGACCGAGCAGCAAATGGCGGCTACGATGGGCGTCAGCCGCGCGGTCGTGCGCGAGGCGGTAGCAGCCCTGCGGGCAGACGGCGACCCGGCAGGGTGCGGGCGCTTTCGTCGCGACTGAGATCGGGCGGCGCCCTTTCCGGCTCGCCGTCGGGGGTCTGCCCTCGATCAGAGAGGTGCTCGACGTAATGGAGTTGCGCCAAAGTGTCGAGGTGGAGGCGGCTGGGCTCGCGGCGGCGCGCGCCACATCGGCTCTGCGGCACGAGGTTGGCAAAGCGCTCGCCCGGATCGATGGCGCGATCGAGCGCGGCAAACTGCGGTCGATGAAGATTTTGCATTCCACTGCGCCGTTGCCGCAGCAACCAACAACCTGCAATTCTGGGCCTATCTCGACTATCTCGGCCGCTTCATCATCCCCCGCCAAAGCATCCGCGTCGCCGCCCACCAAGCCGAAGGCCAGCGCGCTTACCTCGAAATGATCCAAGGGGAAACACCGCACGATCTTCGCCGCAATCCAGTCGGGCGATCCGGCAGCGGCGCGCGAAGCGATGCGCCGGCACCTCTCGAACAGCCAAGCCCGCTATCGCCGCCTCTCCGAAGACGCCGAGAGCTCAGTAGATGACGCGCTTCGAAGCCCGCAATGAAAAAGACAGCGGCAGCGGCGGATGTCCGTCCGGCAGCCGGTAACCCCAGTCCACGGCCTCGACCATCATCTGAAAATAACGCCACGGCAATCTCTCGTGCTCGTGCAGGAAATCCAAATTCAGACCTGCCTCCAATAAACCGCCGATGATGTCACTCAGCGGATGACACCACTCGTAGCTCCGGGTGTGGGCAAGCGGCGTTGGATCGCCGGTGTATGTCGTCGTCTCGTCGTAAATAAAGGGCGCCGATGGCGCTGTCCTCCAACGCTGCAAGGCCACCAGCCGGCCGTCGACCTCGTCGAGCGACAATGTCGAAGGATGCCCCTCGGCCAGGTACAGCCACCCGCCCGGCGCCAGAAGCTCGGCGACGATCTGCGCCCAGAGACGGATGTCCGGAAGCCAAATGATCGATCCCCAGGTGACAAAGGCAATATCGTATTGGGCATCCAGTAGAGCCGGCGCGTCGTAGACATTGCCCTCGACGAAGCGCGCGGGGACAGCGAGCTCGACCGCCAACGCGCGCGCCGCAGCGATCGCCGCGGTCGAGAAGTCGAGCCCGGTGACGATCGCACCGCGCCGCGCCAGGCGGATCGAGTCGAGCCCAAAATGGCATTGCAGATGAACGAGCCGTTTGCCGGTCATCTCGCCGATCTCGGCATCGACGCAGCCGCGCAAAGCGTCATCGCCGGCCTTGACACGACCGATTCCGTAAAAACCCGCCCGGTTGCGCAGGTGAACGGCGGTGCGGTCGTCCCAGTTCAGCCGGTTGGCCTCCATCCAGGCGCGCAGCTGGTCTTCGCTCATGCCACCGGCCTACTATGTTCCGCTGGGCGCTTCCGGCTTTTCGAACAACGCCAGGCTCTCCATGGCCAGCCCGTAGCCGAGCAGGTCCTGCATCTGGCGGCGCAGATATTCGGTGAACAACAGCCGGGTATAGCGCAGCAGCAATGTCGGCTTTCGCGTCAGATCCTCGGCGAGCTCCCAGGCGCGCGCCAGGAGCTTCTCGGCCGGCTGTACCTCGGCAACGATGCCAAGGCGCAGTGCTTCGGCGGCGTCCAATGTCTGGCCGGTCATCAGAAAATAACGGCCCCGATTCATCCCTAGCAGCAGCGGGTAGACGATGTGCATGCCGTCACCCGGCACCACATCCGAGTTGAAATGCGCCGAATCCTGAAACTGCGCCGTAGCGGCCGCGAGGACGATGTCGCACAACAGCGGGATTTCGGAATGGCGCCAGGCCGGACCGTTGATTGCGCTGATCACCGGCACCTCGATGTTCAAGAGGTTCATCAGCAGGTGGCGGCCCTCCCAATGGATCCGGTCCATCCGCTCGATCGACGGGCGCGACGGGAACGAAGAAGTCCCTGGGGTCGCGCGCGGTCCGGAAAACTCCGGTCCCGTGCCGGTCAGGATTACGACGCGGTTCTCGCGGTCGGCGCCGATGTCGTGAAAGGCCTCCGGCAGTTCGCCGTGCGGCAGAAAGCCCCAACGCAACGAACGGCCTTCGGTGTGCAAGGTGACCTGCAGGATGCCGTTGCGGCGCTCCATCCGCGCGGTCTGATACTTCCGGGCGTATTCCTCGAACGAGCTCATCTTCACCTCCCCTTACGATCCTGGTCTTCTACCGTGCAGAGTGCTTAAGCGCGAGGGCGAGAGCGCCGCAATCGAGGATTCCCCCGCGACGAAGAAATGTTCTAAACTAGATACGGTTCTCTTCAGGGAGGTTGTACATGCCTGTGATCAAAGCCTTCGATCTCGCCTATGGACGGCTGCGGTCGCCCGATCTCGACAAGCAAGAGGAGTTTTTGACCGATTTCGGCATGGTCCGCACGGACCGGACAAAGACGGCACTCTACATGCGCGGCAGCGACCCGCCGCACCACATCCACATCACCGAATTGGGCGAGCCGCGCTATGTCGGCATCGCCGTTCACGCCGCGAGCTACCAGGACCTCGAGAGAATGTCGCGGGTCGAGGGAGCCTCGAAGATCGAGGACATCGACGAGCCCGGCGGCGGCAAGCGGGTGCGCTTGACCGACCCCGACGGCTACCAGGTCGAGGTTGTGCACGGCATGGCGATGCTCGAACCGATCGAGGTGCCGCGCCCCGCGGTCAATTCCGGCAACGACAAATACCGCCGCAAGGGCCAACTCTTTCGCATCGAGCGCGGTCCCTCACACATCAAGCGGCTCGGCCATTTCGTCGTGATGTCGAAGAACTTCGAGAAGACGCTCGGCTGGTATCGCGAGATGCTCGGCTTCCGCTGCTCGGATGAATTCTATGCCGGGGAGAAGAGCAACATCGTTGGCTCCTTTAATCGCCTTGACCGCGGCGACGGGTATGTCGACCATCACGCCTTCTTCTGCATTCGCGGCGACAAGAGCGGCCTCAACCATCTCTCCTACGAGGCCGCCGACATCGACGACGTCATGGTCGGCCACGAGCATTTGACGGGCAAAGGCTATCAGCACATGTGGGGCATCGGCCGCCATCTGATCGGCAGCCAGCTGTTCGATTACTGGGCCGACCCGTGGGGACGCGTCCACGAGCACTGGGCCGATACCGACGTGCTCAACGCCCACACCCCGCCTAACATCCTGGAGCGCGGCGAGGGTACCGGTGGACCCTGGGGCCAGCCGATCCCGCAAATCTTCATGGGTCACGCCTCGCCCTGAAGGCGACTAGAAGGCCCCCTCACCTCCTCCCATTCCCTCCCCCGCTTGTGGGGAGGGAATGGGAGGGGACTTCGGGGCTGGTGTGAGGGGCCGGTCACTCTGAGGGCGGCGCGCCGCGCGGGAACTCGCTGACATATTTGAAATAGCGGGCGAGGTGCCGATCAGAGGCGACCAGCACGCCCTTGCGGAAGCGCATCGTATTGAGCACCGGCTCGTCCTCAGCGATCAGTTTGTCGACAAAGCCGCACAGCTCGCGAAGCTCGGCACCGACGGCCCGCCGCCCCCCATCGCCGTCGCCCCTCTTCCGCACTCCGACGACATTGAAGCTGCGTGAGCGGTGCTGATCGATGGGCGCGCCGGCAAACAGCATGAACGTATCCATCCCCTGGCGCCGCAAATGCTGGGCGAACACATTGGTTCCGGTGATCAGCCCATGCTGCATGTAGCCCATTGCTTCGACCCGGTATTCGATCGCGTAGTCCCGCACCTCGATTACTTCGGGTGCGCTCGTCGGCAGATTGTGCAATGAGCGCAGGTGCTGGAAGTCGACGCCGTTGCTGGTGCTGACCCACGGCGGCACCTGGCGGATACCGCGCAAGCGCGCTTCGAACGCGAGGTCGTCCTGTTCAATCCCAGGGATGCGCGGCACGCCGAACAGCGGTGTGTCGCCGTTGAACACCCAGATTAGCCCCCACGCTTCGGCGGCCGGATAGCTGAAAATTGTCGCGACCGGCGGGATCTTGTCGCCGGTCGGGATGTCGACGCAGTTGCCGGCGGCGTCGAACCGCCAATGATGATAGGCGCAGCGGATTTGCCCGTCGACGCGTTGGCCCAGCGCCAGATCGGCGCCGAGATGCGGGCACCAGGCACTCTGCACGACCGCCCTGCCCGATCCATCTCGATAAGCGACAACGCGGGTTCCGAGAAAATCGACGCCGATGACGGCCCCATTGTCGAGGTCGCTTGCCAGGCCCACGGGAAACCAGGACCGGTGAAATCCTGATCCATCGAGGCCCCCGCCGTTGCCATTGTGCCCCTTATTGATCTCGGTCATGTCCGTGCTCCGATATGGGTACTGGTTAGTCGGTCAGGCGCCGACAGCTGGCAGCCGGCGCGCGCCGGCGCGCATAAGCGGTGGTCTAGGTCAACAGCGCGGCGGTGTGCCAATCCCGATCATCGGTTCGACGAGAAGCGCAATGCCGGGCGGCAGCAGGAAGGCTGCGGCGATCCGGAGCGTCGTCTCGGCCAAGGCGGCCAGTCCCCAAACGAGCGTCAAGAGCCGCATCGATCGACGAAATCCGGCATTCTGAAACCGTGCGGTCCACGCTCGCGCCCGTGCCTCGTCATCGCCGGGGTAAATTGGCGGCCGACGAAGAATATCGGCGGCCGTTCTCGCAGCAGCGACAGCAGGCAAGCCAGGCCGAACAGCGCGAATGCGGGTGCACCTTTCAGCACTGCAAAGCGGACGTCATTCGTCAACAGCGCAACCGCAATGCCGCTGAGAATGGTAACCAACACACTGATGCCGATGTATTCCGCACGGCGATGCCGCACCCACGAGAGGAGAATCGATGTCGCGGGAAACATCGCCGCCACGGCGAAGGCCGGCACGGTCGGGACGCCCCAGACCCGTTGGAGGAGCTGCACCGCTATCCACGGCATCGCCACATCGATCACGAGCGAGCGGGTGAGCCCGCGCGGCGTGGAGCCCGTCGCTCGGTAGCCCAGTTTTCCCGAGATGGCTGGGTGCTTCGTATCGGAACTCAACATCTCCATCGACTCCCCACCCGAATGGTACCAATAGGTACCTGAGGCAATATAATTGGTCCCGTCTGGTACCATGTCAAGATCCTTCGTGTATCATCCTCCGTCGACGACCGAGCGAGCGCCTTTTTCGAGGAGATCTGATGATCGAGCCAAGCCGGATAACCGTAGAGCCCGTGCCCAAAGGCTGTGCCGAAACCGCCACGGGTCGACGCGATGCGCGTTTGCGCATCCTCGAGGCGACGTTCGAGGCGCTCGTAGAGCACGGTTATGCGGGCACGAGCGCGCGGGAGATTGCCAGGCGTGCCAAGGTGTCGAAGCGTGAGCTCTATGCAATTTTCGGCAGCAAGCAGGGCATTCTTGCGGCCATGATCGAAGGGCGCGCGGCCCGCATGCGCCTACCACTCGTCTTGCCCGAGGTCGCGGATCGGCATGCGCTGGAGGACACGTTGGTCCGCTTCGGCGTCACATTGTTACGCGAAGTGTCCCATCCAGCCGTGACGGCTCTGTTCCGCCTCGCGGTGATCGAGGCCGAGCGCTCGCCCGAAGTGGCGCGCGCGCTCGATGAAGGCGGGCGCAAGACGACCCGCAACGCGCTTGTTACATTTTTGGAACGCGCCGCTGCGCAGGGTCTGATCGGTGACGCCGACCCAGAGACCGTAGCCGGGCAATTCTTGTCGCTGCTCTGGGGAAATTTGCAGATGAGCCTCGTGATGCGCCTTGCCGAGGCGCCTGCCCCGGCAGGGATCGAGCAACGCGCGCGGGCCGCCGCGAGAGCGATTCTGGCCCTTTATCCTGCGCGTTCAGTTCCATCATGATCAATCAACAGAGGAGTTATTTGAACGATCAGTGTTCGCTTCCGTTGATCCCGCGCGCTTACATTGGATCTTTACGTACTCGCCACCAGTTGGAGCAAATGCCGTGCTGGCGAAAAAAGCATAACCAGAAAGCCCGCAGGGACAGCTCAAGCGCCATTCTGTCATCGGTCATTGGGTCCTCGATGGGTTGCTGGTGGCTCTCGCAAATCCGCCGGAGCCGCATCTTCTAGGCGACCGCCTTTCGCTCTCGCGCTGGGCTTCACGTTACCGCGCATTCCGCCCAACGCGCGCGCGCAGCTGAATTTCCACCACGACTGCGGACGCTAAATTAAGATTGGGAGCTGGAGATCATCCGCCGCGCCTGTGCGGAGCAGATCATAGCGCGGCAGGTTGCGGTCAGACGAGTTGAAAGCCGCGGAACGCCAAGGCCGGGTAGTGAGGCGGTACTGAAGGCCCGACCTCGCGCGCAAGGCGCAACGTCAGAATGGTCCGCCTGCCCTGCTGTCGGGAAAGCGACCGCAAATCTACGCGGATATAGCGATTGCTGTCTTTCGTAGCCTGAAAGCTATGGCCTAGGACGAGACCATCGGCTTCGAAGACGAGTCTGCTGACGAAATGCGTGACGTAAATCTCCGCTTCGAGCGTGTGCACCGCCGGCGACGACTCAATCAGCAGGGTCGACCGTTCATCGCTGTCAGTCCACCATCCCGGCCCGGCTGGTGTCATTTCGGGCGGCCGCCAATTTCCGGCAAGATATACAATTCCGTTTGCCCCGGCGTACCCGGTGTAGGGCGACTTGGAACGTGACGTCCCCGCTAAGAACGCCTGCTCCACGCAACAGCGCTCGTATCGGCTCCGCAACGATGCCGCCTTATTATATACGGAGCGTTCAAGGGACAGAAGGTGCGCAATCCTGGCATTGTCGTGCAATGCCTCGTATTCGGCACGCAGACGCGTGATTGTCTCTCCATCTGTGCCGTGTTCTGCGGCGGTATTCAAGCACGGGACCGTCAAGCAGGCCGGCAGCCCCAACAAGAGTGATAGCAGCGGGCTAACATCGTTCACCTGCTCCAAACAGCCGACAAAGAACATCTTGTCAAGCAAGGTGAAGACGTCACCGACCCGCTGTTCAAGCTCTTCTGGAAAGCGCGCCGGTTCCGGCGTAATCGATACATCCAACGCGTGAACCTGATAAACCGCATATTGCCAAAACGTCGTTAGGAAGCGGGTAAAGCCGAGATTTATTGCCGCGCACCTCAGGGGGTTATCGAGATCGCGCGCAAGGTGCAGATAATTCGACACCGCCTGGGCCGGCGGGTCACGCAAGAAGGTAATCGCTCGGACATGACCCATCAGATGGACATAACTCCGTGTTTAGCGTGGCCGTGAACGAAGACAGCTGCGTGCAGGCGGTCCTCCTGAGCTTTGATAAAATCGACCGAAATATTACCCGCGTCGGAGATCACCTCGTCGGCGCGGTAGAATGCCTTGAGCGCCGCGGTGAGGCTGGTGCCCCCGGTTTTCGCAATGTGCAAAAAATAGAGTGGCAGTGCTTCTTCAGCCCGGCAATCAGGCTCGATCATTCGGGTTTCGGTCGACCCGTTGATCTTGGACGTTGCCGGCGGCGGAATGATACCGGGACGTCCCCACCCGTTTCTTCTGAACATGACCACGATCCATCGAAGCGCCGTGAGGTAACTGCTATCCCCGGCCCACTCGGCCGATTTTAGGCAAGGTTAACGCATGCTATCCCTCCGCAAACTTCTGCGCGGCCGAGAGAAAAGAGAGGCATACGCCTTGGCGGAGATGACGCGAGGCACGCGAGCTGGCGCGTAAAGGGCTGCCACAAGGGATGCGTCGCGCCGATCGCCTGTTCGACATTATCCAGAATCTGCGCACGGCCTCGCACCCGGTCACAGCGGCGGCGCTCACCAACAAGCTCGAAGTGACAGTCCGAATGACCGATTGCGACATTGAAGCATTGCACGGGAGCCGCATCCCGATCTAGGGTGCGCCGCGGCCTGGCTATGTGCTGACCGGCAGCAGGTCTCCCAGCCGTTACAGGCCCGATTTCGCGGGGTGGTCGACATGGACGCGTGTCGCCGGTTGCGGCGCTTCACCCGTCACCCAGAGGTTGGCTGTCAGCATCTCCGGGGACGTTCCTCCTGGCTTTCCGCGCCTACCCTCCGGGTACGGGGATAAGTGGAAATTCGATGCGCCGTGGGAGAGCGGAGGCTATCATTGCATCAAGGCTACTTCGGCGGGCGGGCCGAGTAAGCTGGACACAGACCCAAAACGGGCCGGCGACACCGGATCGACGAACAGGCGGGAGGAAGCAATGCACATTCGAATTCTAGTGATCGCCTCCGCCACGGCTGCGATGCTCGGTTCAGCGAAGGCCGAGCAAGCGGCGGACGATCATCTCGGGACCGTCCACTTCCCGATCTCGTGCAGCGCGGTGCAGGCCAAGTTCGATCGAAGCGTCGCGCTCCTGCACAATTTCTTCTATCCCGAGACAGTCAAGGCGTTTCAGGCCGTAATTTAGGAGGACCCCAGCTGCGCCATGGCCTATTGGGGCCTGGCGATGAGCGAGCTGCCCAACCCGCTGGTGCCGCCCTTCCCGCCCGCCAACCTCAAAGCCGGGTGGGAGGCAATCCAGCAGGGCAACGCGGCAAAGACCCACACGCCACGCGAAGCCGAATACCTCGCCGCGATCGAGGTCTTCTACAAGGATTACGACAAGATCGACCACAAGACCCGCGCGAGGTTTTATGAGCAGGCAATGCAGCTTCTGCACGAGCACTACCCGGAGGATAGCGAAGCGGCAATTTTTTACGCGCTTGCGCTGAACGGCGCGGTCGATTTCGACGATAGGAACTACGCCAAGCAGCTCAAGGCCGCCGCGATCCTGAACGAAGAA
>Ga0310916_10003186_pt1 | contig 10141 bp, 4 predicted proteins | sample GREbulkMGLF176_FD_203444 | JGI IMG/M metagenome (GOLD analysis project Ga0310916, IMG submission 203444) | Lab enrichment of tropical soil microbial communities from Luquillo Experimental Forest, Puerto Rico - GRE.bulkMG.LF176 | ecosystem: Environmental > Terrestrial > Soil > Tropical forest >... | reverse complement strand
ATTGGCGCGGCCGTCACGGTCGAATCAGAAACGGGCGTGCAAATCCGCATGGTGCAGGCTGGTTCGGGATTCCTTGCCCAGCACACCAAGGAGCTATTCTTTGGCTTGGGAGCGGCGAAGTTGCCCGTGCAGGCGACCGTCCGTTGGCCGAGCGGCGAGACGCAAAGGCTCAAAGATTTGCCGCCGAATCACCGCGTCTGGGTCGAAGAAGGCTTGCCGCCGACGCGCATCGAGCCTTTTCGGTCGTCGTTGTCCCCACCCGCCGTCGCGAGCTCCGCTACGGAAACGGAGATCTTACCTGCGGCGGTCGAAACCTGGCTGCTTGCCCCGGTCCCAGCCCCGGATTTTTCCCTTGCGGCTCTCGCCGGGCGCGTCGAAACACTTTCCTCTCAGCGAGGCAAGCCCGTGCTGCTGTATTTCTGGTCCACTGCTTCGCCAACTTCGAAGAAGGACCTAGAGGGATTCGAAGAGCCCCGGAGACGCTGGGCCGCGGGGGGCTTGCAGTTCATGGCGATAAATGCAGACGCCCTCCCCGAAGCTAGCGCGCGCGAGTCACTTGCGGCCTACCGCCATCACTCATTCCCGGTCCTCGTCGGATCACCGGACATGCTGGCGATCTACAACCTGCTATACCGCCATCTGTTCGATCGCCACCGCGACATGCCACTTCCTGCTTCGTTCCTGATCGACCAGCAGGGAAGGATTGTCAAGATTTATCAGGGGGCTGTTCTGGCCGATCACCTCGGCGCTGATTTCGAAGCCATTCCACAAACCGATGGCGAACGGCTCGCAAAAGCGCTTCCTTTTCCTGGGCTGGCCGCAAGCTACGAATTTGGCCGCAATAATCTTTCCTTTGGGTCCGTGCTTTACGGGCGCGGTTATTACGACCAAGCCGAAGAATTCTTTCGGCAGGCCCTCGAAGACGATCCATCGAGTGCCGAGGCCTTGTACGGAATTGGCAGCGTTTACTTACAGCAGCAGAAGACAGCTGAAGCCCGGGAAAGCTTTGAGCGTGCAATCAAGCTTCGTGCCGCTTATCCCGGTACGTTGCCGAACGCCTGGAATAACCTGGGCATTCTGGCCGCACGCGAAGGAAATACGGACTCTGCCATCGCGGATTTCGAGCACGCCCTCGAGATTGACCCGGCTCATTCCATTGCTCTCTTGAATCTCGGCAATGCTTACCGCCAAAGGAAAGACTGGGCTACGGCCAAAAGCACACTGGAGCGAGCCCTCGCACTAAACTCCGAGGACCCTGAAGCGAACTACAGCCTCGGCATGGTCTATGCCCAGCTGAACGACACGGAGCAAGCCCACGCGTATCTGACAAAAGCCATCGCGCTTCGCCCGGTCTACCCGGAAGCGCTGAACAATCTAGGTATTCTCTATCTGCGTACGCGGCGCCCAGAGGAAGCAATTCGCAGTTTCGAGGAGTCGATGCGCGTGGCGCCGGCTTATGACCAGTCCTACCTGAATCTCGCCCGGGTCTACGAGATCGAAGGAGACCGCGGGAAAGCCCGCACCGTTCTTCTCGAGCTTCTTCGGCAGCACCCCGATCACGCACAGGCAAAGCAGGCATTAGAGCAACTAGAACATTAGTTTGTAAGACCCTTTGCGAGCGCGCTCGATGGCTTCGTGCGCCCTCGAACGCGCCGATTTGCGCCCGTGCGATGGCCGCGACTAAAATAGGGTCCTTCGAGGGCGCACTGCTCTCTCGAGGACGTCACCGAGCAGCGCCGAACGAGTCTCCTCAGGATGCGAACATTCCCAAATCAACGTGATCGACTGGCGATCATGCTGCTCGCGATCGTCGGCATCTGTAGTCCCGCGCTCGGCGGACAGAATCCGGATAAGCAAGGGTCCGCAACCATTCAGGGGACGGTCTGTGACGCTCAGAATCGGCCGCTGGCCAATGCGACGGTGTTGCTCGAACCGCAGAATCAGGCCCAAAAGCTCGTGTCGCGTACAGATTCCGAGGGCCACTATCGTTTCGACGTAGTTCCGGCCGGGACTTACACACTGCGAGCAAATGCGCCGAACTTTCGCGAAGAGAAGGAGGGGCCGATCGTCATCCAGGCCAAGGAAAACCGATCGATCGCCCTGCATCTTTCGGCCGGGCTTGACAACGGAGCAGGGAAAAACGGCCCCGCATCGCTCGAATTCTCTGACGAGCCGAAATTCACCGTCGCCGGCGTCACCGATCCCACGAATCTCGGTGGACACGGTTCGGATGTGGTCCTCCGCACCAAGGAAGCACTGGCCAAAGACACCGCGTCTCTGAATCATGCTGAACCTGACAGGACAGTCGTAGCCAACGAGCCTCACGACTCGGCGGATACGGCCGACCTGCACGCCCGTCGCGCCGATCTTGCAGAGAGCGAGGGGCGTCCCCTCGAAGCCCTTGCGGAGTATCAGCGGGCGGCGGAGATGGAACCGAGCGAGTCACATCTGTTTGCCTGGGGAGCGGAGTTGCTTCTGCATCGCGCGTTTGAGCCGGCCATCGAAGTCTTCACGAAAGGACACGGGCTCTATCCAGGCTCGGTCCGCTTGCTGCTGGGACTCAGCGTGGCGACTTACAGCCGCGGCCTCAATGACCAGGCCAACCACTTGTTCCTCGAAGCTTGCGACCTCGATCCGAAAGATCCGACGCCATACCTGTTCCTCGGCCGGCTCGAGGAATCGGAAAAAGCTGAACCACCTGGTTGGACGGAAAGGCTCAAGCGCTTTCTGAGCCTGCATCCCGAGAATGCCCTGGCGCATTATTACTATGCTGTCAGTCTCGCGAAACAGTCCGGTCAGCATCAAGCAAACCGAGCGGCTATCGAGACCGAACTCAAGAAGGCCATCGAACTAGACCCGCATCTTGGAAGCGCTTACTTGCAACTGGGCATTTTGTACTCCGGGCGGAAGCAATTTCCCGAAGCCGTTGGTGCATTCCAAAAGGCCATCGAAGTCACGTCGCTCCCCGACGAAGCTCATTACCGTTTGGCGCAAGTCTACCGGCAGACAGGCGAAGCCGAGAAGGCCCGCAAGGAGATTGAAATTTTCAACAAGGTCTCGCAGCAAAAGAGCGAAGCTGCCGAACGTGAGCGCCACGAAATCCAGCAGTTTGTCTATACCCTAAAGGATCAGAACGCGGCCTCGCCAGCGCCCGCCTCGCAGCCGCACTGACTATTCCGGGGTGTGCGGTTCGTGGTCACAGAAAAAGGCCAGCCCACGAATAGCTCAGCGGACTGGCCAAGAACGCGATCAGTCGAACCGGCTAGAAGCCCACAGCGTCTAGAACGTGAGCTTCAACCCGAACTGAACGAGACGCGGGTTGTTCACCGTCGAGTTCAGCGAACCAAACCCGGGCGCGCTGATGTCGGGGTAGCCGTTGGCGGCGAGCGGCAGACCGAACTGCGCATGGTTGAAGAGGTTGAAGAACTCCGCCCGGAAATTTAGTCCCATGTTCTCCCAAGGCAGCGCGAATTGCTTGATGACAGAAAAGTCCGTGTTCACGAAGTCGGGACCATACACGGGCACACGATTGGCATTGCCAAGGAAGCCCGGAGGCGGCGCAACGAAGCATGCGGGATTAATGAACTGGGTCTTGCCGTGGGTGGCATGAACATTGCAACCCGGGACTTGGTTCGGACGGTTGAAGTTGTTTCCGTTACCGCCGTTGAAGAAGAAAACTCCGGACTGGTTAACGCTGTCGATCAGGGGGACCGGAAAGCCGGACGTGATCTTCTGGATCAGGGTCAGCTGCCAGCCTCCGAGAAGCGAGTTGGTTGCGTTGTTCCAATTGCTCCCGAACTTCTTGCCCCTGCCGAAAGGCAAATCATAAATGACGCTCGCGGTGAAGCTGTTGTTGAGGTTGATCTGCGAGCGCGCCCAGTCGAGGTTCTCCCAGTTCGGCAGCGGGAAATAGGGCGCGCTTAGCAAGGAGCCAAGTCCGTCCGTCAGGCCATTGTCATACGTGTGGGAGTAGGTATAGCCGATCAACGCATACAGGCCGTACTTTGGCGTCTTGGTCTCGGCTTTGATCTGCAATGAATTATAAGTGGTTCTCCCGAAATCGGCGAACGCGAGCACGATGTTACCATTCGGCGTCGTGATAGGAGGTACGTACGGAGTCCCGTCCGGATTGCAGCCGATCGTACCGACAGAGCAGTTCGTCGGGCCGAACGTGTTGAGGGAATTCCCGTACACCAGGAAGTGGTTCCCGCGTGAACCCGCATAGCCAACGGTGAGCACGATATTCCCAGGCAGCTGCCGCTCGACGTTCACGTTGAACTGCTGGACTTTGCCGATCTTGAAGTTCGGCGGCTGGTAATTGAGTGACCCGTGGAACGTCGAAAGGGTGGGTGGGGTCGGAAGAAGCGCAAATCCGTCCGAAAGGCTGACGCCGGAGGGCTTTGCGCCAAGTACCGTGGCGCAGTACGACGTCGCGAAAGGGCACCCCGCAACAGGAAAGGCACCCGACTCAGCGAAGAAAGGCGGATTCATCCATAGCCCCTGGGCACCCATACTCCAGGCGGCATCGTGAAAAACCGCATAGCCTGCGCGGAGGACCATCTTATCGCTGCCGAACAGCTTATAAGCCAGACCAAGTCGCGGTTCGAAGGCCGTCCAGCTCTTTTGTACGCCCGCTGACTGTGATACACCCGCTTGACCGGCAACCAGAAGCTGGCCAGTGTAAGGATTGAAGTTTGCCATGCGACCAACGGCTTCGGAGATCGGGTTGCTCACATCCCACGCCAGGCCAAGATTCAAGGTTAGGTCTTTCGTCACCCTCCAATCATCTTGGATAAACGGCCGGTAAACCTTCCAGCGGCGCCCAGTGACCGGCCCATTGTAGGTTTGATCGTGCAGCGCCAGTCCAGTTATACCCAGGAGAAAATCCGCTTGCGGATTGCCCGGAATTGTCAAGTTGTTGCTCGCAAAGCCCGTGAAATTGCCGCCCGTAGCCCCGCCGGGAATCCAGAAGCCGTCCTGGAAAGCCTCGGTGCCCACGTTCATCTGGTTTGCCCGGATGCCGATACCGAACCTGATATCGTGCTTTCCACGAACCATATCGAGCGTATCATTCACCGTGAAGATGTTCGTCCCGCCCTGGAACGGTGTATAGCCCCGATCGCCAACGGCCCAGTAGCCGCCAGTAAGCTGCGTCATAACCAGCCCGCAGCTGTACGCCCCTGGAGTGCATGTGGTGCCGCCGTTGGGGCAGCCCAGGTTCGCGCCGGGGATGCCGAGTTGGGCGGATTTGCAACTCCCGGTGCCATATGAAGTGATGTAATTGAAAATCCGGTTGTATCCAAAGTAAAACTGGTTGACGGTGACCGGCGAAATGATGTGCGTCTGTCCAATGGCCACGTTGCGGGCGTGGTTGAGGATTCCCTGGTTGGTGCCAAAGGCATTTTGTGATGCAAAACCAGGCGCGCCGCCTGGGACATAAGAGCTGGCCTGGTCGTAGCTGAAGCGCGCGAATAAGGTGTCTGAGGCCGAGAAGTTGTGATCCACGCGGATGTCGAACTTGGTCTCGTCCAGCCTGCGAACCGGCGTGTCGGCAAAATTGAAGCTGGTGTTGCCAGACGCATTGGGCTGAGGGTACAGGTTCATCATTGCCTGCCCGATCGAATTGAACATGTTGGACGGAATCTTGTTGCACGCGGTTCCCTGTGGCTGGCTTCCGTCGGGCTTGGCGGGCAGAGGATTTCCACTCGCGTCGCACTGAAAATACATGTTTGGAAACACGTTCGGGTTCGTCGAAGTCCCGACCACGTTGGGATTGATGATTACCAGTCCGGAAACGGGATTGCCGAATGGATCGGCCGAAAAATCTCCGTTGCGCATGGCTTCCGAGGGAACTAAGCCTGTAAAGGCAATGCCGCGGCGCTGATATTTTTGTTCACCATCGATAAAGAAAAATGTCTTGCCCTTGCGGATTGGTCCACCGACCGACCCGCCAAACTGGTTGAGGTTGAATTTCTCCCTCGTCGGGGCGAAAAAGCTCTTGGCGTCGAGGCTGGTGTTGCGAAAGAACTCATAGAGGCTACCGTGGAAGTCATTGGTCCCGGATTTCGTCGTGAGCAGCACGGTCGGGCCGGCGCGCTCTCCGTACTCCGCAGAGTAGTTGTACGTCAGGACCTTAAATTCCTGAATGGAGTCAATGGAGGAAAGAATGGCGATGCCTCCCGCTGTCAATTCGTTGTTGTCAACGCCATCAATCAGCCAGTCCGTGCTATTGGGGCGCGACCCTCCTACCGAGAGCGAGAACGGTCCGCGCGCTGCTACCTCACTGCTGGCCGCGCTGACAAAGAAGCTGGTGGGATTTGTTTCCGCGGTCGTTCCGGGAGTGAGCGTTGCGAGCTGCACGAAATCGCGGCCATTCAAAGGCAGTTGCGAGACCTGCTGCGAAGTGATCACTTGGCCGAGCGTCGGATTGGCGGTCTCGACGGCTACCTGCGTCGCTGATACTTCGACCGACGTCGAGACGGTGCCGGGTACAAGCGTAAAATCCAGTTCTCGCCGCTCATCCACCTGAAGCTTCAGATCTTTTGTCTCCGTAGGCTGGAAACCCTGAGACTCGACGTGCACCGTGTAAATGCCTACCGGAAGTAAGTTGAGCACGTAGTGGCCGCCTTCGTCGGTCTTAGTGTCACGCGCTACTCCCGTGCCTTGAGAGGTAGCGGTGACGGTGGCTCCCGCAATCACCGCTCCACTTTGGTCCGTTACGGTGCCCGAGAAGCTCCCTGTCACCTGACCATTGGCCCTCGCACAACACAAAAGCACCCCGATCGAAAACACCACTAGGAAATATAATTTCTTGCTCATTATCCCCATCCCTCTCCCCAACCGAGGTACTAGTGCGATACCGGAGCCCTGGAAGGGACTCGAAAAGTCCCATCCTTACAAATCCTTGCGGCATGCCCGCCCAGAATTCACCCGCGAAAGCTGAGCCGGCTATGTTTGACTTCTCCGCCTAAGAGCACCCCGAGGCTCCGTTCGCGTCACGGAAAAAATATTCCCGCAAGGTACTTCGCAACTGCCGCAGTGTCAAGCAGTTGTTTTTAGGGAACTGTGCAATACCCGGCCCCTTGATCTGTGGTGTAAAGACTTGATTCCAACCGCGAAACTCGAATCTTTGATCGGGCCCGTGACATCAAACGACCGGCGGTCTTTCCGAGCCTGATCCGGGGTTGGCCGCCGAGGTGCATGCTGAGCCCGAATTGAGTAAACTCTAGGCTGCCGATTGCCAGCAAACGTGTCTCCGCTCATTTCGTCGGATAGGGGCACCTCGGAAATGAAAATATTAGTCGTTGATATTGGCGGTACCCACGTGAAAGTACTTGTCAGCGGCGCGAGTGCACGCCGAGAGTTTGACTCCGGTCCAGCGCTTACGGCCGCTCAGATGGTCGAGAAAGTCAAGGCCATCACCAAGGATTGGAAATACGACGCCGTCTCGATTGGATTTCCGGGTCCGGTCGTGCACAACCATCCCGTCTCGGAACCTCACAACCTCGGCAAAGGGTGGGTGGGCTTTAACTTCCAGCGCGCTTTTGGACGGCCCGTGAAAATCATCAATGATGCCGCCATGCAGGCGCTCGGCAGCTACAAAAAAGGCAAAATGCTTTTTCTCGGACTGGGCACCGGCCTCGGCTCGGCCCTAGTCGTCGATGGCATCGTCCAGCCGATGGAGCTCGCGCACCTTCCTTACAAGAAAGCCACTTATGAGGACTATGCGGGAGTAAAAGCGCTCAAGAAGCGCGGAAAAAAGAAGTGGCGCCGTGAAGTGGCAAAGATTGTCGAGCAGATGATGGCGGCGCTCGAGCCGGACGAAGTCGTCCTTGGCGGCGGAAACGCCAAGAAACTGAAAGAACTACCGCCGCATTGCCGGGCCGGCGACAACGCGAATGCCTTCCTCGGCGGGTTCCGCCTCTGGAAGCAGGACGATTCCGAGCCCCGCCCGTCCCGCCCTGAAGTGCGATCCCGAAGAACTAAGCACCGATAAGGAGTCTGAATATGGCCACCGCAGCTCGCATCAGCAAGCCCACGACCGGCAAACGGCTCGCGAAACGCAAGGCATGGAGCGCCCTGAAGGTGCACTACAGGAAAATTGGGGAACGCCATCTCCGCGACCTGTTTGAAGACGATCCGGAACGCGCGGAGAAGTTTACGGTCGAAGCCGTAGGCATCAATTTTGACTATTCCAAGAATCGCATCACGGAAAAAACGCTCGGGTTGCTGCTTGAACTCGCTGAAGAATCCGGACTTCGCGAGCGCATCGATGCGATGTTTCGGGGAGACAAGATCAACATCACCGAGAATCGCGCGGTGCTGCACGTGGCCCTGCGCGCGCCGAAAGACGCGACCATCGTTGTCGACGGGAAGAATGTCGTCCCTGAAGTCCATGCGGTCCTCGACAAAATGAGCAACTTCTCGAACCGCGTACGTAGCGGCTCCTGGACCGGTCATACCGGTAAGCGCATTCGCAACGTCATCAACGTCGGCATCGGCGGTTCCGATCTCGGTCCCGTGATGGCCTACGAAGCGCTGAAACACTACAGCGAACGCAGCATGACCTTCCGTTTCGTTTCCAACGTCGATGGCACGGACTTTGCCGAGGCCGTGGTCGATCTCGATCCCTCCGAAACGCTTTTTATCGTTTCCTCAAAGACCTTCACCACGCTCGAAACCATGACCAATGCACACACCGCCCGTGAATGGGCGCTCAAAGGTCTCGGCGGCGATGAGAAGGCTGTCGCGAAACATTTCGTGGCCGTTTCCACGAACGCGGCCGAAGTCGCCAAGTTCGGCATCGACACCCAGAATATGTTCGGGTTCTGGGACTGGGTCGGCGGGCGCTACTCGATGGACTCCGCGATCGGCCTTTCCACCATGCTAGCCATCGGTCCCGAGAATTTCCGTGCCATGCTGAGCGGCTTCCATCAGATGGATGAGCACTTCCGGACAGCTCCGTTTGACCGCAATCTGCCGGTGCTGCTGGGCCTGCTGGGAGTCTGGTACACCAATTTCCTTGGAGCCGAGACCGTTGCGGTGCTGCCGTATGAACAGTACCTGAAGCGTTTCCCCGCCTATCTTCAACAACTGACGATGGAAAGCAACGGCAAGCACGTCACGCTCGAAGGGAAGCATGTCGACTACGCGACCGGCCCGATTTACTGGGGCGAGCCCGGCACCAACGGGCAGCACTCTTTCTATCAACTTATCCACCAAGGCACGCGCCTGATTCCATGTGACTTCATTGCATTCGCAAAGACGCTCAACCCGCTGGGCCGGCATCACGATATATTGCTGGCCAACGTTTTTGCGCAGAGTGAAGCACTCGCGTTCGGGAAAACCGTGAAGCAAGTCAAAGCCGAAGGCACGCAGGATTGGCTCGTGCCTCACCGCGTTTTCGAAGGGAACCGCCCGTCGAATACGTTCTTGCTTGAGCTTCTCACGCCGGAAGCCTTAGGGAAGCTTGTCGCCTTGTATGAACACTCCGTGTTTACGCAAGGCACCATCTGGCAAATCGATTCCTTCGATCAGTGGGGCGTGGAACTCGGCAAGGTCCTCGCCCAGCGCATTATTCCCGAGCTCGAGGGCAAGACGGAGCCGCAACTGAAGCATGACAGCTCGACGAACGCCGCTATCGAGCGTTATCGCAAACAAAAATCCGCCTGACAGAAGCTGAAAAAAGCCCGGGTTGGGCCGGGCGTTGGCGGCACCGAGGTCGACAAATCGCGACCGTTATGACCTTGTGGCATTTCGTGACTTTGCCAAACTGACTCGAACCGCTATTGCTTCAACGAAGCTTCCACCTGCTTGCCATATTCTTTTGCTTTGGCCATCGCTTTGGCCTCGTCCACTGTCAACACCTTGCCGTCCTTCAACAACGTCTTTCCGCCAACGATCACTGTCTCGATTTCGCTGGCCTTTAAGGCGTACACAATCTGCGAATACACGTCGTACATCGGCACGGCATTCGGCACATTCAGATTCAGCACGATCAAGTCGGCCTTCTTCCCGGCTTCGAGCGATCCAATTTCCTTTTCCATATGCAGCGCCCGCGCTCCTTCAATCGTGGCCATCTCGAGCGCGCCTTTCGCGCCGAGCGCGCGCGGATCCACACGAGAGGTCTTTTGCAGTTTTG
>Ga0310916_10003182_pt1 | contig 10149 bp, 12 predicted proteins | sample GREbulkMGLF176_FD_203444 | JGI IMG/M metagenome (GOLD analysis project Ga0310916, IMG submission 203444) | Lab enrichment of tropical soil microbial communities from Luquillo Experimental Forest, Puerto Rico - GRE.bulkMG.LF176 | ecosystem: Environmental > Terrestrial > Soil > Tropical forest >... | reverse complement strand
GGCGTAAACATGCCCCATATTCATTTGACACAACGATATTGAGTATTGGCAAAAAGGTGTGGGGCCTTAGCTACCGGCTACATCTTTCGAATATATATGGAAGCCTAACGAATGCGATTGCGAGTAATTTTCATCCAGCTGTCGACCACTCAGAGGTTGTCTCGAAACGTCATTCAAACCTCGGCGCCAGCGAGCGACTAAGCGACGGCTGTGCCGGCGACAAGGGCAATGAGGCCGCGCCGCCTCACTCGATGACCTCGTCGGCGCGGGCGAGAAATGCCGGAGGCACAGTCAGGCCGATAGCATTCGCGGTTTTCATGTTGATGATCAGCTCGAACTTCGTCGGTTGCTGGACGGGGAGGTCGGCCGGCTTGGCGCCTTTAAGGATCTTATCGACATAACTCGCGCTCTGGCGATAAAGGTCAATCTCCGTGGACTGATAGGCCATCAGCCCGCCGTCCTTGGCGAACCCGCGAATTACTGAGACTGTCGGTATTCGGTACCTTATCGCTAACTCGGCGACGCGTCTGGTCGGTAGGCTGGGTTGAACGATTACAGCATCGGGCCGGTCTGCTTCCATGGTCTGAAAAGCCGTTTCTAGTTCTGCGACGCTATGGATCATTATCGGGTCGATCATCGTCCCGGTCGCTACGCCGCCAAGCCGAACGTGTTCGACAAACGGCTTTGAGAAGGGATCAAGCGCATTCGCCAGCGCGACTACGCGTTGTGCACCAGGCAGCATGTCTTGTATCAGCTGTACGCTTTTGCCGGCCAGTTCCGCAGCGACGCCGGCCATGCCGGTAATGTTGCCGTCCGGCCGGGCGAGGCTCGCGACAAGTCCGGTTTCCACCGGGTTTCCAACGAGCGCCATGACGATCGGAATTTCGCGCGTCGCCTCCTTCGCTGCCTTTGCCGCCGGCGTGAACCAAGTCACGATTAGATCGACCTTGAGACGCACCAGCTCGGCAGCCAAATCCGGAAGGCGGCTTAGCTGTCCTCCATCCGATCGGAATTCATAGTGTATGCTTTGCCCTTCAATGTAGCCGAGATCCTGCATGCCTTCGCGAAATAGCCGCCAGAAGTCGTCCACGCCCGGAGACCCGACGGCCAAAACGCCGACGGTTGGGACCTGCCGCTGCTGGGCGATGCTATCCAACGACCAAAGGGCGACACCGCCGAAAAAAAGCACGAAGAGGCCGCGCCGGCTTACTAGACTGCCTTGTCGACCTTGGATCACCGCGCATTCCCGATTGACATCGACTGCGGCGACTGACGCCAACCCAGCGCGATCTCGCGCTATGGAGCCCATGGCTGCGCCCCCGAAAGATTATTGCTTGCTGGTCGGCCACTCACATTCAGCACGGCTAGGGGGCGGCTGATGCCCTTTAGTATCAAGTCGCCGAGCGGTTCGAAGTTGGTGAGTTCCCCGACGGCTGCCGCGACACGTTGGGTTACCAGAATTTGGCCGTCCTTGGCCTCGGCACAGAGCCGGGCGGCGATATTAACGACGGTTCCGTGGGCGGTGTAGTCGGATCGGCCCTCAAAACCAATCGCCCCGAGGGTAGCATATCCCTGGGCGACACCGACGCCAAAGCCGATCGCGTACCCGCGAGACGACCATGCCCCGACAAGCGAGGCGATGGCTTCTCGCATTTCAATCGCGAGGCGAACAGCGCGGCGAGCCGGATCCGAACACGGTACCGGGTCGTTGAAGATCACCATCAACCCGTCGCCCGTGAAGCGTGAAAGCGTTCCTTCGGATTGATGGATCAGCGGCCTCAGTGCGTCGTGATATTCGCGCAGAACCGCTATCACGTCTTCCGGCTCGGCCGTTTCCGAAAAGGCGGTAAAGCCGCGCATATCGCCGAACAACACGACAATGTCACGCCGGTGGATATCGAGTATCGCCTCGCCGCCCGAAGAAATGATCGTCTCTGCGATCTGGGGCGCGAGAAACTGCTTGAGACGGCTCATACGTTTGATCTCGTCAAGCTGAGCCGCAACCCGTTCCTCGAGGGTCTTGTTCCATTCGGTGAGCTCGGCAGCCTGCTCCTCCAGCCGCCGAGCCTGTCCCTGCACGGTATCGTGCAGTGCCTTGATGCGCAGCATCGAGCGCACCCGCGCCGACAACGCGGCATGCTCCACGGGCTTCGTCAGGTAGTCGTCTCCGCCACTTTCGAGCCCCGCGACGACATCCGTCGCATCGGCGCGGGCAGTGACGAGGATCACGGGGATGAACGGCAGTGAAGGGTCGGCCTTCAACCTCTTGACGGCTTCGATGCCGTCCATCTTTGGCATCATGATGTCGAGGAGCACGAGGTCCGGCAGCATTTCGCGGATTTTTTCGAGAGCCTCTACCCCATCGCCGGCCGTCGCTACTTCATAGCCCTGGCTTTCGAGGCGCATCTGCAGGATGTCGAGATTGTCCGGAGCATCGTCGACGACGAGAATGCGCGGCGGATCGCGCATCGCACATCACCCTGTGTCGGGCAGGAATTCGCGGAGTTTCGCAAGCAGTTGGCGAGGACTGAAGGGCTTGGCGACGTATCCGTCGCATCCGGCTTCCCGCGTCTTGGCTTCGTCACCCGAGAGTGCGTAGGACGTCACCGCGATGATTGGCACATCCGCCAGCTCGGGAACGGTCCGGATCTGGCGAGTCGCCTCATAGCCGTCCATGACCGGTAACTGAACATCCATCAGGATCAAATCGGGCCGGTGGTGTTGCGCCATCGCCACCCCCTCCATTCCGTCCGCCGCCTCTATCAACTCGTAGCCGACGCTCGTAAGGAGGTCCCGGATGATCTGGCGATTGTCCTCATTGTCCTCGACGACGAGGATGCGCTTGCTCATCAGGCCGCCTCCTCCAACGCTTCATCGACATAGACGGGCAGCACCACCCGAAAGGTCGAGCCCTGTCCGAGTGCCGAGACGACCGAAATCGTCCCACCCTGCATCTCGACCATGCGCTTCGAGATCGCCAGACCCAGACCGGTGCCACCCTGTTTTCGGGTATTGGAATTGTCGATCTGCTGGAACTCGCCAAATATCCGCTCCTGATCAGTCTCAGCAATGCCCGGCCCGGTGTCGCGCACGGTCAGCACGAACTGGCGCTTGTCTGCGGCCGCCCGGATCTCGACCTCGCCGTCGTCGGTGAATTTGATCGCATTACCGACCAGGTTTAGGAGTACCTGCAAGACGCGGCGGGCGTCTCCATGCGCGGTCGGCATATTGCTTTGCAGTGCAGTGGTAAATCTGAGCCCCTTCGAGGTGGCGAGCGGCTCGGTCGCGGTCACGACCGACTTAACTACCTCGGGCAAGCTGTAATCCTCTATGGTCAGGGTCAGCTGACCTGCCTCGATCTTGGCCAGATCCAGCACGTCGTTGATCAGCGCCAAGAGATGCTTGCCGTTGTTTTGGATGCGCTGGAGCACGCCGCGTGGTCGCTCCGCAAGCTGCCCGTATATACCGTCGACGAGCAATTCGGCATATCCGAGGATCGCGTTCAATGGCGTGCGCAGCTCGTGGCTCATATTGGCGAGGAACTGCGATTTGTGCTCACTGGCGAGCACCAACTGCTCGCCCTTCTCGGTGATCTCGCGGAACAATCGAGCATTTTGGATCGCCAATACCGATTGGCTGGCAAGCGTCTGCATCAGCCGCACGGCCTCCGGTGGGAACTCTCCAGCAGCGCGCCGCTGCAGAACCAGCGCGCCGAGAATGCGCTGTGGGCCGACCAGCGGGACGATCAGCACGCCGCGGAATCCGGCAGCGACGTTCACATCGCGTAGCGGAGCACTAGGCCGCTCCGCAAGATCAGCGATTTGGACCGGCTCGCGGCGCGCCGCTGCCTCGCCCATTGCGGTTTCGGCTTCGGCAATCCGCAAATCGCCGACCGAGCGCGCGAGCGCCTCGTCCCAGCCGACCTCCGCGACCAGGCGAAAGGCGCGCTCTGCTCGGCTGTAACGAAACATCGCGCCGGCATCTGCGCCGGCTAGCCCGACCGAGCGCGTTAGGATGGTTGAGAGCACGGCCCTCAGATCAAGCGTTGAGCTGACCGCCTGTCCGACCTCGCGCAGCATCTTCAACTCATCGACCGAGCGCCCGAGCTCGGCAGTTCGAGCGCGCAGCTCATTGAACAGCCGCGCATTCTCGATCGCAATCGCCGCTTGGTCAGCAAAGGTCGTGACCAGTGCGATCTGCTTGGCGGAGAACGGGCGTGCCTCGCGGCGGCCGATCGCAAAAGCGCCCACGGGCGAGCCTTCCCGCATTAGCGCGACTAAGATCAAAGTCCGGATGCCCGCCGCTGCCGCCGCCTTGGTAAGTGGATCGCCGGATCGGTAGAGCTCGTGCTCTGTAACATCAAGAAAATGGATTAGGCGTTCCCGGCGCATGGCTCGCTGCAGAGCGGCATTTGCGCCCGCTTCGCTGCGCTCCCGCAAAGACTCGACGTATTCGGCCGGGAGACCTTGCTCGGCTGCGAGCTGCCAGCGCTCGCCGTCGACGACCCAAAGGATGCCCTGCACGGCATCACAAAGGCGAATCGCCTTTTTGAGCATCGCGTCAAATACGCGGGTGAGATCGCCGGGCGAGCTGTTAATCACTTCCAATATTTCCGCTGTGGCAGTCTGATAGTCGAGCGCTTCCGTCAGTTCGGCCGTGCGGGCTTCGACCTTCTTTTCGAGGTCGGCGTAGGATTTCTGGAGATCCGCTGCCATGCGATTGAACTCGCCTGCTAGGTTCTCCAGTTCGTCGCCGGTGTGGATATCGATGCGCCTGTCGAGCTCACCTGAACCGATGCGCGCGGCACCGGCTTGCAATTGGCGGATCGGCACCGTCATGCGACGAGCGAGAAACAGCGCCGCCAATATCGCGACACCAAGGGCGAGAACGAACAGCGCTAAGGTGCGCAATGCCGTGCCGTAGAGCGGCGCCAACGCCTCGTTCAATGGCAATTCTATGAACACGGTCCAGCCGAGCGGGGCGATTAGGGCGTGCGTAGTCAAGACGGAGCTGCCATTGATGCTCTTTGCGACCATTGCAGAGGATGATGAAACTGGTTCGCCAGAAACTTCGGTGCGCGTTGCTGCGACCTGCGGCAGGCCCGAGAGATCAGTATTTCGCAACACCAGGCTGATATCGGGATGCGCGATCAGCCGACCGTCCCGATCGATGACGTAGGCGTAACCGCGCTTCCCGATCTTCAACCCGGTGATCACGTCCCAGATCAGCTTGAGATTAACCTCGGCGATTGTGACCCCAGCATTGCGTCCCATCCGGGCCATCGCCAGGGTCAGGTACGGCTCGGATTCTCTGCGGAAATAGACCGGGCTGAACCAGATGCGGTGCTGGCGCGCTTCGGTAAAGCCGGGATTTTGCGAGTAGTCGTTGCCGCTGCCGACGACGTCCATCGTCAGGCGCGACACCTTGAGTTGCTCTTTGCCGGCGCCGTCGAGCTGGATTACCTCGCTAATGGCCGGTACCTGACGCAACAGCCGGTAAAAATCGGACTTCCGTTGATCCATTGGACCTGCCGCCCATACCGGGCTCGTCGCCCAACCCAGCTGACGCTCGATCTCGTCGACGAACTCCGCGATACGGCGCGCCGCCGACCCGGCCTTCTCTTGCTGGATTCGAAATGTCGCTGTCTTAGCCTCGTTATAGCTGAACCAGAAGTGGAGTCCGGCGTTGATCAGCAGCACGAGGCTGACCAGCCCGGCGAGGAGCAGCACATATTTGCGGAACAGCCGTCGGCGCGGGCCGCCTGCAACCGGCTGGTCGTGACACGAGCGCCTCCGCGACCTGAACCGACCAAGCGTAAACCGGTCCGTTGGAGAGGAGGTGTGGGCGGTGTCGCTCATACGTTACCGGTGCAAGTGAGCTTGCCGACGATCAGCGCGAATCCCGGTCGATTATACTCAGTTTGTGAAGCAATTGACACACTTCCGCCGCGCAACGGCTGTTTGCGTCCGGTGTTGACCTCGTTGGGCCAGGCGCGGATCGGTCCCGTCGTCCTAAGCCCGAGCGCTTTTGCGGTCGAGATTGATCGCCAGAGCGATTTGCTGGCCTGTACGGATCGGCAGGTTGCCCGCCTCCCCGCTGACGAGAATTCGGCCGGCATGTCGGTTCGCTATGTGGTTATACTCCCCCAGGTCCATGCAGAACTCTTGCTGCATGCCCGTGGTTTGAAGGACGAGGCGGTCGAGGCGAGCCTGTGGGAGGCGCTCGCCGTGGCACGGCAACAAAGGGCAAAGGGTTGGGAGTTGCAGGCGGCGACCAAACTCGCCAACCTCTGGCGCGATCGTGGCCGCCGCGACGAGGCCCGCGATCTCCTCGCCCAGGTCTATGGCTGGTTCACCGAAGGCTTCGATACCGCCGATCTGAAAGAGGCGAAGGCGCTGCTCGATGAATTGGGATGAGAAGCACTCACATGCGCTGTCTCCGCCACTTGATCGAAACGACCACCCGCCCCTTCCTCCACATCCGCGGCACCGGAACTGCCCCCTAGGTCGAGAACCTTGGCCGCAGGGCTCAGTCGGACCCTTTAGCCAGAACCTCTGGCTGAACCTGTCGAGCCAAGCCCCCAAGATTGTCACAATTCCTTCATTTGACATCCGGCCGGCACTGGAACACCCCTCTTCCGAGCAAGCACATTAGGGAAGACGCATGAGAAGTGTGACCGTTCGAGTGCCGGCTGCGGATCTTGCCAGTGAGATGGTCGTAATGCGCGAGTGGCTCGATCTCAATCAATGCGAGCCTACAAGGTTCGACTGCGGCAAGAATGGGGCAGAGGTGGTCTTGTTCGTCGCCTTCAGTTCGGGCGTGGCCGCCGAGGGATTTGCGAGATGTTTTGGCGGTGAATGTGGCGCGTCAGCGTCCGTCCAGGGGTCGTTCGCGCTAACAGCGAAATAGGCCCCGAGCGCTTCCTCTGCGCGGGATCGTGCCTCCGCAAGCTCCCCAGTGTACCCCTCCGCCGCCGCACCAGCTCGTCGAACACTGTAACGGTCCAATGGCAGCGGCCTTCTCCGGGCGCCCCAGTGTCCCTGATCGCACACCTCGCACCGCACCCAGGATCGACCATCAGCTCGGCACTGGGGCTGAGCTTTCGCCACTGCCCGCACGTTCCGGCCTCTTGCCGCTGGCATAGGTCGCGGGCGAACTGCCTGAGCCCCTCGACGCAGCCCTCCGGCACAAGCACAGTGACCTTGCTCAGCCGGAGCGGCCGTGGAGATCGGGAGGGGCCACGCTCGCGCATCGAACGCGCCGCGGAAAGGGCCTCTGCCGACGAGGCCCGGCACCAGTCCTCGCGGCGATCAAACCAGGCTGAGACCGCGAGGCGGTCGTGCCATAGGCAGCATAGGCCACTGCGACAGTCGGGCAGGAAATGAGGTTGAGGTCCTCGATTTTCGAAACCACTTAGGCCGCCTTTGCCACCTCGCCGCGCCGGGGTAGGATGCCTCAGCGCTGCCAAGGGAGCGTTCGATGAAATTGGTTGCCTTCGGCGGCTGGCTCGCGGCACTGGTTTGCGTGAACGGGAGCGCAGCGGACACATCTACGACGCAGGCACCGCGGCCAGGCGATGTTCAGGCGCCCGACCAGCCGGTCTCATCGACGATGACCTGCGGAGAGTTGAAGGCTTTATTGCGGGCCGGAGATAAGTGGACCAGTGTCACCGCGATCCTCTGGCTCGAGGGCTACTATTCCGGGCGTTCCGGGCTTCTTGAATTGCCCGCCGGCTGGCTGCAGACGGTCAGCAAAGGAATTGGGGGGACTTGCGCGATCAGCGTAAATGAAGGGCGTACCGTCCTAGACGTTATTGGCCAGCTCCATCGGGAGTATGGCAGCCAAGCTAAGTAGCGGGTTTCCGACCGGGCGAGCCTAGGGCCGCTCGCGGCACCGATGAGGATAGTCCGTTCTCGGCCCAGATAAACTCTGGCAATGTGCCTAATCTGGTCGCATCGTCGAACGGGGCAAATACCCCGAACTGGTGTCTCTCATCCGAATAAAGCGTCAGCGGTATCCCGGATTATACCCAGGCGGGTTGTCGAAGATGCTGCCGCTCGACCGCGGCGAGTTGTACGGGATATTGCGGTTATAGGGGTTGGGGCCGAACATAGAATTGTTCGGGTCGTTCCTGTTGTAGGGGTTCATTCCACCACCGTAGGTCGGCGGGGGATAGTACCGAGGCTGGTTCGGATACTGGATTTGGGCTCCGGCCGGTCCGGCCAACATAATGGCGACTACTATGGCGGCAATCGTCACTTTACTCATATTTTGCTCCTTGGTCCCAACCAGAACATTATACGCTGAAAAGGGCAGACCCCAGCTTGGACCCAAACGCGGACCCATAGGTGATCCCATGCCGAGCCCGGTGGCCCATCCGCCCGCTGTGCAGCCGAAGATAACAAGCCAGATCCGAGCGGCGTCTAACGCCCATGCTATTGAGGCGGCTGCCAGGCCGAACTAGATCATCCATTCGGAACGCACGGCCCCCAATGCCAGTCGCCCCGCCAGTCGCGCCAGACGCTCTGATGGGAGCCGTATCCGCAGCTTCCCGGCCCTAGCTCAAAGGACATCGTCGGGGCAAACTCGACCCAATTCTCCTTAGTTGAGTTCGGAGCTGCCTCCAGTGAGGAGGCCCCGAAAGCCGTCACACCGAGAAAGGTCGCGACGATTACGCGCATTTCAGCCTCCTTCTGGGGGAACACGAGGCAATGTACTAAGATGGCGATTGCGCGAGCCCTAATCCAGATGGGCCGCGGCTCCACTCCCGAACGTCGTCTGCGGCCGGGATCGGAAGGCGGAGGTTCGGGAATATCCAGCAAGTTCCCCTTGGGGACCGTTCCGTCGTGAGGCCTTGGCGGCCTCCACCCGTCGCGTTGATGCGGCCAAAGTGCGGCTGGGGCTATTGGCATTGGGGGCGCTGCTTCCCAAATTGGTGACCCGGTCGAGTACATCGTGAGAAGAAGGACGAACGGCCGCCGTTGATCCGTTATCTCTTCGGCCGCGAAGCCCATCGTGTCAGCGGAGACCCAAAGATGCGCGTTCTCGAATTAGCCCTGGCTGGAGTGCTGGCTCTGGCGGCTCCGATGGCGACGCACGCTGCTCCGCTGGGATCGGCCGGGAGGGGTCCAGCGCCCGGCGTTATGCAGGTGGGCGACACACATGGTGCGAACTGGCTCTCGGCACCTGGCGGTGGGGGTGGTGGTTGGCACCCGCCGCATTGGGGACCGAGCCGTCTCAGTGGCGGGTGGGGTCCTTATGGTGGGCCGGGAGTTCCCACCTACTGGGTCTGGGGTCCCAGCGGCGGGGCCTTTGATTATCCCTTCTCAGATTGGCGAGGCCCGAGCAGCGGCTGGGGTAATCCGTAGCTGCTCGAAGCGCGGGTAGGTCAACCCGGTGGATCGGACGGAGTTCCCTGCGCGAGGTCGCATTCCTGCGCCCGGGCTCGATCCGCAGCACTCCTGGCCAGCCGATCGAAGCTTTCAGCAAGCTGCAACACGGCTTGCTTAGCCCCTGGATCGGTCAACTGCCCAGCCACCTCCCGCGCTTGCTCGGCGCGGTCGAGCCAGTCCAAGGCCTCATCAACGAGAGACGGCACTTGGTCCTCCCTTGGATTTATCGGAAGCCGTTTGTTGTTTAACGCCGGAGAGCGTCACCCATTCTCCGTCACTTACTAGTGAAAAGCGTTCTGCCCACGGAGGTCGTGCAGAGTAGCTGTGTCGGTCTCCCGACCTTCGATCCTCACACCCCCGACACATGGAATGTTATCAGGCCCCTGGGGGGTTAAAGGCGGCACATTCCGGCGTGGAACCGCGGGCCAGCGGGTGCCGTTTACGTAATAGGGCGATCCCCTTTTGCCGCCGGGTCGTCCGCCCAGAAACCCCGGTGTGCCCTCCGCGATCGGGGTTTCCACCGTGGGCATAGAAGCGAGTATCGCCCAATCCTAGAAACAACCAAGGGATCGGTCGATTGCGAGCATCCGTCTCAGCACCATTCGCTGAGCAGCCGGGCACGCCTGAGCCTCCAGGCACCCCTCCGCAGCCGCCACCCGACCCTACGGCACCGCCGCCTTACAAGGACCCGCCTCGACCGATCCCGATACCCCGGCCAGATGAGCCGCCGGTGATCGACGACCCGCCACCGCGCCGC
>Ga0310916_10003180_pt1 | contig 10152 bp, 10 predicted proteins | sample GREbulkMGLF176_FD_203444 | JGI IMG/M metagenome (GOLD analysis project Ga0310916, IMG submission 203444) | Lab enrichment of tropical soil microbial communities from Luquillo Experimental Forest, Puerto Rico - GRE.bulkMG.LF176 | ecosystem: Environmental > Terrestrial > Soil > Tropical forest >... | reverse complement strand
GCCCACGGAAGAAATGGATGCGAGTGCCGTCGGTGTGGATCATGGCTCCGACATCAAACTTCGTCTCTCGCCTACTTTGAGTGATGCATCCTCGGCTAACAGGACCATTCTATCGATACCGATCGAGCCGGAGATCCCGCACTCGGCTGCGACCGCCGCCTTGCCCATTGTTCGCCCCGCACCGGCAGCCGGGCAGCCGTCCCCCATCGGGGATGTGCCGGCAAGTGACTCGAAGGACCCAATCCTTCGGCAAGGAAGTGCCCCCTCCCGACCCCTCACACGCGCGCGAGGCAAGCCACGCTTGCTGCAGGTCCAAGCGCCCGTACGGCAAACCCTCGCCGCTAAAGCCACCGCGCTAGGCTGGTACGGGGAAATCTGGCCCCCAGGGGGCGGGGATGCGTCTGCGCCTGCGGCCTCCCTTCGGCCATACACGTGTGCGCGCGCGACCCGTTAGCGGGAACCGATGACCCTGATCCGACGAGGCGGGACATCCGAGGTCTTTTCTAGCAGCCGCCATCGGGACTTTATCTGAGGGCTCTAGACAGCGGGACATCCGGGGGTTCCCCCTACGGGGGAAACCACCCTCCGTGTCCCGGTGTCTGTCCCGGTGCCCTGCGGGACATGTCCCGACAATGTCCCGGCAATGTCCCGTGTCCCGGTGATGGCTAGGAACGAGCATCGCCGATAATCCAGACGAGTTCCGCGTGAAGACCGATTGTGCCCGCCGCTTGCAATTTCTCGCGGGCGCGCTGGAAGGCTTTCTTGCGGGCCTCCTCGGTTTGACCATCGGTGGCCGTGCCCACGTAGTGGTATCGTCGCCAGGTTTCGACTTCGACCACCCTCGTCAGGGGAGTATGGCTGCTAGCGGGCGCTTCTTTGCCGGCTTCCGCGATGGCTTTCTGCAGGGTGGTGAGTGCGATTTTGGCGCTGGGCGGCAGTCTGGTGGCTGAACGCTTCTCGGGCGTTTCGTCGGTAGGCTCGACGACGCAGCTCGTCACCGGGTCACCGTCTTGATTACTGCCGATTTCGACCGGTCGTAACCGGAAGGTGATCTGATCACCGGATAAACCGTCTCGCTGCTTGGTGACAGTTGCGGTCGAGACTTTGATATTGTCGCACCGGATCACTTCGATCTCGGTGTCGACGGCGGCTTTGAGCAGGGAATGGCCGCGCGCGCCGCGTGATTGGTCTTTACCGCTATGGTGGATCGCAAGGATGTGACACCCGAGCCGCTCACGCAGACGGTCAAGCGAGCGCACAAAGGCGCCCATGTCGGCAGGAGAATTCTCGTCGCCACCAGCAAGTGTGCGCGATACGGTGTCGATGATGACCAGGGTCGGCGGATCGATCTTCGCGGCTCTGCTGGCGGCGATCAGCCTGTCTAGGTCGCCAGTTGTGGCATGGCACAGATCGATTGGGCTCGTTACAGCAGCGAACGGGATATCGTTAAGCCGGTGATGAAAGCGCCAGGCAGCAACGCGGTTGAAGATGGCGCGGCCGGCCTCGGTGGCGATATAGACGACGGCGCCTTGTGCGACCGTGCGACCGAACCATTCGTAGCCCGCCGCAATGTGCAATCCCAAATCCAGGAAAAGGAAACTCTTGCCACAACTTGGTTCGCCAAAACCGAGGCTCATCTGGTCTCGCTCGATCAAACCCTTGACCAGCGGCCTCCCATCTAGTCGAGGCTGCATGTCTGCGAACCGGACCAGCTCCAGCTCGCGCCAACTCTCGTCGCCACCATTGGACTGCCGGTAGCGCTTGCGTTCGGTATCGGCCTCAGCGCGCAACTCGGGATCGGTGTAATAGATCGGGTCAAGCACGGCACGTCTGCCTCGGGTGGTGCAAGCCGTCTTCGAAAGCACGGTTGACCTTGTTTTCGAGCTCGGCCGCACGCCAGGGGCGTCCATGGTCGAAATCGCGGACCTGCCGAGCCGCCCAAATCAGCGCCCGTCGTGCAAAATCCGCTGGGATTGCGGCGGCCCCGGCAAGCGTGCCGATCCCGAACGATTCTGCATTCAGCGTCGGTTCCTGTTCGCCGTCCGACGCCGTGATGATCCGACGGCAAGCGCTATCGAGGGCGGCCTCCGCATAGGGGGACAACCCGGTTGTTGGCCTAGCGGTCACCCTCCGATAATTCCGCACGTGCGGCAGCAACGCGGCCGGCACAAGTGCCAGGGGTGCGGTGTCAAGATTACAGTGCGGGTCCCATGAATAGCCGCTACCCACTGAGGGCACGATGATGTACCCCCCCTTGCCGCGCCAATCGAGACCTGGACCGATGCAGGTTCCCCGATCGCCTGCCGTGTTACGGATCTCCGCGTGTTTCGGCGGCTCGAAGTAGAGATGCAATCCGTCGCCGGCGGTATGCACCATCGGCGTATCCGGCAGGATCGCGAACCCGAGCTCGGCGAGCGTGTCGAAGCCGTTGACGCTGCCCCTCACGTCTACGTCGAGCACTACAAAGCCGTTGGTGCGCCCGGTAGGAACGCCGATAAGTGCACCAGGCCACCGATGCCACCAGTCGCCGATCGGGCCCTCATTACAAGTCGCTGCATGTAACCCGCGCTGGATAAGCGGACGCTTCCGGTACTCGCCGCGCCAGTGGCACGGGAACACGGGCCATCCGCGGTGCGCATAGCCGAGTGCCGCGTCCAGTGTGTCGGTCACCGTCAGGCCTCGTCGAGTGCGCCGGGATTCGCGCGCCGCACCAGCTCGACCGCTGCGGCCGAGAATTGGTCCGCGAGGTCGCGGCTGCGCCAGCACAAGGTCTCCGCATACCGGATCTTGCCGCGGTCATCCCGGAGCGCTTGGCCGTCCTCGTCGAGCATTGGCCGCGCCGGCAGGCTCGCCCAGGCTCGATCGCCGCGGACGTGCACGGCGATATCATCCATATGCAAGCCGTTCGGCAGCCCGACATCGACGAAACCGCACAACGTGTTGCGGCGCATCGGTCGCCACTTGCGCAGCACCATCCGGTGCGGCGGTGGTCTGTCGCCCCAGCTGGCCGCGGTGACAGCGTCGGGCGCTAGTTGCAGCGGGCGGCTGGAAGGGCTAAATGACCGGGATCGCCGCTCAGCGATGTCCCGATCACCAGAGGCCTCGGTCGCGCCCGCCAGCGCGCCGGGGCCGTCTTTTGTCGGCGGCATTTATGCTGGCGTCTGCCGGCGAGCCAGCTCGTCGGCGCGATGCTGATACGTTCGCGCAGCAGCCCACGCTTCGATGTCGGCCTGCCGATAAACGACTTTCCGCGGGCCCAAGCGGCACCATTGCGGCCCTTCGCCCGACCCCCGCCAGCGTTGGAGAGTGCGCCGGCCGAGATGGTAGCGATCGGCAAATTCGACCTCGGTGAAGTAGACGTTGTTAGTAGTCATGCTGTCCTTTGCCTCGCCATTGGTCGCTAAGGACAGCCTTTATTGACTACCCGTAATTGCCGGTCACGGAGGGTAAAGGTACAAAGGCCTGTACCGTCGGGACCGGCTGCTGACCGTTAGCCCGTCTGGTCGATCAAATACTGGATCGCAGCGGCACCGTTCGGGCCACCTCCCGTGTCAGCTGTGGGGCGCTGGCCGCGCGAGGACCTCAGCACCGTCAAACCAAACGTTGAAATCACCGGGATCGGCACGGCAATCCGGACAGGGTATTCCCAGCTGACGCATGCAGTTGAACATGAACAGACGGCGGCATTCTAACGACACATCGGGCGCGTGTCTGTCCATGAATCGGACCAGCCAAACCGCCGCTGATTGCGCCACGATTCGTTCGCCAAGTTGGCGGCCGGGTTTTGCTTGGTATTGATCGACCAAACTGGCGAGGGTTTCGGCCAGGAGTTCAATAACGAGCCCGACAGCGTGACTTTCCTCCTCCGTGAATGGAACCCTAGCCTTCGATAGTAGGGTGGCGGGAAGTGAGCGGTACCAATCGCGGAGTTTCTCCGCGTGTCTTCGCCCTGGTTCCAGAGTTATGCGCATCTCGCCGGAGGTGGGCTGCACGCCGCCAAGTATTGGGAGCGACACATCAGGGATTATCTCGCGCCGGCTCCGCCATTCCCACCGAACCTCGGCCAGCAGCGCCCCTAGTTCGGCGACAAGTTCCTCTTCTCTCCGTTGAGGCAGTTCAAGCACCGGGATCAGACGGGCGGCAAGGGCTAACATGTCCTTTCTTTCTTTTTCTGTGCGCCTGTCGAACTCGGCCCGAGCTTTTTCAGCCCGGCGTTTGTCCTCCGCTGCGGCCTCGCGATCGTAGAGCAAGGGCGCCTCGGTCGGCGGCTCATACTCGGGATAAAGCTCGCGTACATGCTGTCGCACCCGCTCGCGAGCTACTACCTCGGTGAATTTTCGAGGGCGCGGCATCAAACGCGGCGGCGAAGCGGTTCGACATTATCCGCTGACTGCCCGATGACATGAGCCGCCCACGAGTCCAGCGCCGCCGCGCGTTCGCGCAGGAACTCATGCCGCTGGTAGATCCCGGCGACGCCTCGGAGCTTCGCGGGCTGATGCGCGAGCAGCTTATCTACAACGATGCTGTCGAAACCGAGTGCCGCGAGCGTCGTCACACCGGTTCGCCGCAGGTCGTGCGCGCGCCAAGCGGTCATCGGCTCAAATTTTTCGCCGTGTTCCGCCGCGGCTTTCGCTCGCGTCTTGGCAATGGCCGCGTCAAGGTAGCGCTTGCCTTGCGAAAAGCCGGAAATCGGCATCGGCGCCGTCTTGCGCTTGCCCTTCGGCACCGCATCCGCGCTCGTGCTGAGCCGATAGGTTGTCGTACTGAACACCAGATCGCACCCGGCGACGCGCGGGATCGCGCACAGCACCGCGCGCGCGGACTCGGACAGGTGCACGATGTGCGGCTTGCCGTTTTTCATGCGGGTGCCAGGCAGCGTCCACACGTGCTTGTCCAGATCGATTTCCGACCAGAGCATGCCAGCGACTTCCTCGCGCCTCTGCAAGGTCAGGATCATCAGCTTATAGAACGGTCCGAACGGGTAGCTGAGGGTATCGGCTGCCGCCCAAACCTCAAAGATTTCCGCGTCGCTCAGCGCCCGCTCGCGCTCGGTGGCGCCGGCCGTGATTGGCAGTTCGGCAAACGGATTTTCCGGCACCTTGCCGCGCCGCTTGCCCCAGGCGAAACATGCCCGCGCATAGGCCATCGTGCGCCCGGCAGTTACCGCCTTCCCGGCCTTCACGATCTCGTCGAGCGCGTTGACCGCAGCTGCGCGGGAGATGCGCGCCGCTGGCCGCTTCAATAGGTGCGGCAGGCCGCACCGGATCGCGCGCTCCGCTTCGGCGGCATAGCGCGGTCGGCGATGCGCCAAGTGGAGCGTCTTCCATTCCTCGATCAGCGCCTCGAAGGTCAGCGCCGACTCGGCGCGTTCGCGCTCGGCTTCCTGGCGTTGGCGTTCGCGTTCCGCTTTCGGGTTGATCCCTTTGGCGACGGCGCCAAGCCGCACCCGAGCCGCTTCGCGCGCCTGTTTGATTGTCAGGTTGCCCCACACGCCTAGCGGCTCGCGCACCTTGCGGCGCGTCGCCGGATCGGTCCACTGCGCAAGGAAGGTTCGGGTGCCCTTGGTAGTGATCCGGCAGCCCAAGCCGGGGCATACGGTGTCGAATACGAGCCGATCTTTGCGACCGTCTGCGACCCTCAGCGCGGCGAGGACTTCATCGGTGAATTTCGGCATGCGAGCCTCCGATCCCTTTTGCGGATCCTGGGCGGACCCGTTACTTGGGTCCGCTATGGGTCCGCATGGCGGTTTACGGCGGCATTAAATCAGATGGGTGAGAAAGGAGGCAAGGAAAATTGCGGATTGTGGCAATGCTTGGCGGATCCCAGCGCAAAGAAGACGCTTACTACGGATCTGGGGGTTGGGGGTTCGACTCCTCTCGGGCGCGCCAATTTCTTCAAAGGCTTATGACGCAACATGCGACGAAGCGGCAGGCTGGGCTAGCAGACTGGCTAGCAACCGGGCCCGCAGGGTTAGTACTCGACAGACCTCGAAGTCCGTGAGGTTGGGTCCGATCCTATATCGGCTGACCGCCGGCGCTGTGCCGCTTAAGCTGGGCGGCAAATTCGTGCCCAAGGGTGATGCCGCGCGGGGCCTCTGTTGGGCGGGCTGGCGCGAGTGCATTGGGAATCGAGTGGTCCGCCGACGTAATGCACGGACCCGGTGCAAGGGGGCGGGCATCGGCAGTTACCCGTAGCGCGCGATGGCGGGCTTTACTACACAAAACGAATGTGAAAGAAGCGGTTGATGGAGCCTATCTGAGCCGTTCGCTGGCGCTTGGGGTGACCGGATGATTCGTCGCTGTAATTCGCGCACCCGTGCGGGCGGTCTGTGCCGGCGGCAGGCGTTGCCGGACCAGCTCCGTTGCCGTCTGCACGGCGGCCGGGCAGGACGTCTGCCGGGAACGCCAATGCATCCGAACACGGCTGCTGCGCTGGCGGCGGGGCGCGAACGCTGGTTGCGGCGGATGCGGCTTGCGAAACAACTGGGGCTGATCACAAGATTCCCAAACGGTCGGCGCCCGCGTGGTGCGCCGAAGCTGCATTCGGATAAGCTGATTCGGAAAGCGCAGCGGATCATTGAGCGACGGGTCGAGGAGCAAGCCGAGATGGCGAAATTGCATATGGTGCCGGGCGAGGAGAGTGCGGCAGAGCTGCACCTCGAGACTGTCACGGGGAATGGCGATCCCGGACTAAACCAAGGCGAACTCCCGGTGAACTCAGCGGCCGTGGAGGACACGGGCGACAATGCTGAAGAGTTGCTGCAAGACATTTTGGTAGCATGTTTCGAAGTGCCGGGCCGGAGCCCAGGCAACCGGTATTTGTGGGACGACCTTGCGGATGGGATGGACCCCGAATTATTTGAGCGGCTCGATGCCTGGCTCGTTAAGATAATCGAGGCTTGATCGGGGAATCGCGGACGATGGGGGCACCGAAATCGAATTTGCCGGCGTGCTCGCCCAAGGAGCCGCCGGCGCTCGTCGACGAACTTGAGGCGAACACCTACTCGTCACTCTATCGGGTGCGAGACATCCTCGAGCCGCGGATCGACACTAAGCGGTTTGCCGACGACGACTGGCTCGCCGACCCTAGGAACGCCCGCATCGCCGCGTTGCAGCTCAAGTATCTCGCAATGCAGAAGGAGGTGGCGCTCGGCGTGATCTCAAACCAGATCAAACTCGGTTCGGATCACCTCGATCGCGCCCGGGTCGAAGCGAAGCGGGAAGCGGTCATCCACGAGCTTTACGAGCGTGAATTCGGCCCTAAACGATCCGCCGACGATCGATAGCGAGTAGGGCCTGCGACCCCGCAGACGCAACGAGGTTAAGTCCCAACTTTGGTGCAAAGAATGTTCCGAAGCCGATCGGAACTGGCAGAAATGCTAGGGATCGGCTCGGCGCGGATTGCAACACGATAAGAGAGGGTCCCCAACCGCGAATGGGGTAAGCGATCGGTGAAAACTCCGTTCGTTTAGGTGCGAGGGCGCTTCTCGGCGACACGCTGCCGGCGTGTGGCAATCCTGTTGAGTTCCTTGTTGATGCGATCGAGGTCGAGGTTGTCAGGATCGAACGGGCCGCCGTGCCAATAGAGCTGATCGTCGTGATCGGGATGGTGGGGATCGGCGATCGCTTCGAGGAAGCCGTAGAACCCGGGGATGCCGCCGACGTCTTCGGGTGGGCAGCGCATGGCGCCATCGACGAAGCGTGGGTAGCTCACCCCCGGATCGGCGCCGAGTTGCTTTTCGATCTGGATGCGATGCTCCCAACTGTCGCCCATGTCGTAAACATAGGTGAACCGCTTGACGCCGCGCGCGGCGAGCTCATTGAGGGGCAGGCGGGCGGGAAGGGTGTCGCGGCCGTGATGGAACTGATAGAGGTGGCCGTCGTCCCACCCCATCGCCGCCTGGATCACGGCGTGCAGCTGCCTAAGCGTCGTGGCGGCAGGCACCTCGACGCGCCGCCAGATCGATGGCTCGGTGTCGACCAGAACGATCTTCAGACGAAGGACGGCTTCGCTCATGCCGCCAGATTGGCAGGCGCGGGCGTCCAGTTCCAGGGCAACAGTTCGGAGATGCGCCCCGCCGGATGGTCAGCAATGCGGACGAGCACGTCGGCGAGGTAGTGCTGTGTGTTAAGACCGTTGAGCTTGGCGCTCTCGATCAGAGAGTAGATCGCGGCGGCGCAGCGGCCGCTTTGGTGTGCGCCGCGCGTCGATAATGATCGTTTCGGCGATCGAGCGCGCTAGGGGCTCTGCGGAGGCTCTCTGGCGCTTCCGCCGCTGGGCACGCTGTGCGGGGAATCGCTCCCCCCTTATCCAGCGGCCTCCGGAAAGGCCGGGAACGCCCCTTTGAACAAGGGAAGTCGAAGTCGCCCGCTATGACCACCTGACCCCGAAGGTGAGCGCGTCGTCAACCTGGATGCCGCCCGAGCGAAACGGGCAGCGGGTAATTCGCATTGAGCATAGTCCCGCTCCACTCGCACGACCCATCCATGAGTGCCGATTGAAACAATGTCAAAATCGGAGCCACGAGATCGGCGGGGTGAGTTGCGAGCCGCTTCTGCGACGAGCTCGCTAGAGCCACTGATGGGGCTCCCTCTGGCGCTTTCGAGCCGTTTCTTGGGTCGCTGCTGGTTCCCCTGCTCCGCTACGGCCCGGACCCATACCTGAAGAAAGGGGTAATGGAGCAGCGCAGCGTCAGCCACGCAAGGGAGACCGCGCCGGCCGCGAGGTGCTTGAATGCCTGGGCCCGAATGATTTGGGACGCGTTCTCACAAAAGAGCTTGTTGAGGCAGTTTGTCCGGAGTCCGCTTTCCCGCCGATTTGAGCCTGACACGTTGACATTGCGCGGCGGCAGCTCTGTGCCAAGGAACGAACCCGCTACCGCGGGAGAAGGCGGCCCAGATGAGCCGACAGGACAGCAACCAGGTTGATTGAGCGCAGGTGACGGGCGGGAGCTCCGTCTTGAGGATCGAGGGGTTGAAGCACTCCAACCTCGAGACAGGAGCCCCCATGAGCCAGAAGCCCATCAGCCCGCTGCGCCAACGCATGCTCGAAGACATGAGCCTGCGCGGGTTCACGCCCGATACGCAACGAGACTACATCCGCGCTGTCAAGAAGCTGGCGTCCTTTCTAAGCCGGTCCCCCGACACGGCGACTGCCGAAGATCTGCGCGCGTTCCAGCTGCACCTGACGGCGAGCGGCGTTCAGCCGCCAACCATCAACGCCACGGTGACGGTGCTGCGCTTCTTCTTCAAGGTGACGCTCGACCGGCCGGACACGACACGCCATCTCGTGTTCGTCTACGAGCCGCGCAAGCTGCCGCGCGTGCTCTCGCCCGAGGAGGTGCTGCGCCTGCTCGAGGCGGCCCCCGGTCCCAAGCACAAGGCGGCGCTCAGCGTTGCCTACGGGGCCGGTCTGCGGGCCATGGAGGTTGTCGCGCTGAAGGTCTGCGACATTGACTCCAAGCGCATGATGCTGCGGGTCGAGCAGGGCAAAGGCCGCAAGGATCGCTTTGCCATGCTGTCGCCGCAGCTATTGGAGCTGTTGCGCGACTGGTGGCGCATCGCCCGCCCGCCGATATGGCTGTTCCCAGGGCGCGACCGCATCAGCCCAATGACCACGCGCCAGCTCAATCGTGTTTGCCACATGGCTGCCGAACTGGCTTCGCTGCCCAAATGGGTGGCTCCGCACACGCTGCGCCACAGCTTCGCCACCCATCTGCTGGAGCAGAACATCGATATTCGCGTGATCCAGGTCTTGCTCGGGCATGCCAAGCTCGACACCACCGCGCGCTACACCCAAGTCGCCACCAACCTCATTCGCGAAGTCATGAGCCCACTGGACCGGCTGACGCCGCTCGTCGCAAAGGGAATAGCCGCTCCGCCGACGTAACCCGCCGGCGTGGCCCGGCCAAGTCTGGAAGTCGCGGACATCTTCCGCGGTCACGGGGCCGTATGGCGCGATGCCAACCGCGGCCGCGTCAGCCTCGACCAGCTCAAGGTGATGAGCGCCATCGAGAGCTGCCGCAAGGCCGCCCTCGGCGGGCATGTGGCACGGTGCGAGGACTGCGCCCATACGGTGATCGCCTACAACAGCTGCCGCAACCGGCACTGTCCCAAGTGTCAGGGCGTGGCGGCGCGCGCATGGATGGCGGCG
>Ga0310916_10003178_pt1 | contig 10154 bp, 7 predicted proteins | sample GREbulkMGLF176_FD_203444 | JGI IMG/M metagenome (GOLD analysis project Ga0310916, IMG submission 203444) | Lab enrichment of tropical soil microbial communities from Luquillo Experimental Forest, Puerto Rico - GRE.bulkMG.LF176 | ecosystem: Environmental > Terrestrial > Soil > Tropical forest >... | reverse complement strand
CTTGGAGGCACGTCATGTTATCTCCTATGCATATTTCGGGTTGATACGTCGTTACCAGAGGCAGAGCCATGCTAGCATCCACCCGATCGTTGCGCCGTTACAATTCGTTCGGCGCCCGACGGATCAGCGGATGGTTTAGCCATATTGACCGGGAGATCTTTTCGTCTCTTCTGCTATTCCAGAGCGCGCGAGGAATACAAGGCGCCACCGCCGAAATCGGGGTTCACCACGGTAAATCCTTCATTCCGCTCTGTCTCGCTCTCGCCGAGAACGTGCGATCTGTCTTGATGTGTTCGACGATCAACACCTGAATCTCGACCACTCCGGGAACGGCAGTCTTTCGCGGCTGCGTCGGTCTTAGAACCTCCTCGGCAAGACGCCAGTCTCTGCGATTGAAGATACCGTGTTGCGAGCGACGATCTCGCGTGCGCCGTCGGCATACGACAATGAACCTTGGGTCGGCGCGGTGGGCGTCTTGATGCGCAGCAGCGCCCCAAATAGAAGCAGAGGCATGACGTTAGCATGCGATACAAATCCGCTGCCGAAGAATAGGAACGAAACAAGCATTACAATCGACAGGATGCCGCTCAGCGCCCTGTCGAACATGCAGACAAGTAGGTAGGCGTGAAACAGTACCGCGGTCAGAAGACCGTACTCGTACAGGAGCTTCGAAAACGGCCATGCAACGATGTCGCGGCCCTTGACCATAGACCCTGGGCCCCAGCCAGTGAACCAATTTCCTGGGCTCGCGATTTGATCCGTGATCGCCTGCAGGGGCAGCACTATGCGTGAATAGGCGCTAGAGTTCTCCTGCGACAGCTCGTTTAATCGGGCTAGCATCGGGTCGAGCCAGCCGACCGCGAAACCCGCGATAACGATCGGCGCGCCCGTAAAGATCAGGATGAAGCTGAGCTTGCGCGGCAGCCTTATCACCCAAAGCGGAGCAGTTATCGCTAAAGTGAGCGGTCCAGTGCCCGCCAAACACGCAAGCATAGCAATGACAGCTCGGAAGGCTCGAGAAAGAAGATCCCGTTAGGCTCAAGGTAGGGGGAATCCCAGGCGTACCGCCGGATGTAAGCGAAGCCATGGTCGAGGAACGCCTTGGGTGCGAGGTCATCGAGGTTCGGCCAGAATTGGTTTCCGACCGTATACTGAAGCACTTGTTGACCGAGAACAATGAACGCGATCGCGACCATGCAGGTCTGGAACACCATAAGGCAGCGGGACGCGACCTCGTAAGACACACGGACTTGCAACACAAAGGCGGTATAGGTAGCTACAACCAGACCAAAAGCTGGCAATCGAAGCGGTACATCACTGCCCAAGCTGAACATCATCGCGACGAGGAGGGCGGATAATAAAGCTAAACGGCTCGGCGCAAACTCCACATAGTTGCCCACGGCAAGCAGGCCGAGGCCCACCCACAAAATTCCGAGATTAAAGCCAACTGTACCGTCACCAATATTTATTGCGAATTTTTGAAGAAAAATCATTGCTATTACGAGGCTCGCGAAAACGCGATAAACGTCCGCGTCCGAGCCCACGAGAAGGCCTTGTCGGAGGTATTCGGGTCGACTAGCGTACATTGAAGACCCTAACACATTTAGGTTAACGCCATTGCGGCGCTTTTTCCGTCGACCGCTTGTTGCATGGCGTCCCGCAGGAGGTGGCCGCGGTCAGGCCAGTCGAAGCCGGTGTTGCATTTGGTATAGGCAGCTTTCTGCAGCGAGTTGAGCTGCTCGAGATCGCCAATCACCGCCACGACGCCTTGGGCGAGCTCGCTCATCGTATCATACGAAAGGTAATCGATTTCCGGTCTCAGCGGTAGGCCGGCAATCCCCCCTCGGATCGCCGCAATCGGCACTCGGTTGAAAATATAGTCGAGCGATTTAAGCTTGAAGCCGCCCCCCGTCCGCTCCGCGACAATACCGATCCTGACGTCTCGGAAAATTGGCTCGGGGTCGTCCACAAAGCCAAGAAATCTCGTTGCACGGTAATGACTGCCGGCGCGCAGGTGGTCCGGTACTTTTCCGACCACCCACAACTCGATCTGGTTCCGCCAGAAGAGCTCATCTGCCGCAGCGACAAATTCGATCAGGTTCATTTGCTTCGCGAACCACAACGCGCTGCCGAAAATCAACGCACGCCGCGGTGTCGCCGCGGTGATTTCGCGAGAGCCAGCGTGCGTGCCCGCATACCCCGGCGCAAGGAGCACGCTTTTCGCCAAATTGCCAAAACTCCGGCGATCTTCCGCCGTGATGACGGATAATAAGGTCGACTTCTGGACCATCTTTCCTTCGAGCAGACCGGCCTTTCGCGCATCGAAGTGCAAGCCGATTCTGCGAATAACATTCCCGCGATAGTTCTGCGCCATTGTCCACCGGATCTCGCTTTCGCACCCATGCGCGATGAAGACCGAAATCACGTCAGAATTCTTCCGGCAGTAGGCTTCGACCCATGGCCAAGTCCAACCCATCCCCAGATGGTCGATGACTATCGCGTCCCATTCCCTTACCAATTGCGCATCTAGCTCACGTTGAAATGCGGCAGTCTTGTAGCGCGCCGCAATATTCGGAAGTCGGCTGAACAGGCTCCAAAACGCCGAATTTCCGTGCGATTCCCAATCCTTGTCGGGGTCGAATAACCTCCACTCGACACCGTCGGCAACTGGGCGCCGTGCACAATGGCCCGCGCGCGCCGCCGCCAAAACCGTAAGCTTCACCCCTGCGCGAGCGAGGCTCGTGAGAAGATGAAAGGTGTACGATAGGTCACCCGCATCGGGCAGCATCGGATCGACGCGCGTGAGCCACAGACACCGCAGCTGTCGCTCCCGACGCGCTCCTTCGTATGGCAAATGAAAGGCTCGCCTCCTTGTCTCTCCGCCGTTTTTCATGATTTCCACGAGGTTGATATCCTTCTCACGAATGATCTGGCGATCGTTCCATGTGCGTATCCGATATCCCGGTTCGACGCCATCTCGTCCCGTGACCAGCAATCATTAAGCTTTGGTCGCACCATCTTTTCGAGCGTTCGCAAAAAGAAAATCTGCTTGTACTGGTTTTCCGTCCGCGGCTGCGGACTGATTGTACACGCCTGAAAGTCGAAATTGCTTCTCTGCGAGATAGCACATTACCTCGGAGGCGAGCGCTTGCCCACTGTAGAGCTCTATATAGGAAAGTTCTACATAGACGTACTGGAATAGCGGTAGCAGCGGCTCACACCCGTTCAGCACTTCAAGCTCATATCCCTGAACATCAACTTTGAGCAACGCCGGTGTGCGTATGTTGTGTGCGCTAAGATATTTCATCAGAGGAGCTACACATATATTACGTTCCTCTTTCAATTCGGTGCCGGGAAATATTTCGCTCTGCTTGGCAATCGGCAGAAGGGATGATGAATCAACCCGCTGGGAAACGTAAATAGCGGTCTCCTTTTCACGAGGTCCGATCGCCGTCTCGAATAGCGTGACGTCTTCGCCAAACACTTCGCGGAACCGCACCGCCGCCTCTTCGAGAGGCTCAAAGCTGTATATATTTGCGGTGGGGAACACAGCAGTTGCGAATAAGGCGAATTGGCCCTTGTTCGCCCCGATATCGACAACAGTCGCGACATCCAGCCCACCGAGTGCCTGCCGATGCTCAACTGTAGCCGCGACCCCATGTCGAAGCCCGCGCCGCCCGGCTGCGAAGGTCAAGAGACGGGCCAATTTGATAGCTAGTCGAGCCGAGTCAGGAAACATGAGTTCTTCCCATCAGATTCGACTTGGCTGGAGAGAGTTGCGCCGCACCTCGGCTGGTTCAACCCCATGGTATTATCACAAACGAGGTGATAGTTCGCTTTGACAGCCACTGGAGGGATATACTTTCGTGATATGCTAAGCGTTGGGGGCGAGGCTCACCCGGCAACGAAGCGGCGGCGTGGTAAGGGCAAGGTATGCGCTCTCTGCGTGGTCAGCGCGACGGCGCGACAGTTTCGACCCGATCGCCGGATCTGGTGACTGTGGACGGTGGTTGCGTTGCACCCCGCTGAAAAATTTCCTCGAACCGACTGGCAATGCCGGTGATCTCGAAATTCGCTCGTGCGTAGGCGAGCGCCGCAGTGCCGAGCCGCTTGCGGCGGTCGGCGTCATCCATGAGCGATCTTGCCAGGCAGCGCAACTCGGTTGGGTCTTCGGGATCCACAATTACGCCGGCGGATGCAGCAAGAATGGTGCGGGCCGCCAAATTCTCCGCTGGGATCGCAGCTAGAATCGGCCTTCCCGCCGTCATGTATGCGAGAACTTTGGACGGCACGGAATACCTTGCGGCGTCCGGCGCGAGGACCGCGAGCAGCACGTCAGCCGATGCAAGCGCCCTTGGAAAATCCTCCGCGGCTTGAAAGGGCAACAAGACTAACCCTGGGAACCCTTGGCGATGTTGCGCCAGCCATTCGGCGCCATAACCTTGGGAAATGACGACGACGCGAACATCTGGTTCATCACGAAATTCGCCCGCCAGCTCGAGAAAAAGCTGCGGATTGTGCTTAAAGCCAAGAGCGCCTGAATAGAGGAGGATACGTTTTCCCCGGAGCCCCTGCCGTGCCGCCCAATCATTTTCTTTTGTTGGCAGCGGAACATCCGGTAATTCGGCCCAGTTTTCTATCACGGTGATGCGGCATGGGTCGACACCCCAGCTGACGACGAGGTCGTGAAAATCATCTGAAATCGCCACGATACCGTCGCTGCGGCGTACTACACTGCGCTCGAGATAACCATATCGGGCTGCTATCAGGTGGCCCATAATGGGCAGTTTCGACACAACCGATTTGACGCCGATCGAGTAAATATCCTGCAGCCAAAAAAGGAAAGGTGTTCCGGAGCGCGCGCACATCTTCTGTATCACGGCTTGAACTTCGATCGGGGTGTTCCCCGAAATGACCAGGTCCGGACGAAGACGAGCTATTGCGGCCGCCGCCCTGGCGCCGTAAGCCCTCTCCTGTGTGAACCGTTTGAGGAGCTGCCACTTGGCGAACTCCGAAGCGAGCTCGATCGGGAAGACAGCCACCTCGTCGCCAGGAGCAAAGCACATCGCCGACCGGGAAGGCGTTTGCGACGATGGGCAATAGAGGTAAGCGATGTCATGCCCGCGGGATGCAAGGGCTTTGGCCAATTGCTGAGCATGGGCGTATGTCCCCATCTCGTGCATAACAATTTTCATCAGCGTGCCGCTCTCAAGTCCGACCCCGAATGCAAGTCGATTCGGTTTGGGTCTCAGCCGCGGCGATGGTGTCGTATAATCGCACGATGTCGGATTTCGAGGCAGCCACCGATGTCGCAGCTGAGCGCGCTAAGTTATCAGATAGGCCTCTATCGATGGGCCGAACTTGCTCTTCCTTGGCGCTGCGTTCTGGGGTTGCGCCCGCCATGTCGGCAGGAGCCGGTAGGGCCTTTCGAGAAGGCGGTTTCCATGCTGCTTGCGCCGCGCGGTAAAGCCTCTTGTCTGTATAGACCACGGTGCGATCGTAATAGCCGCGCCGGTGTTGCGCTTTCAGGTCTACATCATTCAGGATTGCCGCACTGGCGGGGACGCCGGCGCTGCGCAGAGCATCCATTGCGTATAGCACGAAATGGCGTTCAGTGCGGCCCCAACGAATGATCAATGCGATGCCGTCGGTAACTACCATCAGACGGACGGTCTCGGCGAGGCCGAGGACCGGCGGTAGGTCGATGATCACTATCGCGAATTGCCGTTTCAGGTGATCGATGAGATCAGCGAAGCGAAGAAGATCCTGGCTCGTCCAAGCGGCTTTGCCGGGAGTGCTTGGAACAAAGTGGATGCCGGATCGCTCTTCAATGGCAATCACGTCGTCAGCCTTGCAGCGGCCTTGTAGAAAATCATTGACTGTATAACAAACGCTGTGGCCGAGCAGCTGCGAGACACCCGCTCGACGCAGATCCGCGTCGACCAGAACGACTCGTTCGCCCGCGAGCCCGGCGGTTCTTGCAAAGGCGAGAGCATGGATGGACTTCCCTTCACCGCTGGCCGCCGAGGTTATGCCGAGAACGGTGCCGGACCGCCTTTCGTCCAACGGGGTCGGTTTGACGCCGTTGACCGCAAGTTGGATATTGGCCCAGGATAGCCTAAATGCCTCGGCGAAGACGGACCTGTTATCGTCCAGTATCACATCTGCCGGGGATCTCCGCGCACGACGTCTAGCCCGCGGTGTCGCACTGACCGTTCGCGGCGCCACATGCTGCTCTATCTGGGTGCTGGTCCGGAACGTCTTGTCCCGAAGCTCCAGGATTGCCGCCAGCAAACTGCCGAGGGTGAGCCCGACAAAGCCGCCGACGACTGCAAGTAACGGCGCCTTCATCGACTTCGACAGACTCGACGGCTTGGCGGGAGAAACGAGCGTCGCATTGGGAGTGATCAACGCCGAATCCGCCTCCGCTCCCTCTGCCTTGCTCTGAAGCTCGTGCAGGGCAGTTCTGAACGACTCGGCCTCTCCTTGCAGTTGCTGGAGCCCGGCATCCGAAGAATTGACCCGCTTCGTCAGCTCCTCGATGCTTTGCTGCATCGGTCCCTCGCGGGCGCGGGATCGTTCCACCACTTCGAGGGCAGCGGCACGGCTTCGCCGGATTTCATGTGCGATTTGCTCTCGCAGATTCTTCAGCGAGGATCGGACGCGTTCAAGTTCCGGATAGGCATCCCCGTGATTGACGCTGAGCTCGGCCTCGCGCTGTACCAGTTGCGCTTCTCGGTCGCGCAAGACTCGCATGGTTTGTGACGTGACGGCCTCGACGGGTTCAGGCGCGTTAGCCGTATCCGGCGTCTTGCCGAGATCGGCGCCGATCTGCGCCGCCCGCGCCTCGCTCGACGCGAGGTCGGCGCGGGCGGCGATTAGCTGACTATTTAGCGTCGCGAGTTGCTGAGATAGGGCCGTCCGATCCTTTGCGGTTCCGGTGAGGTGGTTCTTATCCCGGTAGCGGGCGACCGCAGTATCGGCGGCTTGCAGCTGATCGCGCACCTTGGCTACTTTTTCAGCGAGCCAGGAGTTGGCTCGCTGAGCCGCTGCCTTTTTGGATTGGACTTGCAGGTTCTCATAGCTTTCGATATTCGCATTGACGATTGCGGCGGCGAGTTCGGGTGTTGACGCTTGGTACGAGACTCGGATCGTCATCGAGTGCCCATCCGTTTGGACCTGCAAAAGACGGGCATATTTCTCAACGGTCTCGTCGATTTGTTCCTGAGATGGCTGGTCGGTATCCTCTAATGCGGTACCCGCCATGGGCTCCCGAGAAGGCTCGGTCTTGGCACCTCTTACACTGTTCCACATGGTCTCCAGATTTGTCTCGAGATTTTCCCGCCTCCATCCTCCAGGGTACTTGCTCTTGCGAAATTCCGGTAGCCTCCACAATGACAGCGAGCGTACTACCGGCTCGATTACCAACCGGGATTGCAGCACGTCTACCTCAGTGCGAACGACCGCCAACGGGTCGGGAGGCACCTCCCGGAGATCTGATATACGCTGCGGCTGCAAGTGGACGATCAGGACCGCCTCAGCCTGGGACCGGGCCGGTAGTCCGAGGCCGAGGATCGCGCCCGCGGTGCCCAACGACAAGCAAATGACGACGACCACAGCCAGATGTTGTCGAATGCTCGACAACAGTGTTCGTGCCGTCAAGCCACTGTCGGCTGCTTGGCCGGGGTCGTGATACGAAAATTGCCGCTCATCTCCCATTATCGCCTCGTCTGTCCTCTTCGTGCCCTCGGCCGTTTGGTCGCAGTCCAACTTGAAATGAATGCGTTGTTTGCAATGTATATGCGGTGAGCGCAGTGAACGTCATTCTCAGACGTGACTAGAGTTGCTTCGACCATCCGACTCGATGGTCTTGGACTTCGTATAATTTGCCCAGCCGAGGCCGTGAATAACAGCGACAGGCCGGCATGACGAGTGGAGAAAAAATCTTGAGGCATGCGTTTCGATTACAATGAGCCCGTCTAAACCGCGTTTTCTCGGGAAAGGACAGCAACCAATGTTCTCCCGAGAATCAAAAGATCGAACGTTAAAGACCAATTCTCGATATAGTATAGATCGTGCTCGACCCGGCGGCGAATCTGCTCGATCGTGTTCGTTTCGCCGCGCCAGCCATTAACCTGCGCCCACCCGGTTATACCCGGCTTTACCCGGTGACGAATGGGGTATCCTCCGACGGCGCGGGCGTAGGAGACCCCGGCGGCGCTTGCCGCCAGTGCATGAGGGCGCGGACCGACCAACGACATCTCGCCTCGCAGTACATTGATCAATTGGGGAAGCTCGTCCAAGCTGGTCGTGCGAAGGAAACGACCGACGCGGGTGATGCGGGGGTCGCCGGCCTGTGTCAGCTGATTGCCGAGCTGATCCGCCTGTTCGATGTACATCGTTCGAAATTTGAAAACTTCGAACGGCAGATTGTTTACACCTAGTCGCTTTTGCTTGAAGAACACGGGCCCCCTGCTGTCCAATTTGATCAGCACGGCGATCACTAGCATCAAAGGGAGCACCCAGAGCAGGCAGAGGCCCGCGATCACCTTGTCCTCCAGCCACTTGACCACCACCGCCACGTCATCGAGCGGTTTGCTCATCACACGGTACGTACCGATGTCGCCGTATCGCGTACTTTCCAGCATCCGAAAATGCTCGTAGCCTTGGGGTGCCAGGACCTTTAGCGAGATCGGGAACGGATGGAAGCAGCGCGCGAGTTCTAAAACTCTGTTCGTAGCGTGGGGAGGAATAGCAATGACGACTTCATCAACTCGTCCTCTGCATAATAGCCGATCGAGCGTCGATAGCTCGGCCACGATCGTACCATCAGCCGGAGTGACGCGTCGCGAGCAACGCTGGTCAAAAAATCCGACAAGGCGTTCGCTCAAGCGTTCTCGAACCAATTGGGCCCCCAACTGCACGCCGTGCTCGGTAGCCCCGACAATCGCTACGTTCTTGGTCAGCCTGCCGCTCTGCATCAACTTTTGAATGGCGTTTCCGGCCATCAGCCGGAGGGCACAAAGGCCGATCGTGCTGGTGACGCACCAGGTCAAGAGCCACAACCGCGAGAAATCATCCGATATTTTCAGGACAAAGAAACATCCTGTCAGGAGCAGGATCACCTCGGCGAAGCGTTTGCCGGTAGCTTGCAACACGCCCCAGCAGTCGTAAGCACAATTAAAAGCATTGTATATGTCAGCGCGCGCGAAGCTAAATATCATAACAAAGCTCGACGCAACGCTAGGCAACAAATACAGATAATCAGGTAAGAACTCGGCGCCAGGGCGTAACAATATTACTAATCTTAATGACAGGAACGAAAGGGCTGTCACAACTGCGAAATCGGTAACCATCTGTACAATAGAAAATGCAGTCTGACCGAGCTCATCGAAGCGGAAACCCCTTTTCGTGCTATCTCCGTCTTCAGCAACCGAAACCTCTTCTACCACCGTAGCATCTCCAATATACTTAATGGTTCCGTTATTAATTATCTTCCCGACTCTCGGTCGCTTGACGCCTTTGATCGGATTGTGACCGACCACATCTTCAGTACGCACCTATACCATCGTCGTCCCGTAAATCGCTCAACTTTTTCGTGCATTAAGGACGATTTTCGAGGTGTCCGTCGTTAGAGTTTTTGGGACAACGGGGTGGGTAAATTAAGGGAGGCTCTGGCGCATCGATGTGATGTCAGGCGGCCTGCAGGTGGTGCTGCAGTCGACGGTAGGCCTAGACATCATCATGATGGACAATTACGCGCTCTGCCGCTTCATGAGCAGATGACATCGGCACGTCTGCGTCAGGTGGCTGGGTATCACTGCGTACTGCCGCTATCGACCACGGATCAACTTCTGGCCATCGGATTTCCTGTGCTCGTGCCGCTCTTCGCCGGCTCGCCCGGATTCACCACTTTCTGCGGGAACCGAGCGCCAGAAAATAAACTACGTTACAAGCCAGATTTTCACGGTTTAGCCGGATAATGCTTAAGTGCCCACAGGGCCAAAAATCCTCCACAATAAAAGCAACCAATCCCGCAATGCTCTTGCCGATTCGCTGCACGATGGAAATTAATCCCCCGCCTCCGATACGTCACGGCGAAGGCCATGTTCGGATAGGCGCTTTGTTCCCATCGCAGGTCCAGTATTGTGCCG
>Ga0310916_10003168_pt1 | contig 10162 bp, 10 predicted proteins | sample GREbulkMGLF176_FD_203444 | JGI IMG/M metagenome (GOLD analysis project Ga0310916, IMG submission 203444) | Lab enrichment of tropical soil microbial communities from Luquillo Experimental Forest, Puerto Rico - GRE.bulkMG.LF176 | ecosystem: Environmental > Terrestrial > Soil > Tropical forest >... | reverse complement strand
CCTTGTCGTCACGATCGGCCATCTGTCTCTCCTGATTGGCGTGGTGGGTGACGGCGATCCAGACCGATGTCCCCGCCGGTTTATTCCCACCCCGACAAATTGCTGCGTTCCGGAATAACTGGGCGGAATCGGAAGTCTGCTCACGCGAGGCTCGCAGTTAGCGCAGCGCTACTCGGAGTGAGCAGATATGCGAGGGTGGGGGCGTGTCCTGCCGATGACGGCGGGGATCAGTGCGCTATTGACAATCGCTGTTCATGGCGCCTCGCCCGAGGACGGCAAGGCGGCCTTCGAGCGGCGCGAAGACACGATGAAGCACATGGGGCGGCCGCTTTATCTCGGCATCGGCCGCGTCGTGAAAGGCACCGCTGCGTACGGTCCGGATACGGTCGCGGCGGCGGAAACCGTCGCCTCGCTCGCCAGCACCCTCGACCGGACCTTGTTTCCGCCGGGCTCGGATGTGGACGGGAGCAGGATCAAGCCGGCGATCTTCGCCGCGGGCGACCAGGTCGATCAGCTGATCGCGACTGTGCAGAGCGCGACCGCGCAGCTCGTGCCGGCAGTGAAGACCGGTGACAAGGCAGCGATCACTGCCGCCTATACTGCAGCCGCCGACGCTTGCAATGCCTGTCACACCAAATTTCGTAAGGAAGAAGAGTGATGCCGGCGTTTCAGCGCCAGCCGATCGCGGCGGCGTTCGCGCTGATGCTGCTCACTCGAGCAATCCCGGCAGCAGGTGACGAAGACGCCGTGACGCGCGGCGAATATCTGGTGCGCGCCGGCGGGTGCTTCTCGTGCCATACCGCCGCCCGAGGGCCGAAGCTGGCCGGAGGCCGAGCGCTCGCTACCCCGTTCGGGACCTTCTACAGCCCGAACATCACATCCGATCCGGAAACAGGCATCGGCCGCTGGACCGACGCACAGTTTCTGCGGGCCCTGCGCGAGGGCGTGCGGCCCGACGGAGCGAACTACTTCCCGGTGTTTCCCTATCCGAGCTTCACCGGAATCACCGACCGCGATGCGCTGGCGATAAAGGCCTACCTCTTTTCGCTCCCCGCGGTGCGGCAACAGAATCGGCCACACGACGTGTCCTTCCCATTCTCCTGGCGCTTCTTGCAAACCGGCTGGAAGCTATTGTTTTTTACCCCGGGGCCGTTTCAACCGATACCCGACCGCAGTGCCGCTTATAATCGAGGCGCTTACCTCGTCAGTGCGCTCGCGCATTGCGGCGAGTGCCACACCCCGCGCAACTTCCTCGGCGCCATGCGCTCGGGGCAATGGCTGGCCGGGACATCGGACGGGCCCGACGGCCAGCTCGTTCCCAATATCACGCCCGATCCGGGCACGGGGATCGGCAAGTGGGAAAAGGAAGACGTTGTCGAGCTCCTGAAAACCGGCGCCACGCCCGAGCAAAGTAAGGTCAAAGGCGCGATGCGCGAGACCATCGAGGACGGTCTCAAATACCTGAGTGACAGCGACCTCGAGGCGATTGCCGACTACCTCTTCGCCCAACCCCCGATCGTTCACCACGTAATCAGGCAGTAACGGGGGTCGAGCGGCCAAAATGGCGCTGGCGGGCTACTCAACGGGTACGAAGACCGAGTGCCGGATCTTCCCCTCGACGTGCAGCGACAAGTGCCCCTTCCCGGTCGTGTCCTCGACCAGGATCACTTCGCCGGTGCCGATGACTCGGCTTTCACCGTCGCTGGCAGTTATTTTGACGCCGGCGTCGAGATTGATGATGTATTGGCGCCGTGGCGCCGGGTGCCAGTCGATATCGTGCTCAGCCTAGGTTTCGCGAAAGATGATGCCTGTCGCCGGCAAGCGTTTGGACAATTTGCTGCCGCGCCGTTCCTCGACCCATTCCACTTCGATGTCGCGGAAATGCGACTGGCCGCCGGCATCGGTGTAGAGATTGTGTATGCGCGTGGGAGTCCCTCCTCGGAAAAGTTCAGCGTAGGCCGGCGGTCTAGGAGCGTCACGCTCCTGCGCGAGATTTGCATAGCCAAAGCCTTGGTCCATCACGCGGCGGATTTCGGTGGCACTCATCCCGCTCAGGCCCAAGCGTGCGAGCGTGCGCGCCTCGGCCGCGAAGTCTTTCCCTGTCATGTTTCGGACGACCGCCACGAGCCCGTCGATCGCCGGGGTCGGCACTCCCGCCTCTGCGCCCAGCGCGCTCATCGGGATCAGGCCGGTTGGGACGTCTTCCGTAATGAATTTGTGCTCGAGCGAACTCGGTGTACCGGTCGCTTGATACGGCCCGTCGCTGTTGTAGGTGAGCTGTCGACAGGTTTCAACGAGGTTCGCTTCGCGCACACCATAAACGCGATCGAACCAGTCTTCCAGGGTCGGGACGGCTGCACCCAGAGCCGCAGCGACCATCACTCGCTCGCGATTGATCGCCTGGTAGAGGCGGGCGACCGCCGGCGTTACACCTTCGGCGTAGAATCTGTAGCTGTCGCCGCCCTCAATCCGCGCGGCATTGGCCACGCAATTTTGCCACATGCAGCATTGCATTCGCATTGGTGAACCCGGTGTAAAGAGCGTTCGGCGCTGCCACGGCCTGTGGGAACAGCGGTGACAGGCGTTGGTAGACCGCCGCGATGCGATTGCCGGGGAATGCAGCGATCTGCAGCCAGCGTTTTGTGATGATCGGACGTATTCGGGTCGGCGCGAGTCGTCGGCAAGAATAGGGATAATTGTCCATCTCGGCGACCGCGACGTCGGCATGGCAGCCGGCGTCGTCGAGCGCTCGGCGCACAATCAGCGATCCTCCGGTATTGCCCTGGATCAGCAGGATCACTTGACCGTCGCACAGCAGAGGTGCCAACGATCGCGCCACTGTCGCCTGCGCATTACCGCCGGTCACCACGATGACAAGATCGGCACCGTCGAGGGCCGATCGCGGATCGCTCGTTGCGCGCTCGACGGCGGCGAACCCGACCCTCTCGCCCTCGACATCGATGCCGCCGAAGGCTCTGATGTCAGAGAGCCTCCCATCGTCGATGTCGTGTAGCCGCACCTTGTACCCGGCAATCCCGAGCTCGGCGGCGAGGTAAATTCCGCCAATTCCGGCGCCGATGATTGTGACCGTCTCGACCGTATCTCTGCCCATCACGATTGTTCCCCTCACGCGCCTAGCCGCGAAAGTAATCCGTCCGTCCGGCGCTGAACAGCGACGGTTGACAGGAACATGGCAAAGCCATATCCGAGCGCTCGGCAGCCATGATTAGATTACGCGGCAAGCTCCGTCGGTTCGTCGCCCGGTCCTGGGCCTTATCTTGGTGCTATTATCGGCTGCATGGCTTGGCTCTGACGGGGCGGCCTGGTGAGTACGTCTGGTACTTCGCCTATGGCGCCAACATGCACGACCGGGCCTTTCGCGAGCGACGTCGCATGAGACCGATCGACCAGCGTGTCGGACGCCTCCACGGCTATCGCCTTCGCTTCAATCTGGGAGGTCGGCCCAAGGGCCGGGCCGCACCGGCCAATTTATCGCCCGACGCAGAGGCTGAGGTCTGGGGCGTGCTCTACAAGGTCAGGCGTCGCGATCTCCTCCGTCTCGATTCGACCGAGGGAGTCCCCGGACGCGGCTACCAGCCGCAATGGTTCGAGGCCGAGGACTGCAACGGTGGCGTCCTCCCTGCTGTAGCCTACATCGCTCGCGGCAATGAAAACGACGGGTATCCGTCGCTGCGCTACCTGACTTTGCTGCGCGAGGGGGCGCGAGCCAACGGACTGCCGGGACACTGGCTGCAATTCCTCGACAGCGTCGAGCACGCGAAATCTGCGGAGGCTGCAGAATGATCCTGTTTTCAGATGAAGCCTTGGAGCGCACGGCGCGACTGCGCGAAGCGATTCACCGGCTTCCGTTCAATACCGAGCTCGCCGCCGGCTCGCTGGCCCGCGACCGCTTCCAGAGCTATATTATTCAGGATTCGCTCTATCTCGGTCGCTTTTCGCGCGCTCTCGCGATCGCTGCAGCGAAGGCTCCCGACAACAACACGATGCAGTCCTTTGCCCAGTCAGCTCTCAGAGCCGTCGCGGTCGAGCAGGCATTGCACGAGCGGTATTTGCAGGAATTCGGTATCGATACCGGCCGGATCGGCGACATCGAAGCGTCGCCGGATTGCCTATCCTATACCAGCTACCTGATCGCCGCAGCCTACCACGAACCCTGGGAGGTCCTTGTCGCAGCCCTCTTGCCGTGCTTCCGCATCTATTGGGATGTCGGGTGCGCCATCGCGCAGAAGGCGGGGCCCGAGAACCCCTATCGGGCGTGGATCGATACTTATGCGGACGAGCGCTTCGGCAAAGCGGTGGAGACCGCCGTTGCAATCGGAGATCGAGCTGCCGCCGCCGTCACTACTGCGACTCGCACGGCGATGCTCGTGGCGTTCGTCCGCGCCTGCCAGTACGAGTGGCTATTCTGGGACGGCGCTTACCATCGCCGGAGCTGGCCCTCATTCGACTAGCGGCGCGGCACCGCTAATCGGTGACCGAGTCGAGGCGGAAGCCGTCGCCCCAGCGCCTGATGTGGCCGACCGAGGGTGACGGGAAGTGCATCGTGCAACACAGGGTCGGGGTCTCGCAGTAGCGTTCGAGGAAGGCGCGGCGGGTGGCCGAGGCCTGCTTCTGATCATAATCGACGCGCATGACGAGGTCCGGATAACGCGCTTGGATCGGCGAATGGATCAGGTCGCCGGTGAATACGGCCTGGTCGCTGCCGCGCCCGGCGCAGACCGCGAAGTGGTCTGGCGTATGGCCGGCGGTCGGGGTCAGCCGGACATGGTCGTCGAGCGCGTGGTCGCTCGTCACCAGCTCGGCCTTTTTGGCATCGATGATCGGCAGTACGCTTTCCCGCATCGCGTCGAGCGGGGTGTCCCGGTGGACGCCGTCCCAATATTCGTATTCTTTTTTGGAGAATAGGTACTTGGCGTTCGGAAAGGTGGGCACCCAGCGGCCGTTTTCGAGCCGGGTATTCCAGCCGACATGGTCGCCGTGCAGATGCGTGCACATGACAAAGTCGATGTCGTCGACGCCGACGCCGGCAGCCTTCAGCGCCTGCATCCAGTTGCCGTCGGTCTTCTTGTGCCAGGTCGGGCGCAGCGGAAACGTCTTGTCGTTGCCGATGCACGCGTCGACGAGAATCGTGTGATGCGGCGTCTTCAAGACATAGGATTGGAAGCAAAGGACGGCCTTGTCGCCCGCCGGGTCGAGTGCGGCGGGCTCCAGCCACGACCGGTTCTCGTCCAGGAGTTCGCGGCTCAGGCTCGGCAGAAACTCCAAGATCGGCGTAAAGCCGGCCTCTTGATCGACGATCCGATGGATCGTCATATCGTCGACAGCAAAGCTCGTGCGCATGGTCTCGGCCCTCGTCAAAGATAGTCTGTTATCCTCGACTTCGATGGTAGCTCCCGATTCGCCGCGCGACAAACGTATTGGCTTGACGCAGTCCTCGCCGCGTCCAGGCAGAGGGCTGATCCTCGCTGCCCCGGCTTCGGGAAGCGGTAAGACCGTGGTGACAGCGGGCCTCCTACGGCATCTCCGAGAATGTGGCGTTAGCGTTGCCGCCGCCAAGGCAGGACCAGATTTCATCGATCCGACCTATCACGCCGTGGCAAGCGGCAAGCCTTGCCTTAACCTCGATGTCTGGGCGATGCGGAGCGCGACCCTGGCGGGTCTCGTTGCCGAGCTCGGGGCCGCCGGCGATCTGATCTTGTGCGAAGGCGTAATGGGGTTGTTCGACGGAGCCGGAGCGGAAGGCGAAGCCGGTTCCACCGCAGAGCTCGCGCGCCTTACCGGCTGGCCGATTGTGCTGATCGTCGATGCGCACGGCCAAGGCGCTTCAGCAGCCGCGTTGTTGCGCGGGTTTGCTACTCACCAACCGACCGTGCCCCTCGCCGGCGTGATCTTTAACCGGGTCGCGGGTGCGCGTCATCGCGCGATCCTTGAAGGTGCGGTGTCGCGACATCTGCCCGATCTTGTCTGCATCGGAGCCCTGCCCTCGGACCCCGCGCTGATCCTTCCGTCGCGACATCTCGGCCTGGTGCCAGCAGGCGAGGCTGAAGATGCCGAGCGGGTGATCGATCGCGCCGGCGCGTTGATCGGAGCCAACCTCGATCTCGATCGGCTATTGGGGCTGGCGCGATCCTCGACCTTCGATGCGCCGCCGACTCGCGGCATCCCTCCCCTGGGCCGGCGGATCGCCGTGGCGCGCGACGATGCGTTCCGTTTCGCCTATCCGGGGCTGATCGAAGGGTGGCGGCGAGCGGGGGCCGAGTTCGGTTTTTTCTCACCCCTTGCCAATGAACCGCCCGATACCACTGCCGATGCCGTCTATCTTCCTGGTGGTTATCCGGAGCTTTGGGCGGGTAAGCTCGCCGCCGCCGACGCTTTTGCCGCCGGCCTGCGCCGCGCCGCAGCCGAGCAAAAACCGGTGTATGGTGAATGCGGCGGCTATATGGTGCTCGGCGAGTATCTGATCGACGCCGAGGGGTGCAGACAGCGAATGGCGGGGTTGCTGCCGCTCGCGACGAGCTTTGCCGACCGGCGGCTTCATCTCGGCTATCGCTGCGTGACGCTGCTGAGCAGCGGGCCACTCGGAGAGGCTGGCGCCTGTTTTCGCGGGCATGAATTTCATCATGCGACGGTCGTCCAAGATGGCGGCGCCGATCGGCTAATGACAGCAACAGGCGCAGCGGGAACAGATCTGGGAGCTTGCGGCTTGCGACAAGGCTCCGTCTTCGGCTCCTTCATCCATCTCGTCGATCAAGCTTGACCCAAAGATGCTTCAATCGAGCATGACCTGGATCTCATCACCGACAAGTCGCACCTGGTAGGTCTTCAAATCGTCGGTCGCCGGGGGGTCGAGCACCTTTCCAGTGCGGATGTCGAAGCGTGCGGCGTGCAGCGGACACTCGATCACTTCGCCATCGAGCCAGCCGTCGGACAGGCAGGCATAGGCGTGAGTGCAAATGTTATCAGTCGCAAAGAGGCCGCCATCAGTGGCGTAGAGTGCAATCGAGCGGCCTTCAACCTCGACCCCGAGGACCTCGCCTTCCGTCAGATCGCCACGTCCGGCAGCCCGCACCCAACCCCCGTCGTTACCACTCATCGGCTGGCCTTCCTGGCCCGTCAGGGACGAGCGACAATCCGCGGCGCGCGCGAGAGAAAGGCCGGAAGATGATCGCCAAAACCGACGACTTTGGAAGCCTCCCGCGCTTTGCGTTCTTGTTGCCCGGCTCGCTGAACCTCGGCTGCGCCTGGAAACGGTCTGACGTTCGACGCGGCCATGTCCGGCGGCGCCGGGTTGGTCACGCTCGGCCGTCTACCCCGGCCGGTTGGTGTCGACCGGCGGCCGGTATCGCGTGTGCGGGGGGGCTGCCGAGCCGGCCCAGTGTCGCGACGCGCTCCGCGTCTTCGCCGCTCGTCGTATTCAAGTTCGACATCTTCAATCCCGGGGATGACGCTCAACGGGATCTCCTTGCCGATTAGCTTGACAATCGCGGCGACGGCTCTGCCGTCCTCGGGTGTCGCCAACATGAAGGATCGACCGAGCCGGCCGGCGCGGGCAGTGCGACCGATACGATGGATGTAGTCCTCGGCGTGGATCGGCACGTCGAAGCAGAAGACGTGGCTCAAGCCTTGGATGTCCAAACCGCGAGCCGCGACGTCGCTGGCGACCAGCAGCCTGATCTCGCCGTTGCGGAAGCGTTCGAGCGTTTCCGTCCGTTTCGGCTGCGGCATGTCGCCGTGCAGTGCCGCAGCATCCAGACCGTGTCGGGTGAGCGAGCGGAACAAGATATCGACGTCGCGTTTCCGATTGCAGAAGATCAGCGCGTTCTTGACATCCTCAGATCGGATTAAGCGGCGCAGAGCTTCGCGCTTGTCTTCCGGGCGGATGACTGCGAGCGATTGCACGACTGTCGCGGAGGGCGAAGCGGGCGGTGCCACCGCAACCTCAACGGGGTCGCGAAGAAACGCGTCGGCCAGCTTGCGGATTTCGACCGGCATCGTGGCGGAGAAAAACAGCGTCTGCCGCGGACCGGGCAAAAGGCCGACGATGCGCTCGACATCGGGGATGAATCCCATGTCGAGCATCCGGTCCGCCTCGTCGATCACCAAGATGCGTGCGTCCGACAGCAAGATCTTGCCCCGGCCGTACAGGTCGAGAAGACGCCCAGGGGTCGCGATCAGCACGTCGACGCCACGATCGAGCTTGCGCTCCTGATCGATAAAGCTTTCGCCGCCGATCAGCAGCGCCATCGTCAGCCGATTATGCTTGCCGTAGAGCTCGAACGAAGCCGCCACCTGGGTCGCAAGCTCACGTGTCGGCTCAAGGATCAGCGAGCGCGGCATTCGTGCCCGCGCGCGTCCGGCCGCCAGCTTGTCGATCATCGGCAGCACAAAGCTCGCAGTTTTGCCGGTTCCCGTCTGCGCACAACCGAGAACGTCCCGGCCGCGCTGGACGTGGGGGATCGCCTGTTCCTGGATCGGGGTGGGGATCGTATAGCCGGCGTCGGAGATTGCCTGAAGAACTTCAGGCGATAGACCAAGTTCTAAAAAACCCATCGAGAAGTTGTAGCCTTTTTGTAACAATTACGTGTGTTGTAGCTTCGACCCTATTTGGGCTCGATAGCGGAAATGTCAAACATTTTTTGGGTACGATGTATGCCCTCTGGAGACTTATGACTTTGCTTCCGGTGCGATCAACATGTTGTAGCTGAAGGGCGGGTGGCCGGCGGCGATGCCGAGCAGAGAGCGAAACGCGGCGTGCCTGGAACGGCGGCGGTTGAAGCGGAAGACGAACTCGTCGAGATAGGATTGCAGATGCTTGCGGCGCAAGCCGTGGTAGACACCCAGCGCCCAGATCTTGAGATTAGAGAAGATGCGATGCACCCAGGGCAAGACGATGTGGGCGGCCATCTTACCAACGACGTGGGGATCGTGTTTGACGCTGGGAGCACCGGGATAGGCAGACCATCCGTCAGTCTTGGCGGTGGCGCCTGGTGCGAGGTTGCCGGCAATGAAAGGGTGTAGGCTGTCGGCCGAGTAGTCGGACACCTTGCTCAGGCGGATGCGGCCCGGGCCGGCTCCACCGTCCTGCACCTCGACGGCGCCGACGATCAACATCTTGCGCTGGTGGCTGCGGCCACCACCACCGGTCACGGGATCGTTCTTACTGCGACAGGGAATTTCGGTCTCGTCGATCTCGACCAAACCGGCCAGCGCGGTCCGGCCGGGCGCGACCATGCTCTGGCGCAGCTTGCCACAGAGCAACCAAGCACTGCGGTACGATCCCAAGCCGAGCTGGCGTTGCAATTGAAGGGCCGAAATGCCGTTGGAGTGGGTGGCCATCAGATAGGCGGCCCAGAACCAAGTGGTCAGCGGCAGCTTGGAGTGGTGCATGATCGCCCCGGCGGTCACCGAGGTCTGACGACCGCAGCTGGCGCATTCCCATGTCCACGATTTGGTTTGCAGTTCCCATGCTTTGCTCGTGCCACAACCGGGGCAGACGAAGCCCTGCGACCAGCGCGTCGCAAAGAGATACTTGGCGCACGCCTCTTCATCCGAAAAACGCTGTTGGAACTCGATCAACGAGCGGGGAAAATCGCTCACGGTAGCCTCCCGAAGCGGCTCATGTTCGATATTCGTTCTACGGTATATTCGCTCGCTGCGCCACCACTAATCGCGCTACCTGAAACAGAGGCATAAGCCTCGCCCTCTGATCGATGTTAATGTCGTCACCAGCGAAGAGAGCAGTATCTCCGCAACGAGCGTCAGCGACGGCGGTATTGGGGACGAGGTGCCATTGGTGGTGCCGCGCGTTCGTCTTTGTGACGGAAATTGATCCGGCCCTTGGTCAGGTCGTAGGGAGTCATTTCCACGGTAACTCGATCGCCGGCAAGGATGCGGATGCGGTTTTTCTTCATCCTTCCGGAGGAATAGGCCAGAGTTTCGTGCCCATTGTCGAGCTTTACTCGGAAGCGGGCGTCGGGGAGCAGCTCCTGTACGGTACCTTCGAACTCAATCAAATCTTCTTTAGCCAAACAGATCTCCTCGATAAAGGGACGGGGGCGCCGAGGCGCCCCCGCATCGACATTCAGCCCTCTCCTTAGACCGCGCGCAAATTCACCGCAGAAACGCGGCCGCGTTGACCTTG
>Ga0310916_10003160_pt1 | contig 10172 bp, 7 predicted proteins | sample GREbulkMGLF176_FD_203444 | JGI IMG/M metagenome (GOLD analysis project Ga0310916, IMG submission 203444) | Lab enrichment of tropical soil microbial communities from Luquillo Experimental Forest, Puerto Rico - GRE.bulkMG.LF176 | ecosystem: Environmental > Terrestrial > Soil > Tropical forest >... | reverse complement strand
TGTTGCCCTGGCCTTCGGCGACCGGGACTGCGGAACAGTAGGCGCCGGCGTGAAAGCGTAGCCGGGCGAGTTCGTCGAACCAAGCTCGAACGTATTCATGGTAGCTCTCGGCCAAGCGCCCGCCCTCTTCAATATCAAGGAAAATGACCGTGCCGGAAGGGAAACCTTCCTGGCGAGCGAGACTCGCGGCAGTTTGGGCGTCAATTCCACCCTTTTGATGCGCATCGGCAAGCGATTTCAGTTTGCGGCTTTCTCTGCCGTTGTACAAAACCACAAAGCCGAATCCGCGTGACTCAAGCAAGGCACGTTTGCCGAGCCAAGTAGTCTGTTTCTCGCCCGGCGCTGGACCCAGCCAAAAACTCGTGAAAGAAAATGTTTTGTGGAGGACCGGGAGGGCATCGTCGCCGGGATAGTCGTTCGCATCGAACCCTAGAAATGAACTTGCGGCAGACGCTTCCGTATTTGATCGGGATGCCGCGAAAAGGATCGCCGTAGAGGAAACAAGGACCAAGGCAACGAACCAACTTGGGAAACGGCGCATTCGATAAATCTACCGGATGCATTGCGGTAGCGGAAGCGGGACCAAAGGCAGATCACCTGTCCATGTATTGGGCTTCACCATTCCCGAATGACCAGTTCTCCCAGGCGACTTCAACGAGATTGATCACCAGGTCCTGCGGACGCAAGCCGGGATTTTCGGCGAATATCTCTGCCATGCGCTTGTAAAGCTGGCGTTTCTGCTGCGGTTTGCGACCGGCGCTCAGAGTGATTTGCACGAACACTACCCGATTGGAACGCTGAATACCAAGATACTGCGGGTCGTAGATCAGGCCATCTGCGTCGTGCTCGGTAATAACCTGAAACCTGTCGTCGACGGGAACCGCCAGAGCCTCCAGCAAGGCCCGATGCACGCCATCGGCAATGGCTCTGCGATACTCCGGAGTGGTGCCCTCACGAAGGGAAATACGCACAAGTGGCATAAGAGATTCTCCTCGAAAATTCGATGCGTTCAACAAACTGAGCGGCGCACGCGTTGAAATGGTTTCGCGTTATAAAGCGCAGCTGCACTTGCGTCTCAGAGGGCTCTTTGGTGTGATACAGACATGAACCTGCCCCAATTCGTGCGGTGGGCCACCGGTATACGGTGGCAATGGAAGGTTTTCATTCCGATTATTGCGGTGTTGGGCGCCAGCCTGATCGCGATCCTGGCGTTGCTGCGGTCTCTGGAGATACGCGAGTTCCAATGGATTCTGTTGGCAGGAGTAGCCTGCGCAATTCTGCTGTGTTTCGTGCTGCTTTCCGTCTTGCTGGTGCTGGTGGAACGCCCGCTGGAAGAATTGATGGGCACGATAAGGCGCATACGGCATGGGGACCTGACGTCAAGGGTTTCCTTCGCCAAGCGGGATGACGACATAGGGCAGCTCGGCCGCCAGTTTAACGAGATGGTGCAGCAGCTCGATCAAAATCGCCGCGAGTTGGACGAACTGCACAAACGTGAAATGGCCAGAGCGGAGCACCTGGCCACTCTTGGCGAACTGGCGGCGGGTCTGGCGCACGAGATTCGCAATCCGCTTGCGGGCATCGCGGGTGTTGTGGACGTGATGGGCAAGGAGCTTCCTCCGCACAGCCCAAGCCGAGCGGTTCTTGGAGAAGTTCAGCGGGAGGTTTTTCATATTCAGGCCATCTTGAATGATTTGCTCTCCTATGCCCGTCCACGGCCACCGGATTTTCATCCAGCCGACTTGAATACCACGATCGAGCAGGCGATCCTGCTTTCGCGGCAGCAGGTTTTGACCAAGCCTATTCAGATTCAGTTCGAAGCCAATTCGTCGTTGCCAAAAGTCCGGCACGACCCCGCGCTCATTCAGCAAGTGGTGTTGAACCTGCTACTGAACGGGATCCAGGCGATTAGCGGAAGCGGGCAGATCCGCGTGAACTTGACGCAAGAGGGCGAACAAGCGGTGATTCAGGTTTGCGACACCGGCCGGGGGATTTCGGCGGAGGCGCTGCCGAAGATTTTCAAACCCTTCTTCACGACGCGGAGCGAAGGTACCGGTCTGGGATTGTCTCTAGCGAAGGGTATCGTGCACTCGCACGGCGGCAATATTGAAGCCAGCAGCACACCTGGTAAGGGCTCGCAGTTCAAAATTTGGCTTCCGATTGACGGCCTGAAGACGAGTCAGTCACGGATAGCACGCTAGTGATAGGATTGTGCGATGGGCCAGAAGCGTATTCTGATTGTTGACGATGAAAAGCTAGTCCGATGGGCGCTTACGCAGAAGTGCGCCGAGTACGGCTATCAAGCGTTGGAGGCGGAAACCGGCGAAGAAGCGCTTCGCGCGCTGCAAAATGAGTTTGTGGACGCGGTGCTGCTGGATGTCCATCTGCCGGACTTGAGCGGCATTGAAGTACTGGAAAAGCTGAAGCAGGCGGGCGAAACCCGCAGCATCATAATGATGACCGCGGACCCGCAACTGGATGACGTGAAAGCGGCGCTGCGACTAGGCGCGTATGACTTCGTCAGCAAACCGATCAATTTCGATGAACTGAACGTCACGCTGCAAAACGCACTGGAGGCGGGAGCTCTGCGCACCGAGGTGGAATCGCTGCGCGGCGAGGTGCGGAGACGCACCGGATACCACGACGTGATCGGGGAGTCGCGAAAGATCACGGAGTTGATGAAGTTTGTGTACAAGGTGGCGGCGAGCGAAGCTACGACCATTCTGATCCAGGGCGAAAGCGGCACAGGCAAGGACCTGGTAGCGAAGGCCATGCACTACCGGAGTTCCCGGTCGGAACGCCCCTTTGTGGCCATCAATTGCTCGGCGATTCCGGAAACCTTGATGGAGGCGGAGCTATTTGGTCACGAAAAGGGAGCCTTTACCGACGCCAAGGCCATGAAAAAAGGTCTGTTTGAGGTTGCTGATGGGGGAACGCTTTTCCTCGATGAAATCGGGGAGCTTTCTCCGCTCTTGCAGGCGAAATTGCTTCGCGTGCTCGAAGACCAAGTGATTCGCCGCGTAGGTGGCGTGCGCGACATCCAGGTGAACGTGCGGGTTATCGCCGCTTCGAATCGCGATCTCGAGCGGGAAGTGCGGGAGGGCCGCTTCCGCCAAGACCTGTTCTACCGGCTGGCCATCATTGCGATCTACCTGCCCGCCCTGCGCGAGCGGAAGGAAGACATCCTGCCGCTGGTGGACTTCTTCCTGGTGCACTACAACCGGAAATTTCGCAAGTCCGTACAGGGCTTGACGGAAGAGACCAGGCGCTTGCTGATGAACTACGATTGGCCCGGGAATGTCCGCGAACTGAAGAATGCGCTTGAGCGCTCGATGATTCTGGAAGAAGGCAATCTGCTGAAGCCGGAGGACCTGCCTTTCTCGGTGGCCAGCGGGCGCAGTTTCGCGAGCCGGAGCGAAAACGCCGTAGACGCCACGAGCGAGGCTCCCGCGACTCCAGGGAAGCGCCGCCTGCCTCCTTTGTCGATTCCGGAAGGTGGCACGTCGCTCGAGGATGTGGAGCATGCCTTGGTTGAATTGGCATTGCAGCAGTCTCACGGCAACCAGATCAGGGCGGCCAAACTGCTAAACATCAGCCGAGACGCATTGCGTTACAAGATGAAGAAGTTCGGGCTTTCGCATTCCGAGGAGCAAGAGCCGGCAGCTCCCGCCAGTTCTCAGTAAGGGTCAATTTCCTTCCCGCAAAAAAAACGGTGTGAAGAACCGACGAATGGTGCGTGAGATCACACGAAGGAGTGTGAAAACTCGCAATCCCTTTCAGAGCAGACCACAGGTTGCAACGGGTCAATACCTGCAAGACCTTGAATGGCTGCGACTTAGAGTGCTCCTTCCTACCGCCTGAAAGGAACCCGAGCTGCATATCTCTCTATCGCTTAGCAATTAGGCAGTGGAGCGATTGTCGAAACGCTGAGCAGTGGGCGTTCCTTTTTCGACGGTCGGGCTCGCGGTGAAGGCTCGAAAGGATACGTCGGAAAAAGGGACGCCCACAAAGAAGAGTTCGGCAGCGGCCAGCAAGACTAGAACGAGGCGTCGAAGAGTCGACGGCGAACGCCCGCATAACGGGCTGATCGATTAGCTGGCCGCTGCCTTTTGTTTTGGACCGGAGTTTTTCATCAGCTCGTTGCGCAGCACAAGATCCGCAAGTTTTCTTTCCCCACAGTTAGGTGATTCGGCGCAGATTCCTGCGGAAGTTGGCTCATTGCGGCGAGTTGAGGGTCGCAAGACCGGCACAAGCGGTTTGTTTCGAATACTAAACGGGAAAGGACTCTGGCAGCGCGCGTGCACCTCCTACGTATGAATGAGAGAACGCCCTGACTCTGGTGCGAATCAGGCATTTTGATTCAGGAGGGAGAGCTATTATGCCGCAGGTTGCGGAACATGTTAAATCGACCTTGGAATCCGGCAAGAGGGTGTCTCTGACCAAGATCCTGGTCACGACGGACTTTTCGGAAGCTTCCGATCGTGCTTTGGACTACGCCATTACGCTGGCGCGGCGTTATGACGCGCGTATTTACTTGACCCACGTGATCAGCCCAGACCCGTTCCAGTTTGCCGAACCGCAGCTGGCCCAAGCTACCTACGAAAAAGTGCGCCAGGCTGCCGAGGAGGGCATCACCGACCTATTGATTTCCGGAAAGTTGCGCGGCCTTCCCCATGAAGTCCTGATGGAAGAGGGCAACGTGTGGCCAACGTTGGAAAAGCTGATCGCAGAGCATGAAATTGATCTGGTCGTCGCAGGAACACACGGCCGGGGCAAGGTCCAGAAAATCCTAATCGGCTCGGTCGCGGAGGAGATTTTCCGCCAGGCGGACGCGCCGGTTCTAACTGTTGGTCCAGCCGTAAAGGGTCAAACCAGCAAGGAAGTGGAACTCGGTAATATTGTGTTCGCAACGGATTTCGGGCCGGGAGCGGAAAGAGCCGTTGCCTATGCTCTCTCCCTTGCGCAAGAGCATGGCGCTCACCTGACGCTGCTCCATGTGATTGAGAGTGCCGCGACGTATACCGAAGAGAGTGTTGCCCGACAGAAGGAAATCAATGTCGGGCGGATGAAGCAGTTGATGCCGCACGGTATTGAAGACTGGTGTAAGCCGGAGTTTCGCGTGACCTTTGGTTCGGCCGTCGAGGAAATCCTGGTCGCAGCCAAGGAATCGAACGCCAATCTGATTGTGATGGGAGCCAAGTCCCGGAAGAACCTCGCTGGCCATGTGCCGTTAACCGTCGCGTACAACGTGGTTACCAAAGCGCCTTGCCCGGTCTTGACGGTCCGCGGCTGATTTTTTTGAAAGGGAGCGGAATCCCTCCCCCGGGATCCGCATCCCTCAAGTAAAGGCGGTGCTGCATCCTCCCCCCAGCCGAGCAGCACCGCCTTTGATTTCGTGGGTACGGTTGTCCCTGTGCTTCGACGGCGGGCCGTGCAAGTGTCCATCAGAGCTACAAAAGTTTCACTTCGAACAGCTCGTTTCTATCGCGGCAACCGCTTGACGGGCCCGTTGTGACTGCAGCTCCTCGGCGAGAGCGTCCGTTGTAAGGGAAAGCTGCGGCATAGGATCCGTCAGATGCTGGATAAGAGCGCGAGCTTCACCGCACTGGTTCTTCTGCGCCAGCGACTTTGCCTGTTCGAGTTTGATCGCGACGTACACTTCGAGCCGGCTTGCGCCGCCTTCTTCTCGGGAGACGAAGCGCGTCGCCAGCGTCCGCTGCGCCTCGTCAAAATGTCCGGCGGCCGCCAAATCGCGGGCCAACTGGAAGACCAGTTGCGCCGGTGGAGCTTTCCCTGGATATTTTTGCAAGGCGGTCGCTTGCTCGGCAGGAGAGCGCCCGGCCGCTCTTAGAGCTTTCTCGAGACCGAGGTAATTCTCGGCGTTTTCAGGATCCGTCTTGGTTCCCTCGACGAAAAGTTCGGCTGCGCGTTCAGGGGAGCCGTTGGCGTACAGAACAGTGTAGCCCATGTTGCGGAGCAGCGCTGGTATTGCAGGATTCAGCTTTCTGGCTGCTTCCCATTCCGTCATCGCGGCATCTTGCATTCCCCCGGACATATAGAGGTCGCCGAGTAAAGCGTGGGCGTTCGCATCGTTAGGATTTGCGACGAGCGCTTGTTTCAGCACTTCGAAAGATTCAGGGCGATTCGGAAAGACGTATTTCGTGGACATGCGCGCGCCTGCCGTAAAGTCGCCAGCGCCGTCTTGATGAAGAAGTTCCCGGCAATAGCCGCGGTAGTAGGCGATCAAGGGATATTGCTGCGGTAGGGGCATGCCTGGTTCGCTGACCACGCCGGCGCCCGAAGGATAGTCGCGCGCGAGAATCTCGACTGCCTCGCTGTACAAGCCAAAGTGCATGTATTGGATGGCAATTTCGAGGATACGCTCAGGGTCCGCGGCCAGATGTAGCCAGAGGGTTTCGTCCGGCTGACCGAGGCGCGCCGCTTCATAGCGCAAAAACGAATTGGCGGGATCGCCTCTCCGGAGTGCGGCCAGGCGATCCTTTGCTTCCTGGTCGTGACCTGACAAGCGAAGCAGGGTGACATCGAGATTGGCGAGCTTTGCGGAGGCCGGAAATTCGCGGGCCGCAGCAGCCAGTCTTTCGTGAGCTTTTGCGAAGCTGCGTCTGCGGGCATCGAGAGCCGCGAGTTCATAGAGGGAGGAAGGACGGAAAGTGCCAAATTGCTCGCTCACTTCGAAGGCGCGGCGCCCCTTGTCGAGCTGGTTGGCTGACAGATAGGCAATTCCCAAATAATAGGCAGTCTCCTGGTCATTGCTGACCCGTTCCATCACGCTCGAGAGATGTTCGACCGCAGCGGGAAACTGTTTGAGCGAAACCTCCAAACGACCCAGGGACCGGGTAAGAGGCAGGCTATGCGGAAAGCGAACCAGCCCGGCACGATAGGTCGCGAGGGCCTGCAGCAACATGCCGTTGCGTTCTTGCTCGGAGCCGAGTCCAAGGAAATCCCCCTCGCTGCGTTTTTCGATTGCGGGATACGCATAAGCCGGGGGCAATTCTGTTTGTACGTCCGTTTTCGGCACGAAGTCGAACTGCCCCTCGGTTTGGCTGAGGATCGTCTGGCCGAGCTCGTCGGTCAGTCGGACCGAGTATGTTTTGTCGGACGGCAGGTCCGGGAATCGCTTCCGGTAGGTTACCGCTGGTGAGAGAGAAGCACTTTCTGTGGTGACCGTAACCGTTCCGTCGCTGAGCACGAGTTTTGCGCTGGGAAATGCGCGGGCGACATTGAGAGCCACTTCGAGCGCGACCAACGGTGAGTTGGCCGCAGTGGCGCGTGACAAAAACAGGACAGCGTCAGGGTTCGCACGGGTCACGCCGCCGAGGTCACGGATCGGCAGCCAATACTCTGTGAAGTGGACGGATTGCTGGGGATCGAGAAAGCCATAGGTTTCCTGATCGCGAAAAAGTCCGGCTTGAATTTCGACATAGGCACTGTGATTGTCGGAAAGGGCTTCGCGCCACTGCAATCCGTCGGCGTCGCTACCCCAGGAGAAGATTTTTTTCGAAGGCAAGTCGCTGGGCGAAGAATAGTGCACTAGACCGCTGTTGGTGCGGGGATGGTAGACGCTCATGAAAGGCTCGTTGCTGGCATAGCTGAAGCGCGAAACCGGGCCATCCTTGTGGTTGCCCACGATGCTCAGGTCGACACCAGCGCGGCTCACGGGCCAGGTGTCGACATCGGTGAACCCGTGGAAGACCGTAAATTGAGTCGGGTAGTAAAGGCGCGAGTCGTCCGAGACCTGGACGCCCGCGTTCGTCCACCAGTAAAAACGGTGGCGTGTACGGCCGGGATTGTAGAGCGTGGTTTTTTGCTCGAGGAGCGCCTGGCCGGGGCGCAGGGTTAATTCGACGCACCACTCCATGCCGTAGACGCGGTCGATGTTGCGAACCCAGATCGAAGCGCTGCCATCCGTAGCGGTGGAGGTTGCGAAATCGACGGGCGAGGCTGTCATCCAGTTGTGCGAGACGGGGAAATTGAATTCGATGCCGTAGGCTGCCCAGGCTCCGCGATAAGCGATGCGCGCGAACTTCAGCGAGGGATTCGCATAGAACATGTCTGCGCCATTGCGCTTGTCGATGCAGCGATAGAGATGACCGCCCAAATCCGGGAAGACAACGCACTTGAGATATTCGTTCTCAAGATTTAGCGCACGCCAAGGATGGGGAGACGCATGATCGCTCAGATTTTCACGCATCGTGTAGGGGTAGTTGTAGCGGCCATTGGTGACGAACTGATCGAAGGGCGGATTGATGTCGGGAGGGCCCTCTTCGTAAGTTGGAAGCGTGAGGGTGTCCTGCCAAACGCGGACCGCTGCATTGCCATTCATTTGAGCCGCCGCTGAGGTGCTGAGAACGAAAGAGAACAGGCTAACGATGGCGCGCATGAGTTCCCCTCGGAATGAATCAAGCCAACTAGGAATTTGTTTCGAAGAGATTTTATCCGTGGTGCCGTAAGACCTCGCCCTTCAGGGCGGGGATATAAGGCACCGCCAACCACGTTGAAAAGTTAAGCGTGGCTTTCTGCTGCCAATATACTCCTGCAATACCTGGTGCGACCACCGCCACAGCTCGCAGCAAAATGAGCGTCGCCAGTCCTTGCCTGAAGCGGCTTGCCGCTGACAGTAATTTCGGCGCTGCCTTCAAGCACTTGAAGCAATGCGTCGAATGGAGCTGTGTGTTCGCTGAGACCCGCCCTTCATCGAAGGCGAACACGGTTACCATTCCGGCTGGGCGCTTCCGCAAAGTACGGCTGCCCACGGTGCCAACCTGGAAGTTAACCAGCTCTGCGATCCGCACTACTTCCACTTCCGGCATTTCTCGACTGGCTTGTGCCTGTCGTGTGGTCATCGCATGCCTACGCGATCTTTCACCGGCCGGGCATTGGGTGGCCGGCCTGGTCGGCGTTTGGCACTAATCGCTCGTAAACGGCGTTGGGGATGGGCGTCCCCCAGTGGCCAGTCGCTTTCGCGAAACCGGCTACACCGAGAAACAGAAACGCAATACCCGCGGCCATTGCCCAGGCCGGCAGCGACGGCCGATCCCCGAGCATTCGCGGAAGACTCATTGCGAGGGCGTCTTGCGCAGGGCAGACTGCCACGCATTCGAGGCAGCCGGTGCACTCAACCGACCGAATTTGGACGAGCTGGTCGACAGGAAGGGCGGAGGGGCATGCCTTGGCGCATTTGGCGCAATCGATGCAGGTGCGTTCATTTCTGCGGATGCGGGCCGGGCTCAGCCATGACGTCAGGCCAAGAAGCGCTCCGTAGGGACAGAGGAACCGGCACCAGAAATTCTGAATGAAGACCGACGCGAGGATGAATACACCGAGTACAATCAGGCCGGTGTCGCCGATGTGACGGAAGAAATTCAGCATCTTTACATCTGCGATGAGCCCGTAAGGGCTCATCATGAACTCGCGGATCCCCACGATCGACATCGTGGAAATAGCCCAAACGAAAAACCCCAGGAGAAAATACTTCAGCCCGCGCAAAGGCAGATCGATCCATCGCGGCACGAGAAAGTTCCGGCCGAAAAGTTTCTTGCCGCCCCTCCAAAGATATTCGCAAAGTGTTCCAATCGGGCAAAGCCAACTGCAAAACGCCTTGCGAAACAGGAATGCCATCGCGAGAAAGGTGAGGAGCAGGAACATGGCGGCTGGATGAAGCTGAGGAATTTGCCCGCTCAGGAGCCAGTATTTCAGGTTCATGAGGCCCGCGATCGGCAGCCATCCTTCGATACCAGCGGGGCGCTGTAAACTAGCCTGGAGGTTGCCAGTTTCAAACTGACGGACCCAGAAATAGAATCTCGTGCCCAACCACAAGTTCAGCAGGAGAAATGCACCCTGAAAGGTGCGGCGGTAGAGTTGCGAACGGTCAATTTCGGTGCGGCGGATGAGTTTCTTTTTTGCCTTGCCAGGAACGGACTTTCGCGCCGTGAAGTGCGCCGCCGGCCCGGACTGCTGTGCATCGAGTAGGGGAGGAGCGTGGGTAACCATAGAGCCTCGAAAGGAGAGTAGCCGAGCCGGTCACAGGAGGCTGTGACGGCGGTCACGCTCGGGTGTTGTATGCTCTTGTTTTTGTGCATGCTATTCTGATTGCGCCGCGTATACACCCGGTGCGGCTGTGGCGAAATTGGCATACGCGGCGGGCTTAAAAT
>Ga0310916_10003159_pt1 | contig 10172 bp, 6 predicted proteins | sample GREbulkMGLF176_FD_203444 | JGI IMG/M metagenome (GOLD analysis project Ga0310916, IMG submission 203444) | Lab enrichment of tropical soil microbial communities from Luquillo Experimental Forest, Puerto Rico - GRE.bulkMG.LF176 | ecosystem: Environmental > Terrestrial > Soil > Tropical forest >... | reverse complement strand
CCAGCGCCCGCCGCAAGGCGCCTACCTGGAATTTGAGATTTCCCTCCTCGACAAAGGTGCCTCGCCAGACGCGGGCCATCAGCTCGTCTTTGCCGACCAGCTCCCCGGGGCGCTCGACTAGAGCGGCCAAAATATCAAGCGCGCGGCTGCCCACACGCACAGGATTATCGCCTTCGAGCAGAAGCCGCTGTGTCGGAACCAGGCGGAAGGGGCCGAACGAGATAGAGCGCTCGCTTGAGGCAACCGATGTACCCGCCATCACCGAACGCGCTCAGGCACGGACAATTGCCAGCTCGCCCAGCAGCCGCTTCGCTGCTTGCAGATCGGCGGTGCCAAATCCTTCGGTGAACCGCTGATAAATCGGCGCCAGCAGATTGCGCGCCTCACCGATGCGGTCCCGGTCGCGCAGCAGATGGGTGAGGCTCGTGGCAGCGCGGAGTTCCCAGGACAACGAGCCTTGCCGGCGCGCCCAGTCGAGCGATTGCCGAAAATGATCCTCGGCCGCCGCCGCGGCGCCGGGCGCGCCCTGCAACAGAAGGAGCTCACCTTTGATGCGCACTAACTCGGCCATTGCCCAGCGCTCTTCGGTGCGCTGGGCGCGCGCGATTTCGTCCTCGATCGCGGCGAACCCGTCGGCGTTCTGCCCGGCGCGGCCTAAAGCTTCCGCCATCAGGAACGCGATGAGCCGGAAGGCGGTGGACCCGGCCTCGCCGATTTCGTCGAAGCCGGCGCGCAGGAGCCGCAACCCGGTGATCACATCGCCGCGCTGGATGACGAGCACTCCCTGAAAGCTGCGGCCATAGGCGCGCCAAAGGGCCAGTGCATGCCTTGTCGAATGGTCAAGCAGCATTGTGCTGTAATGTTCCGCCGCAGTCAGATCACCGGTCAACAGAGCGAGCGGACACGCCGCGTAGGCCAGAGCCAGACATAGTGACATTGTGTGGTTGGCTGCGCGAGCGTCCTCCACGCCGCTATGGGCGGCGCGCGTCGCCTGATCCGGAAATCCCTGCAGCCATAGAACCCGCGCAAGGAAGCCACTCATCACCGCCCGTTGATCGGTCTGAAAGCGAATAATGTGCGACGTTTGCTCGGGAGTGAAGTAACCAACGAGCGCGTGTTCCAGATGGCGTCTCGCGCTGGGCAGGTCGCCGAGGTAATGCTGCGAGACGCCGACCATTCCCTCGCCGCTCAGCCGATCGTTCGGGTCGGGTCGCTCCGCGGCCGACGCATGGAACCTTTGCGCCAGTTCGAGAGCAACGCGAAGCCGACCCCTGGCGGTGTGATAAGCCCACAGGCCCCACAGCGCCCGCAACCGATACTCGGCATCGTCAAGGCTCTCCGCAATCTCAAGGGCCCTTGTGTAGGCCATGCCGGTCTCGGGGCCGGCAGCACCCCTGCTATACATCAGCGATGCAGCCACTGCGGCGTGGAGCTTCATCTCGTGGCGCGCATCCCGGCTCGCTCCGGCCCCGAAAGCGGCGAGCGCTTGCTCGGCGCGGCCGCGGCACTCCTCCAGCAGCGACAAACGCATCCAGAGGGTGACCGCGGCGGCGGTCAGCGCTTCCCCGATCGATCCATCGCCGCCGGGCGAAAAGACCCAGTCGAGCGCGGCGCGCAAATGTCATCTCCAGGGCATAATCCGCCAGCCATTCGTCCGCAGGCCGCGCCGCCGCTTCACCCTCAGCGCGCTCGAAAAGATTACGGTAATACTCGGCGTGGCGCCGCGCGACCGCTTCCCACTCGCCGCTTTCGGCGAGCCTTTCAAGCGCATAGGCGCGGGTGGTTTCGAGCAGCCGCAGGCGTGGCTCGGTCTCGGTGGTTTCCACGACGGCGAGTGATTTTTCTACCAATTCCGCGACGGCGTCGATGACGTCGCCCTTGAGGAGGCCAGGATCGGAGACGACTGCGCCGTGAAGCCGCCCATAAAGATCCCCAAGCGGCGCAGCACGGTACGCTCGGGTTCGGAGAGCACCTCGTAGCTCCAGTCGAGGGCCGCTCTCAGCGTCCGATGCCTCGGCGGACCCGACCTGCGGCCGCTGGTCAGCAAGCGAAAACGGTCGTCGAGGCGGGCCGCGAGCCCCCGCACCCCAAAGGTCTCGACCCGGGCCGCCGCCAATTCGATCGCCAGCGGTATTCCATCGAGCTTCCGGCAGATCTCGGCAACGACCAGAGCATCTTCGTCGGTGAGTTCAAATTCCCCCATACACTCCGCCGCACGCTCGACAAACAGCTCTACCGCGGGAAACGCAAGCGCTTCGGTGGCGTCGAGATGGTCCGATGGGAAGCCGCTCGACAGCGGCGGCAACCGCTGCACGTGTTCACCTTCGACCCGTAACGGCTCTCGGCTCGTAGCCAGGATGTGGATGCCTGCCGCACCCCTGAGGATGGCCACGGCGAGGGTGGCGGCAGCCTCGATGACGTGCTCGCAATTGTCGAGCACCAGCAGCAGCCGGCGATCCCTGAGCCCACCGACCAGGCCCGGAACCGGATCATCGGAGCGAATATCGAAACCGAACACCCGCGCGACGGCGGTGGGGACCAGCCGCGCGTCGCCGAGCGGCGCCAAATCGACGAACCAGACCCCATGTTCATAGGTGTTGACCGAGACCTCGGCCACGGCGAGAGCAACCGAGGTCTTGCCGATGCCGCCGGGCCCGACAATGCTCAGCAACCGGTGCCGTTGCAGCCGCGCCACGATCCGGCTCACTGCATCGGCGCGTCCGATCAACCGGGTGAGTTGCTGCGGCAGATTATGATTTTGTCTCGTCGGCGCGGCGGGCAGTGCTGCGGCTGCAGGCGCCTGTGCGACACTGACCGGGGCCACAAAGCGATAACCCTGGCCTGCAGAGGTCGCGATGTACCGCCTGCCGCCGCGTCCATCGCCTAGCGCCCGCCGCAATGCCCCAACTTGGAACTTGAGGTTGCCCTCCTCGACAACGGTGCCCCGCCACACGCGGGCCATCAACTCATGTTTACCGACCAGCTCCCCCGGGCGCTCCACTAGAGCGGTCAAAATATCAAGCGCGCGGCTGCCCACACGCACAGGATTGTCGCCTTCCAGGAGAAGTCGCTGTGCTGGAAGGAGCCTGAAGGGGGCGAACGAGATAGAGCGCTCGCTTGAGGCAACCAATGTACCCGCCATCACCGAACGCGCTCAGGCACGGACAATTGCCAGCTCGCCCAGCAGTCGCTTCGCCGACTGCAAATCGGCGGTCCCAAAGCCTTCGGTGAACCGCTCATACACCGACGCCAAGAGATCGCGCGCCTCATCGACGCGGTCCCGGTCGCGCAGCAGGCGGGCGAGGCTCGTGGCAGCGCGGAGTTCCCAGGATAACGCACCTTGTCGGCGCGCCCAGTCGAGCGCTTGCCGGAAGTGATCCTCGGCCGCCGCCGCGGCTCCGGGCGCGCCCTGCAACAGCAGAAGCTCGCCCTTGACGCGCAGTGATTCGGCCATCGCCCAGCGCTCCTCGGTGCGCTCAGCGCGCGCGATTTCCTCCTCGATCACGGCGAGCCCGTCCGCGCTCTGCCCAGCGCGGCCAAAAGCTTCCGCCATCAGGATGGCGATCAGCCGGAAGACGGTGGATCCGGCCTCGCGGGTTTCGTTGAAGCCGGCGCGCAGCAACCGCAATCCGATGAGGACATCGCCGCGCTGGATGACTAGCAGTCCCTGAAAGCTGCGGCCACCGGCGCGCCAAAGGGCCAATGCATGCCTTGTCGAATGGTCGAGCAGCATTGTGCTGTAATGCTCTACCGCAGCTAGATCACCGGTCAACAGAGCGAGCGGGCATGCCGCGTGGGCCAGCGCCAGACAGAGTGAGATTGTGTGGTGGGCTGCGTGAGCGTCCTCCACGGTGCTGTGGGCGGCGCGCGTCGCCTGATCCGGAAATCCTTGCAGCCATAGAACCCGCGCAAGGAAAAGGCTCATCGCCACCCGTTGATCGCTCTGAAAGCGAATAATGTGCGACGTTTGGTCGGGAGTGACGTAACCAACGAGCATGTGCTCCAGATGGCGCCTCGCGCTGGGCTGGTCCCCGAGGTAATGCTGCGAGATGCCGATCATTCCCTCGCCGCTCAGCCGATCGTTGGAGTCGGGTCGCTCCGCGGCCAACGCATAGAACGTTTGCGCTAGTTCGAGAGCGGCGCGAAGCCGACCGCCGGCGGTGTGATAAGCCCACAGGCCCCACAGCGCCCGCAACCGGTACTCGGCATCGTCAGGGCTCTCCGCAATCTCAAGGGCCTTGGTGTAGGCCATGCCGGTCTCGGGGTCGGCAGCACCCCTACTAAACATCAGCGATGCAGCCACTGCGGCGCGGAGCTTCAACTCGTGGCGCGCATCTTGGCTCGCTCCGGCCCCGAGAGCGGCGAGCGCTCGCTCGGCGCGGCCGCGGCACTCCTCCGGCAGCGGCAAGTGCATCCACAGCGGCACCGAGGCGGCAGTCAGCGCTACCCCGATCGATCCATCGCCGCCGGGCGAAAAGGCCCAGTCGAGCGCGGCGCGCAAATTGTCGATTTCCCGAGCATAATCGGCCAGCCATTCGCCCGCGGGCCGCGCCGCCGCTTCACCCTCAGCGCGCTCGAAAAGATTACGGTAGTACTCGGCGTGGCGGTGCGCGACCGCTTCCCATTCGCCGCTTTCGGCGAGCCTTTCAAACGCATAGGCGCGGGTGGTTTCGAGCAGCCGCAGGCGCGGCTCGGTTTCGGTCGTTTCCACGATGGCGAGCGATTTTTCGACCAATCCCGCGACGGCGTCGATGACGTCGCCCTTGAGGAGGCCAGGATCGGCGACGACTGCGCAGGCTGCATCGAGAGTGAAGCCGCGCATAAAGATCCCCAAGCGGCGCAGCACGGCACGCTCGCCGTCGGAGAGCACGTCGTAGCTCCAGTCGAGGGCCGCTCTCAGCGTTCGATGCCTCGGCGGACCCGACCTGCGGCCGCTTGTCAGAAGCCGAAAACGATCGTCGAGATGTGTCGCAAGACCCCGTACCCCGAACGTCTCGATACGAGCCGCGGCCAATTCGATCGCCAACGGTATTCCATCGAGCTTCAGGCAAATCTCGGCAACGATCGGAGCGTTCTCGTCGGTCAGTTCAAATTCCCCCAGACGCTCCGCGGCGCGCTCGACAAACAGCTCTACCGCGGGAAACGCAAGCGCTTCGGCGGCGCCGAGAGGGGTCGATGGGGGGCCGCTCGCCAGCGGCGGCAACCGCTGCACATATTCGCCTTCAACCCGCAGCGGCTCGCGGCTCGTTGCCAGGATGTGGACGTCTGCCGCACCCCTGAGGATGGCCACGGCGAGGCTGGCGGCAGCCTCGATGACGTGCTCGCAATTGTCGAGCACCAGCACTAGCCGGCGATCCCGGAGCGCACCGACCAGGCCCGCAACCGGATCATCGGAGCGAATATCGAAACCGAGCACCTGCCCGATGGCACTGGGGACCAGCCGCGCGTCGCCGAGCGGCGCCAAATCGACGAACCAGACCCCATGTTCATAAGTGTTGACCGAGGCCTCGGCCGCGGCGATGGCGACCGCGGTCTTGCCGATGCCGCCGGGCCCGACAATGCTCAGGAACCGGTGCCGTGGTAGCCGCGCCACGATCCGGCTTGTCGCATCGGCGCGTCCGATCAACCGGGTGAGTTGCTGCGGCAGATTATGATTTTGTCTCGTCGGCGCGGTCGCCAGTGCTGCGGCTGCAGGCGCCTGTGCGACACTGACCGGGGCGACAAAGCGATAACCCTGGCCCGCAGACGCCGCGATGTAACGCCTGCCTCCGCGTCCATCGCCCAGCGCCCGCCGCAAGGCGCCGACCTGGAATTTGAGATTCCCGTCCTCGACAAAGGTGCCCCGCCACACCCGGGCGATCAGCTCGTCTTTGCCGACCAGCTCGCCAGGGCGCTCCACTAGAGCGGTCAAAATATCAAGCGCGCGGCTGCCCACACGCACAGGATTGTCGCCTTCCAGGAGAAGTCGCTGTTCTGGAAAGAGCCTGAAGGGGGCGAACGAGATAGAGCGCTCGCTTGAGGCAACCGATGTACCCGCCATCACCGAACGCGCTCAGGCATGGACAATTGCCAGCTCGTCCAGCAGCCGCTTCGCTGCTTGCAGATCGGCGGTGCCAAATCCTTCGGTGAACCGCTGATAAATCGGCGCCAGCAGTTCGCGCGCCTCACCGATGCGGTCCCGGTCGCGCAGCAGGCGGGCAAGGCTCGTGGCAGCGCGGAGTTCCCAGGACAACGCACCTTGTCGGCGTGCCCAGTCGAGCGCTTGCCGAAAAAGATCCTCGGCCGCCGCCGCGGCTTCGGGCGCGCCCTGCAACAGCAGAAGCTCGCCCTTGACGCGCAGTAACTCGGCCATCGCCCAATGCTCTGCAGTGCGCTCGGAGCGCGCGATTTCCTCCTCGATCGCGGTGTTCTGCCCGGCACGGCCCAAAGCGTCTGCCATCAGGAACGCGATGAGCCGAAAGACGGCGGGCCCGGTCTCGCCGAATTCGTCGAAGCCGGCGCGCAGCAGCCGCAATCCGGTGATGACATCGCCGCGCTGGATGACGAGCACTCCCTGAAAGCTGCGGGCACAGGCGCGCCAATGGGCCAGTGCATACCTTGTCGAATGGTCGAGCAACATCGTCCCGTAATGTTCCGCCGCAGCCAGATCACCGGTCAACAGAGCGAGGCACGCCGAGTGGGCCAGAGCCTGACATAGTGACATTGTGTGGTTAGCTGCGCGAGCGTCGTCCACGCTGCTGTGGGCCGTGCGCGTCGCCTGATCCGGAAATCCCTGCAGCCATAGAACCCTTGCAAGAAAAACACTCATCCAGACCCGTTGGTCGGTCCGAAAGCGAATAATGTGCGACGTTTGGTCGGGGGTGACGTAACCGGCGAGCACGTGTTCCAGATGGCGCCTCGCGCTGGGCAGGTCGCCGAGGTAATGCTGCGAGATGCCGATCATTCCCTCGCCGCTCAGCCGATCGTTCCGGTCGGGTCGCTCCGCGGCCAACGCATAGAACCTTTGCGCTAGTTCGAGAGCAACGCGATGCCGACCGCTGGCGGTCTGATAAGCCCACAGGCCGCACAGCGCCCGCAACCGATACTCGGCGTCGTCAAGGCTCTCCGCAATCTCAAGGGCCCTTGTGTAGGCCATGCTGGTCTCGGGGCTGGCAGATGCAGCCACTGCGGCGTGGAGCTTCATCTCATGGCGCGCATCCTGGCTCGCTCCGGCCCCGAGAACGGCGAGCGCTCGCTCGGCGCGGCCGCGGCACTCATCAAGCAGCGATAGACGCATCCACAGAGGAACTGCAGCGGCGGTCAGCGCTACCCCGATCGATCCATCGCCGCCTGGCGAAAAGGCCCAGTCGAGCGCGGCGCGCAAATTGTCGATTTCCCGAGCGTAATCGGCCAGCCATTCAGCCGCGGGCCGGGCCTCGGACTCGGTTTCGGCCTTCTCGAACAGATCTCGGCAAAATTCGGCGTGGCGGTGCGCGACCGCTTCCCGCTCGCCGCTTTCGGCGAGCCTTTCAAGCGCATAGGCGCGGGTGGTTTCGAGCAGCCGCAGGCGCGGCTCGGTTTCGGTCGTTTCCGCGACGGCAAGCGATTTTTCGACCAATTCCGCGACCGCGTCGATGACCTCGCCCTCGAGAAGGCCAGGATCGGCGACGACCGCGCAGGCTGCATCGAGCGTGAAGCCGCTTATAAAGATCCCCAAGCGGCGCAGCACGGCGCGCTCGGGTTCGCAGAGCACCTCGTAGCTCCAGTCGAGGGCCGCTCTCAGCGTCCGATGCCTCGGCGGACTCGACCTGCGGCCGCTGGTCAGCAAGCGAAAACGGTCGTCGAGGTGCGCCGCAAGACCCCGTACCCCAAACGTCTCGACCCGGGCCGCCGCCAATTCGATCGCCAGCGGTATTCCATCGAGCCTCTGGCAGATGTCGGCGACGAGTGGGGCGTCCTCGTCGGTGAGTTCAAATTCCCCCAGACGCTCTGCCGCGCGCTCGACAAACAGCTCTACCGCGGGAAACCCAAGCGCTTCGGCGGCGCCAGGATGGTCCGATGGAAAGCCGCTCGACAGCGGCGGCAACCGCTGGACCTGTTCGCCCTTAACCCGCAGCGGCTCGCGGCTGGTTGCCAGGATGTGGGCGTCTGCCGCACCCTTGACGATCTCCGCGGCGAGCGTGGCGGCAGCTTCGATCATGTGCTCGCAATTGTCGAGCACCAGCAACAGCCGGCGATCCCTGAGCGCACCGACCAGGCCCGAAACCGGATCATCGGATCGAATATCGAAACCGAGCACCTGCGCGACGGCGCTGGGGACCAGCCGCGCGTCGGCGAGCGGCGCCAAATCGACGAACCAGACTCCATGTTCATAGGTGTTGACCGAGGCCTCTGCCGCGGCGAGGGCGACCGAGGTCTTGCCGATGCCGCCGGGCCCGACAATGCTCACCAACCGGTGTCGTTGCAGCCGCGCCACGATCCGGCTGACGGCATCGGCGCGTCCGATCAACCGGATGAGTTGCTGCGGCAGATTATGATTTTGTCTTGTCGGCGCGGCCGGCAGTGGTGCGGCTGCAGGCGCCTGTGCGACACTGACCGGAGCGACAAACCGATAACCCTGGCCCGCAGAAGTCGCGATGTAGCGCCTGCCACCGCGTCCATCGCCCAGCGTCCGCCGCAAGGCGCCGACCTGGAATTTGAGATTTCCCTCCTCGACAACGGTGCCCCGCCACACGCGGGCCATCAACTCGTGTTTGCCGACCAGCTCCCCAGGGCGCTCCACCAGAGCGGTTAAAATATCAAGCGCGCGGCTGCCCACACGCACCGGGTTATCGTCCTCGAGCAGAAGTCGCTGCGTCGGAACCAGTCGGAAGGGGCCAAACGAGATCGCCTGCTCCAAGGCGCCGACATCTTGGACAGCCATCACCACCGCCCCAAGCTCGCCCCCGCAAATGCGGGCCTCCGCATTATGTCGCGAGAGGGCTGGGAGCGGATGAGATTTCGTGTGAATTTTCTGGTCGGTGCCGAGCCCTTGCAATTTCCCAGGGCGGTTCTGGCGCCGTTTTTGGCAATCCCGATTATTTCCCGGTTATCGTCTTTTTTCCCGGTTACGGCTTGCCCGAATTCCCGCTTTCACAAACCCGCGTTGCACCGTTAACCATCAGAGTTATCAAATTTTTTGACCATGATTCGAGCGATTTTCCCGTATCCGAATAAATTAATCCGGGAATTTGCGCGCTCGGCCTCTGGTTGTCGAACGAACTCTTCTTCCAACCGGTCGGCCTCTCGCTCCAATTCCGCTGCCGTCCGTAAGCGCGCCTCCCAGATGACGGGATTAGCGGCTCCCTCGGCAAATGCCCGATACCACGCGGCAAGCTCGCGTAGCTTACGCGGCTCTTTTGGTCTGGCGTCGCTCATGCCGACCGTTGTCACCGCGCCCTCGCTTCGGCAACCGATTTGTTCAGGCTGACCGAGAGAGCGCGCACGAGATCGGCGCAGCTGATGATCCCGACAATGCGGCCATCAGTAACCACCGGGACGCGCTTTATGCGGCGCGTCGTGAAGATCTCGGCAATTTCTCGGAGGTTGGTCTCCTCGCTCACCGTGATCACCGGCGCAGACATGACGGCTCGCGCGTTGTGGTTCTGAGAGCCCAACCAGGCGAGAAGCTCGGGAGCTAACGGCTCGCCCTCAGCGAGGACCTCCAACCAGGACTGTCGCCAGGCCTCGCGGGCGGGTCGGTCAGGACGGATCAGATCGGACTCGCTGACGATGCCGATCGGCGCGCCGCTACTGTCGATTACCGGTACCGCGCCGATGCCGTGCTTGACGAGAAGCGAGGCTATCTTTCGCACCGGCGTGTCGGGGGTGACCGATACCACGTCGCGGGTCATCATATCGCGCGCAATCATTTTGCTCTTCCCGGGTGGTGACGCTCAGTGGGATCAGGCCGCCGCGCGTTTCCGTTTAGGCTTGATCGAGGCTGCGGCCGTGATGCTGCCGGCGGAGAGTTCGATGATCTCGCCGGTAATCTCCTCCTGGCGCAGGCGGCGGAAGCTCGCGACGAGCTCGTCGAGCTTGCGACTGACATTGCTGCGCGCGGCGATCATCGCTCGCATGCGTGCCTCGTTTTCAGCGGCGAAGGACAGCATCACCTCCTCGCACAGCTGGGCGTAAACGTACTCCTCGGCGAG
>Ga0310916_10003156_pt1 | contig 10177 bp, 10 predicted proteins | sample GREbulkMGLF176_FD_203444 | JGI IMG/M metagenome (GOLD analysis project Ga0310916, IMG submission 203444) | Lab enrichment of tropical soil microbial communities from Luquillo Experimental Forest, Puerto Rico - GRE.bulkMG.LF176 | ecosystem: Environmental > Terrestrial > Soil > Tropical forest >... | reverse complement strand
TGCTATGGCTCCGTCGTGCAATGTCGCGATGGAGGTCGGGTCCGCAGGGCTGGGCGAGTGCGAATCCAACCCTGGAGTTTCCCTCTCGCGCCACCTCCCAACGGTATGCCTAGGTGATCGCGATCATGCATACACGTCTCGGCGCGGGCCGCCATGGTTCAGCCTTTCTTCTTCTGCGCCTCGATCCACTCCATCGAGCCAGGCTGGGGCACGGTTTGAAGAAGCCGCGCCGTGGAGTTTTGCTCTTCCTGAGCTCGTCTTGCTTTCCGTTGAGGACCGACTGGGTTCGGGCCCTCGATTCGGTGGGCCTTCAGCAGGTACGCTATTGATGGAGCGCCCTTGAGCGAATGACCGCAGTGGTCCACTTTTGACCGATGGGAGGAGCCAAACGGCAAAATCGGGCTTCGTCGACGATACGGAACCCGCCATCTCAGGGTGCCCCCAGGCACACCGCTTCCATCTCCGCCGGCCCAGGCAGACACGTGGCCACGACCTGACATTCGGCAGCCAACGCGGCTGGTGAGCTCGACCACGCCGCACCCGCCGCTCGGAGCGCGTTCGCGGCCTCGGGCCTGATGTCGTGAACGAAAAGCGCGTGGCCGGCGTGCAGCAATTGGCGCGCGATCGGCGCGCCGATGTTACCGACCCCGATGAACCCGATTTTCATGATCGTGGCTCCCACTTGCACGGGAAACTGTCATCGCGACCCCCGGACGGCCGGCCCTGATGGCCCGTTCGGGGGGAAGCGATCTCGTCGAGATTGCCGCGGCGCCTTGCGGCGCCTCGCAATGACGACAGCGGCGGTTCTAGCTACAGCGCGTAGAGGCGCAGCGCGTTGTCCCACAGGATCTTTTGCTTGCTGCGATCGGGGAGTGGCAATGCGAGAAACCGGTCCATTGCCTTTGGGTATTTCGAATCGCCGTGCGGGTAATCGGTCGTGGTGACGAGGTTGTCGTCGCCAAACGCATCGACGACGTGCGCGACGAATTCTTCGTCACACTCGACCGCACAGAACCCCTGCCGGCGGAAATACTCCGATGGCGGCATCGTGAGATGGGTCATCTCGCCAAACGGTGCGCGCCACTCGTAGTGCTCGTCCATGCGGCCGAGCCAGAACGGCAGCCAGCCGCATTGGCCCTCGAGAAACGCGAAACGGAGCCGCGGGTAGCGCTCCATGACGCCGCCCATGATCACGTCCATGCACGCGAGCATCTGCTCCATCGAATGCGTCGCGATGTGCGCGATACCCAAATTCTTGAACCGATCGGCGCCGGCGGCCTTCATGCGTGAGCCGGTGGTCTCGTGGAAGCCGACCGGAACGTTCATCTCCTGACACGCGGCCCATAGCGGATCGTAATACCGGTCGTGCCACGGCCGGTCGTTGAAGATGTTCGGACGCAGGAAGACCGCCTTCATGCCGAGTTGGGTCACGGCTCGGCGGGTTTCGCCGACCGCGCTCTCGATGTCGTGCGGCGAGACTGCGGCAGCGCCGAACATCCGTTGCGGATCGGCGGCCTCGATGTAGTCATGCAGCCAATCGTTATATGCTCGGCACGCGGCGGCCGCAAAGCGCGGGTCCATCCTGGTGAACGCAGTCACGTACATCGCGGAAGTCGGAAAGAGGATCGCCAGATCGAGCCCTTCCTTGTCCATCGCCCGCACCTGGGTCTCGGGATCGAAGTTCCGCGCGATTTCTTCGGCGTAGCGCTCGGCGAGTGCGGTCTCTTCGGTGTCGCTCAGAGCCGGCCAATCGCCGCCCGGTATCTGCGCCATGACCTCGCCCTCGACGATGGTGCGGATGTCCCACCGCCGCTCGTCCAGGCGCCGCGGCGCCCGCGCCTTGAACTCGGGGTCGATGTAGCGTTGCCACAGATCGACCGGCTCCATCACATGCATTTCGGCGTCTATCAGTTTGAAGCCGTTCTTGGCCACCGGCGTTGTCCCTTCTGCGCTTACACGGTCGGCCTGATGTTCTGGTTCATCCGGAACAGGTTTGTGGGATCAAATTTGTTCTTCAGGGCGACGAGCCGCTCATAGTTGCGGCTGTAGGCGGCCCGGATGCGGGTTGTGCCTTCCTCCGCGTCGAGGTGGTTGACGTACACTTGCCCGCTTGCGAACGGTTCGACTGCAGTCCAGAACTCGCGTGTCCACTGGATGTGACCGGCGGATTCTGCAACATCAGTCCACTGCGAGATGACGTCATAATCCCACTGGTCGTCGCGGGCCCCGAAGGCGGTGGCGTTCGGATCGACGCGGCTCGCGGCGCCGTGTAGATGAAAAAAGAGGACATTCGACATCGGCGACAGGAGCTTCGCCGAGCGGGCGATCATGATGTCCAGCATGTCGTCGCCAAGTACTTTCAAGAAGCTCGATTTCCAGTAGCGTTGCACGCCGCCATAGGGGAAGGCCGTATCGAACAGCGAGTTCAGCGCAACGTATGATGATGGAGCGATCGTGTCCGCCAGCGGCGACCCGAATTTGCGCAACGATGCCATCGCTTTTTCCCCGGCTGCGAGATCGCCGATATAGGCGGCGACGATGACGGCGATCGGATCGCCATCAGCCGAGGTCATCATCGCGGCGGCGGCGACCATCTCGTCGGGGCAGCCGCGGCAGAACTCTCGGTAGAAGTGCAGTATTTCTCTGGCCTTGGCCATCGGATGGACGACCATGCCGGCAAGGACCGAAGTGACCGGGTGCAGCCTGTACTCGAACGAGGTCACGACGCCAAAATTTCCGCCCCCGCCGCGCAGTCCCCAGAACAGCTCCGCGTGCTGCTCGGGACTCACACTCAAAAGCTCGCCGTCGGCTGTGACGAGATCGGCCGACAGCAGGTTATCACAGCTGAGGCCGTGTTTGCCGTGCAGCCAGCCGAGACCGCCGCCCAGGGTCAGCCCCGCAATGCCGGTCGTCGAGACGACACCGCCGGTACTCGCCAGCCCGAAGGCCTGCGTCTCGCGGTTATATTCGCCCCAATTCAGGCCCGCCTCGGCGCGCGCCGTGCGCTTGACCGGGTCGACCCGTATGCCCTTCATCGGCGACAGGTCGATCATCAGGCCGCCCTCGCAGACGGCATTGCCGGTGATGTTGTGCCCGCCGCCCTTGACCGACACCAGGAGCTCATGGTCGCGGGCAAAGCGGACCGCCGCGATGACGTCGGCGACCCTGGCGCAACGGGCGATCAACGCCGGGCGCCGGTCGATCATGCCGTTCCAGACTTTGCGGGCCTCGTCATAACCGCCATCGCCAGGGCGGAGCAGCGGGCCGCGCAGATTGGAGGCAAAGTCCTGCACCGTGGCCTCCTCGAGGATCGCACTCTCGCCGTCAGTCCTGATCACGCGCAGGTCTGTCATTGCCGTCTCCTCTGTTCGGTTGAGTTCACGGTCCTGTCGCATCCAGGGTTCTCCAGCAGCCGCAAAGCTGCCGGCGTACGCTCGGGGGCGCGCTCGCAGCGCGGTCAGCGCGGTGCCGGCGCCAGCGCATCGAAAGGCCGCGGGTCGGCAGTCGCTTCGGCTTCGCTGAACCCCATCGCCGCCAGAAACGCCGCGCGGACCTCGGCAGGCTGCCCGGTCTGGAAGATGTAGCCCTGTAGGTTGCGGCGGCTGAACGGGTCGCGCAAGAAATCAGGCCGCTCGAAGCCGTCGATGAACTTCTCGCGCTCGGCGACCGGCAGCGCGATTGCGCGGTTGACCACCGGGTCTCGGATCACCGCCTTTGGGTCGCGCCCGTCCCTGACGGCCTCGATATCGTTCAGGAAGCGGCGCCGGATCATCACGATGCCGCGGTCGCTCGGGACAAGATATTCCTGCGAGCGATCGGCGATGCGGCCCTGCCCGACCCAGGTCACAAAATCCTGGTTCATGACATGGCTGGTGATCCAGCGCCCGGTTTCCGGCTCGGCGATCGGCCCCTGCCAAGTCGGGATGCTATTCTGCACATAAGGCTCGCGCTCGCGGGGCACACGGCTGAAATGCCACATGACGCTGAGCGTGTTCTCGTCGTCGACCGGCACGCGGAATTCGACATGATTGCCGGTGAACAATCCGTTCGGCCATAGGCAGACGCGGCCGACTGTCCACAGGCGATCCTTGTCACTGGTATCTGTGCGGATGCGTTTGTATTGGAACCCGTAGTCGAATTCGTTGAAATCGACCTTGACGTGCTGCGGCGTGTAAGGGCCGGTCGCACCCCCCAGCCGCACGCTCCAATTCGAATGTGTCCATTCGAAATGCACCGGGTCGATCGAGTTTTCCTGGCACTGGAACCAGTTGCACGGAATCTCTGCCTTGACGATCTGGCGGAACCCGTTCTTCCACGTGAAGAATTCCCAATTGGGCACGAGCGGCCGCGGCTCGGGGCCGAGATAGGCCCATAACAGCCCGCCCAATTCCTCGACCGGGTAGGCCTTAATACGGATCTCGTCGCGCAGCCGCGCCTCGGGATGCGCCATGTCCTCGTAGGGCTGCGCCAGACAGCCGCCACCGGCGTCGTAGAGCCAGCCGTGATAATTGCAGCGCAACCCGCACTTCTCAACATAGCCATAGCTGAGGTCGGCGCGACGGTGCCGGCAATGGCGGTCGAGGAGGCCGTATTTACCGCCGAGATCTTTGTAGAGGACGAGATCCTCGCCCATGAGCCGCACCGGCAGCGTTCCCGGGTGTTGGAGCTCGCTGGCGCCGGCGACCGGCCACCAATAGCGGCGCAACAGATCGCCCATCGGGGTGCCGGCGCCGGTTTTGGTCAGAACATCCCAGCGGCTGCTCGTTCGGTGGGGCTCGCTCATCTGACGCGCCCTGACACCGCCGCAGCGGACCCCTCCACGATCGCTCTCGACAAGCGGCCGGAGACGCGGCTCGCATTGCCTTCCGCTGCCTTGTTATACGAGCCCGCAGAGGGGCTGCCGCAGATCGCCAAGACGCTGATTCCTCTTCCCTCGTTCATAACCTACTCGTGCAGTGGTGTTAGCCGCGGTTTTGATAAATACGCGTATCGTATCGCTACGCCGCCCGCAAGTGGTTCCTCAGGTCACTCTATTCCAGTTTCTTTCGGACGCGCGGCTCATATTCACCCAACCACATCCTGTGTTACCCTTCCCGCGCGTGAGAAAATCACCGTGCGAGCTGGCGGAATTGACCCGCGTTACGCCCGAAGCTTGTACCTTACAGCGTGATGGTTTACACTCAAGATATTCCGGCGGGCGAAATAGGTGCGAACAAGGGAGTGAAATAATGGAGAAAACAACTGAAGACATTGTAGTAGACTTCTATTACGACTTATTCTGTCAACTCTTCTCGGCACGCTTTAAAACTGGAATCACACGACGATTGAGACGTGACGCGGTCGTCCGACAAATACAAGAGTCGGCCGGCGCAGCATCGCAATCGCTAACCAGATTCTTCGAAAACCAGCAGGTCCCACCTCCAGAAGTGGAGACGATGCTCGCGGCAATGGTCTGTATCGCTGGCAGTTTATCATTTGAGGATATATCCAACCCTAATGTTGTTCCTGAAACGCTTCTTGACCAGGTGTCGCGGACTGCGCCTTGCCCATCAATATTCCTAGATACGTTTATAGCATCAGTTTATCGTGAGGCGTTATACCTCGTCGTACAAGTTTTATTGCTCGTCGGACCGATAATGGCCGAATGGGAAAAGCTCCATTTTGCAGAGACGTTTGAGCCCCCGAGACGGGTCGTGAATCGACTGAACCAAATCACGCAGCGCCTTAGAGTGCTTGGCGTTGAAGCCACTGACGAACGTTATGAAGTAATATATCGAGATTACCTTCTTCAACGTTTCTATAGGATTGAAGTTGGCACCGTCAAAATGACGACTAATGCTAGTGTAGATTTGCGGGAATTATTCGTTATGCCAAACGTGCTTCCGCGGGGAAACGACAAAGTCGGGTCGCCGCAGCGTGGATCTATGGAGAGCTGCTGAGCCTCAGCGCTGCGCGTCTTTCGTTTCTGGGTGGCAATCCTGAAGTAACTGCTGGCAGCCCCGAAGGGTTGTCGGCGCTCGACTTTGTTGCGACGCATCCTCGTACCGTTCTTATCGGCTTACCCGGTAGCGGCAAATCAACCTTCTTAGAATGGCTTCAGCTCCAGACGGCGTCCGCAGAATTACCCTTTCTTCAAGGTAATCAACAAGCGATTCCGCTGCTGCTGCGTGTGCGCCAGCTTGATCCCCGCGCCCTACCAAGAGGGGGGGCTTTAATCGAACGTGCGACTGGTAGTAGTGACCAGGCGGTCTTAATGCCGCGTGAGTGGATTGCTAGGCAACTTGCTGCTGGGCGTGTATTATTTATGCTGGACGGTTTGGATGAAGTAGATATCCAAGTGCGGGACGATTTGATTATTCCGTGGATTAGAAATATATGTCAAGAGTTTCCGACATGCCGTTATCTTATCTCTTCTCGACCGGTTGGTTATCGACAAGAGAGCCTAAGTGATCTTAAGTTTGCGGAATGTCGGATTCTCGACTTCGACAAACCAAAAATTTCGGAATATGTTCAACACTGGTGCACTGCTGTACGTCTCTCTCAAAACGAAGCGTCAGATGAAGCCAGACGTGAGGGCGAGAGGGATGCAGATACAATTCTGGCTGGATTCAAAGATAATCCCTATATAGATAATTTAGCTCGAAATCCTTTGATGCTTTCGGCTGTTTGCTTGGTTAACTATTTTGAAAGAGGAAGACTACCTGAAGATCGAGCCTTGCTTTACAAGCTATGTGTCGAAGGCCTCCTGCACCACTGGGACCAGCGACGGGGGATACAGTCGGCCTTTGGCCTTGATGAAAAACTCCGAGCCTGCCGAGAGCTAGCAGTATACTGCAACGTGATGATAGAGCCGAATATGAGGCTGACCGAGTTAAGAACATATTTGGTAATACCTTAGGCGCAAAGGAAGGTGTTGAATTATTGGAGCACATTCGCTTTCGAACCGGATTAATCCTTGAGCGGCGACCGGAGATTTTCGGCTTCGCGCATCTTACTTTCCAGGAATATCTCGCAGCAAGGGCGGTACACGAGGGAAATGGATGCGGCGTCACGCCGGAGACGCTCAGCGAAGCGTACGCGGATGCGAGGTGGCGAGAGGTCATCCCCCTCTACTGCGGCATCGCGCCAGCTCCAATGGCCAAACCGATGGTGCGCCAGCTGCTAGCAAAGCGCACTGATGAAATACTCTCGCGGTTGCTTTATGATATTCGGCGAGTTCAGCGGACCTTAAGCGTGACCGCGCCCTCCGAAAGGAGGTGATGGAAAAAATTCTCGGGGGACCAGCGTACTTTGCCTCAAATTTGCCCTTGTTCGACGTCGATGAGGTCGCGGCCGTTGCGAATCGCGTACTCGGAATGCAAACTTCTGAAGATGTGGTAGTGACGCTCGCCCATCACTGGTTCTTAGATCATGCGGCGACGTTCAGCCAGTCGCTTGCACTTGAGCGCATGCAGCGATGGTCATCTCGTCCTCCGGGGCCGAATGGGGAGTTGGTTCACATACTGCATTTTTTGGGAGATGAGGACGCTTTTAAATTTTTTACGGATCATTTGGAAATTTACGATGCGCCGGGACCTTCCTTTCCGGATGGCGAGACCTATCCAACACTGGGCCACGTCGCGGCAAATGGTATTGGGTTCAGATTTCGACGAAAGACAGAACGGCCGAACGCTGCGCTTAGAAATTCACCTGAATTGGGGCGTATAATTATTAAGATATTACAATGTATTGCGACCACAGGTCCGCAGCTGGGCGCGGCCGTCTCGTCGGGCGGCGCCCCGCCGCCGCGCTTTCTAGGCCCTTTTTTTCAGACATTAACTGGAATGATTTTTCCCGAGCCACTAGAGGCCGAAATGCGTCATATTGCCCAAGCGATGTCTCGGTCTTTCGTGTCTGACAAATCTACAGCTGCCAGTTCCTTTCGGGCGTGGAGAAAGCATCTGACGCGCGACGCGGCTAGATCGACCGGCTCGCGAAAAGCTGGCAGGAGAGTAGGACGCCGTCAAACGCTGCTGGAGAAGACCTAGATCAACGACTGGATGGCCATGATGAAAGCCGATAAGATTTCCCCGGTTTTCGACCTCGTCTTTACGGACGAAAAGTCCCATGAACGGAGGGAGGCGATCGTCCTATATCGGCCGCCGCCGGTGGCGGCCCGCGTTCGGGGAAGGATGAAGGTGCTCCAAGAACGGCTGCATCATGTGCGGAGACTAGCTGAGGCGCAGACCGGCGCTCGTGATCATATTCTTGCCGATTACAATAAGATGTCCGCGGCTCATTTCCAAGGAGAAAGGCCGGGGAGCTCTAGTCCTATCGGGACTGGTGCCTTGCCAATTAGTAGGATGGAGGTAACTCCCGCCATTTTGGCCGAGCTTTCAGAAAATCCGGCGGTTTTAGCGATATTGCCCAATCAAGCGGTCCATCTGATTTCACCGCAACGTGTAAGTTTTCGGGAACTCTCCGAGAAGGAGCAGAAAGACGGGCTTACATGGGGACTTAGCCTCCTGGAGATCCCGAAACTATGGGAGACGACCAAGGGTGAGGAGATTCGGGTTGCGGTAATTGACACGGGCGTTCACCAAAACCATTCGGTGCTGGCCAGACGCGTTAGCGAATTCGTCGTCATTGATCCGTCCGGGACGAGAATAAATGCCAGCCCGTCATTCGATGCGGGTCAGCACGGAACGCACGTTTGTGGGACCATTGCCGGTGGTGAGACAGATAAAGGTGTCGCCGTCGGCGTCGCTCCAATGGGAAATTTATTCGTTGCAGCAGTATTACTTGGCAATGCGACAATCGTTGGTTTGCTTGAAGCTATTTCTTGGGCAGTTGAGCAAGGCGCTGATATAATTAATCTTTCTCTCGGACTGCATCATTATGAGCCGCTCTTCGAGAAGGTATTCGCTACTCTTTTGGAAGAGTATAGTGTCCTACCCGTTGTATCTATAGGAAACGCACACCACGGCAATACCACTTCACCGGGCAACATTGCCTCTGTGTTGTCAGTGGGGGCTCTTGAAAATCGGGGAGATACCGGAATTGATGTAGCATTCTTTAGTAGCGGCGCTAGCTTTGTTTTCCCGAATGTCGAACGAGATGCTCTTGTGACGAAGCCCGATATAGTGGCTCCGGGAGCCCAGATCTTTTCTTGCATACCACCCGAACTGTGCGATGACGGTAAGCACTATTACTGTTACATGGACGGCACCTCGATGGCCGCTCCGCACGTGGCGGGGGTGGCGGCACTCTTGATGGCGGCCAGCCCCACCGTAGAGGCGAGGACTGTCTTCGACGTGTTAAGGGAAACCGCATCGCATCCTCAAGGGCACGATCATAGGCCGGATAACCGATGGGGCTATGGTGTCATTTCGCCTGGAGAAGCGTTGAAAGCTCTGAAGTCCTGAGCCAATTAGGTCCAGCCTATGGCCAAGCTAAGCCCGGGTCTCAGGTCGTTTCTAAACGGCGCCGAACCGGGGGCGACTATCCAGTGTCTGCTAATGCTCGATACGAGAAACGAGAGGACGCCGCGCGGGCGCGAGCACCGGGAAGAAGCACTCAAATTACGCAAATCGCGCGCGGCCCCTTTGGTAAAAAAGATCGACGAAGTCTTGTTGATGCATGGGGGAAGAAGGTTAAGCCAAGAAGTTGATCCCTTCGGCAATCTTCGCCTTGAAACTTCGGCTCACGCGTTAAATACGCTTGCGGAGGCAGATTACGTCGAGTGCATAGTTGAGATTGCTCCAATACGTTAGAAATTTGCCGGGCCGCTATAGCCCGTTGACGCCAACAGTCAGGCACCAATAGCGGCGCAGCAGCTCGCCCATCGGCGTACCGGGCCGGTCTTGGTCAGAACATCCCCTGCGGCTCTTCGGCTCGGGGCCGTTGTCCTGCGCCATGATCACCTAGCCGCCTGCTTGTCGATCGTTCTGGACAAACGGCCATAGACGCGGCGCGCATTGCCTTCAAAAATCTTCGCCTTGTCCGCCGCTGACAATGGCAGCTGGTCAATGTACCGCTTGGTGTCGTCGTAGTGGTGACCGGTCTCCGGATCGATCCCGCGCACCGCGCCGATCATTTCCGAGGCGAAGAGGATGTTGTCGACCGGGATGACTCTTGCCAACAATTCCTGGCCGGGTAGGTGATAGACGCAGGTGTCGAAGAAGACGTTCTTTAACAT
>Ga0310916_10003154_pt1 | contig 10182 bp, 10 predicted proteins | sample GREbulkMGLF176_FD_203444 | JGI IMG/M metagenome (GOLD analysis project Ga0310916, IMG submission 203444) | Lab enrichment of tropical soil microbial communities from Luquillo Experimental Forest, Puerto Rico - GRE.bulkMG.LF176 | ecosystem: Environmental > Terrestrial > Soil > Tropical forest >... | reverse complement strand
ACCTGTTTTCTGCGTGCACGCGCGTGTGCAAGCCCCTCTATCACGCCTTCGGCGGCGAATTAGGGTCGTGCGCACGCATGAGATCGGCGAGCACGTCACGCTCGGCGTTGATGACCTGCGTCACTTGCTCCTCCGCCATATCAAGCTGCCTGATGACCAGCTCCGTATCGACTTCGTGCCAGCGTAGCTGATCGGCGCTCGTGCGGGCGTAGATGATCTCCTGCTGCTTGCGGTACCTAATACGGTTGTGCGGCTCGCTTCGCTCTCGCAGCCGATACGCGTTCTTGGCGACAGTGTGCCGGGCCTTATCCGACCAATCGCCGGTCCTGAAGTCGCCGAAATAGGCGATCAACCTCTGCATCTGCGTCATCGTGAACAGCGGGTATCCCTCGAGCGCGTTTATTGCCGTCCTGTAGGCATCCTCGAGTCGTGTCTCGCCCATCCCGATCATCGCAAGTCGCCCGGCGAAGGGCGGCGGGTCGCCGTAGGGGTCGAACACGTCAAGAGGCGCCGCTGGCCGCATGAGCAGCGCCCGGTAAAGCGCGCCGATGTTCTCCGGCACCGCCATCCAGGCTCGGATCTCGGTCCGCTCGAGTAGCGTCATCTTGCTGCCGCAGGTGACGACGCTGAAGCGCCGATCTTCGGGCGGCAATTTCACCACATCGCGGTGGTTGGTCGCGACCATCGTGGTTCTCGCCGAGCGCTGCGCGTAGGCATGCTGTCCTTTCGCCTCGAAGCGTTGCCGCGCCGTTGGTGACGGCTCGATTGCATTCTTCAGCGCCTCGTAGTTCAGCCGCCGCCGTGCCTGCTGGTGTCCGTCCTCATCGGCGGCTTCGTTGACGGTAGCGATGAGCGCATTGGCGAGCCGGTCATTAAAGCGTGCCCCCGCTGCCGTCCCCGTCAGCTCGCCGAATGTACACGGCACGACGTAATCCTCGCCAAACAGCAGTTCGAGGATATCGAACAGCGTTCCGCGGCCCGTTCCGAATTCCTCTGCCACCATAATGAGTGCGATCATCGGCACCCACGGCCTGCGGACCTTGTGGGCGAGGTAGTTCCACATCCACTTCCGCTCCGTGTCGTTCGGGATGAACCGCGCGAAGAAGGCTTCGAAGGTCTTGATCTCGCCCCCGCTCGTCGGATGCGCCGGCGGCCAATAGCGGTTGTAGACGGCTATGCCGTCTTCTTCGAACGTCGGCCGCATCCGATCGAATCGGGTCTGGATCTTGTCGATGTGCACCCGCAACGGGTGCCGCATCCAGTCATCGACGACGGATGCTATCTTGGTCCCGCCATGCGGCCCTTCACCCACGAACGCATAGGGCTGCATGAAGCCGCGCAGGCTTGCGAGCGATCCCATCTCGCCATCGACCAGCGAGATGATGCCGCCCTTTCCCATGAAGGCGCTCTTGCAGAAGGCGTAGTTCACCAGCAGCCAGTCGAGGGCAGCCACAAAGCACGCTTTCTGCGCCGCCTCTATTGCGGCGGCGCTAGTAAGCGCAGCGTAGTCGGGCAACGGCGGCGGGGGCGCGCTATAGAGCGGATTGCGCAGCAACGGGTGGTCGCCGAGGCGCGTCAGGAATTCTCGGTCGGCCCGACTGATGGCTTCGCCGTCGAATGCATCAGTACTCATTTGAGCGGGTTCCTTCCCTTCAATTGCTCCAGGAACGCGAACGTTGCGGACGGGGCTCGCGCGCGCCGGTGCCATGTCGTTTCTGTCATGGTGTCGTAGATGCCGAGGCCGTAGCGGCCCCAGTTGATGAGATGCGAGTCGGTCCGCACCCGCGTTCGATCGTGAAAGCTGCCCGAGCAGCGCATTGTCGTCGTGCCGTTGCGCCGCTCGCGCATGTGGCGTTCCAGCTCGGCGACCGTCATCGCGCCGTGATCGCGCGTTTCGATCTCGGTATCGGCGTCGAGCTCGAAGCGTCGCAATTCCGTTTCGCCTCGCCTGCTGCTCTCGCTGACTGCGGCGAGCCCTGCTGCCTGAGCGATCTCGTCGAACAGATTGCAGGCCAGCGCGTAAGCTGCTTTTGGCAGCACGGGCAGGGTCGCCCGCGGCGTTGTCGCCGGCGAGGCGCCGCCAGCAAACCGATACTCGTCGATGACCTCGCCAGCCTGGCTGCGTGCGTGCGGCCCGTCGACTGCGAATTGCCGTGTCCCGAGCGAACCGAAGCACTCAACCAGATGCTTCGGTACGGCGGGGTCGTCTGGATCGCCGCCGCGGTACCAGCGCCGCGAGGCGAGCCGTCGAAATGGCTCGTCGACGCGTGCGATCCAGGCTTCCTTCGGCCCGCCAGCGTGGCGCACGAGACCGTGCTCGAATAGCGTTGGAAAGCTCTTGCCGAGCGCGTCCGCCAGGGTCTCGACGAGGCTCGCATCCGCGACGTCGGCGTCGATTACCGCCAGATCGCCGTCGAGCTTCATGCCGGTCGATAACAGCGCGCTGCGATCCCACGACAGCACCTCGGCCTCATCGACGATCCGCTTCGGCCAGCCTCTCTCGATCGGCCGCTTGCAATCGGTCAACAGCGGCTGGAAGCCGTTTTTCAGCATGGCCAGGCGGAAGGCGGTGCGCTTTTGCATCGAACTATTGTCCGATTATTCCAGCGACTAGCTTGAGCCGGACTCGGCGCGCGCAGCAGCGGGCCGGAAGAAACCCGGGCGGATACGGAAGCGGCAACCAGAGTTGCTGCGCGTAATTCCACCGCCAAGTTTCATCCTCCTCCTCCTTCGTGCCGTAGTACGATTGTGGTGCGCCCACATCGAACAAATCAGGCCGCAACACGTGCTGCGGCAGGCCGGTGATCCTTGCGATCGCCGGCAATCGCGCAACGGGAATGCGTTTCCACTCTTCGATAACCGCGGGGTGAACATCGAGCTTGCGGGCAAGCACTCGAAGCCCGCCCGCCGCCTTGATCGCGGCAGCCATTATCTTGTCCTCCGCGATGACGTAGTCCCTGAGCATGAAGAGGCCTTCGTCAGGCCCTGGATCGAGCGATGGCTGATCAGCCGATTCAGCCTCGGGCTTTGGCTCGAGGGCGAAGAGGGCATCCATCTTCGGCATCGTGCCGGACGGAAGTCTGTCGTGAGCCGCCGCGGCGAACTTGGCGAAAGCGAAACGTATCTCGCTCGCCTCGGGCTCGTCGCAGCGAAAGCACGGCATGCTGGCCGTGGGCTTGTAGTCGCCGAACAACTTTTCCAGTTCGTGGTAGTGGTACTCAGCCGGCGCGTCGCTCATTTGATCCTCAGATCTGCTCCAGATGCCGTCGAAACGCTTCCTGCGCGCTCATCTTGCCCAGCACGCGGTTGCGCTTCATCTCGTCAACGGTACCCATCGCGACAGCGACGTGAATGGTCACGTGCCGCGTCTGGCCGGGGCGGTAGATGCGGGCGATCGCTTGCTGCGTGAGCTCGGCCGACCAGCTCGGCGACAGCCACGCCATGCGCGACCCGCCGTGTTGCAGGTTGAGGCCGTGCCCGGCCGCGGCGGGATGGAAGGCGAGCAGCGGCAGCGTGCCGGCGTTCCAGGCCGTGATCAGCCGCAACGACTCGGCGGCGCTGGTCTCCCCGCCGAGCACCGGCACTTCCTTGAAAGCGCGCCGGATGGTCCGTAGGTTTTCGATGAACTCGTAGGCGATGAGGAGCGGCTCGCCGGCGAGGCTCTCGACCAGCTCGCGCAGCCACTCGATCTTCAAGTCGTGAATGAAGACCGCGTCGTTATTGTCCGCGTCGTAAAGAAAGCCGTTGGCCATCTGCGCCAGCTTGCCGGTCGCGATCAGCGGCGAGGCAGCCTCGATCGTGCGCCCCTCGACCGTTGTGAACAGCTTGCGCGCCATCGCCCGGTAGCTCGCCATCACGGCGTCCGGCAGTTGCAGCGGCATCTCGATGATGTTGAGTGAAGGCAGGTCGGGCATATCCTCGTCGGCAACCGTCATCGCCACGGTGCCGAACGAAGCGGCGATCTTCGCCTCCGCTCCCGGCAGCGCCAGCCACTCGCGCCCAGACGGATCGCGCGGCCGAAAGTGCTGCTTCTGCCATGGCACGAAGGCGCGGCCCCACAGCGCGCCGTCGGTCATGATGGCGGCCGGCATGAACAGATCCATGCTCGAATTAGGTCGCGGTGTGCCGGTCAGGCCCCAGCGCGTGCGGAAGCGCCCGGCGATCCTCAGCAGGGCGCGAGCGCGCTTGCCGCTCGGGTCCTTGAGGCGCGACGTCTCGTCTATGATCAGCACGTCAAGCAGCGGGTGATCGTCGGCATACGCGGCGAGTTCATCGACCAGCCAGGGCACAAGATCGACGCCGATCACCGTCACCTCGCGCGTCGGCGCGGCGGTGAGCAGCGCGCGCCGGCGCTCGGGCGTGCCACTAACGACAGCGATGCGCAGATGCGCGAGGTGCGGCCACAGGGTGACTTCCAGCGGCCACACGGTCGTAGCGACGAGCTTTGGCGCCACGACCAGCGCGTGGCGACGATGCCCGTCGCGAATGAGTTCAGCGAGCGCCGTGAGCGCGGCGGCGCCCTTGCCGGCGCCGAGCGGCGCCACCATGAACGCGGCGTCGCGCTCATAGAAGTACGTCGCGGCCCTCTGCTGATATCCGTACAGGGTGCGGGCGACGAAGGGCGCGTTCATGACACTCCACCCTTCAAGAGCGCGGCCTTGGATTTAGAGTATCGCTTGCAGATCGATTCCTCTGACTGCAGCGGAAGCCCGTCCGCCCATTTCGGCAGCGTCAGCATCTCGCGACGCAGGATCGCCTTCGCCTCCTCGGCGCGCGCCGCATCGACCTCGCACAGAATCTCGTCGTGTGTTGTCATCCTGATTGGCATGAAGGCGAGCGCCGGGTTGGTCTCGATGCGCGTGGCCGTCGCGCGCAGGATGTCCGCAGCCGTGCCGCTCACTGCGTTCTCGCAGAGTGTGCCATGCCATAATTTCACACGCCCATGAGCACGCCGGAACGACAATTCAGTGCGCTTCTCGCCGGTCGGCTTGCCGTCCTTTCCGAGCACCTCGACCTCGCGCCAGCGCGGTCGCGGATAGGTCAGCAGGCGGCCCGACGGCAGCGCCATGAACAGCGTGCCGCCGAGGTAGTCGTCGCGATAGATGAAGGCGAGCCGGCCTGCCGTCGTGATCCGGCCGGGTACCTCCCAGGCGCTCATCGCCGCGCCCCAGAGGCCGAAGCTCTCTCCGTCGCGGTGCGCGCCCCAGAACTCTCGCGCCCACGGATTAGCCTCGCGCCAAGCGTCGACGATGCGGCGTGCCTCGGCATCCTCGAAGTGGATGTGATAGCTGAGCGCCATCGCCTTGAGGGCCCCGACTCCGCCACCGAAGCCGCAGGCGAGGACCGGGACCTTGCCGACTTGGCGCTCCGGCCTCGTTATCGCACGCACGTCTTTGTGGAAGATGTCGGCGGCAGCGATGACGTAACTGTCGGGCAGCGATGGATCGCGGTCGTTGGCGCGGAAGGTGTCGAGGACTCTCTCGGCGCCCTCTGAGGCGGCGAGCCAAGGCGTGATCCGCGCTTCGATCGCATTCCAATCCGACCATACAAACAATTTTCCCGGTCCGGCGGCGATAGCGGGCCGGACAATAAGGGCGAGCTTGCGCGCTGCCGGCATGTCGACTGGATCGGCTGCGACCAATGTCGCGTAATCGCAACCCTTGGCGATCGCCTCGACCAGCGGGCTTTCCGCGGCACCGTCGTCGCCGAGCACGTCCCGCGTCAGGTTTTGGATTTGGGCTCCGCGGCTGGTTAGCCTGCCCGTTTGCCCAGCGCCGGCGAAGCGGTATTGACCGCGCAACACGCCGTCGACCTGCTGCGCTTCGAGGCGCGCGAACTTTTTTGGCGCGGCCCCAGCGCCATAGAGGCGCAGCGTCGCGGCTTCACGCGCTCGGGCCTCATCCCGGCCGAGGCCGCCGTTGGCGTGTTTGGCATCTAGCATCGCAAGCAGGCGGGCGACGCGATCGCGCTCTAGACTAAGCTCCTGCGGGTCTGCTTCGACGTCATCGTTGTTGTCGTCGTCGTCGGCCGGAACGCCAACCGTTAGAATCTCTCGCATCGTCGCGTCGGCGAGGTTGTCGTGCAGCCAGCTCGCAATCCCTTTCGCCTGCGTGACGCGGGTGACGGCGCCGCCGGTCAGCTTGTTGAGCCGGCGGCCGATGGCGACGGCATCCTCGGCCGTGAGCGCTGCGGCGCGGCGTACATAAGGCATGTCAAGCGTCACACCTCGTCGGTTGATGTGCTCGAACGCCCAATACTGCTGCCATTCTTCATGCGGCAGCGGCCGGGTTCGGCGATAGACCTCGCGCATCTCCTCGATGTCCCGGCGCGCGTAGGCGAGAAAGCGCTCCCATTCCGCCGGATATTCGAGCGGATTCGCGTTTTCAATGCAGAACAATCGGATCAGCGCCTTGCCGTCTTTCTGCTTGCCGGCGCCGCCGAGGTAGCGCGAGGCGCTTTCGAGATCGGTCGGCAGGTTGGAGACGCCGGCCTGAACCATCGGATCGATGACGCGTTCCGGCGCGAGGAAGGGAAAACCGAGAGTGGCATAATTCCAGACCGCGGCGTCGAAGCTCGCGTTCCACGCGGCGAGTTTGGCGCTGCGCTCGAGGGCGGCGCGGAGATCGTTTGGCGCGTTGTCCCAATCGAGGATCGCACCGTCGGCGTGCCAGGTCAGAGCCGGCGCGTTGCCGATCGCATAGGCCAGAACGATGGCGCGCGTCGACGCCTCGGCGACATAGCGGAACGTGCCGGCGCCCTTCAGGTCGAGCGCGCCGCCGTAGACTTCGAAATCTATCCAAATGAGATCGCCGGTACTGAACATCACGGTTCTCGAAAGCTCAAAAAAAGACAGGCGAGGCTGCCGCGCGGCCAACCTCGCCCTGTCAAGACACGCGCGTACGCGTGCCGGCTTACGCGACGCGCCGGCGTCGCGGCTGATCGACGGATAGTGTCGATTTGACAGGCGTCGGAGTCGGCGCCGGGCCGTCAAGCGACATCCAATCAATCGTTTTCAGCACGGGAAACCAAACCTTCCCGTGCTGGCTGTGCGGGTAGGAGTCTTTCTCCAGCAGCACGATCGGCACGATCTTGCCGTCATGCTGACCGCTGTCGATCCGGTCGCGTACTAGATCAACCATCATGACGATGGCTTTGAGGCCGCCGTCAGTTGTTGCCTTGAAGACCACCTCGACGCCGGCGTCGGCGCCGTCGAGGCACTTCATGTTGACGCTCCACTCCTCCTGCCACGGGAATCCTACGTCTTGCATTTCCGTGACCATAGGTTTCGGCTGACTGACCGAAACGAGGTGTTCGCCAACTACCTTGTTGGCGTTGCTGAAGCAGATGTAGCCGTACCGGAACGTCAGCGGATTGACGGCCCATTTGCTGCCTGCCTCGGGGATGGTGCGCTTCTGCCCGAATCCCCAAGTGCCGCTGCCTTCGCGCTTGAACAGCATCATCGGCAGACCAGTGCGGCCGATAATGGCTGCCGTATTGACGTTGGCGAGCGCCGTTTGGAGCGCCGCCAAGGAGGTATGCGCACCTCCTGCTGGCGCGGGGGCAACGTGTTTGCTCCCGAGCCTTTCGTGTTCGCCATTGTCGTTGGCGTGATCGCGGTCGCGATCATTGTCGTGGTCGTTGCTCATGCTTGCCTCCCTCCTTGGAAGGCTTTGAGCGCCTCGGAAAATGCTCGCGCAAGCTCGACCCGTCCGAGCACCGGGGCGTGCGCGTTCTCGACCCGCACGAGCGAGACGCCCGAGCGGTTCGAAACGATCAATTCTTGTGGGACCTTGAGGCCGCGCGCTTTCGCTCTGATCTCGACCTGCTTGGGCGAGCGCATCATCTCGCTCTCCAGGATGTCGTCGGGGTCGAGACCGAGGCTTTGTAAGGCCGCAAGCGCGACGCTTTCGTCGCGCCAATGGCGCTCCGCGCGGCTGGCCGAGAGCGCGTAGCCAGGCACGCTGTCGCCGTTTTGCAGTGCGCATTCGGCCTGATCACGCAGCGCTGTGTGGATGTCTTTGACTGCATCGGCGAGATTGAGCCCCTCGGCGAGAAGCCGCAGGTAAGCTTCTTTCGGTACGGTGGGTGCGGTCGGCGCCGTGAATTGCGCAAAATCGAGCAGCGGCTTCGTATGCTCCGGGCAAATCGGGCGCGCCGGGCAAAACCGACACCACGGTCCCCGCTCCAGGTGCGGCGCATCGGAAAGCGCATCCTCGCAGGCGGCACGATAGGCCGCGACGAACGCGTCCAGCTCGACGTGCGACACCGCAGCCGACGAGGCCATTTCGGCGTCGAGATCGACCGACACGACGGGCTGCAAGATCGTCAAAACGATGCTTTCCGCCCCCGCGAAGAATTCGCGCAGCGAATTTCTCGCCGCGCAAGCGTAAAACAAAAGCTGCGAGTTGAGGACATCCTCGTCGCCGTCCGGAGTGAGCGCGAGGACGCGCACGCCGACGCCGAATTTGAAGTCGATCACGTAGATCGTGCGGCCGATACGGACGAGCAAATCGAGCGTGCCAAAGGTGTCAGGGATGCCGGGAAAGACGACGCGCCGCTCCACGTAGTATTCAGCCCCGGGCTGATCTAAGAGTTTCTCCACGAAGCTGTAGACCGGCCGTAGCGCGTTTTCGACGTCGTCACGCGTGATCGTGTAGCTGCCGAACGTCTTGCCAACGAGGCTCTCGACGCGAGCATGCGTGTCCTGCGCTAGGAGAGAAGTTATCGCCGCGTGAAGTGCCGTGCCGCGATCAGCATAGGCGGAAGGCTTGCGCAAATACGCGGGCACTTTCTGAATGAGATCGACGGATGCCGGGCAGCGCAGAACGCGCGCCGCGACGCTGCCGCCGAATGGCGAGTGAACCGGCTCGCGTCGAAGCTCGATGGTCATCGTTAGGCCCCATTGAATCGATCGGTCTCGTCGCCCCAAGTGGACCAGTTCGGTCGCTGTTCACACGCAAACAGATCGACAAACGGGCCATCGCAGTACATTTCGACGCGACGGTAGAATTCATCTGGTTTGCGGGAAATGCTCGCGCCGCGGAGCGAGGATCAACTCACGGACATCCTTCCGCCGGCGCCGGCAATTGCCGCGGCGGGCGAGCAAAACGATCTCGGTCTGGTGGCGGACGGTGAGGCCGAGGCCGACGGGGAAATCCGATTCCGTCAGTAGATCTCCGGATACCCACGAGCGCCTGGTCTTCAACCAGGTGAAAGCTCGCGTCGAATATTTGAAGCCCCATGCCTCAATCAGTCTGAGCGCTTGCGGCAGAAACGGTCCACTGGTCCACAAAAATAGGTGGCAGCCGGTGGGCGCCGCGAGCTCCTTCACCGGCAGTGCGGCGAGCGCGGCGAAGGACATGGTCTTGTAATGCCGCTCGTTGTCCCGCCGGCTGCTCGGATTTGTGGATTGGATCGCCGTGTAGCTGGAAAAATGCGACGCTGGATCCACCGCGATCGCGCCGTAAAAGCCGCGCCGCAACTCGACAAAGGGAGCGGGGGCGGCCAAGGCCGCCTCCGAATCCGTCATGTTGGGATCGGCGAGAATGTTCATCGCCGGGGTTCCTTCTTTCCTGTTCTGTCTTACGAAGGCGCCGATCGCGCCGGCGACTTGGTAAGAAAGAAAAGCCGCCCGCATTTGCGCGGACGGCGCCGAGGTCGATAACGCTCCCCGCATTCAACGCGGAGGAGTGCCGATTACTTCACGAACGTGGATCAATGTAGCCGGCAGGAACCGGGACAAGTCCCGCCATCACTGCGCGCAGACGAGCACCGCGAAGTCGCTTCAGCTGGGGTTTCGTTGCATGCTCGGCAGCAATTTTCTTCTGGTCCGACGTGGTGGATATTGCCTTCTGCGGGGGCTTGGAGCGCTTCATAGTCCAGCCTCCACCCGCAATGCGACCAGCTCCAACCGCATGCGGTCAAGTCGGGCCCACTCGTTCTCGCCCAGGTGCCGAAATTCGGACTGACAGAGGGTCATTCCGATCCGGGTTGCGAGCTTCGTGATTAGCGCTTTACGCCGATCACGGTCGTTGATTTCCCTACGGTTGTTTGCCATAGAGGGGTCTCCTTCGACTTGGAGCCGGCGGTCACGCGGACTTCGAACACCTGCTCGGCGACCGCCGGCCCTTTCCTGCCACTTCTGTATCGTCCCCATCTCCGCCGCCGGTGGCGCGCTTGCGG
>Ga0310916_10003153_pt1 | contig 10184 bp, 9 predicted proteins | sample GREbulkMGLF176_FD_203444 | JGI IMG/M metagenome (GOLD analysis project Ga0310916, IMG submission 203444) | Lab enrichment of tropical soil microbial communities from Luquillo Experimental Forest, Puerto Rico - GRE.bulkMG.LF176 | ecosystem: Environmental > Terrestrial > Soil > Tropical forest >... | reverse complement strand
TTCCGGATGACGCCGATCAACATGGCGAAACACCGCAACAATCCGAACATGCCGTTCTGGAAGATGATCAAGGAAGGCTACGATCACTTCGAGGTCACGCATCACGAGCCGAAGGTCGATTTCTGCGAGAAGAAGTACGTCTTCGATGCGGTTCGCGCGCCGAATGCGACCCGCGATCCCGCCTTTAGCGCTTCCGCGAAATGTCCGGCTTACGCGATCCCCGAGGAGATCGCCGACGGCGTGCGGGAGAAGCAGCAGCAGGACGAGGCCGAATACGCCAGGCTCGTCGCCAGAGGCACGCCCGTCGCCAAGCTCAACACCGGAATCGACGGCGGCATGCATCAAATCTTCGCGTCGCACGTGCCCGGCGCCAGCACCGGTTTGTCGGATGGCGGCGAGGGCCAGTCCCTGTCGCTCGTGGCATTGTCGCGCGCGCCCGGCACGATCCCGGGAACGGTCAATCCGCCACACGCGCCGTGGCAGCAGGAAGAGCCCGTTGTCGCGGCTCCCGCACAGGCGCAACAAGGCAGCAAGGTCGCATCCGCCGCACCCGCTGCGCCGCCGGTGCAGGAGTCCGAGGGCTTTTTTGCAAGCTTCGCCCGCAAGGTCGGATTGAGCAGCGCGAGTGCCGACACCACCGCGAGTGCGACGCCGGCTCCCGCCAAACCAAAGACAGCCGAGGCCAAGCCACTGCCGAAGGCATTCAAGCCGGCTGAGACCAAACCGGCCGAGGCCAAGCAGGCGGCCGCGAGCCGCCCGGCGCCGAAGCCATCAGTGTCGGACGCGCCCGCCTCCCCGGCTGCGACGGCTTCGACCGATGCATCGGCGCCGCAGGCGAAGGACAGTCTGGTTGCCGGAGCGCAACCGATCGTTTCCGCGAACTCCTTCGAGAGCCGCTTCTCTGCTTCGAAGTAGGCTCGCGCGTCGTCGCGTAAGCGACATGGTCTTCAATTCCGTTTCCAAATAGTCGGTCCTCTCTGCGAAGACAGGCTTGGCAAATGTGCATCTGCGCCTTGCCCGCCCGCCTATCGGTATCGTCATTGCGAGGAGCCGACGGGTCAGCGCGAAGCGTGGCCCGATGACAGGCTACGCGACGAAGCTACCCCGCGGAATCCGCACAGCGAGCGGAGAGGAGTCGCGCAACAACGTCGAAATATCCGTCTGCGTTCCGTCGCCTGCATCGCACGCGCCGCCACGCGATCTACGATGCGGCAGGAACTTTTCCGGTGTCTTCCGGCTTTGAGTCTCATGTTCTGATTTCAAGGGAGATCCTGATGAAGAAGCTTGCTGCAGGTTGTGTGTTGGCCGTCGGCGTTGTCTCGGGCGCTTATGCCGCCACGACCATGTCATCCGCTCCGTCGGAAAGCTGGACCGTGGCGAACTACTACAAGCAGTCCGTCTACGATCCGAAGGAATCAAAGATCGGCGATGTCGATGATGTTCTTGTCGACAAGTCCGGGAAAGTCACGGGGCTGGTCATTGGCGTGGGAGGCTTCCTGGGAGCCGGCGAGAAGGACGTCATCGTGCCCTTCACGGCTGTCAAGACCGCCAAGAAAAACGACAAATGGTGGCTCACTCTCGACGAGGCCAAGGACGATTTGAAGAACGCTCCTGGCTTCAAATACGACAAGGCGAGCACGACCTGGGTGCCCGACAAGAAGTAGGCCATAGATCGTAAGACGAAGCACGCCGCACTCGCGGCGTGCTTTTTTGTATGCGTGCCCCGCCTGAAGTGATCGCCCCGGCCAGCGGCTTAGGTGCGGGGAGACCGCCGGTCGCCCGAGGACTGCAAGTCTCGGCCAGGAAAAATCGTATAGAATGGTAATGCCGGCGGCGCTGACGGGAACCAAGGCGCTCCGTGGCGCGTTAGGTTCAGATTTGGGAGGCCGAGCCTGTTGAAAAAGGGGCGATCAAAACTGGACGAAATCGGCGATGCCCGCCGGCTCCAACTCCTCATCGATGCCATCGTGGACTACGCGATTTTCATGATCGACGTCGATGGAATCGTTCGGAGCTGGAATTCCGGCGCGTCCAGGTTGAAGGGCTACTCGGCCGAGGAGATCATCGGCAAGCCATTCTCGGTGTTCTATACGCCCGAGGATCGAGCCAGCGGGCTGCCGCAGAGGGCACTCAAGACCGCCCGTGATAGCGGACGTTTCAGCGCGGAAGGTTGGCGCGTACGGAAGGACGGTAGCCAGTTTTGGGCGCTTGTCGTCATCGATGCCGTGCGCGATGAAAGCGGTGAATTGATTGGATTTGCAAAGGTCACGCGGGACATCACGGAGCGGAAACACGCGCATGAAAATCTGATCGAGAGCGAAAGACTCTACCGGAAGCTCATCGAGGCTGTCGTCGACTACGCCATCTTCCGACTCGACGCTGAGGGCAACGTCACAACCTGGAATCCAGGCGCAAAGCGCGTCAAGGGTTATGCACCTCACGAAATCATCGGCAAGCATTTCAGTCAGTTTTATACCCCTGAGGACCGTGAGCGGGAGGTCCCCAAACGAGCTCTTGCCGAGGCAGCAGAGAAAGGGCGTTTCGAGGCTGAAGGTTGGCGGGTCCGCAAGGACGGCACGCAATTCTGGGCCTCCGTCGTGATCGATCGCATCAACGACGACGACGGCAAGCTTGTCGGGTTCGCCAAGGTCACGCGAGATATCACGGAGCGCAAGGAAGCACAGGACCGGCTGAAAGAGATACAGGACCAGCTCGCTGCTTCGCAGAAACTCGAGGCCATCGGCCAACTCAGCGGAGGCATTGCGCACGACTTCAACAATCTGCTCATGATCGTGATCGGCAACCTGGAGACGGCGGAGCGCCACTCCCGCCAACTCAGCGGAAACGCGAACCTTCAGCGTGGGCTCGCCCACGCCAAGCGGGGTGCTCAACGCGCCGCCGCACTGACGAGCCGGCTGCTGGCGTTCTCCCGCCGGCAGCCGCTCGATCCAAAGCCGCTCAACCCCAACAACTTTCTAAACGCGCTGCAGGACTTTCTGCAGCGAACGCTCGGCGAGCGCATCGAGGTGCAGACCGTCGGAAGCGCAGGGCTTTGGCAGATTGAAATCGACGCCAATCATCTGGAGTCGGCGATCGTCAATCTCGCGATCAATGCGCGGGACGCGATGCCCGACGGTGGGAAACTGACCGTGGAGGCGGTGAACGTTTCGGCCGACGAGGATTATCATCGCGCCAATCCGGAGCTGCTGCCTGGCCAATACGTCGTGCTGTCTGTGAGCGATACCGGCACCGGAATGACCCGCGATACGTTGGCTCACGCCTTCGAGCCCTTCTTTACGACCAAGGAGACGGGACAAGGCACCGGGCTCGGCCTGAGTCAGGTCTACGGCTTCGTGAAGCAGTCCGGCGGCCACGTCAAAATCTACAGCGAAGTCGGACACGGTACGACGGTCAAGATGTACTTCCCGCGCTATCACGGCGCGGCGGTGACGATCTCCGAGAGTCCCGATACGGCGTTCGCGGAGGGCAGCAAGCTCGAGACAATATTGGTGGTCGAAGACGATGCCGACCTCCGGGCGTATATCAGCGACTTGCTGCGCGATCTCAATTACCGGGTCATCACGGCGCCGAGCGCCCAATCCGCCCTGACCGTCCTGTTGCAGGACGAACCGTCAATAGATCTGATGCTCACCGACGTGGTCATGCCCGGCATCAACGGGCGCGAGCTCGGAAAACGCGCCACGCAAATCCGACCCGCGCTGCCGGTCCTTTATATGACCGGCTACTCACGCAATGCTGTGGTTCATCAGGGGCGGCTGGAAGAAGGTGTCGATCTCCTGGAAAAGCCGGTTTCGCAGGCGCGCCTTGCGCTCAGGGTGCGGGAGCTGCTCGATCGGGCGAGCCGATAAGCCTCGCGCGCTCAGCTTCTTCGATTCCGGTAATTTTCGATTGCCATGTGAACGAAGTGAAGCTTCCCCGACATCACGCCCGACAGATGGAAAGGGTAGGCATCGTTCTGCCCCAGCGACCGGTTGAGTTCGTTCAACGAATATGAGAGGGGCGTCCAGGACGCCAGCAGCGCGTTGAAGTCGCTCTCGCTATAGGGATCGCGAAGCGTTTGCTGCGCGCGCAGATCAAGCGACAATGGGAGTCCCGCGACGGAATCCAGCGCAGAGACGATGTGTAGAAAATGCGCAAACGTTTCCGCCCAGTCTTCCCAGGGATGCGAACTGGCGTACTCGCTGATGAAGGCGTTTCGGTCATAGGATCGATCGGCACGGTTGTGATATTCCTGAAGGGCATCGGCGTAATCCTGGGTCTCGTCCCCGAAAATCAGCCTGTAGGGAGCTCTGAGCGCGGTTTCCGCGACAAGAAGCTCCCAATAGAAATGACCGATCTCATGTCGAAAATGCCCCAACAGGGTCCGGTACGGCTCCCTGAAGGCGGCGCGCCGCGCTTCGCGCTCGACATCGTCTGCTTCCGCAATGTTGAGCGTGATGAGTCCGGCCAGATGCCCGGTCAGAACCGGATCGCCGGCGGCATCGGACAATACGTCGAAGCGAAGCTGCGTGCCGCCGTCCGAGACGACGGGCAGATGCAGCCGGCACAGGTCATAGACCAGCCGTCGCTTCGCCTGCTCGACGCGCCTCCACAAGAGGAGATTCCTTGGCGAATCCAGATTCGGGATCGTGCGCGTCAGAGCGCATGAGCGGCAATAGCGACCATTCTTCTCGGCCAGCCAGTTGCAACCGATCGGGTCGCGGTTTGAGCACACTCCTTCGCCATCGAGTTTCAGGATCGCGAGCGCGGTCGGATCAAACGCGAGATGCTGAGCACAGCGCATGCAGCGAACCTGCTCGAAGAAGATTCGCTCTCTGCAATTCGGACACGACAGGTTTCGCATGGATCACGCGTCGAGTGCACGCTGCCGCCATAGCCCTGTTTCCAGAAAGCGGAACGAGTTGGCTTCGCGCTTGTTGTCGGTGAGAACGTTTTGACTCAAATCGTAGAGAACCAGTTGATGAATCCGACGACCGAATTGTTCATGGCGATGCTCACCGTCAGCTTTGCTGCAGTCATACTTGTCGCCGCCCAACTCTTTACCGAACATCGCAATCGCACAGAAGCCGCTTCCCTTATTTGGAGCCCCGCATCGGTGGCCCAGGCCCGGACCACCCTGCGGTAGGAGCGCACCCGAGGCCTGCACGACCTCGCGCTCAACGCGGGCAAACCGGGCATCGTTCCGGCGCATGGAGGGGGAACGGTGCAGCGGCCGCTGACATTGACAGTCATGGACCGCGTTTTCCTGTTCGTTATTGTCGTTGCGTTGGCCGTTCTGATCGTCGGCTTCGGTTTGTTCTCGCAGTCGCTGTTTTAGGAATCGGCAAGCTTCTGATCTAGCCGTTCTTGAGAATGGATTTGACATCCCGCACCGGCCAGCTTTCCGACGCCGGAATCACATGCACCTGGCCGCCGCGGCCAATGAGAGCGTGATCGCTGATCTCGTCATCGACGCGGGCCACCGTCAAATCGGTTTCCGGCTGCCAATCGAGCGTCAGATCGAGATCGCCGGGGAAGATCTGCCATCGCGATCCGTCTTCGAGCTCCACGATGTGGCTCTCGGAATGAGACTTGATCTTCATCGTTCCCCGGATCGGGATCCATCGCTATTTGTTAATGGTGCCAAAACAGGGCCAACAGCAGGATGATCGGTAACGGTACACCAAGCAGCCAAAGCAAAGCGCCTTTTCCAAAATCCATGACTTCCCTCCTCCGTGCGACGTTCGGTCGTCGAGCTCCGACGACAACGCACATCGCACCGATTGGTTCGCCTGGAGTTGGCTCGGAATCGCATGGTCATTTCGAGGGTGGCGGTGAACTCAAAGCGCTCCATGGAGTTGCTCTATGGACACGACTGAAAACCGGAGAGCCGCCAATGGCCGAATTTTACTTTGGGATTTCGCTCTTCGGAATTTGCACGCTGATCGGGATGGGGATTACGTTCGCATTTCACTGACGCGCGAGCAGTGCGATGCCGCCAGGCGGAGTATGTTCGTCTGGCGGCATCGTTTTAGCCCCGGATGGACAATTAACCGGTCAATGGATTCGGCACGTTTCCGACGGAGGCGTCTGTTCAGTTTTGAACACATCGCGGCTACTGCGCGCCGGGATCACGCTTATTTCCCAATTTGTCGAGCACGACTGTCGCAAGCTCCGTGGCGTCCACGACACCCGTTTGCCACGTCTCGAAGATACGTCTCGCCACGAGCTCCGTAATCGGATCAGAGCGGTCCTTCAAGCCGAGCCCCGCGAGGACAGCTTCGTAGGCCGTAGTGAGCTGACGAATCTCTTCGGGCCCGAGCGGAAGATTCTGCAAAAGACGGTAGATCGCCACGTAGCCTCCGAAGCGGAGCGCCGCTTCAATTCAGGAGCTGAAAGCGCAAGCGCGCGATGCGAAGAATAGGGCTTGCCGCTACAAGGCGCCAGCATCATTTCGCGTGAGCAATTTGCTCAACCGACCCATTTGGCTGCAAACGAGACTTCACGAGCCCGCGTCATCCCATGTTCGAGCGCCGCATCGGCACTCGAAGATACGGACCGTCCTTCCATTCCGGCTATCGAGAAAGGAGTGCGTCAGCTCTCGTACAGCACCGCATTGCAAGCAGCCGAGCACCGGACGAACTGCCTCGCGATCCAGCTCTTGCGGGTCGTTGTTTGGCACCATCGGGAAACTTCGGTTTGTGAGCGGACCAACTGTATGACATCTACATCGGCCGCGTATTTCGCGCGTTCCGTATGACTACGGTTGCCGGCAAGGTTCCGAGATGGCCGCAGCCGGCGGAACATCTTCCTGCTCCCATCGTTCATGCTCAGGGGCAGGCCCCGCGCCTTCTGAAAGGAACCCCGGCCCATGGTCACTGCAGACTGCCTGCTTGTTGGGTGCCCGCAATGCGGCGCGTGGCCAATGTCAGCGAAAGGAAGTTCGCGGAATTGGCCGTATGCCCAGGCAATGCCGTTCAGGTGTCCCCAGTGCGGGCACCAGGAGACCTTCAATGTGATAATCCAAAAGGCGGATCGACCGCCGTACCACGCGGCCCCGTCGGTCCAACCGGAACGATGGTCGGAGAAACGTTAGGATCAAGCGCCACTGATGCAGGCTTCAGGTGACGACTCTCGCAAGACTTCTCGCGCAAAAGCAGAACCTCCTGGAGCGGTTGCGGCAGGATCCCGGCCCGCACGAGCGTGACGAAATCGAGCGTCTCCTCGCGGAGATCGATGACACGTTGAACCGTCTCGACGAAACGGGTCCGGGCGGCAGCCGTAACGCCTGAGGTCCGGGCGACCCTCGCTGCCGCAAACCCGCGATCACGCGACCTCCGCGCAACTGCTGACCGATCATCCTGCGGCGACGTTGCCGGCAGGCGTCATCCGAGACACGGCCCACAAAACATTCAAATGAGCTGGCCTTGGGGGTTGGACGCGCCGTGAATGCTCGCTATTGCTAGCCTGGGCGCTCGTGCCAATCTCGGCGCACGCCCCAAGACGCAAGACGCGCGAACGGCACCGGGTCCCAAAAAAGTCCGGGCCGATCTGAGGGAGGACTTAGCATGGCGGGCATCCACGTGCTCGATCGCGTCATCGGCAACGAGTATCCAGAGTTTGCGACTGAGGCCGATGTACGCGCCTTCGAACAGGTGCCTTACAGGGACCGCATCGCCGCCGAGAGCACTTATGATGCCATCAAATTGGCGGCGGCGCGCACGCCGGACGCGCCTGCCATTCAATTCCTTCCCAACGCGGATCCGTCGGATCAGCCGATCGTGATGAGCTACCGCGACTTCGTCGCGCGGGTCACACAAGCTGCCAACATGTTTCACGCGCTCGGCGTCGGTCCCAACGACGTGGTGAGCTTCCTGCTCCCGCTGGTGCCCGACGCCTTCGTCACGCTGTTCGGGGCCGAGGCCGCCGGCATCGCCAATCCCGTCAACCCGCTGCTCGAGCCCTATCAGATCGCAGAAATTCTGGAGGCTGCGCGCACCACGGTGCTTGTTGCGCTGGGGCCGATGCCGGGGACCGACATCTGGCAGAAGGTCGAGAAGGTGCGCGGGCAACTGAAGCACTTGAAAGCGATCGTGCAGGTGCATGGTCCCGGCGGTCCCGCGAACGGCATCCATTCCTTCAGCGAACTCATCAAGCGAGAGCCGTCGGATCATTTCGTCAGCGGCAGAAAGATCTCGGGCGACGAGATAGCGGCCTATTTCCACACTGGTGGCACCACGGGGACGCCAAAGCTGGTGCGGCACACCCACGCCAATCAGGTCTATCAGGCCTGGGGCTGCAACCTGATACTCAAATCGCAGGCCGGAACAAACCTCCTGTTCGGCATGCCGCTGTTCCATGTCGGCGGCTCGCTGACGCAGGTGCTGACGACGCTGACGACCGGAAGCTGTCTGGTCGTGCTGTCGCCTGCCGGCTGGCGCAATCCGGCGAGCGTCAGAAACATCTGGAACCTTGTCGAACGCTTCAAGCCCGAAGCGTTTTCCAGCGTGCCGACGATTTTGGCGGCGGCCCTCAGCGTGCCGCCCGGCAATGCCGACTTATCGAGCTTGCGTTTCGCGGCGGCCGGCGGATCCGCAATCCCGGTCGCGGTCGGCAACGCGATCCAGGACAAGCTCAAGCTGCCTGTGTTTGAAGTCTACGGCATGACCGAGACCTCGAGTGTGCACACGATCGCTTATCCGGATCGGCCGAACCGTCTCGGCTCCGCCGGCCTGCCGCTACCCTATAGCCGCGTCCGCATCGTCAAGCTCGATGCCGACGGGCGCCTCGAACGCGACTGCGCCGTCGACGAGATCGGTGTCGTGGTCATGGCCGGACCCGGCGTATTCGGCGGCTATCTCAATGACGCTCACAATGCGGGCGCGTTCGTCGACGGCCATTGGGTCAATTCCGGCGATCTCGGCCGGCTCGACAAGGACGGCTTTCTCTGGATCACCGGCCGCGCCAAGGATCTCGTGATCCGTGGCGGCCACAACATCGATCCCGGTCCGGTCGAGGATATCATGTTCCAGCATCCGGCCGTGGGCTTTGCCGCCATCGTCGGACAGCCGGACGCCTATGCCGGCGAATTGCCGATCGGCTATGTGCAGTTGAAGCCGGGCGCGAGCGTTCAACCCGGCGAACTGGAAGCATGGGTGCGCGAGCGCACACCGGAGCGCGCCGCCGTACCCGTGCAGATCATCCCGATCGACCCGATTCCGCTCACCGGCGTCGGCAAGGTGTTCAAACCGCAGCTACGCTGGGATGCCGCCAGGCGGGTGTTCACGGGAGTCCTCGCTCCGCTGATGGAAAGGGGGGTCGACTGCAAGGTCGACGTCGGTCCGCACGGCAGCCACGGCAGCATTGCGACGGTGACTCTGGCGAAGGTCTCCCCCGAGCAGCGCGAGGCGATCGAAAACGAGGTGCACACTTTGCTCGCCCCGTTCGTGATGCGACATCAGGTGGTTCACGTCTGAACGCGCGGGCTCGCGCAAGGCCGCGGGCAGTCGAGATGGCACCACTCGCTGAGCCAGCCCTCACTTACACATACTTGCCGTGGCAGTGCTTGAACTTCTTGCCGCTGCCGCAGGGACAATCCTCGTTGCGGCCGACCTTGCCCCAGCTCGTGGGGTTCTTGGGATCGCGCATCGTACCGCCGGCATTGGCTTGCGGCACCAAGGAGGCATTGGCGAACGCCATCTCGTCCTCGCCGGTGTTCGGGTCTGTTTCGATCTTGGAACGCCACAGAGGGAGATAGAACGCCTTCCCATGTCTCGGTCAACGGCTCGGTTTATGCGTCCTTCCATTTGATCGAGCAACCGATAGACGGCTTTTGGTCAGCCGGCGCCACACCTGTCCTCGCAATCGCACGCATGGCCTCGACAAGTTCTCGGGACGCCCCCTCGCGAGGCGGAGTTATGCGACCTTCGTCGAGCCGGCCGCGATACTTGAGCTTGCGGTCGGCATTGTAACCGAAGAAGTCCGGCGTACAGACCGCTCCATACGCCCGTGCGACTATCTGCGTCTCGTCGTGAAGATAGGGAAACGGGAAATCATGAGCCTTCGCGAAACGCTTCATATTCTCAAATGAGTCGTCGGGATAGCTCGCCGCGTCGTTCGAGCAAATCGCCGCAAAGCCTATGCCCTCCGACATCAGCACACGCGCGTCCGCAACCGTGCGGTCG
>Ga0310916_10003152_pt1 | contig 10186 bp, 10 predicted proteins | sample GREbulkMGLF176_FD_203444 | JGI IMG/M metagenome (GOLD analysis project Ga0310916, IMG submission 203444) | Lab enrichment of tropical soil microbial communities from Luquillo Experimental Forest, Puerto Rico - GRE.bulkMG.LF176 | ecosystem: Environmental > Terrestrial > Soil > Tropical forest >... | reverse complement strand
CATCCACGGCAGCGTGGTGAGCGCGCAGGAGATCGTCCTCCGCACCGAGGGCGTGGCGGCCGGATATGGCGGCGAGGACATCATCTCGAACATATCCGTGGCGGTGGAGAAAGGCTCAATCCTCACCGTCATCGGGCCGAACGGTTCCGGCAAGAGCACGTTCATCAAGGTCTTGGCCGGACTATTGCCCGCGCGCGCCGGCGAGATCCGTCTGGGCGCGACCTCGATCGCGCGCCTCTCCGCACCGCAACGCGTGGCGGCTGGGCTTGCCTACGTGCCGCAGGAGTTCAACGTCTTCGCCAATCTGACGGTCGGGGAGAACCTGCGCGTCTCGACCGAATTCCTTGAGCGCGAACGCCGCGCGAGCGCCGAGCAGCGTGAGCGCGTGCTCGCCATGTTCCCGGAAGTCGCCGGGCGGCTCGGACTTCGCGCCGGCTACCTCTCTGGCGGGCAGCGGCAGATGCTGGCCTTCGCCTGCGCCATGATGGCCGCGCCGACGGTCCTGCTGCTTGATGAACCGTCCGCCGGCCTCTCGCCGAAATTCGTCGCCGAGATCTTCGACAAGGTGAAGTCGGTCAATGCGGTGGGCGTCACCGTCGTGATGATCGAACAGAACGTCAAGGAAGCGCTGCGCATCGCCGACATCGTGCTCGTCCTGGTTAACGGCGCGATCCGCCTGCTCGCGACGCCCGATGACATTCTGACGAAGCACGATCTCCACAAGCTCTATTTTGGATGACCTCGGTGGACCGAGACCTTTCAGACCAATCATCCCGACGCGACTGGGGCGCACCACCCGGGAGAGCACCATGACCGCCCAGGTGGTTCTCAATGGCCTGGTGACGGGAATGGTCGTCGCGCTGCCCGCCGTCGCGCTGACGCTGGTCTACGGCATCCTCAAGTTCCCGAATTTCGCTATTGGCGCCATGCTGACGGTCGGGGCCTATCTCGCGCTCGCGCTCAACGTCTACCTGTCGCTGCCCGTCCTCTACGCCGCCGCAATCGGCGCGGCTGCGTTCGCGGTCGTCGCGGTGGGGATCGATCAAGCGGTATTCCGCCCGCTGCGCGAGCGCAGCGCGATCCCGCTGCTCGTCGCTTCGATGGGCGTATCCTTCGTGCTCGAGAACATCGTGCGCTTCATCTTCGGCAACGGCGCCCGCAGCTTCGAGCTGCCGCTTGCTCGGCCGAAGCTCGTGTTTGGGCTGCGCATCAACAACGAGCAGATTGTGACCGCCGTCGCCGTCATCACCGCCATGGCCGTGGTGTATGTGGTGCTCTTCCACACGCCGCTCGGCCGCGCCATGCGCGCGGTCTCCGACAATCCCGCGCTCGCCGCCGCGCGCGGCATCGACCGCGAACGCATCGTGCGCTGGACCTGGGTGATCGCCGGTTTCCTGACTGCCGCTGCCGGCGTGCTCGCCGGCATGGATCGCGCCATCGACCCGCTGCTCGGATGGAACTACATCGTCACCGTGTTCGCCGCGTCCATCCTGGGCGGCCTCGGCAACCCGGTCGGCGCGGTGCTCGGCGCGCTGACCGTCGGCGTCGTCGAGGAGACCTCGACCCTCCTGATCCCGCCGAACTACCGACAGGTCGTCAGCTTCTGCGCCATTGCGCTACTACTGCTGCTGCGGCCGCAGGGGCTGCTCGGCGCGCAGCGCATCAAGAGGTAAGAGATTTTCCAAGATGACGGCCTATCTCATCACTATCCTGACGTTGGTCGGCATCGTCGCCATCCTCGGCCTCGCGCTCAATCTGCAGTGGGGCCTCTGCGGCATGGTGAATTTCGGCATGGCCGGGTTCTTCGCGCTCGGCGCCTACACGGCGGCCATCCTCGCCCTCGCCGGCACTGGCACCCTGGCTGCTACGCTGGCGGCCGCCGTGGTCTGCGCGGCGGCGTGCGGCGTCGTCGCGGTGATCTCGCTGCGGCTGTCCGAGGAATACCTCGCCATCCTGACGCTCGGCTTCGGGGAGGTGATCCGGCTGTTCGTGCTGAACGAGGAGTGGCTGACACAAGGCTCGCTCGGTCTTCCGGGCATTCCGCGCCCGCTGTGGGGCGTCGTGTCGGAGAAGAGCTACGAGGCGTTGTTCCTCGGCCTCCTCGTCGCCGTCGTGCTCGGCCTGTTCGTCGCTCTGGAAATTCTATTGCACTCGCCGTTCGGTCGCGCCATCCGCGCCGTGCGCGAGGACGACATCGTCGCGACCACGCTCGGCAAGAACGTGGTGATGCTGCGCGTCAAGGCATTCGCGCTGGGCGGCGCCATCATCGGGGTCGCGGGCGCGTTCCACGCCTATTACCTGACCTATATCGATCCGAGCCAGTTCTCCGCCACCATCACCGCCTACGTGTTCATGGCGGTGATCGCGGGCGGTCGCGGCTCGAACCGAGGGCTTCTGCTCGGCGCCGCGACCATCATGGTCTTCATCGAAGGCACGCGCTTCCTCAAGGACCTCTTCAATGTGCTCGATGCGACGCAGCTTGCCGCCATCCGCTTGATCCTGATCGGCCTCGGGCTGATCTTGTTCTTGATTTATCGGCCGCAAGGCTTCCTGCCCGAATATCGGCTCAAGACCACGTCGCTCGTCCGCGAGCGGCCGTCGGTATCCCAGAGCGCATCCTGAAGGGAGGACCGCATGGCGCGCGTAGGCTTTGTTCCCGCGAGCGATCTTCCGGCTCATGTCGCCCGCATCTACGAGCAATATTCGACCGGTTACGGACCGTTCCGCAACCAGGTGGCGGTGTTCGCGCACGTGCCCTCCGCGGTCGAGCACATCATGGGCCTCCTCCTCGACCTCAAGCGACAGCGCAATTTGAACTGGCGCTACGTCGAGCTGGCGATCGTGGTGACGTCCAAGCTCAACGCCTGTCACTATTGCGTCGCCCATCATACCGCGCCGCTGAAAGTGGAAGGCCTGTCGGAGGCCGCGATCGAGATGCTGCCGGCGCTGCACGAGGAGCTCGACGAGGTCGACCGGCTCGTCGTCGATTACACGGTGGCGGTGACCAACAACGCGCAGCGCATCCCCGAGCGGATGTTCGATGCATTGCGCGCCCATTTCAGCGAGGCGCAGATCGTCGAACTCACATTGCGCATCGCGCTGTGTGGCTTATTCAACCGCTTCAACGACGCCCTGCAGATCGACAACGAGCTCGAGGAAGCGGTCCACGCCGCCGAGTGAGAATTCTCGACTATGCTTTGTTGGGACGAAAGGAAACCGATCATGACCACGGCCAAGAGCATGACCACGACGTCCATCACCAAATCAATTCCCCGCCGTAGCGTACTCGGCGGCATGGCGGCCGCGGGCGCCCTTACGGTGGCTCGGCCTCACCTCGCGCGGGCGCAGCAAGGCGACATCAATATCGGGGTCCTGCTGCCGTTCACCGGTTCGCAGGGCGCCTACGGGCCGGACATGCGCAAGGCGGCCGAGCTGACGGCGAAGATCGTCAACGACGACGCCGGCGGTGTTCTCGGCGGCCGCAAATTCAAGCTGTTCTTCGAGGACGACGAATCGAGCCCGACGGCCGGCCTTGCAGCCACCAAGAAGCTGCTCGAGATCAACAAATGCGTGGCTGTCATCGGCATCTGGGGCAGCCCCATCGCGATGGCGATCAAGCCCGTGCTCGTCAACGCCAATACCTGCATGATGGTCTCCGGCGCCGCCAACGCCATCACCGACGGCGACACCAAAGGCCTGGTCTGGCGCTTCCAGGCCAAGGCCACCGACTGGGGGCCGGCCATGGCGCAGGCCATGCTCTCGCGCGGATGGAAGACGGTATCGATCCTGGCGCAGCAGAACCCCTTCGTCATTCCCATGATCGAGCCCGCCAAGAAGACGTTCGCGGCGGCCGGCGCCAAGGTGCTGGATACGGTCATCTACAACCCCGACCAACCGTCTTACCGTGCCGAGGTGCAACGGATCTTCGGCGCAAACCCTGCGCCCGAAGCGGTGATGTGCCTCGGCCTGCTCACCGATTTCGTGTCCATCGTGCGCGAGGCGGTCCGCATGGGGGCAACCAGCAAGATCATGGCGCTGTCCATCATGGCCGACGCCGAAGGCAAGTTCGTCGAGGCGGTGGGACCGGATGTCGCCGAAGGCATCGAGCATTTTCAGCCCGCCCCGCCGCTCGGAAGCCCGAGCTACAAGAAATTTCAGAAGCTGATGGGAGCGACTGACGAGAACGCGCTCTATCTGTTCGCCGGCAATACCCACGATCAGATCTGCACGCTGGCGTTAGCGATGGAGAAGGCAAAGAGTACGGATTCGCTTGTCTACACGAAGGAGATTCCGGCGGTTGATAATCCCCCGGGCGAGGAAATCGACGATATCCTCGTCGCCCTCAAGAAAGTGCGCGAGGGCGTCAAGATCAACTTTCAAGGGGCAGGATCGATCTGTGATTTCGACGCCAGAGGCGATCAACTCAATCGGCACTACGGCCACTTCCGCGTCGAAAAGGGCAAGCAGGTGCTGGTGCAGATCATCAAGGGGCCGACGGGGTAAATTCCAGACCGGGACTTCACGCCGACGCTCAAACTCACACCGGAGTGCCAGGCATTCACCCTCGAGGATAGCCTTCTTTCATGATCAGGCCTTTGAGGCGCGCGGCTGTCACGCCGCGCTGGCGACCTTTCGGGTTACCGCTGCTGAGATGTGCGCGGTGGAGCTGGACCGCCGCCTGTGACCCGTTTCAGACGGCATTCATTCGCTCCACAAATGACTGAACTGAGTCGCAACCAAGTCTTCATAAGGCACGGCATGTTTAGTCAGACCATAGCGCGTCGCAAAATTCATCAAACCATCGACGGCATCATGGGATATTTTGGCGTCGTAAAACGGGGCATCACGTTCGATGAGGTCAGCTATCAATTGACTTTCCAGGCGGGAAATGCCCGCGTGGCCGAGAAAGCGGGCCCGGCGATAAAGTCCAGCTTCCCTTCGCGCATGAGCTCAGGACCTTTGTTCGTGTTGTGGATAAATTCGATATCAATACCTTCTTGTTTGAAAAAGCCGAGCTCCACGGCCGCGATAGCGACGAAATATGAGGGAGAATCCAAATCGGGGACCCATATTCGATACATGTGACAACCTCGCTGACAGCGTATTTTGGAGATTTCGCTTGATAACACACCCTTTGAGGGTCCGGTCTTCAAGCATCAGCTGCACAATCGGAGCGTGGCATGCGCGACCGCTTTGGCGGCGGTGACGAGGTCCGTGAGGCGCACCCGCTCGTCAGGCGTTGGCCATTCCTTGTAGACACGGATGTCGCCTGGACCGTATTGCACGGTCGGGATACCGAGCACTTCCTGGATGATGTTGCCGTCACCGACGTTGCCAAGGCGCCCATGCGCGCCGACCACGGCCGGTTGTCCCGAGGCCAAAGTCTGACCCTCCGCCAGCGCGACGACCAGAGGGTGATGCGAAGGGCAGACCATCGCCAGTTGATTCCAGGTTTGCTCGGTGCCACGTGCGGGAACTTCGAGTACGCAATTGAACGCCGGATGGTCTTTCTTGATGTGCGCGAGGAGTCGCTTGAGGTCACTCTCGATCGTGGCGATTGTCTGGCCGGGAACAGTGCGGAACTGCAAGGTCAGCTCGCACTCTCGCGTCGAACGCCCCGTTGCGCTTTTGAAATAGTAATGCTCCTTGTGCATCACGTCGAAAGTGTGAGTCGGAAACCCGGGAAGCTCCGGATGTGGCGTAAAGGTCATCCAGCCATCGGAAGCGATCGGCATTAGACTCGGACCGATCCGCTGCACGATTTCCATCTGCTGCTCAATGGGATTGAGATAAGCAGCTCGCGCTTCGGGGCTGTAACGGAAAAACAGCTCGGGGGCCGAGCAAATGAATCGCACCATCACGACACCAACGCAAACATTGGCGATTGTGTTGTTCGAGTGCTCCATGTTGATGCATAGGTCGGCCTTGACGCCGTGCCGCAGGAGCGCGCGAGTACCGGCCCCGCCAAGCTTGTGAGCAACGACGGGTGTCATCAAAACGTCGCCCTTAAGCCGAATGCCTGACCGTACGATGGCCTCCAGCGCACAAATTGCGGCCACGCAGCCGCCCTTATCGTCGTGCGCGCCCATTCCCCAGATCCAACCGTCCTCGAACTTCGCGGCGTAGGGGTCGACGCTCCACCCGCTCATCTCGACGCCAGGATCCATATGACCGTTGATGAGCAGTGTTGGTCCACCGCCGGTACCTTCGAGTCGGCCGATAGGCTGGCGACTCTTACGCTTCGGATCGAATGGATGGGTCACCTGCTGCATCTCGACCTCTAGGCCTATGTCGGACATGTAGTCCGCATAGAGGTCTGCGATGTTACCCTCCTCGAAGGTCGAGCTCGGCGTTCGGATCGACCGCTGCTCAAGATCCAGGACGCGCTTCGCATCGATCGCGGCAAGGGCCCGCCGCGTGTTGATTGTCGACAGCACTGCTCGTTCCGCGCGTCTTACATCTTCGCTTTTTCGGCCCAGGTCGGGGTTGGATAAAGCACCTGACAAACGGCCAGCTCGAACGGATAGATGGTGCAGTACTTGCCCTTCTGCACCTGCATCAAGATCCCCCGCACCAGCTCGTTCTGGCCTGTCGCGTCGAACTTGACGCCGCGGTAGGGCACTATCAGTTGGTCGGCTGGGATATTTGTCGCCGCAAGCGCGACGCGAATCTTCTCGGGATCGGTGGAGCCGGCTCGGTTTATCGCACCGAGCAGGGTCATGAGCCCGTGAAGTTGCGAGCTGGAACGTCTGAAAGATCACGCCCATTCGAATGTTTCTTGAAGATGGCATTGAACTTGGGAAGAAGCGGAATGCGGCTTTCGAGGTCGGCGTTGTACGGAGACCGGGTTATCGCGCCCTCCGCGTCCTTGCCCATCGTGCTGATGAATGTTGGGTCAGTAAACCCCGCGTTCTGAGCGACTATGAGCTTTGGATTGTAGTCCAGATCCCTGGCGGTACGTAGCAGCAGGAAAGTGTCCGATGTATATGACGACGGCATCAGAACATCTGCATTGGCAGCCTTTAGCCGCTGCACCTCCGCAGTCAGTGACGTCGTCTGGGCTTTGTAGGCGATTTTTTCAAGGACCCGAAAACCGCGCTCCCTGGCAAGCCGCTCCTGGACTTTTGCGCTGTCCGTGCCGTAGGCGGTATCCTCATGGAAGAGAGACACGGATTGGAATTTCTGACCGGACTGCACTCCGAAATCTTTCAAGAAGTCGAACATCAGTTCGCTGAAGTTCTCGTCCGTCGGCGTGGTTCGGAAGAAATACTTAAGGCCGCGCTGTGTCAGCGCCGGCTGGGTGGAATCTGCATTGATGAAAGGAATTCCTGCGCGCTCAGCGGCTTGGCTCGCCGCGGCGGTCACTGATGAGAAGTAGGCCCCAATAAGTGCCTGGACCTTCTCCTGCGTAATGAGCCGTTCCGTCTCGCTTTGGCCCACCTCCGGCTTTCCCTGATGGTCAACGATGATAAGGGTGACCTTGGCCCCGCCCAGACCCGGCAGACCCTTGTTCTTGGCAAGAGCCAGCGGGAGATCAGCGCCCTCGTTGACGATCTCTGTGGCAGCCTTGATCGCGGCAACGGCATCGATGCCGATCTGCGCGGTCGGGCCCGACAGCGGGTAGAGCGCGCCAATCTTGACCTCTTGCTGCGCTATCGCTGATGCTGCGCCAGTCAACATTGCGACGCACGCGAGAACAACGATTCTGAGTTTCATAGCGGCGCTCCGTTCGACCTCGTACTAGTGCGGTCAAGTTGAACTTCGTATCATCGGGACAGCAAACTCGTGCAGCGATTTCAAATGCAAAACCGCTTCCTGAGTGGGGAGACTAGTGCTGGATTGGACCGTGTTTTGCATGTGCTCGTCAAATCAATTTAGTTTCTTAGAGATGTGCGCGCGCTGATGTCTAGAGACCTCATCCTACAAGCCGTCATCAGTGGGCTTCTGATGGGATTGATTTATGCGCTGGTGGCGGTCGGCCTGACCCTAATTTTTGGCCTGATGGAAATTGTCAACTTCGCACATGGTGAGTTTCTCATGCTCGCCATGTTCACGGCGTTCTGGTTCTGGGCTCTCGGCGGCCTTGATCCAATGCTGTCGCTGCCACTCGTCGCGATTCTGCTCGCCGTTGCCGGCATATTGGCGCACTTCGGCATCATCCGGCGGTTGTTAAAGGCGCCCATGCTCGCCCAGGTCTGCGGCACGTTCGGCCTCGGTGTCGCGCTGCGTGCCGGCGCCCAATTCCTTTGGACGCCCGACTTTCGCACCATCACCAATCCGTTCATTGCCGGGCGCGTGCAAATCGGCCCGATCTTCATCGGCCAACCCCAGTTGATCTCTGGCGGCATCTGCCTGTTGTCTTTCGCCGCACTCTGGTGGTTCGTCACGCGCACCGAAACGGGTTTGGGTCTCCAGGCAACCGCGCAGGACCGGCAGGCGGCAGCTGTGATAGGGATTCCGACCGAGCGCATGTTCGCGCTGGGTTGGGCGATCGGACTAGGCTGCGTCGGGATCGCCGGCACCATGCTCTCGACCTTCTATTACATTTTTTCCGACGTGGGCACGAATTTTGCTCTGCTGGCATTCGTTGCCGTGGCGCTCGGCGGGTTCGGCAGCATCCTCGGCAGCCTTCTTGCTGGCCTATTGATCGGACTTGTCGAGTCGCTCGGTGGGCTCTTGCTCGATCCGTCTTATAAGACTCTGATCGTGTTTGGACTCTACCTTACAGTCGTCATTTTCAGGCCACACGGCCTGTTCGGCCGGTTCTAGCAATGTCGAGCAGTCGGACGGACATGCTGGAAAAGGCGCGGGCCGAACGCCTTTGGCCACGGCCGCCGCTGTGGGCGTCGGCACTCGGTGCGGCGGGAATCGCGTTGTTGATCGCCTATCCTTTTATTTTTACCACATCGTTTTCCCATCACTTGATGATTCTCATTTTGTTGTATGCGCTCATGGCCCAGTCGTGGAACGTGGTAGCGGGGCTGTCGGGCCAGATCAGTCTCGGGCAGGCAATTTTTTTCGGAATCGGCGCGTATTCCTCGACCGTTCTTTTCGCGAAATACGGCATCACGCCCTGGGCGGGATTGATGGTCGGCATGCTGCTGTCCGCGCTGGCCGCCGTTGCCATCGGGGTGCCGACGTTGCGCCTGCGCGGGCATTATTTCGCAATCGCCACGCTGCTCATCGGGTCCGGCGTGCAGATCGTCTTCCAACGATGGGATTGGGTGGGGGCAGCGTCCGGGCTTTACGTGCCGATCGAGCGGACTTCACCCTTGTTCTATCTGCAATTCCACACGAGCAAAGTGCCCTACTATTACCTCGTCCTGGGTGCGGTGGCGATCGGCTATCTGGTGGTGTGGAAGCTGCGTCGCAGTCGGCTGGGCTTCCGCCTGCAGGCATTGCGGGATGAACCGGATGCAGCCGCAAGCCTCGGCATCGCGATCGCACGCCACAAGGTGCTGGCGTTCATGATCTCCGCCGCGATGATGTCAGTCGCGGGCACATTTTATGCGCAATATGTGCTGGTCCTTGACCCGGAACGACTATTTTCGGCAGAGATTTCCATCATTGTCCTCCTCATGACCGTACTTGGCGGGAGCGGCACGTTATGGGGCCCGGCGCTGGGAGCAGCGATCCTGGTGCCCTTGTCGGAATACAGTCGGATCTGGTTCGGCGGCACGGGTCGGACAATCGATCTCATCCTCTACGGCATCTTGATCCTACTTGTGTGCATGTGGCGGCCGAGCGGGATTCTCAGCCTGTTGGAAGAGCGCATTCGTCGCCGGGCGGAAATGCCATGAGCCCACTGCTCGAAGTCAGCGGCCTGACGAAGCGCTACGGCGGGGTGACCGCCAACGCTGATATCGTCTTTGATGTGAACGAGGGCGAGATCGTCGGCATCATTGGTCCGAATGGCGCCGGCAAATCGACGCTGTTCGATCTGGTCACCGGCTTCCAACAGCCCGACGGCGGTCGCGTCTTGCTGGACGGCCACGACATCACAGGCCTGCGGCCCGATCGCATCAGCCGCTTGGGTGTCGCCCGCACCTTCCAAAAGCTGAAACCGTTCATCGACCTGACGGTCACAGAAAACGTCATCGTCGGGGCGCTCGCCCACACGTCGGATATGAAAACAGCGCGCGAGCGAGCGCTGGAGTCGCTTGCCTTCGTGGACTTGCTGGAGAAT
>Ga0310916_10003150_pt1 | contig 10188 bp, 9 predicted proteins | sample GREbulkMGLF176_FD_203444 | JGI IMG/M metagenome (GOLD analysis project Ga0310916, IMG submission 203444) | Lab enrichment of tropical soil microbial communities from Luquillo Experimental Forest, Puerto Rico - GRE.bulkMG.LF176 | ecosystem: Environmental > Terrestrial > Soil > Tropical forest >... | reverse complement strand
AAGGAATTTCATCCGACGCTTGTGCCGCTCGCGGCAAGCCTTGCCGCACGCGGGACCCCTGAAGTGGTAACGCGGGGCGTGCTGCGTGCGCTGCTCGCCAACACTCAGACCAACGATTCCGAACGCTTGCGCCGCCGCGATGTCGAGTTGAGCAAGCTCAAGGACACGGTGCATTCGGGTTACGAGAAATTTGCCGCAACGCCGACAAGCAGTGCTCTTTTTGATCCGTGGCAGGAATTCATCGCGCCGCCTTTCCCGCTCGATATCTTGCCCGGTGCGGCGCACGATTTCGTCGCCACGAAAAGCGTCGCCATGGGCGCAGACCCAGCGGCGCTGGCAATGGCGCAACTCGCCGTCCTCAGCGGTGCAATTCACCATCGCTGCCGCGTCAAGATGATGAAGAACAGCGACTGGTGGGAACACGTCCGCCTGTGGGTGCTCCTGTTCGGACGGTCTTCGTGGCTGAAGTCCCCAATCATGGAGGCCATGTTGCGGCCGATCCGGCGCGCGGAGGCTGACCTGCAGCGCGACTACAAAGCCCGCCTGCAAAGCTGGAAAGCGCAAGACGGCAACAAAGATGAAGAACCAGAACCGCCAGTTCGGCTCCTTGTTGGAGACACCACGACTGAGAAACTCTGCGAGATCATAAGCCGAGCTGATCGCGGGATGCTCTCTGAGCATGATGAGCTAGCCGGATGGATTGCGCGGATGGAGCGCTACCACACGGCCGGAAAAGGCGCGTCGACAGACCGTGCGTTCTACCTGCGGTGCTGGAACGGTGGAGTGTACACATACGACCGGAAGAACAGCGGCGAAATACTCGTGCCCAACGCCTCGCTTTCCATCCTCGGTGGCATCCAACCTCAGCGCCTGGACGAGCTACAAGGCTTAACCTCGGATGGATTGCTGCAACGGTTTGCTGTCGTCCTCATGCAAGCACCAAAAGAGCCGCAGGACATCGACTGCACCGAGGTGACGAAGGCCTATGCCGCGCTCGTTTATGAACTGCTTAAGCTGCCGGGGCAGAGGTTCTATCTCACCGAATCTGCCGCCGACGCAATGGCCGAACTGCAGCACCATCTCCACAGTCTGGAACAGGTTGGCGCGGCGCTCACCGAGGCTTTCGAGGGCCACATTGGCAAGCTCAAGGCCTATGCTGGCGTCTTCACCATCATCCTGCATCTGATCGCCAACCCGAGCGAGGCAATGCGGCTCAGCGCGATAGGTCGTCCGGCGGTGGAGAAGGCCGCGCGCTTGATCAAAGAATTTTTGCTCCCGCATGCTTATGAGTTCTACGGCCGCTGCGAAGGCGAGGGAGAACAGCTACGGACGATAGCGAGCTACGTCCTCGCCAGTGGCCTAAGCCGAATCCGTCTCGCCGATTTCACGACCAACGTACGCTACTGCCGGGGCAAGAAGGTGCTTGAGATCAACCAACAGGTCTCGCCGCTGGTCGCCGGTGACTGGTTGGCCCCGATTGGACCCGGACCGGCATGCCGCGCCTGGACCGTGAACCGCGCCGTCATCGATCAGCAATTTGCTACGCGCATGGCTAGCGAACGTGAAAGCAAGCGCGCGATCACACAACTCCTAGGATCGCGGCGGCAGGCCTAACCAGCTCTGAGGCGGTAAGATATATCGTTGATCTGACAAATCTGTCCGCGTGCGCGTATACAAACATAGAATAGGAACTCTCTCTCTTTTTCTGTCTCTATACGTATGGTCGATTTGCGTCAGATTTGTCAGACAGGGAAAAAGCGCATCGCGCGAGCTATGCAATAAGGGAAAAGGTCGTGATGACGAAGAAGGTGGGAGCCGGGGAGGAAACGGCGCCGAAGCGATTGCGTGATCACCGCTTGGGTGCAAGACGCCTATGTTGACGAGCTTCGAAAGCATCCCCGCCGTAGCTGCAAGGCAGGGGCAATGTTTATCCTCGACAGACTCCCTCGCCGACGATGTGACGGTCTATCGCGTGGTCGTGGAACAAAGGCTCAAACCCGGACGCCAGCATGCGCCTCGATGGTCGCAGGGCCAAGCGCGTGTCGCAATCCGGGCGCGAGCGACGGGAGGCTTCGAATGAGCAAGGGCAAGCAAGGGTCGCGTTCGCGTCGGTTTGACGCGGCCCAAGGTTTCGCCGCGCCACAAGCGGCGCGCGCAGGCTGGCCGGTCGCGGTCTAGCCGGGAGAAGCGGCAGGAGGAGCCGCCGTGGTGGCAGCGACGGCGGAGGAGGCTCGATGGATAGGGAAGCCCTCGTACGCGAGCATAAGCTGCGCGAGCTCATCGCCGAGCTCGACCAAGCGGCTGACCGTCTCATCAGGTGCGCCGGCACGCTCGAACCGGCGAAGGTGCGCGATGAGCTCGGGCGCGTCTCGGTCGCGATTGAGCCAGCCCGCACGCTTCTCGTGGGATCACAGGCCTTCGATTTGGATGAGCTTCTCGGCGTCGAACAGTGGCAGTACGATGAGGCTGCAGCGACGTATCTCACGCAGGTCGATGCTCGCGCGACCGCCAACACTATTCGGAAAGCCGCCGCGTATCTGCACGAGTTGCTCAGGACGCGGTGAGGCGGCCGCCCGGTGGGACGGCGGATGCCGGGGGCCTTATTGAACCGCAGTTTGCCGCGAGCTCGGCACGCTCGCGCTTCCGGTCGCGGCCAGGAGCTGCTCACGGACTAGGCGACACTCGTGCCAGTATCCATACGCCGCGTAGGAGGGCGTCCAGCAACAAGGGCTTTTATCGAGCACCGAGCAGGTTGCCCACCAATGCGGAACCAAATTAAGCAGGCTCGCGAGTCGCTTCTCTTTGGCTTGGAATTCCTCAGTACGCCGCCGTGGAGCGTGCTCAAGCTCGACGAAAAGTTCGAGCACCTCGGCACTGAATGATGGCCGCAGCGTTTTAGCTGTTCGCGCCTTTACCGGCATTTCGGCGGCCCCTGTTGGAGAGCAATCCCGGCGGCCCTATGCGCTCCGAGACTGGCGGCTCGGTGTCGAGGTCGAGTTCTCTGATCAACCTCGCAACGGCCAACCGAGAATCCCGTTCAATGGCCACGGCTGGATGTGGGCGCATGCCGCCCTCGCGCCCGAACACCGTCAATCCTTCCTCTGCGACCCGCTCGCGTGCTTGCTGGTTCCGATCCCAGGCTTCGCACGCAAGCTGCAAGAGTCGCAGGTGGTGCTCCTCCAATCGATAGCGGTCGACCACGGTTCGCCACCACTGCTGGGCGGACGATGAGAGGTGACTAGGCGGTGCGGGCACTTCGTCGACGAGCATTTTGTTAGCCTATTCTCAGTTTTTGAGCGGGGGCAAGGCGCATCAAGGCCGGACCAGCTCCGCGGCCGGAGGTTGCCGGCCTCGCGAAATTTTTCATCGCCCCCCTCGGTACGGCAATGGCGCACGGAGGACTATAGCGCGGGAGAACCCGCCACCCCCCGTACGACGGTCGGCGGACTGTCGCTCTCGATCAAGGCTCATCCGCGCTTCTGCGGTCGGACATCTCGCGAGGTCCGAGAAGTGCCAAAAGAGACATCATGAGAAAGCTTGGCATCTCACTCTCTTCGATGCCCGGCGATTTATAGAAATCTCGGCCACCCGGGGAGCACAGGTTCCTTACACCGGACCCCATAGGGGCATTACGTAACGCCTTGGAGTGATGCAGGATGGGAGCATGAGCAGTGCATAGCGGCAGCGAACGGGGCAGGCACATCCGACCTCGTGTTGCGCAACGTCAACAGCGGCGCATTCGAGATCTACGACATCGCCAACAACCAACTGACAGGGGCCGCCTCGTTGGGCGCGGTCGGTCTGGATTGGCAACTCGGCGGTTTCGCGGCCGACCCCCCGACCGGCTCCATGGGCAGCGCGGACTCAAACTCTCAGCTCGTGCAAGCGATGGCGGGTTTTGGCGGCGGCAGCGGCGCAGGTGAGAGCTTGAACACTGCCCCTCTCAGTGCCGAGACATCACAGCAGCCGTTGCTGACGACACCGCAGCACGTATGAGAGCGGCCCGACGATAGGCAGCGGCTATGGCTGATGCCCGTTTTTTAAGCATCATTTATGTCCGCTGTAATGCTGCGGTCATGTCCCGGAAAGGTGTGCCCAACTAAATATTCTCGCCACGCGGTCTGAAGTCGAACGGTCTTACGGGTTACGATTGATACGTCATGCGTGCCTGATCGGTGCGCGGCGCGGACACCGTGAAACCAATCGCCGTGGGCATGAAGTCATTGCCACGGTTGACGTGTCCAAAGAAACACCACTGCGATCCACGTCGTGCGAGCTGCATCGTGTGCTGCTCGCCCTATGCAGCTCAGGCCGAGCAAGTTTGATAGCGGCTCAGCTTTCCGATTGAGGCTCTCTGCAAGCGACACAGAGAGGAGCACGGGTCATGCCAGTCTATACCTACACCACCCTCAACGATCCCTTATCCCTCGGCGCTAACACCATTGCCCGTGACATCAACAGTACGGGGCAGATCGCCGGGACTTACGTCAACAATGGTGGCTCCCACGGCTTCCTCTTAAGCGGTGGCACTTACTCCACCCTTGACGATCCCTTGGCCACCAACGGCACCTTTGCACAGGGCATCAACGCGTCGGGCCAGATCGTCGGGTATTACCAGGATGCCGCCGCTATCATGCACGGCTTCCTCTACAACCCCAACGGCGGCACTTTCACCACGCTCGACGATCCCTCGGGCACTGCCGCTACCACCACTGCGTCCGGCATCAATGCCACGGGCCAGATCGTCGGGTCCTTCTTTATGGGCGGGAAGAGTCACGGCTTCCTCTTAACCAATGGTCTTTACGCCACCCTCGATGATCCGCTGGGCATCGGTGGCACCTTCGCACAAGGTATCAACGCCTCGGGCCAGATCGTCGGGTATTACCTCGACGCCAACGGGAATTTGCACGGCTTCCTTTTCAGCGGAGGCACCTACACCACCCTCGACGATCCCTTGGCGGGTAGCGGCATAGAACAGGGCACCCTAGCAGAGGGCATCAACGACGCCGGCCAGATCGTCGGGTATTACACCGATGCCAGCGATAGGGACCACGGCTTCCTTTTCAACGGGGGCACCTACACCACACTCGACGATCCCTTGGCCAGCGGCTCCACCCGAGCGTTCGGCATAAACGACATGGGCCAGGTCGTCGGGGAACCCGGCTTCCTCCTCACAATCACGCCGAACCCGCCGCCGCCCAGCGGCACCACGGCGGACATGATCATGAGTAACTCGAGTAACGGGACTTACGAGATCTACAACGCTGGCGGTAACGCGATCCTGGCCGCCTATCAGCTCGGTCAGGTTGGAACGCCCTGGACGTTTGCCGCGCTCGGCACGTTCCAGGCGGGCGACAGCAGCGACATGATATTGCGCAATAGCTCGACGGGCGCCTTCGAAGCCTACTACGTCAGCGGCAACAACATCACCAACGCGGCGCTCGTCGGCACGGTCGGACTGGACTGGAATTTTGCCGGCATCGGCAACTTCGACGGCGCGAGCAGCTTGAGCGAACTCATGCTGCGCAACGCGAGTTCCGGCTCGTTCGAGCTTTATCGGGTCGCCGGCGGCGGCGTGCTGTCGGGAAGCTCGGTCGCTCCGGTCGGCAACAATTTCCAGGTCAAGGGTTTTGGCAACTTCTCCGGCTCGCCCGTGACCCAAATGATCATGCAGGACAACACGAACGATGCCTCCGCGGGCCAACTCGAACTCTACACGTATCAGCCCAGCACCGCCTCGCTCGCCGGCGTCAATGTCGGCAAGGTGGGCAGCAATCTGTCAATCGTCGGGTGCGCCGATCTGCTCGGCAACGGCATGACGCAGATGGTGATGCGGCAGAATAACGGGAATTTCTGGCTGTACAGCTACAACGCGGCGAGCAATTCGCTCAGCGGCATCTTGGTAGGAGCGATCGGCAGCAACTTTCATGTTGTCGGCTTCGGTCCGCTCGGCAGTGCCGGTCGGGACGAAATGCTGATGCAGGATGCCGCCGGCAATTTCGAGGTCTACCAATACAATGCCAGCTTGAATGCCTTCGTGGGAAACCCGATGGGCGCGGTCGGCGCTCCCTGGGTCGTCGACGGCATCGCCGCCGATCCGCCGAGCGGTGCGGGTACCTCCACTGCTCAGCTCGTGCAAGCGATGGCAGGTTTCGGCGGTGGCAGCGGCGCAGCCATCCCGAATACCGCTCCCCTCGGGGCCGACACATCGCAGCAGCCGTTGCTGACGACACCGCATGCATGAATGAGAGCGGCCCCGACGATAGGCGGTGCAGATGGCGAGCGGAGCAGTGGGCCGAGCAGCCGAGCATCGGCGTCGGCGCGACGAAGAAGAGCGGCGGCAACGTGTGATGGTCATCACAGAGTTCGACGCCGGGGACCCCGAAGCGACGATGCATGCTCTGGCCGACGAGATCCTGAGATACCGCCGAGCCTTGCGGCTGCTGGCAACGGCGATCGGCTGGGCGAGCACGGGTGCGCCGTTCGGGTTATTCCCTCCGGGCCCTTTCCGGCGTCCGCGGCATACCAGCAAGGGTGACGTCGTGCCGCCTGTGGCGTAAGTTGCGGGCATGGCGCTCGATCCGGCTGTCCTCAAAGCGCGCATCGACCTGCGGATTTATCAGCTGAAGCTGCTTGCCGCTTGGACGGTAGCGAGTTGCCGCGGGCGTGCGGAGCGGGAGCAGCTGTTGCACGGTCTGCCGCTGCTTCCTGCACATCGCAATGAAGACGACGAGTGACAAGCGGGCAACGGCCGAGCTCCTGGCCGCCCTCGTCGAGGTAGCGATCGCGCACGGGCGCCGGCATTACAGCGAGAGCGGGGAACCATTGGCGACGCGCTTGCGGTGCTCGAGTGCCTGCAGCGGGAGGGCTTCGTCACCGTCGAGGCGCCGGAAACCTAAACCTTGTCCGGTTGGCGCTCGAGCGCGTACCATCCGCGGCGTACCAGCAAGGGTACAATTCGGGCTATCAACGCGGCCTAGGCGGGATTACCACTCGCGCCGGGGCCGCTGGCGTTTTCGGTCGACTTCGACCGCGCTTGGGACGCCTTGCGCTGGCGCAGCACAAAAAATTTCTTTGCGCCATCGTGCGCCATCGCTGCGCCATCGCTTATCCCTGGCGTGCAATCGATTGCGCCATCGTTGCGCCATCGGGTGAGGAATGGCGCAGAAAAATCTCAGCGCTAACCGTCTGCTTTCAATTTGCATTTTTGGGGCGTGGACCTTAGGTCTGCAGAAGTCTCTGACCAAGGCTTGGCAAAAAATTTGATGTTTCATCGCGCGGTGATCGCGGCTCTCCCGCAGCACATCCTTGGTCGGAGCTCGAGGGAGCCGCTCACGCGCCATGAGAGGGCGGTCAGCCATGGCCGACAGCGATCGCGTTGTTCCGCTGCATCCAGTGCCGGAGGTCAGCTCAGAGGAGCGCGCGCGTCGGCTCCAGGCCGAGGTCGAGCGGCTGGCGTCGTCGCAAATGTCTGCGAGCGAGCGGGCGCTCTATCTCGATGGGACCGAGGGCTATAGTGAGCGGTTCGGCATTGACAAGGCCACGCTCAAACACATGGTTACGGCCGTCATCAAGGAGCGCGAGAAGAAAGAGCACGCCGAGAAGGCCGAGCAGCGGCGGATTGAGGACCGCGCCGAGAAGCAGCGCGTGGCGAAGGAACGCGAGGAGGGGCGGCTCGATCGGCAGGCCAAGAAGGATGCCGAGAAAAAGGCCGAGAAGAAAGAATGCAAACGGCAGGGCGCGCTCGCTGCCCTCGCCAAGTTGCCGCGTAGTTTGCACGAAACCAATCTACGGCAATTGGCGCGCCAATTCGGCGAGGACATCGATGGATTGCGCGCCGAGCTCGAACTCCTGCTCGCCGATGCGGAGGCGGCGATTGTACGCGAGGCCGGCGAACCGTGGCTCGAGCCCGTCAATACCAAGGAGTTGCTGGACGAGACCTTGGCGCAGATTCGCCGTTACATCGTCATCCACGATGACGCTGCCGCCATTATCCATACAGTGGCGATCCCCTTCGCGTGGGTCCATGACGAGGTCGCCACCTTCTCGCCGCTCCTGGTGGTGCAGGGCGCCGACATGGACGAGGCCAAGACTACGCTGTGCCACATCCATTCAATGATGACACCCCGCCAGCTCGTGATCGGCAAGCCGACCGGGCCGACGATCTACCGCCTCGTCGACGCGCATCACCCGACGCTCTATGTCGATAACGCCGACAAGCTGCTCGCGCGTGATCGTGATCTCGCCGACATTATCAATCTGTCTTGGACGCGCGGCACGAAGATTCCGCGCACGGAGAGAGGCGTCGTCCATTTGTACAACCCGTGTTGTTTTAAGGTTATGAACGGCGTTGACGTACTGCCGCATCTGGACCCTGCTACGCGATCGCGCTGCATCACTACCGAGATGCTGCCGAAGCTGCCGGGCGAGGAGGTCATCGACTTCGAGCGTGCTGCGGGCGACGAACGCTTCTCCGTCTTGCGGCGTAAGTGGATGCGCTGGGCCATCGATAATGTGGAGGCGGTCAGGGGCGCGAACCCAGCCATGCCGGAGGGGTTTAACAACCGCCTGGCAAAGAACTACAGAATCTTGTTCGCGATCGCGGACCTCGCGGGTGGTGACTGGCCGAAGAAGGTGCGCGCCGCGGCGGTTAAGCTCTCGCGCGAATACAATATGCCGAGCATGCGCCGGCGCCTGCTCGCGGTGTTCTACGACCTGTTCAGCCGGTACGGGAAGCTGTTGACCTCGGAGCAGGTGGAGACGGCGGTGCGGACCTACGGCGACGAGTGGGCGCATTACGTGAGCCCGAACTCCAAGAACCAGAGAGGTCACCCGATCACCAAGTGGGAGACCGCGGCGCTGCTGCGGCCGTTTAAAATCTATCCGGGCGTCATCCACCCCCGTGGAGGAAACACCTGCGACCGGGGCTACGACGTCGCGTGGTTTGAGATTCCGTTCCGCCACACTACCTTGGAAAAACCCTGCCCGGAGGTCGTACGGTCGTACGGAAACCCCAACGGCGATAGCGCGAACTCCGTACGACCGTACGACCTTCGACGGGGGTGGAGAACGAATTGATGCGCAAGCAGCAGGTCTCGACCTCTCCGACCACGATCGAGGCGATCATGGCCACGCGCGAGTTCGCGTTGGGGGTGATCGACGGCCGGGCCGGGCGCGGCCACCGCAGTGACTATGCGACATGGGGTATCGACGAGCAGTGGAATTACGAACGCGGTCGACAGTGGGCCGCCCTGGTGCCGCGGGCGGTGGCGCTCAAGCGCGATGGCAAGGTCACCGCGGTTGCCAAGGCCTGGTATCGCGACGAGATCCTCTGATTTGCGTACGACCGTACGACCTCCGGGGCTATTTTTCACATCTATTGCACATGGCGCGCGGAAAGCCCGATTTTACGGGCTAAATTCAATATCGGCTGCCGATATCGACGGCTTGCCTGACGTGATCAGCATCAGCGCCTGAGACAACAGGAACGAGCCGGCCGCATGTCCGGAATGCACCGAAAGCTGACGCAAGTCTTGCGCCGCAACAAAGCGACGCTTCGTGCCAGAAGGCGACCATATGCACCGCAGCAAACGGAATGGTTATTCGATCACTTCGTCGGCGAGCGCGATTAGCTTGTCCGGCATGTTCAAGCTGTTTTCGCGGTCATGAGATTGATGACGAACTCGAACTTCGTCGGCTGCACCACCGGCAAATCGGGGCTGTTCACCTTTGAGGATGCGACCAGTATAGACGCCGACCAACCGGTACACCGCCATTCATATCATTTTCAGTGCCGGCGAGGATCCAGTGATGATCGCGATCACGCCGCCGAAAATTTTTTCCAAGGAGGTAGCCCAAAAACAGGCCACCCCACTTACCGCGCCAGCAAACCTCCCTCACCACCAAAAATCGTTTTACGCCAAATTTCCAGAGATGGGGTCCGGATGAAAATTTGAAACTGAATCGGCCTGCCAGCTTACGGATAGCGGAAAATTAGGGTGCTACGCTTCAGGCTGATGGTGAAACGAGGTCCGCATCTGCGGCCTCAAGCATCTATCGCCCCTTCCAGGACTGCGCGTTGCGACCCGGGTGACCGAAATCGCGCGGCGCGAGGCCAGCGTGGAACCAAGTCATGAAACTGTAGATGTCGTGGACAGGAATCCCGAGCTCATCGCGCAACGTGCGCGC
>Ga0310916_10003149_pt1 | contig 10189 bp, 9 predicted proteins | sample GREbulkMGLF176_FD_203444 | JGI IMG/M metagenome (GOLD analysis project Ga0310916, IMG submission 203444) | Lab enrichment of tropical soil microbial communities from Luquillo Experimental Forest, Puerto Rico - GRE.bulkMG.LF176 | ecosystem: Environmental > Terrestrial > Soil > Tropical forest >... | reverse complement strand
AACAATTCGAGAGTTCGAATGCGTTAAAGTAAATCTTCATATCTTCAATGTTAGGCACCTCGATCTCATCGAGACGGAACAAGTCAATCGACGAGTTGCCGCGCAGCTCTTGGCCGTCGACGACAGGATCTACGAGAAGGACACACAGCTTAGGTGTTGGGTGATAGCGCCCGAGCGACGCGGCAAGGGCGGCTGCATATTTGAGATGTGAGTGCGTCACAATTGTGCAAAAGCCGTAATTCGCCATAGGTCGGGCCGAAGCTGCGCGTCAGTGAGTAGTAGTCCAGTGAGAGACATCCAAAGGCGTGACCCCTAGTATTACCATCAGTCATTCCGTCCATAGGTTCAACCGCTAGCTATCATTCCAGGGCTCGAAGATTGATGAGGTGGATTTGAGCGTGCGCTGTTCCCCGCGCCTTGGGTCGGCTAAGGCTGCCTGTGCGCGATATATTGGTTGTGAACAACGTGTCAGGCATGAACGGTTTGGATGCCGGGCGTCGGCCGCGTGGTGCGCATTCCGGGGCCTGAATATCATCATTTTCGTTCTACCTGAGAGGCGTAGTTGGTAGCATTCTGGTACCGATGAGGGGTGAGCTGGCCTCTCGTGTTTTGCTCGGGTGTTAGATTAACATACAATGTGGTAAACTTGACAGACTTAACAATTGCCCGTTATTTCGGGGAACCAACGGGCAGCGAGCAGAACCAACTTGATGCAGGACTTGATCCTTATCGAAGCAGGGCGGCGCGAGCGTCATTACTGGCTCGATCTCTGGCGCTATCGCGAGCTGTTCCGGGTGCTCGCATGGCGCGACCTCTCGGTTCGGTACAAGCAAACGGTGATCGGAGTACTCTGGGCGCTGATTCGACCCCTTCTCACCATGTTGGTTTTCACCGTCATCTTCGGCCAGATCGCGCGCCTGCCGTCCGACGGAACGGCACCTTACCCCTTAATGGTCCTCGCCGGTATTTTGCCGTGGACCTTCTTCTCGACCGGCTTGAGCGAGGCTTCCAACAGCCTGATCAATAATGCCAACTTGATCAGCAAGGTCTATTTCCCGCGGCTGATCGTGCCCACGGCGACAGTAGTAGTGGCGCTCGTTGATTTCCTCATCAGCTTTTCTATTCTGGTTCTGATGATGGCTTGGTATCAATTTCTACCGAGTTGGCAGATCCTGGTTCTGCCGATTTTTGTTCTGTTGGCATTCTTTGCAAGCGTCGGTCCGGCACTGTGGATCACTGCTCTCAACGTCAAGTACCGAGATTTCCGCTACGTCATCCCATTCATCGTGCAGTTCGGGCTCTACGTGTCACCGGTTGGCTTCAGCTCGAGCGTGGTGCCCGAGCAATGGCGCTTGCTGTATTCACTCAACCCCATGGTGGGAGTCATTGATGGCTTCCGCTGGTGCATCCTCGGCGGGCAAAGCGGACTTTATGCGCCAGGCTTGGCAATGAGTATCGGGGTGACCGCGTTTTTCCTCTGGTTCGGGATCCGTCGATTTAGAGCGATGGAGAAGAGTTTTGCGGATCTGATCTGAGCTTGGATTGCGTCACCATGCCGGATGCCGTCATCACAGTTGAAAATCTGTCCAAGAGTTACGTGCTCGGCCACCGAACTGGCGAATGGGTTAGGTACAACCATACGCTGCGCGACATGATCGCACGCGAGGCCCGCAACTTTACGCGCAAGGCAATCGACGTGTTCCGAGGGCGTCAGGTCGTTCAAGGCGACGAGGTAGAGGAGTTCTGGGCGCTCAAGAATGTGAGCTTCGAGGTCACGAAGGGTGAGGTTGTCGGTATCATTGGCCGCAACGGCGCGGGAAAGAGCACGCTTCTCAAGATCTTGAGCCGCATCACGGAGCCGACCGAGGGGCGCGTTATGGTTCGGGGGCGTGTCGCGAGCCTGCTTGAGGTCGGGACGGGCTTTCATCCCGAGCTCACGGGTCGCGAGAACATCTACCTCAATGGCGCGATTCTCGGGATGACGCAACGCGAGATTCGCAATAAGTTCGACGAGATCGTTGCGTTCGCCGAGGTGGAGCGTTTCCTCGATACGCCGGTGAAACGCTACTCATCCGGCATGTATGTACGCCTTGCATTTGCCGTAGCTGCCCACCTAGAGCCGGAGATTCTCGTCGTTGACGAGGTCCTGGCAGTCGGTGATCACGAGTTTCAAAAAAAATGCTTGGGCAAAATGCACGATGTAGCATCCCGAGAAGGGCGAACCGTTTTGTTGGTCAGTCACAACTTAGCCTCCATCAGTGAGCTTGCGACCCGCGCAGTTCTATTGAATGCTGGCGCTGTCGAAGTTGACGGAGATGTGACGCGTGCAATCTCGACATATCTTTCGCACGGAGCAAGAAGCGCCATTTATGAGCGGAGCGCAGAGCAAAAGCACAAAGGCCCGCATGTAAGCAGGGTGGAAGTTGTTACGTCAAATGCGAATGGCATACACAGCTTCGGCGAGCCGCTTGAGGTAAAATTTTGTATCAAAAATGCTGATCTAATATCGAGAGGATGCTTTTCATTTCAGATTGTCAATCAATTTCAGCATCCTGTTCTTCACGCTTGGGCCTTATATCCGAAGGTACGAATTAGAACCGAGGAAGGTGAGACTGAGACTGTTCTTGTTTGTAAGTTTCCTTCGCTTCGGCTCAACGTCGGCCAATTTTACCTCAGAACGTATCTAACGGAGCCACCGGGCGGCGAGAATTATGAGCAACTTGACGGGATATGCCCTTTTGAAGTCGTTCGAACAGACGAAGTCATGCTCTGGGGTTGGCATCCCGAAGCTTGTTCTTACCACGAGCGATGGGAATGGATGATATACCATACCAAAACGTTGGATAACTCTGGCACCAGATTGGGGGAGCCCAATGCCCGCCTCCACCACCAAAGGCAGGTTCATTTGATATAGGCCTTATTATGATAACAAGGCTCCGAAAGGTATTGTTCCGTAGTCCTGCGCGGGCAGAAAGATTTGTGGAGCCCCACTCGGAGCAAAGCGATCAAGAGGCGGATCAACACGACCTTGATCAGGAGACACAGATCCTTTGGAATCAAGTGCGATCTCGAACGATGACAAGCATCTATCGAATTGATGCACTTCGGCGGGCGGTTGAATACATCGAGGCAAACTCAATTCCTGGCGATATCGTGGAATGTGGAGTCTGGCGTGGAGGCTCAATGATGGCAGTGGGTCTGACGCTTTTGAGACTTGGTGCCAGGCGCTCACTGTGGCTCTTCGACACCTTTTCTGGAATGCCTCCGCCAGGCCCGGAAGACAGAGACTTTCAGGGGCAAAGCGCCGCTGAATTAATGGCGTCACAAAGTCCGGAGACGAGTCTTGTTTGGGCGCGAAGCTCGTTGGACGATGTAAGGGCCGCCATGATAGAGATCGGATATCAGCAAGACCTTGTCAGGTATGTTGTGGGGCCAGTCGAGTCGACAATACCCAGATTCTCACCCGACAAGATTGCTCTTCTACGGCTTGATACTGACTGGTTCACATCGACCTACCACGAACTTCTCCATTTTTGGCCCCGTATTGTCCCCAACGGCGTCATGATCATCGACGATTATGGATACTGGGCGGGCGCTAGGAAAGCGGTAGATCAATATTTTCGAGAGGTAGGCCTCTATCCTTTTCTACATCGAATTGATGATACCGGCCGCTTAATCATCAAGTGCAAGCAGTGAGAAAGGCACCTATCGCCATCAAGAGATCGTCGCACATGTCTAGTCCTTAAGCTGAGTACGATTGTCGAGATGACAAGCACGAGACTTGCAGCGGCAAACCTGGTCATGCCCCGGTTAACGGCTCAAGATGGACTTGGTGAGGCCGGATACCTAAGGGAAAGGCTGAACCCCCAACCCGGCGACGAGTTGTACCTGCACCTTTCAGATCTCTTGATTGCGTTGAAGGCATTGTTTCCGACACACGTCTCAATGGTCCTCGACTACGGTTGCGGCGGGTCGCCCTATCGGCCGCTATTCGGCAGCTGCACCTATCATCGCGCCGATCTCTCTGGTAACAACAATCTTGATTTTGAATATGGCCTCGACTCGAAATTGCCGTCGGAAGTCTCGGGCTACGACTGTGTGTTGTCTACACAAGTCCTTGAGCATGTCGAGGATCCAGAAACGTATCTACGGGAGTGCTATCGCGTGTTACGACCCGGCGGGCGCTTGGTTTTGACGACACACGGCCTGTACGAAGATCATGCGTGTCCCTATGACTACTGGCGATGGACTGCTTATGGACTCAAACGGCTTGTCGAGAATTCGGGCCTGAAAGTTGAAGCTGTAAAAAAACTAACCACAGGGCCGCGAAGCGCAGTATTCCTGGCTGAAAGGGAGCTTCATCGGCTGCGGTTTGGTGCCGCCGGCGCGTACGGAAAGTTGCTTTCGATCGGTGTTCGAGCGGTGAGGCGACTTGGCAGCCGACGCAGGCATGAGACATGCGATATAAGCTTTGCTGCTAATCGTGTGGTGGATATTAAGGAACCTGATCACAACATGTACGTTGCGATTGCTCTCCTTGCGTCTCGCCGTCATTGAGACATTCTACTGAGTAACTGGATCTGGTGCCCGACTGACGGCTATGCATGGCGATCGTTCCGGGTGGCTCGACTCAGGCCTTTATATTTATCAGCGCCAATATTTCTCGGACCATCAAGAGGTCCTCGTCTGGATCCAGAACGAGACAGCGGGCGCGGGATCAATCCAGTTCCGCTCATAAGCATGGCGGCACTCCTGAAGAGTGCGGGATCAGATGTTACGTAGCAGTTCGGAAGGACAATATCGAACGGCCTGTCTCGGCAGAGCAGCATAGCGGCCAGGATATATTGTTCGGAGTAGAATCGATCGTTCCATTCAGGCGGGTAATCAAGCGGCAAAAAGATATCGTGAATATGGACCAGGATTCCGGGTGGGAGGCTTGGTAAGATCTCAAGGAAAAATACCGCGACGTCAGAATTGGTGAAGACGCGGTGCGATCCGTCAAAAAAAAGAATATCACCAGCCTGTATGGCCGAAAAAATTTGATGGTTGGAGTCTTCCAGCCGCATGCGGTAAACCTCGTCGCAGAGAGCATCGATTTCTGCACGGGGCTGGGGATCGACCGAAATGACTTTAGTTCGCAAACCGTCGAACTTGATCGCGTGACGGGCAAACTTCGTGGAGTTCCCCGAACCGATCTCAAAATACACTTGTGGCCGTGCTTCTAGAACGAAGCAGACCAGACTTGCTGCGTCTAAGCCACTGAAGAAAGGATTATTCCACTGAGGCGAGACCGGGTCGTCGGCGGCGCTGTCGCCGGGAATAGCAGAGATCGCGCGCCCGTACCTCAGAAATCCGTTTAGCGTCTGAGCATAAAGTGCGCGGTGTGCGGCGATCGCCCTTTCTATGTGCTTGTTGGCCTCCAGTTCGTATCCCCACCGCGGAGCGATACGCACGTCATAATCCAATTCTAGGCGCCGTTGCTTGGACAGAGCCGGTCGAGATCGAGCGAGCTCAAGACCGCAATAGTTGAAGGCTGCCTTGACGGCATGGGTTATTTTCGACACCCGTGATCCCTTCGTGCTGCCTAGAACATCCCATTATCAGATCAAAGGGTTGTCTCAATAGCGTCGCCCCAAGAGATCCAATTTTTTGTGCCTCGAGGTCCACCCACAAATACCGCGATCACAATCTTATCATATATCACAAGATTATCATACGAGACCCCTGGATTATCATATATTATCCCTTGCTGCCCGCGGTTCCTGGGCGCCATAACGTTATATACCTGAGAGCAAATGAGGCAAATGGATGTTTAGCGATCGCCGCGTTCTTGTCACAGGAGGCGCCGGATTCATAGGCTCCCATCTGTGTGAGCGACTGTTGGGCCGCGGGGACGAGGTCCTCTGCGTGGATAACTTCTTCACGGCGACGCGGCCGAATGTGTCCGGTCTCATGCTCAATTCCAGATTCGAGCTTGTTCGACACGATGTCTGCTTTCCCCTCTATGTCGAAGTCGACAAGATTTATAATCTCGCCTGCCCGGCGTCGCCGATTCACTACCAATTCGACCCGGTACAGACGACCAAGACCAGCGTCCACGGCGCCATCAACATGCTCGGTCTCGCCAAGCGCGTGAAAGCCAAGATCCTGCAAGCCTCCACCTCCGAGGTATATGGAGACCCCACGGTTCACCCGCAAACAGAAGATTATTGGGGCCACGTGAACCCCATCGGCCCACGCTCCTGCTATGACGAGGGCAAGCGCTGTGCTGAAACGCTGTTCTTCGATTACCACCGCCAGCACAAGTTGCGCATCAAGGTGGCGCGAATCTTCAATACATACGGCCCGCGCATGCACCCCAATGATGGTCGCGTGGTATCAAATTTCATCGTTCAAGCATTGCGAAACAACGACATTACCGTCTACGGCGACGGCATGCAGACGCGTTCGTTCTGCTATGTCGACGATCTCGTCGAAGGTCTCATTCGGCTGATGGAAACCGGCGACGGCGTTGTTGGACCGGTGAACCTCGGAAACCCGGAAGAATTCACGATTCGCCAGCTCGCGGAGATCGTCGTCGACATTACCGGCTCCGCTTCGAAAATTGTTCACCGCCCGCTTCCCACTGACGATCCCAAACAGCGCCAGCCAGAAATCAGCAAAGCGCAGGAACTGTTTGGTTGGCGGCCGACGGTCCCGCTGCGGGTTGGGTTGACGAAAACGGCTGCATATTTCGAGGGGCTGTTGGCGCGAGAAGCAGCCATCGCTGTCGCTGTTTAGTCCACAACCGAGGTCCCAGGCTTTCCTGGTTCCAAAAAACCCGCGGTCAACAACAGCGGGCGATAAGCGTCGGCGATCATTTTGTTGCTGTACCAAAATACCGATCTCCGGCAGCAGCTGTGTTGTATAAGTGTTAAACTTTCGATATAGCATAACATGGCGATAACAAACATCTCAGTTGAGGGTCGCGAATCCAGGTTGAGGCGCGATATGACGATAAATTTTTCGGCGTCAGGCGTTAAGCACCGCGTGCCCGTCGACGCCACATCCTTGGGTGACAACGCGGCGTCGACGGCGATCGGCCGGCTCGAGCGACTGTTGGTACAGATTGTTGCACTCGAATTTCTCGTGATCGCCGGCACCAGTTATCTCGCCAGTGCAATTTACTACGAGACGTTCCTATCGACATGGCCCCCAATCGAGCAATACGTCCCTGGTGCTCTGTCCATTGCGCTTCTGGTGCTGCTCACGGCACTGGGCTTCAAACATTACGTCGGCGTCCAGGCGCAGTCGCGTGACCGGTTCATGTGGAGCGGGATTGGGGCCGTAGCCCTGGCGTTTTCATTGTTCCTCTCGCTGCTGTTCGTGTTCAAGATCGCGGATTGGTATTCGCGCGGAACATTCTTTTTTCAGTTCGTTGGCGCCGGCATCGCGATGCTGATTACGCGGGGGACGGTGCACGCCCATATCCGCCACGCGATTGCCTCCGGTGCCGTCGAGGCCAGGCGGGCCGTCGTTATCGGCGACCCCTACGAGAATCGCGACATCCTCAACAATTTGCGACAGTCCGGCATCCGGTCGGTCGGTAACCTTCCCCTTCCTCATATTCATGGCAACACTGTTCCGGGCGTCGGGGCGTTTTCGGACAACATTCGGAAATTCGTGGATAGATGCCGCGCATTCAAGCCTGATGACATCATCTTCCTGGCCACGCCCTGTGACTTGCCTCGGATCGCGTGCGCAGCGGACGCCCTGTCGGAGCTTCCCGTCACGGTCCATATCATTCCGATAGGTGCGAGCGACCTTTGGGCGTCGTCCAAGGTCGTCAACTTCGGCGGAACCGTCACCGTCCAGGTGCTTCACCCGCCGCTGTCTGCGTTCGATCGGTTCGCGAAGCGTGCATTCGACATATGCATCGCGGTCGCAGCCCTGCTGGCGTTCTCGCCACTTTTGCTCGCGGTTTCGCTCGCGATCAGGCTTGATTCTCGCGGTCCCGTATTTTTCCGCCAGACCCGGCACGGGTTCAATAATGAAGTCATCAAGGTCTTCAAATTCCGATCGATGACCACGATCGAGGATGGTCGCCATTTCAAGCAAGCGGTCAGGGATGATCCCCGCGTTACGCGCGTCGGCCGTATTCTGAGGTGTACGAATATCGACGAACTCCCGCAGCTGGTGAATGTGCTGCTCGGCGAAATGTCGATCGTTGGTCCGCGGCCGCATCCGATCGCCCTTAATGAGGCGTTCGCGGAACGAATTTCGCCGCTTTCGCGCCGCCACAAGGTGAAGCCGGGCATTACCGGCTGGGCCCAGGTAAACGGCCACCGTGGAGAAACTGATACGATCGAGAAGATGCGGCGGCGCATCGAGTGCGATTTATACTACGTAGATAATTGGTCGTTCCTGCTCGATATCAAAATCATCGTGATGACCCTGTTTTCGAAACGCGCCTATACGAATGCCGTCTAGCTCACCTCGGACTGCCATAAAGTGACTTTAGCGATAGAAAGTCGCTTCCGTGGCGCCCGTTTTTCGGTACACCTGGATAACTTCGCGGCTCTCACCGAGTTGTCCGAGCGCGCGGTCGGTGACCACGGTCGCATCTTGGAATCAATCTCACGCCGGGCGGCAAGGCGAACTCAAATGGTGTTGTGTCGGCGTGTCGTCGGACGCTTCTTATCGAACAACGCAATCTAGAGCGTGTACTCATAAATCGCCCAGCCATGTCCGCTTTCGGGTAATCCGGACATTGAGCCGATATGCAATGTGCCGCTGTTGCATTCCGCCGAGAAGGGTTGGAAACACGCACACATTCGCTAGTTTGGGACCATGAAAATGAATGAAGTCCTGCAGGCGATCTTGGCCTCCAAGAAGGTGACGACCGATAGCGGCATCGAAAGGCCGCTCGACTACCACATCGACAGCGCTGAGGGTGAATTCGTTCAATCTCTAATTCGAAAACATCGGCCTCGAGTGATCTTAGAGGTCGGCTGCGCCTATGGCATTTCGAGCCTCTATATCGGTGAGGCACTGCGCGAACACGGCGGCACCAAACATATCATCATTGATCCCGGCCAGCACTTTCCATATGGAAGAGGTCCGAACACCGGATTTGAAGGCATCGGCCTCGCCAATCTCAAGCGAGCCGGATATTACGATCGCGTCGAGTTCTATGAGGAAGCCTCTTTCGAGTGTCTCCCGAAGCTGCTTGCCAGGAACGAGAAGATCGACTTTGCTTTCTTGGACGGCCAGCACACATTCGACTATGTGCTTGTCGATTTTTTCTATGTCGACAAGATGTTGTCTGTGGGCGGCATCATCGTCTTTGACGATCTCCAATATCCCAGCGTCCGGAAGGTCTGCCGATACGTGCTCACCAATTTGTGCTACGTCTCGACCGAGCCGAAGATGGACACCAGATTGCGAAGCCGTATGATTTCAACGCTGGCTAAGGTAGGCCCCGTCGCCAAAGCTGTAAGACCGGAGATTCGCGAACGTGACGGCGCACTCGGTATACCTAATCGGAGATTCATGGCTGTACAAAAGAAAGCCCATGACCTCATCGGTGAGGGACCGAACACCACACGTCATTGGGAAGCGCATAACGCGTTCTAAGAACTCTGAGTTTGCGCGCGTGTGATTACGTGTGATTAGACAATGGCTAATCTTCGTAATTTAGACCTGAGACCAGCGCTGGCGTTGCCTGGAACACGATTGGAGACGATGACGCGTCCAAGGCGCACTTTAAAGTGGACATTCCCCGCCTGAAACGCCGCGCCGCGCTCTTGAACAGCGCCATACTCGAGGCGGACCGAAGGAGGCAGCGGCTTCGCCGGATGTCCGCTATGCCTCCAATAGGGTTTCGAATTTCCGTGTCGCTGTAAAGCGGTGAGCGAGGGTCTCCGCCGGCAACGGCAGCGGTCCCTTTGGAACATCTCGTGGAAATGGGGCACCTGAACTCAGCGCTGGCACGCCGGGGCGGAAGGGTCGTTGGCACAGATAGGCGGAGTCTGTCTTTCGTGCATCAGGTACCGAGTAACGGCGAAGAGTACGAGAAGGATGGCGATGACGACCCAAATTTTGATGCGGGACATAATGAAGTGACACCACGTTGCAAGCGCAATAGCCCCACAGGTGTCCACGAATTCTGCTGGAGAAGAGTGTCCTCATTGGGACAGGGCGCGGGAGT
>Ga0310916_10003148_pt1 | contig 10193 bp, 9 predicted proteins | sample GREbulkMGLF176_FD_203444 | JGI IMG/M metagenome (GOLD analysis project Ga0310916, IMG submission 203444) | Lab enrichment of tropical soil microbial communities from Luquillo Experimental Forest, Puerto Rico - GRE.bulkMG.LF176 | ecosystem: Environmental > Terrestrial > Soil > Tropical forest >... | reverse complement strand
GGAAGAATTTGGCCGCTTTGTCCCAGTAGGCGCTATCGTACTCATCGCCTTCAAGGATGAAATCGAGGCCGCCCCCGAGGCCGTAGCTCTTGCCGAAATTCTCGGCCACTCCCCCGACAAGGAAATTCGGATGCTTGCCAGCTGCGTGGAAGACCCAAGCGAGCATGGCCGTGGTGGTGGTCTTGCCGTGGGTGCCGGTCACGACGATGGAGTGCTTGCCCGGTAGGAACTCTTCTTCGAGGATCTCCGGTAGAGAGCGATGCGGGAGCTTGCGATCGAGCATCTCCTCGACTTCAACATTGCCGCGGGAGATGGCGTTGCCAACGACGATCAGGTCGGGTGCGGGGGTTAGGTGCCCCGCGTCGAACGCGCCGGCGAACGGTATGCCGAGTGAATCGAGGAGCGTCGAGGCCGGAGGATACACGCCGGCGTCGGAGCCGGTGACCTTGTAGCCGAGCTCGCGGAGCATGCCGGCAAGAGGAGCCATGGCCGAGCCGCCGATGCCAACAATGTGAATGTGTTTCATCTTTTTAGTGCAGCCTCCGCTATGCTGGCCGGTCCAAAAAACCAGCGCCAAAAAAAACTGAACCGCGGCCCGGCAGCTATGACTATTGCACCACAGCCGGTTCCAGGATGGCCAATCGGCCTTCGCCGGTTGCCGAGAGACGAACGCGAACCCCGAGAGGAAGAGTCAGCATCGGCCGTTCGGTGTGGCCAATTGCAGCGCCAAAGACAATCGGCACATTGAGTGGACGCAAAATTCTTTGCAGAACATCAAGCACGCCTGGACTGCCTTTCAGTGTGGGTTCAGAATCAGGGAACTCGCCAAGCACAAAGCCTTTGACGCCACGCAGCTTTCCTGCCTGTTTAAGATGCATAAGAGCGCGATCGAGCTGGTATGGGCGAATGCCACGATCCTCGAGAACGAGAATCGAGCCATCGGTGTCAAGCTCCCAGGGCGTGCCGAGCGTGGTTTGAACCAAAGTGAGGCAGCCGCCGAGAAGACGGCCTTCCGCTTCACCGGTTACCAGTGCAGTTCCGTGCAAATCTATTTCCCAGTTGCCGACCACGTTGCTGACGGCCTGAAGAAACGAGTGTTCGTCGTAACCGTGGGAGTCATCGGCGCCGCGATTCAGTCCAGCGGCGACCATCGGACCGTGAAAGGTGACCCAGCCAGCCATTTGCCAGAGATAGACCTGCAGAGAGGTGAGATCGCTGAAGCCGATGACACATTTGGGCTCGTCGAGTTGAGCGGATAGACCGGAATCGAGCAGGTAGGTAGCACCGTAGCCGCCGCGAAGCGCGACAAGACCCCCGATTTGGTGGTCGCGCACCGCTTTTAGAAACGCCTCCAAGCGTTCCCGGGCTGGCGCCGCGAAATAGCCTTCCGGGCCGGGTAATTGAACCGGGGCGAACTCGAAGCCCAACCGACGCAACTCCGCGATTCCGGCAGTGACATCAAGTTGATCGGCTGGTGAAGCCGGCGCGAACACGGCAACTTTCGAGCCGTTGCGAAGGGCCCTGGGTTTGCGGGGAATCGAGGCAACCAGGCTCATGGCCGGCCTTCGTAGGGGACAATTTCCGTGAGCACACCCTCGCGGTTCAACTGGGCGATGATTTGCTCTTCCTGATGGTTGCTGACATCCGCTTCAAACTCGACGACGGAATTGTGACCAGCCATCGAGACACGGAACTGACGCACCGGGACGTTCATGTTTGCAAGCAGACGATGAACCTCAGTCGCGACGTTCTGGGCGTGCACGGTGGTAAAGCGAAAGAGCATGACGCGCCGCTTGAGACTCAATTTTTCGGCCGCCCAACCGAGGACGGCAAGGGCGAAGAGCACAAGGCCCGTGGTCGCTCCGGCGATGGCGTAAAAGCCGCCTCCGGTGGCCATGCCGATGGCCGCCTCGACGAAGATGGTGGCGGCGGTCGTCAATCCCACCAGACCGGCGCTGTCTTTAAGGATGGCGCCCGCACCAAGAAACCCAATGCCCTGAACGATGTTAGAAGCGATGCGGGTTGGACCGGTGTCACCCCACAAGTGTGACAATTCCTGCGACATAAGGGTAAAGAGGGCCGTGGCCATGCAGACGAACATACTGGTGCGAATCCCGGCGGGCCGGTGGCGCAGGTCGCGCTCGACGCCAATAAGAGCGCCCATGGCGGCCGCAAAGACCAAGCGTTGCAGAACTTCGTGAAAAGGAACCATGCTCTGTGCGGACCACGTCCGCGGAAACGGCGCGAAAATGAGATTCCTCGGGGGAACATCACCCTCGGAACGACAATCCCTGCATGCATCCGACAACTTACAATGCCGATTCTACTGAAACTAGAGTTTGAATTGCGTGAGTTTCGCAAAATGGCGTGCTCTGGCGTGTATCTCGCTCTGTTTGAGGGACAACAGGCGCTCAAGCCCAAAACGCTCGACGGCAAAGCTGCCGAGAACAGAACCATAGACCATGGCCCGGCGAAGCGCAGTGTCACTCTTGCTGCCAGCCCCGGCAAGGTAACCCATGAAGCCGCCGGCAAAGCTGTCGCCTGCTCCTGTCGGATCGTGCGGTTCTTCGAGAGGAAAAGCTGGGATGCAAAAGACGCCACCCTTGTCGACGAGCATTGCTCCGTATTCTCCGCGCTTCACGACCAAAGTGGAAGGTCCCATCTTGAAAATATGGCGGGCAGCCCGAAGGAGGTTGTGCTCGTTTGAAAGCTGACGGGTCTCGGAATCGTTGATCATGAGGATGTCAACGTGCTTGAGGGTTTCGCGAAGTTCGGAGTTGGTCCGCTCGATCCAATAGTTCATGGTATCCATGGCGGAGATCTTCGGAGTGCCGTTGACCTGCTGGAGAACGTCGCGCTGAAGATCGGGGGCGATGTTGGCGAGGAAAACGTATTTGGAGTTGCGGTATTTCTCGGGAAGGCGAGGCTTAAATTCGGCAAAGACGTTCAAGTCGGTGGCGAGAGTGATTCGTTCGTTGAGGTTTTCGGAATAGCGTCCGGCCCAGAAAAAGCACTTGCCGCTGGCGCGCTCGAGGCCCTCGATGTCAATAGACCTTTTCCGGAAAATCGCTTCGTCCTTGGGATGAAAGTCGTCGCCGACGATAGCGACAAGATTCACATGAGTGAAAAATGCAGCCGCAACGGAAAAATATGTGGCGGCACCACCCAGCGTGCGTTCGACCTTCCCGAAAGGGCTTTCCAGCGCATCATAAGCAACCGAACCGACCACTAATAGAGACACGAACCCTCCTGACTAAGTTGACTCTCCAGCCAAAAACAGATGCGTCCGCCTTAAACGGCGGAAGACCGCGTCCTGATGCTCGGGATGACGATTGCTTGCTTCCGCGCGGCTTCATGAAGTGCCTAGGAAAGGTACTTGCCAAGAATGGCGGCAAGATTCTTCTTGAGTTTTATGGGAATCACGTTGGGATCGGTGATGATGGCGTGTTTTAGCGCCGAACCACAATTGCATTTGCGCTCGCCAGGCATCGTCTTGACAGCTTCGCGAAGCACGTTCTGGGCGTTGGTGGCATTTTGATTGAGGGTGGCAATGATCGAGGAGACGGTAACCGAATCGTGCTCCGGATGCCAGCAGTCGTAGTCGGTAATCATGGCGATCGTCGCGTAACAGATCTCGGCTTCGCGAGCGAGTTTCGCTTCGGTAACATTGGTCATGCCGATGACGTCGAACTTCATAGCTCGATGGAAATTTGCTTCGGCCAGGGTGGAAAATTGCGGGCCTTCCATGCAGACGTATATACCTTTGCGGTGAACCGGCACGGCACTGGAAACACAAGCGTCAGCAAGGACAGCGGAGAGTTGGGCGCAGGTGGGTTTATCGAAAGTGACGTGAGCGACGACACCATTGCCAAAGAAGGTGGACACGCGGCCCTTCGTACGATCAAAAAACTGATCGACAACAAGGAATTCGCCCGGTCGCAGGCTTTCCTGGAGCGAGCCGACGGCGCTTACGGAGATGATGCGCTCGACGCCAAGAAGCTTCATGGCGTAAATGTTGGCGCGGAAGTTGAGCTCGGTTGGCATAAAGCGGTGCCCGCGGCCGTGGCGGGCAAGGAAGGCGACGCGTTTCCCTTCGAGCGAGCCGACGACGATGGCATCCGACGGATCGCCGAAGGGTGTCTTAACTCGCAACTCACAGGTATCACTAAGCCCATTCATCGAGTAGAGACCACTACCACCGATTACACCGATTGTGGCAACAGGGCCCTTCGTCGGCGCACTCTTTCCCTTCCTGTTTTTGGCACCGGGCATTCTCGGCTCTCCTGGGATTCAGTGATTCAGGTCCACGGGCTCAATTTCGATCTTGCCGCCGCGTTGGTGAAGAGTTGCCGCGGCGACGTCGGGATCGTGTCCGAAGACGACGATCCAGCCGCCTTCGATGATGCGCGGAAGCCATTGGCGCTTGGTTTCCAGCGTTTGCAGCGGATACAAGTCGTAAGCCATGATCCAAGGCAACTGAATATGGTGCCGTGTCGGCAGCAAATCTGCAACAAAGGCGAGGGTTTTGGCGCCGCCAGAGATCTTGATGGCCTGGATATCGGCATTGTGGCCCGGAATTCGTTCAACGGAAATGCCGGGAAGAATCTCCTGGTTTCCGTCAATGAGACTCCATAGCCCTTCCTTCGAAATTGCTTGAAGATGGTCGGTGAAGTAGCTGGCGCGGTCCCGTTCGGTTGGGCGGTTGGCGTGCTCGAGTTCGCCGCGCTGAACGATGTATTGGGCGTTGGGAAAGTTAGGGACGACGCGGTCGTTTGCAAGACGAGTATTGCCGCCGGCGTGGTCGAAATGGAGGTGCGTGTTAACTACCAAGTTGATGTCTTCCCGTTGAATGCCGGTTTTCGCCAGGGAATCAATGAGGGGATCACCATCTTGAATGGCGTAAATCGCGCGTAGTTTGGGGTCCCATTGGGTGCCATTGCCCGTTTCGACGACAATGGTCTTGCCAGCGGCGCGAACCAGGAGGGAATTGGCCCGCATATGGATGCGGTTCTTTTCATCGGGCGGAGATTTCTTTTCCCAGAGAACTTTCGGGACGACGCCGAACATCGCTCCGCCGTCGAGGGCGAAGGAGCCACCGTCGAGATAAAAGACTTCAATTTCGCCAAGATGCATTCTGCGGTCTCTCAGTCGTCCAAGCCGCTTCCCTTCAGAAGTTCGCTGACGGCAGAAAAAGGGTCCTTCCGTCGAGCGGCAACGTCGGCGGCTAATTCGTGAAGCTTCGCCTCGCCGGTCTTGCCGCCCAGAACCTTCTCGAGCAGGCGCGACTCGAGCATTTCGACGAGCCGGTTCTTCCAGTGCTCGGCGTGTTTCATGCTGCGCTGGCCACTGGATTCGAAATGCTTGCGAAATTTCTCGATGGTGGCGGCGAGTTCGTCAATTCCACGATTTTCGGTTGCGACCGTACGAACAACAGGGGGATGCCAGCCGTCGCGAGGCATGACAAGGGAAAGCATGGCGTGCAGCTGCTCTTCGAGGCGCCCCGCTCCTTCGCGGTCGGCCTTGTTGAGAGCAAAAATATCGCCGATTTCCATCAGGCCGGCTTTCATGTTCTGAATGTCGTCGCCCAGTCCCGGAACCAGCACGACGAGGACACAGTCGGCCAGCCGCACAATATCAATCTCGTCTTGGCCGACGCCTACGGTTTCGATCAGGATCTGGTTCTTGCCCGCGGCGTCGAGGAGAAGCGCGACTTCGGCCGTGGAACGCGCGAGGCCCCCAAGAAAGCCCCGGGTGGCCATAGAGCGAATAAAGATGCCGGTATCCCCGGCGTGACCCTGCATGCGAATGCGGTCGCCTAGAATGGCTCCGCCAGAGTAGGGACTCGTGGGGTCAACGGCCACGATGCCTACGCGCTCATGGTGCTTGCGATAGTGAGCCGCGAGACGATCCACTAGCGTGCTCTTGCCGGTGCCGGGCGCACCGGTAACGCCAGTTATATAGGCTTGACCGGTGTGCGAAAACAGTTGCTTCAGCAAGGCCTCCGATTCCGGCGCGTGATTTTCAATCGCGGTGATGGCGCGGGAGATGGCGCGCACATCGCCATGGAGGACCTTGCGGGTCCAGTCGTCAACCGGGTGGGTCATCGCGCAGTGAGTCCTTGACACCGGGAACACAAGAACTTGTGCATCCGATTATTATTTCTTGCCGAGAAGTTGGCGGGCAATGACCAACTTCTGGATTTCGCTGGTGCCCTCACCGATGGTACACAGCTTTGCGTCGCGGTAATACTTTTCCGCAGGATAGTCCTTGATGAAGCCGTAACCACCGTGGATCTGGACGCACTCGTCGGCGACGTAGACGGCAACTTCGCCGGCGAAATATTTGGCCATGCTTGATTCGCGGGTAAAGCGGACATTCTTTTGATCAGCGAGCCAGGCAGCCTGATAGACGAGGAGGCGCGCGGCTTCCACCTGAGTGGCCATGTCGGCCAGCTTGAATTGAATGGCCTGGAAGTCGGCGATCGGCTGATTGAATTGTTTGCGCTGCTTGGCGTAGCCGGTAGCGGCTTCAAGGGCGCCTTGCGCCATGCCAAGGCCGAGAGCCGCAATGGAAATGCGCCCCCCGTCGAGGATTTTCAGGCTGCTGATGAAACCTTCGCCTTCAGGTCCGAGCAGATTCTCGGCGGGGATGTGGCAATCGCTGAAGATAACTTCGGACGTATCGCTAGCACGCATGCCCAGCTTGTTTTCCTTCTTGCCTGGGCGAAAACCGGTCGTGCCTTTTTCGAGGATGAACGCACTGATACCGTGCGAGTGCTTGGATCTGTCGGTGACGGCCATAGCTACACAGATGTCGGCGTAGGTACCATTGGTGGTGAAGGTTTTGGAGCCATTCAGAGTCCAGCCGTGGCCATTGCGGACGGCGGTAGTGCGCGTGCCGCCTGCGTCGGAACCCGCTTCGGGTTCGGTCAGAGACCATGCGCCAAGCTTTTTGCCTTGGGCGAGGGGGACAAGGTACTTTCGCTTTTGTTCTTCGCTGCCGAACTTGTAGATGTGATTCGAGCAGAGTGAGTTGTGAGCAGCAACGAAGAGTCCTACAGAGCCGTCCACGCGCGCCAGTTCTTCAATCACGATGGCATATTCGATGTAGCCCAGACCAGCACCCCCATATTCCTCCGGGAAAATCACGCCCATCAGGCCCATTTCCGCGAGCTTCGGGAGAATTTCCGCGGGGAAATGGGACGATTCGTCCCACTCCATGACGTGCGGAGCAATTTCGCCCTCGGCGAACTCCCGGACGGATTTGCGGAGCTGCTTCTGTTCGTCGGTAAAAGTGAAATCCACGAGGCCTCACTATGTTTTGAGACGATAAGCAATCAAAGTTTAGCTTATGCAGGCTGTTTCTGCATGCGCGGGCGGGCATTTCTCCAATTCGCCGAGCGCCTGGCCGGGAGAACAGGGTTGCGGTGAGAAGCGGATTAAGCCACGGAGTCCGGATCGCGCCGGCCGGGATGACAATGAGCTCTAGGCCGTGCGGGTGGCTCTTTTGCCCGCGACCGAGGCCAGTTCGGCCAGCGCGCGATCGATGCCGCTACGATCGACATTCCAGTGAGTTACCATGCGAACGGAATAAGGAGCGGTGTCCTGCGCCCAAACACCCTTGGCATACAAGGCGTCGCAAATCTCGACGGCGTTGAGGCCACTGGTCGAGCAGTCGAAAATCACGATGTTGCTTCGAACCGCAGCTGGGTCGATTTTTAAGCCGGGAATACAAGCAATTCCCTGCGCGAGGCGCTGCGCGTTTTCATGGTCCTCGTGGAGGCGTGATGGCGAGTGTTCAAGCGCGATTAATCCGGCTGCGGCAATTACGCCGACCTGACGCATTCCACCGCCAAACATTTTGCGAAAGACACGAGCCCGCGCGATGAAATCCTTCGAACCGACGATCATTGAGCCAATGGGGGCTCCGAGCCCCTTGGAGAGACAAAACATTACGGAATCGACGTGCTTGGCCATGCGAGCGACATTTTCTTTTAGCGCAGTCGCAGCGTTGAAAATGCGGGCGCCGTCCAGATGGACCTTCAAGCCGAGGAAGTGTGCTTTTTCGCAGATTTCGTCGACGCCATCGGTTGGATAGACCGTGCCACCCGCCATATTGCTGGTGTTCTCGAGGCAAATGAGCGCTGTTTGGGAGTCGTAGTAGATTTTGGGGCGAATCACGGCGTGGACCTGGTTCCAGGTCATGATGCCATCGTCGCCGGCACGAACAACGCGAGGCATACAGCCGGCGATGGCGGACATGGAGGCAAGCTCATAGAGATTGACGTGGCTGCGCTCTTCACAGATCACTTCGTTGCCGTGGTGCGTCCAGAGTTTGATCGAGATGAGGTTGCCCATGCAACCCGTCGGAACGAAGAGAGCAGCCTCTTTGTCAAAGATTTCAGCGGCACGCTTTTGCAGCTTGTTGACCGTAGGGTCTTCACCGTAAACGTCGTCGCCCACTTCCGCAGCAACCATGGCGCGGCGCATTTCGTCACTTGGACGCGTGACCGTGTCGCTGCGAAGGTCGACGATGTTGGTGACGGGAGAGACGTGGTTGGGATCGATCAGCTGATTGCCTTTTGCGACCGTATAAGTCATTGAGTCCTCGCGTTCGTTGACCAGGCTTGGGCCAAAACCTGCTCCTCCAGACCGACGCCGCCATCGCCTTTAGCGCAGCAACGCGACGATGATTTCGTTCGATACGCTCAGCTTGTCTGGGGAAAGCCGAAGCATGTTCCCCTCCCGTTCTACCATCCCATTGGAGGTAAGGCGGAACAGTTTTTCTTCGAGGTCGACGCCATATTGGCGCTCGATGCGGCGAAGATCGATGCCCGCCAGCTGGCGTAGGCCGAGGAATAGCTCCTCTTCAAGAGCAAGTTTGCGTGTAACCGAATCGACGGACTCCACCGCATTTTTTCCGCCAGAGATTGCGACGACGTAGGCAGCAGCGTCGTGCACATTGGCCCAGCGCTGCGTGCCAGAAAAGGAGTGGGCGCCGGCTCCAAAACCGAGATAGGGTTCGCGGCGCCAGTATTTCAGGTTATGCTTCGCAGTAAAGCTTGGCTTGGCCCAATTGGAGATTTCGTACTGTTCGTAGCCAGCACATTTGAGTTCGCGCTGCGCTAGTTCGTAGAAATCGGCCATCGATTCTTCAGAGGGCAGGTCCCTGGCACTGTAACGCGAGCCCCTTTGCAAGACCTCGAGGCCCAGGCGGCTGCCTTCATCAATTTCCATGATGTAAACGGAGACGTGTTCCGGGGATAAGGCGATCAGTTCTTCGAGCGAACAACGCCAGGAGGCCTCGGTTTGCTTCGGGAGACCGGCGATCAGGTCGAAACTGATGTTCGTGAAACCGAGACCGCGAAGGATCGGCAGGGCTTTGTAGATATCAGCAGCGCGATGCATCCGTCCAGCGGCCTTGAGTTCGTCGTCGACGAAGGATTGCACTCCTAGACTGATGCGATTGATGCCCGATCCCGCCCAGCCAGCAGCTTTTTCGGGTTCAACGGTTTCGGGGTCGGCTTCAAGAGTAACCTCCGTGAAACGACTTGAGAAGGAATCACGGATGGCTTGTAGCAGCTCGCTGAGTAAGCCAGGATGCAGAAGGCTAGGCGTGCCGCCGCCGACGTAGACGGAATCGACCGTCAGGTCCGCAGGCCAAGAAATCCCCGAGGCTTCAAGGAGCGAGGAGTGATTACGAATTTCGCGGCAAACGGCTTGGACATAGGGCGTAAAGCTGGCAGCGGCCACCACGCCGGTGTGGAAGTTGCAGTAGGTGCATTTTGTCTGGCAGAACGGCACCTGGATGTAGACACCCGATGTTTGCATCGATAAAAACTTTAACACACAGCGCACGGAGAACGCCCCCAATAGAGAAAGGGCTACACGCGGTCAGGGAGAACCTTGAGATAAACTTTTCGTTCCCGAGGGCCGTCGAATTCGGCGAAGAAAATACCCTGCCAGCGCCCAAGGGCGAGTTTGCCTTCCTCGACAAACACGAATTGGCTGACACCTACGAGCATAGTCTTTATATGAGAATCAGAGTTGCCTTCAAAGTGCCGGAAGGGACCGGCCATCGGGACGAGGCGATCGAGCGCGCCTTCGGCATCGGAAGCAACATCAGGATCGGCGTGTTCGTTGATGAGGATGGCAGCCGTGGTATGCGGGACGTAGAGGAAACAAGTGCCCGTG
>Ga0310916_10003141_pt1 | contig 10209 bp, 15 predicted proteins | sample GREbulkMGLF176_FD_203444 | JGI IMG/M metagenome (GOLD analysis project Ga0310916, IMG submission 203444) | Lab enrichment of tropical soil microbial communities from Luquillo Experimental Forest, Puerto Rico - GRE.bulkMG.LF176 | ecosystem: Environmental > Terrestrial > Soil > Tropical forest >... | reverse complement strand
TTTTGCGAGAGCGTATCTTTGCGATTCTTTCGGTCTTCTTCGGTGGGCTCGCGTTGCTGCTGGCTGGCATTGGTCTGTATGGGTTGATGGCCTACAACGTCACGCGGCGCACTCAGGAAATCGGCGTTCGCATCGCGTTGGGAGCGGCTCGAAGAGAAGTGCTCTCCATGGTTTTGCGAGAGACGCTTGGGCTGACAAGCATCGGCATTGCCCTGGGTCTTGTATTTGCGTTGGCGACGTCGCAGCTCATCGCCAACATGCTTTACGGAGTTCCCGCACAGGATCCTGTGACTCTGGTTGCGGTGTCCGTCGTGCTCACAGCCGTGGCCGCTGTGGCCGGGTGGATTCCCGCGCGCCGCGCCATGCTTGTCGACCCGATGGTCGCGCTGCGGTATGAATAGAGCCGACTACAAGATCGTATCTTTCGCGCTGTATACCGATACTAAATTCAACAAGTTCGATTCCAGCGGTGAGTTCTGGCCAGCGTTGAGGTATAGTCTCCTCCTCAAACGCTGCAGCAAACCAACACCAAGGGAAAGGATGAAAACTCCATGCATTCCAACCCCTTTCTGATGCCCGCTTCGCGCCGCGCGATGCTCCGTGACTCCGTCACACTCACGGGCGGCGCCTTCCTGGCGCAACTCTTCCCTGCCTCGTTGCTGCGCGCTGCGGTTCCCTTCCCGGCGCAGCAGCAAAGCGCGCCTCCGGCAGACCCAGTTGCCGCGTTTTGCGCGCAGATGGCCGCCAATCCTATCCACCCACAGACGCTCGCCGACAACCTCACCTTGCTCTCCGGTCCCGGCGGAAACGTGGTCGTGCTCAATGGGCCCGACGGCGAGTTTATGGTCCACACTTTCGTTTTGCCCGCCTGGTCCAAGCTCAAAGAATCGCCGCCTTACCGTTTTTTGAGAGAGCCCTTTCAGCGCCAAAGTCGAACTCAAACCAGCGGACCTAGAGTAGCTTGTCCGACGATGCTGAGCAGCGGTGCGGCATTTTGGAAAAGTGCGAAAGTAGGAGGCGCTTCGAAGCTGGAATAATGCCAAAAGGTGATGGCGCACTTCGGCGGCAAAGCTCGAAAAGGCGGCGCCATTGCTGTTCAATCCGATGTCGGCCACTCGCAGGTATAGCCGGAATCAGGTTTCAAACCCATCTTGGAGGATCCAATGAGCGTTGTAAATCCACTCTCAAAAGAAAAAGCTGCTGCTGACGTGCAGGGCGTCTACGACGCCCTGGCAAAGAACTTCGGCAAGATGCCCAACATTTTTGGGTTGATGGGGCACCGGCCCGATGTTCTTGGGAAGTTTCTACCATTTTATTCTGCCGTGATGGAAGGGGGCACCGTCGAGCCGCGCTACAAGGAGCTGGCCTACCTGAAAACGGCACTGATCAATGGCTGCGAATATTGAACCCGCGCGCACACCGCTTCGGCGAAGCGGATTGGCATCACGGAAGAGCAAATTCGCGCGCTGTTATTCTACGAGCGTAGCCCGGTGTTCGACGAGAAAGACAAGGCAGTGATTTTGCATGCCGAGCGCGTCACGCGAGGTGCGTCGGCAATCCGGGACGCGTCGCTCACGGAGCTGGGGAAATTCTTCGACGAAGGACAGATCGTCGAGCTGACGCTGGTAATTTGCGCAGCCAATTTCACGAACCGCTTCAATGATGCCTTACGCGCGGTGCCGGACTTGGGCGGCGAAGCGACAAAAGTCTGACCCGCAACCAGCAAAGGCGCGAAGGGCGCCCAGAGGACCGTAAACTGGTTGCTCACGTATCCGGTTTCGATACGCAGATTGTGCTGAATGAGCGGAGCGCGGACGTACGCGTACTAACCGACGCCGTGGACGATGGGATTCACCAGCGGAAGCGTGCACAGGAAAAGGATCAGCGGAATTCGCGTGTAGCGACGAGAACGATCCAGCGGGGGAGTAGGCGGGGAGACTCTCGAACCAAGTCGAACCGTCTAAAAGACCTGTTGCCACTCGCGTCCGTATGCCTCAAGCACGTTGAGTCCATTCAGCCTGGCCAAATTGTGAGAATGGATGGTTAGGCGAATCCCTGGCCGGCGCTGCTACCGGCCATACATGACTCGTACCCGTTAGTAATCCAGGTGTGCGTGGGCCGGTGTCTCTGGAGATCTGCAACGAACAGGCGGGTCATAAGACTTCAACCTTACCGTTGCCGTAGATCTTACCTCAATTCTCAACCTCACCCGTTGAAACAGAATACGCCGAAAGAGACTACATCGGCGCAGGGGTCCGCATCTGTTAAGTTAAGCGCCGAGTGCGGATGGAACGGTGGTGCAGAGGCCGACTTGGCTGAACGGAAAAAAATGGAAAAAATCACGCAGTGGTGGGGAATGGTCTCCACACCTTTTGCGAGGAACGGTACGAGAGTTCTCCACGGTGCTGGCCAAATGCAGCCTTTCCGAACGCCAGCAGGACGAATCCGGCGAGAATCGCTTTTTTATGTCTATTCGCTGACCTGTGCGGTTGTGTTGCCGATGCGTATCCTCGGAGTGAGGGTAACGGACGGCGCGCTTCAGTCGATGCGATGGACACCTACTCCTGGTCTTGAACAACTGGAATCTGACCGGCCACTTGGATATCAATCAGCGCCTGAATGTAGCGATCGAGTTGAAAAAAACTGGCAACCACCTTACCCGGTACAGCCTGGCTGAAGATCGGCAGATATTTGACCCGCAATTGGTCAACCTGCCCATCCAATGAAAGAGAGCGCTTGATCAGGCTCGACGCCTGCTCGTCGCTGATCGTCCCCCACTGTTCCGCATATTCCTTTAGCAGTGCCTTCTTCTGATCACCAATCTTCGTCAGCTCGGCCGTGTACTGGTCGTAGACAGGCCAAAACTTGGTTGCCTGGTCATCGCTAAGTTTTAGATTAGCGGCGAGCAGTTGTTTCTTCCCAGAACGGATGTCTTTCCGGAGTAATTCAATGTTTTGGTCGATGCCCGACTGCGCTTTAGCGGTGGATTGAGATGATCCTCCAGCCTGGGCACGGATTTGCGGGCCGTATACAATACAGATGCCAGCCAAGACCATCAGGACCACGATTTTCTGCTTCACGAGACTCCTCCTTAAGTTAGTTAAGTTGAATTCACAGTGCCTTGTTGCGTGTCACGTTGAATCCGATTCCATTGGGCTGGTGTCCCTGCTCGTCACCGGCTCTATTCCCAATTGGTAATCGACTGCAGTGAACGTTCCTTCGAGCGATTGGGCTCTGGTGGGCGCTCTGTGCGGACGAACCCTGCTGGGCAACCGGGAAACCGCCTCGGCAGGGTAGTCGGCGGCCCGCACCGGCTGAAACTGTTAAAAGTGCCAGTAAGCAGGATGCATGATCCCTGCGGTAAGTTCGACAACGCCAAGCTCTCCGTCGGATTTACATCCCACGCCGATCAAATTCAGAATGCGCTGAAGGCGGCTCAGGCTGGCGGCCTGACTGCGATGCTCGATGCCGTCAACGTTGCTCTAAAAGAGATGAAGAAGGTTGCTCAACCGAGCGGCGTTTCCGCCCTCAGAACCCACTGGCGTCAGGGTTACTACTTTCCTGCTCAATGAGCCCTACGAAGATTTCGGCGTTGAAAATACGCGAGTTCTCTCCATACAGCCTGCCGATGCAACACAGCCTGAGCCAGCTCCAGATTCTGCGAAAGCACCTCCCAATTGAGAATGGAGATCAAAAGTGGATTCGAAGATACTTGAGTGCTCGCTACGGTTACCTCAGAAGCGAAGGTTCTTGCCTAACCGGCAGGCGTAGCGTGGGCTACGATGCATGAGCGGCAACCCCACTGAACTGGGCAACTTGATCCGCGAGGCGGCGGAAGGACACCAGCAAAAGCCAGCGCACACCTTGATTCTCGGCGTCAAGGACATGCAGGCACACTTTGCACGGATGGGAAAGCCGTCACAGCCCGATTCGTTCAATCTAGCCGGCGACAAGGCCTCTGATTTTCCTCACAAATCTTGCAACTTCACATTTTGTGAAGCACAATGAGCAGGTGCACATCGTTACGCGCAAGCATCTGAACGATGCTGCGAAGCAATATCCTGATGCTGCAAACGAGATCGGTGCCTGGGCAACTATCGTGAAAGACGTTCGATGGCACAATTTCCTAGAGGTTCGCAACACATTCAAGGACACCGACAACGTCAAAGGATACGTGATATTTAACATTCACCAGAATCGATACAGACTGATCACGGTGATTCGCTATGCGAAAACGGCCAAGGTGAGGCGAACCCAGGGACACGTTTACATCCGCTCTTTCTTGACATACAAGGAATACGATAATCCGGCGAACTGGGATAGGAGATTTGCCACAAAATGACGACCGTACTAGCCGACCCGGCAAAAATGATCACGAAAGGCGCTCCGCATGTCATCCATAATGACGAGGAACTAGAAGCATACACAAAGGCCCTGTTCCGATTGACCGCCTTGGAGAATCCAACCCGTGCGGAGCAAGAGGCCATCGAGCTTCTGACGCTCCTGATCGAGCGATACGAGGAAACGTCCTATCCGATTCCTAAGGTTGACGCAGTTTCCGTCGTCCGCTTCCTTCTTGAACATCAGGGCCTCACACAGCGCGACCTTGTTCCGGAATTCGGATCGGAGAGTGCCGTCTCCATGTTTCTCGCGGGGCAGCGCAAGCTCACTTTGGAGCAAGTCCGAAAATTGAGCAAGCGCTTTAAACTTCCCGCGGACGTTTTTGTGAACAAGGGATAACGCCGAACGTGTAACGCCGTTCCAGTTAACTGGACCACACGCACATTCAGATCGAATTCCCGATCCGAAAAGAGGAAAACGCGCGCGAGACTGGTAATAGGCAAATTACAACCACATCGGGCTTCTACCTGGAATGCCGATGCTGCGGAAAAGGAGTTCCGCCGCGCCATGGAACTCAATCCGATATGCGGACGATGTGCTGAAGTCCTGCAAGCGCACAGATAAAGCCAGCAGCACAGTCCGTTTGATTTGGTACTTCCGGGGCTGTTTCCGAGTCGTCGACAATCGCCCGGGTCCCCATCTCCTCCGAGGTCTTGCGACCAGTTGGAAGACCTGCAACCGATTGCAGCATCGCACCGCCTCCCAAGCCTCCCATAGGACCTGTGTTTCCGCAATCATCGAGAGTGATAGAATGGCGCCGGCGAGGGACGGCACGTGGGCACCCGACTGGAGCTAAGAACCTGTTTGTTCTACCTCGCCCTGGGGCATGCCTGCAACATGGGGCTCCTCGTTCAGGATCGTCGAGCAGCGCGACCGTGAAGTGGGTTCATCCCCCCGACGGAATCAGACCTGTAAAACAATGTTCGATATCTCATGCTGACCAAGGCGAGCTCCGAGCTGACACTGTTCGACAGGCTCTCCCGCCTGTCCTTCCCCTCGGCCGCGAAGCTGCTTGGCGCTGAGGGGAGTCGTCTCATCACGGCAGGCGGCAAGTACGATATCGATATCTTCACTCAGGTCCAGTTTGACCGGGATCAGTTTCGACTCACCCTCGGCGGCCCGGTGGTGACGCTTTCACTGAATCCGGCAGCGCGCGACCGCCTCGAATGGCGCTGCGATACGTGCGACGTTCCATGTGAGCACGCGGGAGCCGCCTTCTCTCTGATTCTCGAGGAGAAGCTTGCTCTGGGGTTGGCCGACGCGCCGGCCGATCGACCTCCTGTCGAGAGCCTGGCCGAGCAGGCGTTGGTCGCCCAGGCAATCGCGGAGCGTAAGGAGCGCGCCCGCACCGAGGAGATGCGGCTTACGTCGGTCAGCCCGCACGAGATCTGGACTGACTACACGCTGACCAACTCCGCGTCTGGTAAGTCCTATCGCGTCGCGCTGCGAGGGTGGCAGCCGGGCGAGTCGTACTGCTCATGCCCAGATTTCCGCAAGAACACGCTCGGCACCTGCAAGCACATTCTCCGCGCGCTCGAGAAGGTCCGCCGGCGATTTCCCGATTCGATGCGCAATCGGCCATACCGCCGGCGCGAAATCTGCGTGCATATCTCATATGGCAAGCAGATGGAGCTGCGCATGCTGCTCCCGCCACGGCTCGATGACCAGGCCAGCGCCATCGTAGTGCCGATCTGTGACAGACCGATCACCGACCTGCCGGATTTGCTTAAACGCATCCGCCGTCTTGAAGCCCAAAACATCCCGGTGAAGGTCTATCCGGATGCCGAGGAATACATTCAGACCCGGCTTCTACAGCAACGCATCGCCGCAACATGTGCCGAAATCCGACGCAATCCAAGGTCCCATCCGCTGCGCAGTACCCTGCTGAAGGTTGAGGTCCTGCCCTACCAGCTGGACGGTGTTGCCTTTGCTGCCGGCGCGGGCCGGGCAATCCTGGCCGATGACATGGGCCTCGGGAAGACCCTTCAAGGCATCGGAGTAGCGGAGCTGCTCGCTCGCGAAGCGGGCATTCGCAAAGTTCTGATCGTTTGCCCCGCTTCGGTCAAGTCCCAATGGCGCAGCGAGATTCTCCGCTTCTCGGAGCGTGACTCTCAGATCGTACTGGGGAGCTCCGAACAACGGACTGCTCAGTACGGGAACGGGTGTTTCTTCACTATTTGCAACTACGAGCAGGTGCTGCGCGACATCCTCGCAATCGATCGAGCAAAGTGGGATCTGATCATTCTGGACGAGGGCCAGCGTATCAAGAACTGGGAGGCGAAGACGACGCAGACGATGAAGAGCCTGCGATCGCCCTTCGCGCTCGTGCTCTCCGGTACGCCATTGGAGAATCGACTCGACGACCTGTTTTCGATCGTCGAATTCATCGACGACCGGCGGCTCGGTCCCGCATTCCGTTTCTTCAACCGACACCGGGTCACGGATGAGAAGGGCAAAGTCCTCGGCTACAAGGACCTCGACCTGCTGCGCGAGAGGCTCAAGCCGGTACTGCTGCGGCGCACGCGAAGCGCAGTAATGAGGGACCTGCCCCTGCGCACGACAGAAATCGTACGGGTTGCGCCTACGGACGAACAGGCCGAAATCGAAGCGGCCCAGATGCAGATCGTGAGCACCATCGTCCGCAAGAAGTACATCTCGGAAATGGATCTGCTGCGACTTCAGAAAGCATTGCTTCTGGCGCGCATGAACGCGGACAGCACTTTCCTTGTGGACAAACACCCTCCAGGCTTCTCGAGCAAGCTGGAGCGGCTACAGGAGCTGCTCGAGGAGCTGGCCGGAGAGCAAGATCGCAAGATCGTGCTCTTCTCAGAATGGACCACCACGCTCAGTTTGATCGAACCGCAGATCAAGCGGCTCAAACTCGACTACGTCAGGCTGGATGGATCGGTTCCGCAGAAGAAACGGCAGCAGCTGGTGCACCGGTTTCAGCGTGACTCCACTTGCCGCGCGTTCCTGACGACCAACGCAGGCTCGACGGGGCTCAATCTCCAAGCAGCGAACACCGTCATCAACGTGGATCTGCCATGGAATCCGGCGGTGCTGGAACAGCGCATCTCAAGGGCACACCGGATGGGACAGAAGAACCCGGTACAGGTCTATTTGCTCGTGACGGAAGGTACGATCGAGGAGAAGCTGTTGGCGACGCTCTCGGCCAAGCATGACCTCGCTCTGGCGGCGCTTGATATGGAATCCGACGTAAAGGAGGTCGGGCTCGCATCGGGCGTGGAAGAGTTGAAGCAGCGTCTCGAGGTGCTGCTCGGCGCCAAACCGCACGCCCCGATGGACGAGACGGAGAAGCAACGACACCAGCAGGAGGCGGAGCACCTTGCGCGCCGCGCGCGGGTATCAGAAGCCGGTGGTCAGCTCCTCACGGCGGCACTCACATTCCTCAGCGAGATGATTCCGCAGCGGGAGCCGACAAACGGCACGGCACGAATCGCAAGCGACTTCAAAGCTCGTCTCCACGAGTGTTTGGAGCGCGACGAGCGGGGGAGGCCTCGGCTCACCGTCACGCTGCCGAACGAGGCAGCGCTCGAAAATCTAGCCTGTTCCCTGGCCGCCCTGCTCACGGGTAGCCCGACGTAATCTCAGGCCCCGATCCTGTTCCCGATCACCCGGCGATCACGACGCGCTTCTTGCAAGCGCGACTCCTCATGAGTCGCCGTTCGTGGGATCCAGCAGCTCCGGACCGCTCGACTAACTTCTCGCCTACAGCTTTCGACGTCTCGTCCATGCTTGTCTCTCAAGGCGCGGACGAAATTATGAAACTCTGTGGCCCGGGCGTTTACTGTAACCGATCGTCACGTCCCTCAGCGTCACCGCCTTCTCCTTCGGCGAGCGCACCATCAGACCGAGCGGAGCTGCCAGAAGCAGGCCGTCAGTACCGTTCAAAATGGTATCTCCCGGTCTTCTGCATCGGGCAAGTCTGTCGTTTTCGACTCCTCAGGTGCAGGCAACTCCGTTTTGCCCTCTTCTACAAAGAATTCTGCTTCTGCCAAGTCCGTCTGGTCGAAGACTGAGTCTGGCACGCGGTGCCAGGTGTGTGCAAAAACCAAGCCGGTTTTGCCCACCTTGCCCAGCAAATCCCGATGGTTCCTGGCCGGTATCTTGAGTCTGCTGCGCTTGTAGCGCTTAACCCGCGCTACCTCTAGCCGCAAAGCCCTGAGCAACCTCAAGAAGCACGGCGTGTCGTTTGAGGAAGCGGCGACCGTTTTCAGCGACGCGGATGCGCTAGACTGGGATGACCCGGAGCATTCCGAGTCGGAGTTGCGCTCGAAACGCATCGGCGCTTCCATTACCGGAAGGATCCTAATCGTTTGCTACGCGCCGCGGAGTCTGATCGCCTGCGCTCAGGGTGTGGACATCACGGAAGCGGGAAAGTGGCTAAAGGCCAATTTCGTTTGATCCTTCAGGCCTATAGTCGCCGTCGTTGAAAATAGCACGAAACGGGCGTCCGCCGCGCCAGCTGCTACGATTTTGCGGCAGCGTTGTTAGTACTCTGTTGCCCTTCTTGTGTAGAACTGCGAGCGCGCTGTTTTATTGTTGAAAAACGACTGGAGGTCCACTGACTCGCTTCGCCTTAAGGTTGACCGTCACCTCGACACGGTCGGCGATCTTGATGAAAGGAATGCCACTGTTCATCCCGTAGTCCTTACGGTCAAAAGCCATTGTCCCTTTGATCTCGCCTGAGCCGGTTCCCTTGCCATAAACCGTTAGCGAAAGCTTTTCCTGTTTTGTCACTCCGCGTATCGAGAATTCGCCATCCACTTCAAAGGTGTCGGGACCGGTTTGTTGAATCCTCGTCGACTTAAACGTAATTAGGGGATCATTCTTGACGTTGAAGAATTTATCGCTCTTCAGCTTGCCGTCTTTCATGCCACTACCCGTATCCACACTGTCTGCCTGAATCTTGATGTCCAAAACTCCAGTCGTGCCATCAGCAGAGGCAAATTTCAGAGTAGCGTCCCACTTGTCGAAAGTGCCTTCGAGAGCCACCGATGCTTTCACAAAGAACTTGATCGAGCTTTCTCCTGGAGTGATCTCGAAAATGGGTACATCGTTCGCTCGGCACGTTAATGGAAGTACCGAGCAGGAAAGGAGACAAAAAATCGCTCGTAGCACACGCGCAAGTGTGAGTCCACCCGCCTTCATGTCCTTGGTCTTGATGAAGCCCTCCGTTTGACCGGCCGGCAGAGCCGCCGCTCGGCCATTGAGACTCACGTTCGCTGGGCGGTTCAGAAAAATCTGCGAGTTTTGTCCGCCTGCGAACGTAGGTTTAGGTTAACGAGGCTAGCTTGCGTTCGTGAAGTCTCCGTGGCACCTGTTAAGACTTACAGTCAGCCCCCAAGAGATCTCGCTAGGGGTGAGATAGCCCAAGTCCATATCTGACTAGGGCTTGGGTAACACCTACGGGCCTTTCGCCTCACGAGGGGCCACGCAGGGGTTGCGTTGACTAGCGAGGCCTCACGGTTCCTTGCCGACTCAAACCGCCCTCGCGTCTCTGACTATCGCTGCAGGCGGGACAGCAACACCGTCCCGCAAGGGCTCACCTGTCACTTTTGACGGGTAGGCGTACAAAAAGTCCTGGTCTGTCACTCTTGACAGTTTTCGCCGATTCCACTCGCGGCTCTAATCACTTCTTACTCTGCGAAAAGAGGAGGCTAGGGATGAGAGTTAGAATACTTGCCCCAATTCTGGCCGCGACCTTGCTGGCTGCAGGTTTGTCCAGTGCTAAGGATTCACCCGACAAGAAACGCGAAAAGAGTCGCAAGATGGCGGCTCAAACCC
>Ga0310916_10003138_pt1 | contig 10214 bp, 7 predicted proteins | sample GREbulkMGLF176_FD_203444 | JGI IMG/M metagenome (GOLD analysis project Ga0310916, IMG submission 203444) | Lab enrichment of tropical soil microbial communities from Luquillo Experimental Forest, Puerto Rico - GRE.bulkMG.LF176 | ecosystem: Environmental > Terrestrial > Soil > Tropical forest >... | reverse complement strand
CCGCGGTCGACGCATCGCTGCCGTACGCGTCGTCGCTGTGCGGCGCCTGCTACGACGTGTGCCCGGTCGCGATCAACATCCCCGAGGCGCTCGTCCATCTGCGGGCTCGCGCGGTGGAAAATCAAAGGCATTATCCGGAACGGACGGTGTTCCAACTCTCCGGTTACGTGCTCCGCTCGCCGCGGCGCCTGGCCGCGGCGCAGCGCGCGGCGGCGCTGGGCCGGCATGTGGTCGGCCGGTCGGGCCGTATCCGGCGGCTGCCGCCGCCGCTGTCCGGCTGGACCGACACCCGCGACGCGCCCGCACCGCCACCGGAGTCGTTCCGCGCCTGGTGGGCCCGTACCAGGGGGAGTTCCTCGTGAGTGATGCCCGTGCGGAGATCCTCGCCCGTATCACGGCCGCGAGAGGGCCGGCCGCTCCGGCGGCGGACGTCGATGCCGCCTACGCCGCGCTGCCGCGCGCGTACCGGCGAGCGCATCATGACCCGTCGGCCGCCGATGTCGTCGCCCTGTTCGCCGAACGCGCCGCCGACTATCGCGCGATCGTCGAGCGCGTCCCGCCGGACGGCGTGGCGGGCGCCGTCGCCGACGTGCTCGCGGTGATGTTCCGGTTCGTGGTGCCTGATGGCCTGCCGCCGGAGTGGCTCGCCGAACTGCCCGGTTCCGGGGCGGACAGGATCGTCCGTGACGACCCGCCGCTGTCGGCGCGGGAGCTCGACGGGATCTTCGGCGTGGTCACGGGCTGCGCGGTGGCGATCGCGGAGACCGGGACGATCGTGCTGGACCATGGCCCGGGCCAGGGCCGCCGCGCGCTGACCCTGGTGCCCGATTTCCATCTCGTGGTGGTCCGCGCCGACCAGGTGGCGGCGGACATAGCCGATGCGATCGCCCGGCTCGACCCGGCCCGCCCGCACACGCTGATCTCGGGCCCGTCGGCCACCAGCGACATCGAGCTGATCCGCGTCGAAGGCGTCCACGGCCCGCGCAGCCTGCACATCCTCGTCGCCGGCTGACCGCCGCGGAGATGTAAAAACCTGGTTGCATTGCGCCGCCGAACATTGATCGCGGCGATCTGCTGGTCTACGGCTGAGTCATGAAGCTGCTCCGTGCCGACTTGGTGCTGGCCGGCAGGCCCGGCGAGTGCTTCATGGACGGCGAGGTCCTGATCGACGGGCCGCGGATCGTGCACGCCGGTGCCCGGGGCAGCGCCCCGGAAGTCCCCGGGACCGAGGTCGTCGACCTGCCCGGCTGCACGCTGCTGCCAGGACTGATCGACTCGCATGTGCACCTTGGCTTCGACCGGGCCGTCGATCCCGTCACCCGGCGGAGCGGCGAGGGCGACGCGCGCCTGCTGCTGCGGATGGCGGAGAACTGCCGGAAGCTCCTTTCCGCGGGCGTGACGACGGCGCGTGACCTCGGCGGGCGGGACTTCCTCGAGATCGCCCTGCGGGATGCGATCGAGGCGGGGCTCGCCGTCGGCCCGCATCTAGTCGTGGCGACCCGGCCGATCACCAACACGGGAGGCCACTGCTGGTACATGGGCGGCGAGGCCGACACGGAGGCGGACATCCGGCGCGTCGCCAGGGAGAACCTGCGGGCCGGCGCCGACCTGCTGAAGATCATGGCGACGGGCGGCAGCCTGACCCCGGTCGGCGCGCCGCCCTGGCAGGCGCAGTTCACCGCGGCCCAGATCAAGGTGGCCGTGACGGAGGCCGCCATGCGCGGCAAGACGGTCGCCGCGCACGCGCATGGCGCCGCCGGCATCGCGAACGCGATCGAGGCCGGAGTCGCCACGATCGAGCACTGCTCATTCAGGGGGCCCGGCGGTCTCGGCGGCCCGGTCGAGGTCGACATGGGCCTGGTGGAGCGGATCGCCGACCGGGGGATCTATGTCTGCCCGACGGTGTCCGGCGTGGTCTGGAAGATCCGCGAGTCGATGGACGCCGGGTGGTTCGAGTCCTGGCTGTCGCGGCTGGCCCTGTTCCGCGACTCCGGGGTGCGGATGGTCGCGGGCACCGACGCGGGCTTCATGATGCGCGGCCATGAGAACCGGATGGATGAGTACCTGGCGGGCCTCGAATTGTTCGCCGCCGCCGGCTGGGATCAGGCGGCCGTCATCGAGGCCGCCACCGTCCTGGCGGCCCAGGCCTGCGGCGTCGGTGAGCTGACGGGCAGCCTGGAGGCGGGCAAGCGCGCCGACCTGCTCGCGGTCCGCGGCAACCCGCTGACCCGCCTGGACGACCTGCGGCAGGTCCAGCTCGTGATGGTCTCGGGCCGGGCGGTCACCCAGTCCGGCGTGGAGACCGTCGCTTCGTCGGGTTGCCTGGATTAATCGCGTTCGCGCGGAGTAATCCCAGGCTGCGAGGCGGTCCGCCGATGATCGCTGTGAGCGGACAACGGCCGGGGAATGTTAGAAGGCTCTTCTTTCTTGAGTGTGATTGACTCAACTCTTAGGAGGGGCTGATGAGCGAAACGCTCACGCTGCCGGTGCTGCCGCTAGACGATGAAGTGGTGCTGCCGGGCATGGTGGTCCCCATCGAGCTTTCGGACACCGAGGTTCGCGGCGCCATCGAGGCCGCCCGGAACAGCCGGGGTCTTGGACGGGGACCGGGAATCCGTTCGGAAGACAACGCACGTGTACTTCTGGTCCCGAGAATTGGCGAGCGCGGGCTCGCCGCCGTCGGCACGCTGGCGGTCATCGAGCAGGTGGGGCGCATGCCGGGTGGCGAGCCCGGCGCGGTGCTCCGCGGTGTCTCGCGGGTGCGGATCGGGTCCGGGACGACCGGGCCGGGTGCCGCGCTGTGGGTCGAGGGGACGGTGATCCCCGAGACCGGGCAGGGTCCCCGCGCGAATGAGCTTGCCAAGGAGTACAAGTCGCTTGTCATCGCCACGCTGCAAAGCCGCGGCGCGTGGCAGGTGGTGGACATGATCCAGCAGCTGGACGACCCGTCGGCGATCGCCGACAGGGCCGGGTACGCCAGCTACCTGACGGCCGAGCAGAAGCTCACGCTGCTCGAGACCGTCGACCTGGTCGAGCGGCTGGAGCTCGCGATCCGCTGGACCCGCGATCACCTGGCCGAGCTCGACGTCGCCGAGTCCATCCGCAAGGACGTCACCGAGGGGATGGAGAAGCAGCAGAAGGAGTTCCTGCTCCGCCAGCAGCTCGCGGCGGTGCGCAAGGAGCTCAACGAGCTGACCGGCGGCGGCAAGAGCACCGAGGAAGACGACTACCGGGCACGGGTCGAGGCTGCCAACCTGCCGGAGAACGTGCACGAGGCCGCGATGCGGGAGGTCGACAAGCTCGAGCGGACCTCCGACCAGTCGCCGGAAGTCGGCTGGATCAGGACCTGGCTCGACACCATCCTCGACATCCCGTGGAACGAGCGGACCGAGGACGCCTACGACATCGCGGGTGCGCGGCAGATCCTCGATGAGGACCACACCGGGCTCGACGACGTGAAGGAACGGATCATCGAGTACCTGGCGGTGCGCAAGCGGCGCAGCGACCGTGGCCTCGGGGTCATCGGCGGCCGTCGCTCCGGTGCCGTGCTGGCGCTCGTCGGCCCGCCCGGCGTCGGCAAGACGTCGCTCGGCGAGTCGGTCGCCCGGGCCATGGACCGTAAGTTCGTCCGCGTCGCCCTCGGCGGCGTGCGGGACGAGGCGGAGATCCGCGGTCACCGGCGGACCTACGTCGGCGCGCTGCCCGGCCGCATCGTCCGTGCCATCCGCGAGGCGGGCACGATGAACCCGGTCGTGCTGCTCGACGAGGTGGACAAGATCGGCTCGGACTACCGGGGTGACCCGGCGGCCGCGCTGCTCGAGGTGCTCGACCCGGCGCAGAACCACACCTTCCGCGACCACTACCTGGAGGTCGACCTCGACCTGTCCGACGTGGTGTTCCTGGCCACGGCGAACGTGCTGGACGGCATCCCCGGGCCGCTGCTCGACCGGATGGAACTGGTCCAGCTGGACGGCTACACCGAGGACGAGAAGGTCGCCATCGGGCGTGACCACCTGCTGCCCCGCCAGGTCTCCAAGGCCGGCCTGACGGCGGAGGAGGTCACGATCGAGGACGACGCCCTGCGGCTCATCGCGGCCGAGTACACCCGCGAGGCGGGCGTCCGGTCCCTCGAGCGGGCCATCGCCCGGGTGCTGCGGAAGGTCACGGCCAAGGAGGCGCTCGAGCCGGGTGCGATCCCGGTGACGGTGTCGACCGCGAACCTGCGCGACTACCTGGGACGGCCCCGGTTCACCCCGGAGACCAAGCTGACCTCGAGCGACCGTCGCACGGCAGTGCCCGGCGTGGCCACCGGCCTGGCGGTCACCGGCGCGGGTGGCGACGTGCTCTATATCGAGGCGTCCCTCGCGGATGCCGAGACCGGCGCGAGCGGGGTCATGCTCACCGGCCAGCTCGGTGACGTGATGAAGGAGTCCGCGCAGATCGCGCTCTCCTACCTGCGCTCGCACGGGGCGGAGCTCGAGCTGCCGGTCATCGGCATGAAGGACCGCGGCGTTCACGTCCACGTGCCCGCGGGCGCGGTGCCCAAGGACGGTCCGTCCGCGGGCGTCACGATGACCACGGCGCTGGCGTCGCTGCTGTCCGGGCGGCCGGTGCGGTCCGACGTGGCGATGACCGGCGAGGTGTCCCTCACCGGGCGGGTGCTGCCGATCGGCGGGGTGAAGCAGAAGCTGCTCGCCGCGCACCGGGCCGGCATCACCACAGTGCTGATCCCGCAGCGCAACGAGCCGGACCTGGACGACGTGCCGGCCGAGGTGCTGGCCAAGCTCGACGTCCACCCGGTCAGCGACGTGCGCGAGGTCCTGACGCTGGCGCTCGAGCCAGCCTCGACCACGGCGACAGTCGCCGCGTAAGAAAACCAGATAGCCCCGGGCGACCTGCTACGGCCGCCCGGGGCTATCTGCTTGTCTGGTTACCAGACGTGCCAGTGCACTCGTGGATCAGCGGCGCTGCAGGGAGCCGTCACCAGCTGTGAGCCGTCGGCCGCCTTCATACCCGGGATCGCCAGGCACACCCCGCCAAGGGTGAGCTCGGCGCTCAGGCCGCCGGTCCTGACGACGGCCCAGTGCTGGCTCTTGTTCCCGGCGGCACAGGCCCACAGCTGGATCTTCGTCCCGATCCGCCCGAGTGCCCCGCGTACGGTAACGCACTTGTTGCCGTACGCCGCCGAGTGGATGCTCCCGTCCGGCTCGAACGTCCAGGCCTGCGGCGGGGTCCCGTTGCACGAGTACATGTCGACAGGGTTCCCGTTGGTCCCCACGTCGTGCAGGTCATCGGCGCACTTGCCCTGCACGGCGGCCAGCACCGGCTGCGCGGGCAGTGTCCATGACTCGCTCCTCTTGATGCGGCAGGCACCCATCTTCGGCACGGTGCCGTTCTTGGTGCTCGAGCCGGGGTCGGTCCGGGTTGACGAGTTCCCCGGCAGTGCCCTGCATCCAGATCTCGCGGGGCGCGCCGTCGCACTGCCAGAGCTGGACCTGCTGACCGGCGGCGCTGCCGCGGCCGGCGATGTCCAGGCAGTGGTTGTGCACCCGGATGGTGCCGTCTGACGCGATGGTCCAGTGCTCAGCGGAACCCGCCTGGCAGCCTGTGATGGTCACATGGGTGCCGTTGCCGGTCCTGTTGCCCGGGTCGGTCAGGCACTTGCCGTCCAGCGCCAGCCGGATCTGGCCGGCCGGGCCGCCGACCGCGGGCCGGACGACCAGCGGGAACGTCATGGTGCTTAGCCCGCCGTGGGCGTCCTTGGCGTGGATGGTCACGCGGTAGGAGCCGGCGGCCGTCGGCCACCCGTAGACCAGCGCCGGGTTCGGCCGGAGGGTGAGTCCGCTCGGCAGGCCCGTGGCCGAGAACGTCACGCGAGTGCCCGCGCCGAAGACGTCGGTGTGGCTGATCGGCACGTTGATCGCCTTCCCGACAGTGGCCGTGACCTTGCCCGGGTTCGGAATAATGACGGCCCAGCCGACCGCCCACTGGATAATGGCGCTCCCGGCGGCGCCCGTGCCGTCGGTCGCGGTCACCGTCACGGCGACCGGCGCCGCTGTGATCCGCTGCGGCGCGCCGGAGATGACTCCAGTGCCCGGGTTGATCGACAAACCGGCGGGCAGCCCTTTGGCGCTGTATGTCACCGCCGCGCCCCCGGAGTCGGTCGCCGTGACCTGCACGCTAACCGGAACGCCGACCCAGGACTGCTCCTTAGCGACCGCCTTCACCGTGACCTTGTTTCCCGCGGTCCAGGTGAACGTCGCCTGGCCCGTCGCCACCCCGTCGGTCGCCTTGACCGTGACGTTGCCGTTGAACTGGCCCGTGATGGTTCCGGAAATGACCCCGGTGGCGGCGTCGATCGTCAGCCCCGGCGGCAGCACAGCCGCGGAGAATACCAGCGGCAAGGCCGACGTATCTTTCGCCTGGATCGGCAAGTCGACCACGGCCCCCACCGGGTCGGTCTGGGTGCCCGGGTTGGTAACAGTGACGACATCCTTAGGCGCCGCGTGCGCCGGCGAGCTCCCCGCCGCCAGCGCGGATCCGACGAGCAGCACACACAAGGCGGCCAAGAGAACGCGGACTGTTGACATGCGCATAACCATCCCCCAGGTACATATGACCCAACTGAATCATTCAGTCGCTAAGCGTTTGCAGGGTCACATTGGTTACAGTCGCGGGACCTGCGGATATGTCTACACCCGCAGGTCACTTCCGCGGCCGTGTATTTACCGGACCGTGCCCGTACCGCCGCCGGGCACTACCAGATGCGCCAGTGAATGCGCGGATCCGTGGCGGTGCAGCGGGCGGTCACGAGCTGGGACCCGTCGGCCGCGGTCATGCCGGGAATGGCCAGGCACACCCCGCCAAGGGTGAGCTCGGAGCTCAGGCCGCCGGTCCTGACGATGGCCCACTGCTGGCCCTTCCTGTTGCCTGCCGTGCAGGCCCACAGCTGGATCTTCGTGCCGACCCGGCCGAGCGCGCCGTGCACGGTGAGGCACTTGGTGCCGTACGCCGCCGAGTGGATCGTTCCGTCCGGCTCGAACGTCCATGCCTGCGGCGGGGTCCCGTTGCACGAGAACATGTCGATGATGGCACCGTTGGTGCCCACGTCGTGCAGGTCATCGACGCACTTGCCCGCCACGGCGGCCAGCACCGGCTGCGCGGGCAGCGTCCACGCCTCGCTCTTGTTGATGCGGCAGGCGCCCATCTTCGCGCCTGACCCGGAGGCGGTCAGGCACAGGCCGGAGGCCGGGTTCACGAGCTCGCCCGCGGTGCCCTGCAACCAGATCTCGCGGACTCCCCGGGTGCACTGCAAGAGCTGGGCCGGCTGCCCGGCGGCGCTGCCCTGCCCCGCGATGTCCAGGCAGTGGTTGTGCACCCGGATGGTGCCGTCCGACCCGACGGTCCAGCGCTGCGCGGGACCCGCCGCGCAGCGCGAGACGGTCACGCGGGTGCCGTCCGCGGTCCTGTTGCCCGGGTCGGTCAGGCACCTGCCGTTCAGCGCCAGGTGGATCTGGCCGGTCGGCCCGTTGGCCGCGAAGCGGACGACCAGCGGGAACGTCATCACGCTGATGCCGCCCTTGGAGTCCTTGGCGTGGATTGTCACGTGGTACGTGCCGGTGGCGGTCGGCCATCCGTAGACCAGCGGCGTAACCTGCCGGAAGGTCACCCCGGGCGGCAGGCCGGTGGCCGAGAGGGTCACGTGGGCACCCTTGTTGGCGATGTCGGTGAAGGTGAGCGACACGCTCACCGCCTGGCCGATCGCGGATGTCACCTTGCCCGGGTTCGGGATGATGACCGGGTAGCCGACCGACCACTTGACAACGGCCTTCCCGATGGCGCCCACCGCGTCGGTCACCGTCACCGTGACGGGTGCCGCCGCCACATTCTTCTGCGGCGTGCCGGAGATGAGCCCGGTCGCCGCGTCGATCTTCAGCCCGGCCGGCAGCCCGGTGGCGACGTATGTCAGCGGCGGGGCGGCCCCGGTGTCGGTCGCCTTGACCTGCACGCTGACCGGGATCCCGAGCCAGGACTGCTCCGTGGCGGGCATGGTCACCGTCACGCGGCCCGTGATGGTCCAGCTGATGACCGCGCTGCCGGCCGCTCCGGTGCCGTCGGTGGCGGTGACGGTGACAGCGAAGGTTCCGCCCGGCCCGGTCGGAGTGCCGGTGATGACACCGGTACCGGCGGCGATCTTAAGTCCCGCCGGGAGGCCGGCCGCACCGAACGTGATGGTCTCTCCGGCCGTGCTGTCGGTCGCGGTTACCTGAACCGCGGTAATCGCCGTGCCCACCGCGGACTTCTCAGCCGCGGGGGCGATCACCTTGACCAGGTTGCCTATAGTCCAGGTGAAGCCAATGGTGGCGGTCTCCTTGACGGTGTCCGTGGCGGTGACGGTGACGGGATAACTCCCAGGCGTCGTGGGAGTACCGGAGATAAGCCCGGTCGCCGGGTTGATCGCGAGCCCCGGCGGCAGCCCCGTGTCCGTGTAAGTCAGCGTCTGCGTGGGGTCGTCGTCGGCCGCCGTGATCTGCAGGGCCGCCGCGGTACCCGGCGTGCCCGCCTGAGCTCCCACCGGATTGATCGTGACTGTATTCTTCGCCGTCCAGGCGAACGTCGCGCTGCCGGACGCCGCGGTGGCATCGGTCGCGGTCACGGTCACTTGGCCCGTAAATGGCGTCGCGAACGTCCCGGATATGACGCCGCTGGCCGGATCGATGGTCACTCCGGCCGGCAGCCCCGTCTCGCTCCACGTGAAGGTCGTGATCGTGGTGTCGGAATCCGTCGCCGCCATCTGCAGGCTGACCGCCTTCGACAGCGGGTCCGTGATCTGGTCGGCCACCGGAGTCACCGTCACCGTGTTGGCGGCGGCCGCGGCGAACTCCGTCGTCCCCACCGCCAGCGCGGAACCGGAGAGCAGAACGCAGGCGGTGACCACGAGAATCCGGATCCGCTTGGTCATCGTCGACTTACGCATCAACGCCCCTGTCGTCTCATTTGCCACACGCGCCACGGCTGGTGACATTTATCTACACCGCCAGAGAGCTTGACGGCAATAGAAAGACGCCTAAGCATGGGTCAGCGTTTACTTAGGCCGTGTGTTCCGGGCAGAGCCCGAACAGCTCCACCGTGTGGTCGACCGACGTGAAGCCGGCCTCGGCGGCGACCTTCTCCGCCCACTGCTCGACGACCCGGCCCTCGACCTCGACGCTGCGGCCGCACGCCCGGCAGGTCAGGTGGTGATGGTGCGCGGCGGAGGCGCACTGCCGGTAGAGGATCTCGCCAGACGGGTCGCGGATGGTGTCGACGGCGCCCTGCTCGCTGAGGACCTGCAGGTGGCGGTAGACAGTGGTGAGCCCGACCGTTTCGCCGCGCCGGCGTAGCTCCGCGTGGATTTCCTGGGCACTGCAGAAACCGGGAAGGCTGGCCAGCGCCGTAGCGACGGCTGATGCCTGCCTCGTGCCGCGCACTCTCGTGCCGCGCGGCTGATCCACTGTCACATCTCGCACGGTAGCCGGCCTTCCTTTCCGTGACCATCGAGCGGGTCCGCCGCGGAACAACCGCGGCGAACCGGTTGCTTACTGATAATAGAAACGATTATCATTAAGAGCGAACCGGGCGCCGGGCGGGATGAGCGCTGAGGCGCACCGGGGCGCCGGGTGCCCGGACGCTGAGTCGTGGCGCCGTCTGGGGTGGGCGCCGAATCTGGTGTCCAGATCGAGTTGAGGAGAGCCGTGGTGCGGAGCGTTGCCGGAAAGCGGCCAGGCGCGGCCTTGCTGCTGGCGGTAGTCGCGGCCGTCATCGCCACCGTCGCCGCGGCCTGCTCCGGCAGCGCGAGCGGCGCCAGCTCGTCGGGGAAGATCGTCGCGGTGGGCGCCGAGAACGAGTACGCCGACGTGATCCAGCAGGTCGGCGGCAAGTACGTCCAGGCCAGCGCCATCATGAGCAACCCGAGCACCGACCCGCACACCTTCGAGGCGTCGATCGCGGTCGCGCGCGAGGTGGGCAGCGCCCAGCTCATCGTGCAGAACGGGGTCGGCTACGACAACTTCATGACCACCATCGAGAACGCCGCGCCCAACTCGGCCCGCAAGGTCATCGACGTCCAGCAACTGCTCGGCCTGCCCGACAGCACGCCGAACCCGCACCTGTGGTACGCGCCCGCCACGATGCCTAAGGTGGCCGCCGCGATCGCCAGTGAGCTGGCCGCCATC
>Ga0310916_10003136_pt1 | contig 10218 bp, 12 predicted proteins | sample GREbulkMGLF176_FD_203444 | JGI IMG/M metagenome (GOLD analysis project Ga0310916, IMG submission 203444) | Lab enrichment of tropical soil microbial communities from Luquillo Experimental Forest, Puerto Rico - GRE.bulkMG.LF176 | ecosystem: Environmental > Terrestrial > Soil > Tropical forest >... | reverse complement strand
ATGTCTGCTAATGGGATGGTCCGGCCGTGTTCCTGCCCCCCGCCAGTGACGAATCTGGCAAGGGGCTCCAAAGACAAAGGAGCACGCCATGTCCCAGAGCCTCAACAGCGCAATCGCCGTGATCGGCATAGATATCGGCAAAAACTCATTCCATGTCGTAGGGCTGGATGATCGCGGTGCTATCGTGCTGCGTCAGAAGTGGTCGCGTGGTCAGATTGAAGTGCGGCTAGCCAACATGCCGCCTTGCCTGATCGGCATGGAAGCTTGCGTCGGTGCGCATCATCTCAGTCGGAAGTTGCAAGCATTTGGTCACGACGCCCGATTGATGCCGGCGAAGTATGTCCGCCCGTACTCAAAGGGACAGAAGAACGACTTCCGTGATGCCGAGGCGATCGCCGAGGCCGTTCAGCGCCCGACGATGAAGTTTGTGGCAACGAAGACTGCCGAACAGCTCGACCTGCAGGCGATGCATCGCGTGCGCGAGCGATTGGTCAGCCAGCGCACTGGCATCATCAATCAGATTCGCGCCTTCCTGTTGGAGCGCGGTATGCCCGTCAGGCAGGGGCTACGGTTCTTGCGAGCTGAGCTGCCGCGCATCTTAGCTACTCCGCCTGACGTACTATCGGCTCGCATGGTGCAGGTCATCAGCGATCTGGCCGAAGACTGGCGCCGCCTCGACCACCGGATCGATCACTTATCCAATGAGATTACCCTTTTGGCTCGTCAGGACACTGGATGCGAGCGGCTGATGAGTGTGCCTGGCATAGGCTCGATCATCTCGAGCGCCATGGTGGCCGCCATTGGGACCGGCGATGCATTCAGCAAAGGCCGTGACTTCGCCGCTTGGTTAGGTCTCGTGCCCAAACAGATCTCCACCGGCGATCGCACTATCCTGGGCAAGATATCGAAGCGCGGTAACCGCTACCTCCGCGTTCTATTCGTGCAAGCAGCGTGGGTCGTGCTCATCAAGCCAATGAGCTGGGAACGCCATGGGCTTAAACACTGGATCGAAGCTGCCAAAAAGCGACTACACCGCAACGTCCTTGCGATCGCGCTCGCTAACAAGCTAGCGCGCATCGCATGGGCCGTTCTGGCCGGTAGCCGCACCTTCGAAGCGAACAAGTTTCAGGCTGCATGAACTTGCACGAAGCTCAGTTGCCCGCCGAGGTCTGCGAGATGATGAGATGAGATGGAGGTTCGGTCTTCCCGGCGCGTGCGAACACTGGTGACCCATTTGGCCCGCTCGAGGCCTATCTGTTAATGAGCTCGCCCGCGCGCTGATATCCATGATGGCTGGGAGCAATGCTCCAACACGAGGCCGAATACATTGATGCAAGACCGCTCACCACCGACTCGTCAAATCTTCTTGCTACGCACGGCCGGACCATACATTTGGGTCAAAAGCGGACATTCCGGCACCTTCGATCAATGTCCGCTATTCCCCTGATAGGGGAGTCAACATCTCATAAGCTATCAGGAAGCGTCAGAAGACCCGATTTTCTTGGACTTCTGCACATATTCTGCTAATCAATGTAGTCAGGAAATGTCGCGGGGAAGCACTGGGAAGTATCCACTTGCTTCCCCTGCGCTTCCCGAAAAACACGGGGGGTTATCGTGAAGCTCAATCAGCGTAAAGTCGCCGGACTCAAACTGCCGTCCGGCACTCGCGACAAAATTTACTTCGACGACGAAATGAAAGGATTCGGTTTCCGACTGCGCAGTGAGGGCGCGCGGCTGAGTCGAACATGGGTCGCGCAGTATAGAGCGAAGGGTCGCACTCGACGTTTGACGATTGGCGATTACGAGAAGGTCACCGCTGAACAAGCGCGCGCGGCTGCGAAGGTGACGTTCGGCGAGGTCGCGGCCGGTAGGGACCCGCAAGGCAACAAGCAGGCGCAGCGGTTGACCGCCGCTCGCAGCCTGCGTTCCGCTATTGACGATTATCTGGCGATGAAGGAGTCCACGCTCCGTCCCGCCAGCTACCGCATGGCGAAGCTTTATTTGACCGGCAGCTATTTCAGACCGCTGCATGCGGCCGCCATCATCGACGTCACGCGCGCCGACATCGCTCCACGCCTCAATGCGATCATCCGGGACAGCGGTCGCATCGCAGCCCGCAGCGCTCGTTCCGCTCTTTCATCGTTGTTCACGTGGGCGCTCCAACAGGGAATCGTCGAACAGAATCCCGTCGTCGGCACCGAAGATCCCGGTCCCGCAAAGTCGCGCGATCGCGTGTTGAAAGACCCCGAGATCGCCGCCATCTGGCGCGCCTGCGGTGATGATGACTACGGCAAGATTATCAAACTGTTGATCTGCACTGGATGCCGCCGCGATGAAATAGGCGGTTTGCGGCAGGAGGGTGAAATCGACCTTCATGCTGGCACGATCACGCTACCCGCAGAGCGCGTTAAGAATGGACATGCCCACGTGCTGCCCTTGCTGGGCTTAGCGCGGTCGATCATCGCTTCCATTGAGCGGCGAAGCGAGCGCGATCATGTGTTCGGCATCCGTTCGGCGGGCGGGCACACGGGATGGGATCGATCGAAGAAGGACCTAGATGGCCGCCTCGCTGGCAAGGTGGCGGCTTGGCGCGTGCACGATATTCGCCGAACCGTGGCCACCCGGATGGCCGATCTTGGTGTCGAGCCGCACATAGTCGAAGCGATTCTGAACCACTATTCCGGCCATCGCGCCGGCGACGCGGGCGTCTACAATCGCAGCACATACAGCCGCCAGATCCACGCCGCCCTTGCTTTGTGGGACGATCACTTGCGGTCGCTCATCCAAGGCGGCGGGCACAAGGTCGTGGCTCTTCCCGCAGCTTGATAGCGCTTGAGTGTTGGAGATCGTTCTCGATCTGTGCTAGGAAGTAATTTATCGAATCTCTCGGTACAGGCAGCGTCATGGTGGTTGCTGCGCTAACACACTACGCGATCGCGTGGTTTATAGTGAATCCTCGCAGGCCCCTCGAAGGGGCCGCTGGCTTCCCTTCGCACCTACCAGAGCCGCACCGACTGGCGTGAGAGCCGTCCCCTAAGGATCAAACCTTCGGGGAGGCTCGCCGTGCGCACTTTTCCCTAACTGTTCATGGCGACCTCCGATTCGAATTCGGAGAGTTTTCCCATGCCATTGCAGGAACCGGAGCGCCGCCGCCGGAGCGAGCGCGATCACCAAGCTAAGCAAAAGAAGCGCCGTAAGAAGACCCCTGCTGAGCGCGAGGCCGAGCGGGCCAAGCGCGAAGCTCTGTGTGCGCGGATCGCCCAGTACCAGAACCCTAATCAGGTTCTGACGTTCACCGAATGGTGCCTGCTTAACAACCTTTCGGAAGCGACTGGCCGAAGGATCTTCGGCTCAGGTGCTGGTCCAATCGTGACCGAACTGGGCGTCCGGAGGATCGGCGTCACCCTCGGCAACAATGCGACGTGGCAAGCCAGCCGCGCTCGCGGTGCGACGTGAGTGAGGTTCAAGAAGGGCGTCGAGCGCGGCCACCGGCAAGGTGAGCGCGCCCGACAGGATTTCGGATCGGATTGGAAGCCCGAACGAGTCCCGCATAGAACCTCAGCGAAAGAGAATCAAGTTCGCCGCGCAGGCAACGCTGTTTGCTGCCAGAAATGCGGCAAGCCGCTACATCCGAAACGCGGTAGCCGACGCCAGCGATATTGCAGCTACAAGTGTCGCGACGAAGCCCGCAGGGCGCGGAATTTCGCGGCTTCAGCTTCTACCCGCAGGGGTAGCCAAGCAATCCCACGATCAGTTGAAAATCAGCCTTTAGTTTCAAACGGCTACAAGGCTGATTTTGTCGGTCGAGCCTCTTCGATAGTCGGCCCGGCTAAGGTCATCGCGACCGAGATCATCGTCGGTCGAAGTTGGGAATCGGCGGTCTCGCCGGATGGCGTGCCCTGCATGGTCGCGAGCTATCGCACCCGTCAATGGGGGGTGCGATGACCCGACAGAACGAGCAAACCGCGCCCGGCATCGGCAGACTGGAACATGCGTGCCAGACCGGTCGGCATTCTCACGCCGAACGCGGCCTTGATCTGTACGAAACTCCGGAATCCGCGGTCGAGGCGCTGCTGCACGCCGAAGCCCTGCCGTTGACGGTGTGGGAGCCGGCGTGCGGCCGCGGCGCGATCGTGCGGATGTTGCGCGCCCGCGGTCACACCGTCGTCACCAGCGACATAACTGATTACGGATTTCCGCTCGATCTCGTCGCTGATTTCCTGACGACGGTACTACCGCCAAAAGGGTGCGGCGCGATCGTCGCCAACCCGCCGTATCAGATCGCCACCGAATTCACCCGTCACGCCCTCGATCTAGCGCCGTGCGTTTATCTGCTGTTGCGCTTGGCGTCTCTAGAATCAATCCCCCGCACTGAGATCCTAGAACGTCGCGACCTCGCCCGTGTCCATGTCTTCCGCCGCCGCCTTCACATGATGCACCGCGATGGCAGGATCGGACCGCGTGCATCGTCGGCGATTCCCTTTGCGTGGTTCTGTTGGAATCGCGACCACCGCGGGCCGACCGTCGTCGATCGGATTGGAGGGGTCGCGTCATGACCCGCCAGCGGCTCCCCGATCGCCGGGCCTCCACCATCTTTGGCTTCGAGTGCAACGGCCTGCACTACACCGCGTCCGCCTCGTGGTTTGACGATGGCCGGCTCGGGGAGGTGTTCGTCGGGAATCACCGCGCCGATTCCCACGCCGACGCCTGCGCCAAGGACACGGCGATCCTCGCCAGCCTCGCACTTCAATACAGCGCACCGCTCGATGTTCTGTGCCGGGCGCTGCTCCGCGATTCCCAGGGTCGCCCGAGCACGCCGATCGGGTGTGCGCTTGACCAGCTTGCGAACGGGGAGTCGATGTTCGTGACACGCCGGCTCCCACGCGTATTCGTGATCAAGCTGCAAACTGCGCCGGGCACCGATTCAATTCGTGCGTTGCGCGCGCTTCTCAAAATCCTACTTCGGCGATTCGGCCTTCGCTGTTTGTCCGCTCGCGAAGAACAGCCGGACCTATTCGGCGGCACATCGTGAGGAAATCGAAATGCCAGAGCTTGAGCATCTACGCAATTTCGCCGCGGCCGCCCGCCGCGGTGGATTCAACGTGCCGTTTTTTCGGCTCGACGGAAATGCCGGCGAATACCGTCGGACCGGCAAAACCAACACCGCCGCCATGAACGGCCAGAAGCTTGCCTGCGATCCGGTCGATGCAATGACGGGATGGCAGAAATTCGAAAAGAAGATTCCGGTCTATCAGATCGGACGTGTAGCCGACGGCTATCAACCGCCACCGCGCGAAGAACTCGGCGACCTGAATGAATTCGAATGGGAGAACGGCAAGGATCCCTGGACGCGGATTGATCTGTTGCCGTTTTGGGATGTGGAAAGCCGCGAGGTACTGCTGTTTAGCGCGAGCAATAAGGGAAGCAGGGATGCAGTCGCGCAATTGGTCGAAGCCTACATCAACAACATCGAGGCGCATCCTGAAGATCTGAACAAGGTGCCATTGGTCGAGCTGGAGGCTGACTCCTACATAAACAATCACGGCAAAAGAATCTTCTATCCGGTCTTTTCAATTCTCGATTGGGTCGAGCGGCCTGCCGCCGTACGGCGAATATTGCCGCCGCCGGTGAAGATGCTGGAGTTGACTGCGGTGCCAACTGCAGTGCCAGCGACGCCACCCAGCCCAGCAAAATCCGAGCCGCGCGCGCCGGCAGCAGCGAAGTCCAAGCCGAAGAGGTCGGGCAAGTCCGATATGGACGATGAGATTCCATTCTGAGGATAAGGAGGAAGATATGACTAAGAATAAACCTTCGATCGTGCCGCCGGCTTCCGCAGACAATGCGCCGATTCAGATCGCCAAGCCTGGCGAATTTAGCCTCGACAAATTCAGGTCGAAGCGCTCGCCGGCCACCGCTGGAATCGAGACGCTCCAGGCAGCGCTGCCGCATCATCCGATGTCGCAAGCGAAGGATTTTGTGCGACTGCATCCCGACGAGGACAACTATTGGTCGCCGGAACTCTGCTTCGTACACGTACCGGTCAAAGGGCAGAAACGAGAAACATTGCACTTGATCGAGGAAGAGCTGGCAATGCGCCATCTGCCGAGCGGCCGGATTCTCCGCTTTCGCCTCGCGCTGGCGACCAAGCCCAATGACGTGTTCTTCCTGTGCCATGTGCCGACGCAGAATCTGGATAACGTATGGAACGAATCCAATCTGCAGGCGTGCCTGCAAGCGAAGCAACATTGGACACAGGCAACCAGCCGGCGTGACGAAGGTGTCGACGGCTATAAGGTCGATTTTGCAAAAAATCAGGACGCGTTTCCTGAGCCGAATTGGCCAACACAAAAGCTCGATGCGTTGATCCAGACAACATTCGCCGGCCGCATGATCGATCGCGATGATCATCCCGGCCTGCTGCGTCTGATCGGCGCGAGGCAGTCGACATCGTGAGCGAGAATTTCGGCACGATTGTCGTCTGCGACTTCGAATACGAAGTGGAGCCCGGAGATCTCCCCAACGTATTGTGCATGGTCGCGCACGTGCTAGACGAAAACCTTCAGCATGTGCGCACCATCAGGTTATGGCGTGGAGAATTCGATCCAACGCCACCGTTCGATATCGGAGCTGACACGTTGTTTGTTGCCTACAGCGCTTGGGCCGAGATGACCTGTTTCAAAGTGTTGGGCTGGCGTTCCCCGGTACACATCTTCGATCAACACACCGCTTATCTGGCCGCCAGCAATGTCTTATTACCGCATAGCCCGGACGAGATCCGAAAGAAGCCGCGCAAGCGCCTGCCTGATGCCTGTCGCGCCTATGGCCTCGAAGGCTGGGAGCGCATCGACAAAGACACCATTGTGAAGGCGATCGGCGACGGCAGCTGGCGCGAGCACTACGGCCCCGAAGAAATTTTAGATTACTGCGAAGAGGATGTCCGCATGGAAGCGCGCCTGCTGCGCGCGCAATTGTGTGGACGTCCGGGACTATTGCCGGCCGACGTTCCGTATGTGCTGCATTGGTCGAATTACAGCGCTAAATGCATCGCGCTGATTCAGGCGCGCGGCATGCCGATCGATATGGAATTGTGGAATCTGGTGCAGGAAAACAAAAGCGCCGTCATCGGCGAATTGTTGCGGCGCTTTGATCCCAGCCATGACGACGAGGATCCGATCTACACGCCGGAGGGGGAATGGAGCTATCAGCGATTCGAGGAGTGGCTGGTGCGAACCGGCGTGATCGCTTGGCCGCGGCTCGATAGTGGGCGGCTCAACATCGATAGCGACGCATTTCGCTTGATGTACAGCGTGCCCGGGATCGAAGGTTTACATGCGTTGCGCGATAGTCTGGGCTTTATTGTCAAAGCACGATTGCCGATCGGATGTGACGGCCGGAATCGACCGTCGCTATTTCCGTTCGGCACCGCCACCGGCAGAAACGCACACACCAAGTCACCCTACAACGCACATGCCGGCATGCGCGGATTCATGGTGTTTCCGCGCGCGGCGATCGGGGCCTATCTCGACTGGCGCACGCAAGAAGTGGGTGTCGCCGCTGCATTGTCCGACGATCGTGCATTGATCGACGACTATGCCGGCGGCGACATCTATCACGCGCTGGCGCGGCTATGCGACCTCACCAACGATCCGGATCCGGTGCACTGGAAGAAGACCAACCCGGCCATGCGTAATCGCATGAAGCCGCTGCAGCTCGGAATCAATTACGGCATGGGGGTGCCATCGCTCGCTCGCGGATTGGATCGCCACCCACTGATCGCCAGTGAGATCATCGAACGACACAAACGCCGCTATCCGCGCTTCTGGCAGTGGCGCGCCGACATGGTGGGAACCGCCATGCTGGAGCGTCGGATCGAAAGTGTATTTGGCTGGCCGCTGCGCCTCAGTACCAGCCCGAACCAGCGCACACTGTACAATTTTCCCATGCAGAGCGGCGGCGCCGAAATGCTACGGCTGGCAACCGTCCGGCTGTGCGAGGCTGGCATCATCCCAATCATGTTGATTCATGACGGAATCCTGTTCGAGGAAACCGAACGGGAGAAAATTGAGCATGCCAAAGAAATCATGTTGACGGCCGGCCGTGATGTTTGCAGCGGCTTCGAAATCGGCGTCGATGTCGATCAGCTGCTCGAAAACGGCGCACGCTATTGCGACAAGCGGCCAATGGCGCAACAGATGTGGACCACGGTGATGAAAGCGCTGCAGGCAATCAATGCGGTGCCGCAAAAGGAAGTGGCATGAGCACGCTTGCGCACTTCGTCACCCGCAACGGAAAACGTATTGAGGTTGAAACCCTCCCATCCAAACCCAAGGCGAGCAAGGCCCGCCAGAGGGAAGCCAACCTATTTGTCAAAGTGCCCCTAAAGTGGGCGAACGCCGCCAGTAGAGCCATAAGATCGCACCAGTGCTTCGTGTTGATCTGGATCCTGTACCTAGCGTGGAAGGCCAAACGCCCGACCTTCGTGCTATCCAACGCGGCATTGGTGCGATACGGCGTCAGCCGTGAGACAAAGCGCCGGGCATTGGCCAAGCTACAAGCCGCCGGCCTGATTGCAGTGGAACGGCTACCGGGCCGGGCCACGATCGTAACCCTGCTTTACCTCTGAACCGAAGTTGGTCACTGTCTACGATCGAAGACACCAACTGTCTACGATCGAGGGCACCCGGTCCTTGTCTTATTCTTATATTCTTATTCTCTTGTCTTGGTAGTGAGAGAAGATAGCAGTCTGAAACGATGAGTCTTGAGCCCAAGCCAAGCTCACCGAGTATCCTCTGGCAAAGGCTGGTCATGTCTGAAGAGGACAGGCGCACACACCCCACAGCGCCATCTTGGGACGGCGGCTTTCGCTGGTTCCGCAGCACGAATGTCCTCGATCTGCAGCAATATCGCAGTCCGGCCGAGAAAGAACGAATTCGCGCGGTATTGCTCTGTCTCCCATTGCCCGGCCACCCATAAGCGGTCCCGAAAAAAAGAATCAGGCGGCTGTTGCTCTGAGCTTGGGAAGCGCACGGGAAGCAGCAGGCCCAGACATCCTCATTTCTAGCGAATCGCGCTCGTTGAAATTGACGCATTATTTCGACGTGCCGATATCGCCGCATTAGCAGCAAATATTGCGCTCATCGGTCGTTCCGTGGCATATCGGCGGCGGCGCGGAGATGGCGTCTTGCGCCAAGATCCGGTGGTTTCCGGTCGAAGGTCGCGTCCCATGGTCGCGCATTTATCAACAGCCAAACAGCGCAATCCGCGTCCGATCCGCTCGACGTCTGCGTCGCGTCCGCCCAACACGCGGGCAGCGGCTACCAACAAGCCGAGACGCATGGTAATCAGCGGTTGGACGGCATTAGGCCGCCGCATCCGCGATCTCGCCGACAGTTATGTCGTGAAGCTTGGCGGCTGGGACGCGCTGTCGGACATGCAGGCGGCCGCGGTACGTCGTGCGGCTGAATTGATGGCGCTGGCTGAGCAGACGCGCGCCAACGCCTTACGCAATGGCTGTGCTGATCCTGTCGCATTGGCGCGGCTTGAAGGCTGTGCTGATCGCGCGGTGCGTCGGCTGCGCCTCGATCAAATCCCTGAGAAAGTTCCTTCACTGAGAGAATTAGGATTATGAGCCGGCGTCCGGCCACGCCGTTGCATGCGGCCCGCAAGCAAGCTGCCCGCGAGCTTAATTTGCCGCTCGACGACTGGCGCGTGGTCAGACTGAGCACGCTTGTGCTGGCCCACGAGACCGTTCAGGCCAAATTGGCGTCCGGTCAGATGATCGACGTCGGCTATCTGTTGCAGCTCGACACGGCCATCGCCGAGGTCCGGAGCACCGTGACGCCGGCCCCATCGGTCAGGCTTGAGATCGTTGATGGCACCTTCACGGTTTGCCCGAGGTGCAAATACACCGAGCCGACGCCAGCAAAGCCAGATGATCCCCCGCCGGCCGACCGTCAGGGTGGCGTCCACTGATTGCCAACGTGACGAAGCTGACGGAGCTATTGCGCCGAACGCAACCAGGGCCAGTTCTTATGTCCGCTTTTGGGGGTAAAGCGGACATCGCGCGGACGCACTCAAATGTCCGCTTTTGACCCACCTGAGACGTTGGCTGTGCACTGCGCCAATGGTGTTCAACGTTACAACCGACCCTTAGCTTCCCTCGCGAGCGATCCTTACGTAGTGTCGAGGCGATGCTCAATAACGCCAAAATCATCGCAT
>Ga0310916_10003134_pt1 | contig 10222 bp, 7 predicted proteins | sample GREbulkMGLF176_FD_203444 | JGI IMG/M metagenome (GOLD analysis project Ga0310916, IMG submission 203444) | Lab enrichment of tropical soil microbial communities from Luquillo Experimental Forest, Puerto Rico - GRE.bulkMG.LF176 | ecosystem: Environmental > Terrestrial > Soil > Tropical forest >... | reverse complement strand
GACACTGCGCCGTGAAAATGGCGCGGCCACGTGTCACCGCAGCCGGGTCGGGATGATACGGGCTTGGCGGCGGTCGCAATGTCCTTAGCCAGTTGGCCACGCGATTGATGGTTGCGAAGTCGGCAGAATCAGGCGTGACGCCAGCCCCCATCGCCGCGGAAAGATTACGTTCGGCTAGCGAGGTGTTGTTTCCGTCCCAATGCAGGTGCATGCCTTGCCGCGGTCCCTGGTTGAAGATCGAAGGAAAATCGGCGATGCCGATCAGCTCGCTCTTCTGCAGTGACGCAAGCGGCATGTTCGCTTGGATCATTTTGTAAGGATTGAAAGTATCAACCCGACCGGGACCCCAAGGCGGCTGCTGGCGAAACAATGGGAAGAGCCTGGTGCGCCGCTCTAGCAATCCATCACGTAATGTCGGGATGATGTACCAGCGATAGATCATTTCCTCGAGAAGACTGAGCCTCGGGCCAGTCTGATTGATCGCCGGTATCAATTTGTCCGAGGATAACCGTTCATCGGCGCCGGCATTCAACAGAAACCGAATGAACCGTTCAAGATTGAGATTGTTGGAGGGCATTCCGGGAATAATGTGCCTACCAGTCGACACCTGCCCACCGGCATCGCTCATCGTCGTGTTTACCGTGCCGGTGTGGCAGGTGGCGCAGTTAAACCAAACCACATCGACATTGCGATACGTTCGCCGTGAAATGCCAATCGGCAGGTCGCGCTGGCGGCCGTCGGCGTCGTTTTCGTAGAGAAAACCGAAGGCCGAATAGTCCTGGAGACCGCCAAAATGCTCTGGAAACAAGGCAGGCAAGGCGCGCCAGATTCGGTACGGAATTCCGCTATGCGGCTCGGCACCGATCGAACCGTATTTGAACTCCTCAACAATGTCGGCGTAGTACGGCGTGCGGTTCTGCGCCAGCTGCCAGAGGAGGACGAGGCCAAGGATTGTGCCAATGATGCCGATCAACGCAATAATCGCCAGCAATACATAGGCTGGGATCAGCAGACGCCAGCGCCGATGCAGGGCATTTTCGACGGCGGTGACAGACTGCTCGCGGATCATGGCGACACCTCCTCTGGTGTCGGTGCCTGCAGAACCGGATGCGTGTTGTAGATCGTCATTAGCTGATTGAGCATCGCCTCATGGTTGGCAAAACGCAGCGGCTCGTAGCAGCCCATCGGATTTTTTGGAGCGTTAAGCAGACAGCGATTGCAATAAGTACAAGGTGATGGCGGCAGATCGTCACCGGCAGCCCAGAATTTTGGGAGGTTCGGATTGGCGATCAGCGAGCGCGCGATTGAAACCCCGTCACAGGCACCGGAAACAATCGCCTGCTGGATTTTCGAGGCGGTCTGCCAGCCGCCAGTTGAGAGCACTGGGATCTTTACCGCGGCTTTGATCGCGCGCGCTTCATCTTCGCCGACACCTTCCACTCGCCGACCACGCTTCATTCGAAACCAAGCCCAGTAGAATATTGGTCGCAAGATCGGATAGCGGAACAAAAAATAATTGCGCAGTGTACTCATACCTGACGAGATCATCGCGTCGTAAGTTGCGGTGATAGTCTCGAATGAAAAACCGCCCGGTGGATTCAAGGGATGTGGAAATAGGCTGCCGGTCGAGACATGTAGCGCATCGGCGCCAGCGGCCTCGCACCACTTTGCGATTTGCACGCTTTCGTCGAGCGTGTTGCCTTTCTTTTCCCACGGCACGACATTGTTGTGATCGACCGCGCTGATCTTTACTTGTAGATGAAATTTGTTTCCGACTTTCGCGCGGATCGCTGAAATCACATCGAGCAGGAATCGGGCGCGATTGGCTAGCGAGCCCCCATAGTCGTCGGTCCGATCGTTGATGCCAGAGCTCAAGAATTGTGTGAACAAATAGCCATTGGCGGCATGCAGTTCGACGCCGTCGAGGCCGGCTTCGCGCGCCCGCCATGCGCCTTTGGCGAAGGCATCGATCGTGTAGTGGATTTCCTCGATGGTCATTGCCCGGCACAAAAAGCCGTGCAACGATTCCTTTTTGCTGGTCGATGACAGCGTCGGGCGCGCATAATTATGCACGCCGGGTATGTCCATCTGTCGACCTGAGTGCGACAGTTGCATGATAAATTTGCAGTCAAAGCTACGCACAGCTTCGCCAAGCTTTTGCCAGTACGGAATGAAGTCGTCGCGGTGGATGGTCGCGTAGCCGGCGATTATGCGGCCTTCCATCAGCACCGGGACGTAAGATGAGATTATGGCGCCGACGCCGCCCTTCGCGAATTTGCATTCCCAATTGATCCGCGTCTGGGTCAGCGAGCCGTCTTCGTTGTCGAAACGGCCGGAAACGCTGGAGCGAAAAACACGGTTCTTGACCTCGAGATTGTTAAATTTCAACGGTGTAAAGATGACATCGCTGCTGGCCCCGGCGGCGGCCGATGTAACGCCCTGGTTCATCGCTTCGGTCATGTGGCAATGGACTCCTGTAAGGTCCGACGCCACACCATAAGGAGGAGTCCGGTCACGAAGGCGCGCGCCGGGCACGCGTTCCAGTGGCCCTGCATGAATACCAGCTCCGCATCGGGTGCTCGCGGCCAGGCAGCTTCCAGCTGCAGCATCAGAATGGAGCCGACGCTCAACGGCTCCTTCACAAGCGGGGTCTCGAGCGGGACTTCGACGGTGCGGGGCACTTGTTTTGGCGGGACGAGGCATTGCCACAGTACCGCCTCATCGCTGAAAGATTCCGAGTTCGGCTCGGAGCGCAGCCGACGCATCTGCGCCAAGGCCCGTACAATCCCGTGAACACCGATTGCGGTGCCGTGCATCGTCCAACGGTCAGCCTTGGCGCGATCAACCAAAAGAGCGCGCGCACGGCGCAGCTGTCCGGTGAGCTGCCACACGATTTGAATCGGCGAGATGCCGTCGCGAAACTGATCGATCAGTTTCGCGGCATTCCAAGTCGCACCATCTGCGTGATAGAGCGGATCGAATAAACTGCCGACAATTTGCTGAGCAACAATACCGGCCGCCTCGTCGGTGCCGCCGCCGCGGACATAAGCGGCAAGCGCATCGATTTGTGAATCGCTCCACAGTTTGTTGCTGGACATCGGGTCAACTGCTGCGGCAAGCTTTTGCTGATGATCGGCACGGACGTGGTCGTGGCGCGGCATGAGGGAGGGCAATAGCTGACCCATAATCTGGAACCAGTGGCGGATACGGGCCACAATCAAGCGATTGATCAGCGGCCCGCGCAGGACGAAGTTGCGATCGACGCCGCGAGCATCATTGAAGGCGCGAATTTCGGCTGGGTCGGAGACCAACACCACGTCAACAATTCCGGGCAGACGGATGCGCCGCGCCATGACGTCAGCTCGCTGCTCGGGGCCACGGAAAGAAGCTATTGCGCACGTTCCTCAGAACGGCATGCAGCGATGGGGCATGTCGCAACAGCACCTCGCGCATGCCATTTTTCTCTATCCAATCAATGCCGAGGGGCGTGTAGACTTGGGTGTTGTAATCGCTGGTCAGGAAGCGGTCACTTTTGATCCTGCGCCCAGCCATGACAATGAAGATGCGGAATGCCGTGTCCGAGATAGCGAATCCCGGCGGCCTAGTTTCCGCCAGCGTGCCGGTTAGAAGATCGACGCGTTCGACATCCTGGTAAATTTTTTCCAGTTCCTTTTGCCAAGTCTCATTCTCCGTGAGCTCCTGGAAAGATTTCGGGACACTCATCCGCAACATTCGGCGGAACGCGCAATAGCGTGGAACACCGCGCTCGCGGTCGCGGACAATATCTGTCGCAGCCAGATCGGTCATGATGCCTTGATCGATTTTTTCAGGTAGGCGACGCAGATGTCGCGGATAATTGTGCAACACCGGCGCACCGGGATAACTTGTGCCGATCGAATACAGTACGTCGTCGAACGAAACTTTGCGGTGCACTTTAGTGGTTCCGCCGGCAAACAGATCTGCCATTGTGCAGGCAAGAATTTCCTTGTCATCGCTGTGCTGACGAAACGAATAATCGTCGGGAATGAGCGAGTGCAGTCGATAGACCGCCGTGAACTCCTCCGTAATTGAATACGGGGCGGCATACTGTTCGGTCGGTGAGCCGGGAATGCCGGAAAGAAGTTCGTCGTGCGTCGATCGACCGAACGCTTTGAAATAAGCTTCGCCAAGCGCGCCCCACCAGCTGCCGCGCATGGCATATTGCAAGGTTGGTGACTGCAGCAACGCTGGCGTCCACTCGGTGGCGTGGATTTTTACGATCAGTGCAGCATTGATGAGGCGTGCTTTCTGAAACAGCCATTCACCGTCTTTGTCGGGATAGTCAATTTTCAGACGATCGACGATCGCGTTATGCTCACGCGTAAACAGCGTGTGCATGGCAGAAAGTCCAATCCACCAGTTCCCGTTGACGGCGGCGAGCTCCTGGAGCGGATCTTTGTCGGCGCCTTGTGGATCGAGTGGCAGGTGTCCGGTTGCGTCGAGATATAACTTGCCGTCAGGTAAAAGCTCCTTGCTCGGTGCGCTACGAACACAGTGCTGCATTGGCAAGTCGGAGCCGTACATTTGCGATCCGTCCCACCAATGTGTGACTATGTTGCGATAGGTTGCTGGCCGGCCCTGATCCCGTGGCCCGCGCTGGTGATCTGGACAGGTGCGCAGGATGGTCATCTCCGGTTTAGGCCAATCATCATCCTCGGGGACGGGAAATCGTAGCGGAGGGCTTTGCGTATCGTTGACGCCATGGCTGAGCCAATCGTGGACCATGAATTGCAGCCAGGCGGCCAGAAACAGATTGACCTTAGTTGCTGGGATGAAGTTGGTGCGCACCAACAACTCACGACTAATGACGCGTGGATTGGGCTCATAAAGGCTTGGTGGTTGTTCGCCAAAAGTCTGCGGCAGCGGCGCGTTGCGTCCAAACCGGGTATCCGCCATTCCCATCCAAGTTTTCGATAAATCGTTGAAGGCGCCGTCAGCTGTCCGACAATGGCGGATGTCGAAATTACCGGGCACCGGCGGATCGAGCGGCGCGGTTTCGGTATCGAACAGATTGCGCCAGCGTAGATCCACCCGCAGCGCCAACAAATTGATCACGGCGAGGGGAAACGGCAGGCGATACCATACCCGCGAGCGGTTGATGAACCGATAGATGGCGGCGATGACGGCCTCAAAAAAACCGGCCAACATGACTCCAACCTTTCACGCCTGATCAGCGTTACTGAAGTCGTGCGTCAGTCTTATTGCGTCCTGCTCGCGTGCAAAAGTAACTGGTGATAGTGATTTCCGCTGTTGCCAATGTCACAGCGGCAAACTTGGTGTAAGCACGCCGTTATATCATGATGCGGCACAGTGTGCGAGTACGCTGCAGTCAACGGCAGTCACAATATCTTCGCACGCGCAATTGTCAGCCGCATACGCACTTGCGCCACGGCGATCCGTAGAGCCTTGCTGGGCCCTCGCCACCGCCATTTGAGCTGAGCGGGACCCTCGAGCTGCTCGGCAAAGATAAAGAGCGTGACGGCGATCATCCCCAACATCTGACCTTGTATTAGAAGCGTTAGCAACATCAGCGCCCAGCACGACCCGGCGCACGATGCACCATTGGTCAGACCAAAATCAAAAGCGTCGCGATCTGCCGCTGCCCCGAATGCAGCGAGATGTGGCCGGCGATGGCAGCGGTTCAGGCACCATTGTTTGGTGGGCGAGACCTGCCAAAGTATTGCGGTTATGACCGCGAGGGCAAAGCACAGCAGCGGTGTAGGTACTGCCCATCGCGCGGCGACCGCAATGAGCTGGAGCACTATGGCGACAATCATCCACACCACAACATAGCCGGCGGTGAATAGAATGGTCGCCCGCGCTCGCTGCCTAGCGAAACTCCGATCGCGGACGTGCCGAAGCGGCGCAATGACCAAGGGTAGCATCATGGCAGCGATCATCAGTGCCGAACCCGAAGCGAGCTGCGCCGGGGAGACGAGCATCAGTACGAGATCTAACCGAAGCGACAGCGGTACCGCCCACAGTGTATCGGACGAACAGAAAGTGGAAACCATCGAGCCACCACTGTCGCGCGCTAGCAACCACCAGGCGAGCAAGATGATCGATCCGAGCACAACGAGCCAGGTATCTGGCCAATGCGCGGCGCGGCCCATAAGGCGACCTCGTCAGGTACTTTGCCGGAATATGCTGATGCGACCGATGCTAATCTGCGCGGCCTCGGGCACGGGTTTGACCGGGACCAGCCGTACCCGGAGCTGAGACACATTCAGTGCACCGGCGAGATGCATGGCGTCGATAATCTGAGTGATCTCGAAAACGAAGGTGAGACCGTCGCCCGCATGTTCGCCATCGGCCAACGTCGCCTTGCGCACGCCGAACAGCGCGATGCTGCCGGCCAGAAGCTCGGGATGCTGGACTGGATCCTCGCCTTCAGGCACGTTGATATAGACGCTAAAAGCAGTGGCATCATTGAGACCGCGCACATTCTGGAGATTGAGAAAGATTCGGTCAGGTGCTGGTTTCCCTGCAGCACCGGCCGTCTCCAGGCTCGTGGATACTTTACGTTGGACTGCAGTGTCGAGGGTAACCGACGTCCCGGCTTCTGTACCAATTACGCGTAAGCTCTCATTGTTGGCACCGAGCAGTTCGACGGTCTTAGGGCCAGCCATGGCGGTGCTCCTTGCAAGCGCGTTGGCCGTCTCCAATGTCACCCCAAGCCGCTCCAGCCGCGCAACCATCTCCGGCGTAGCAGATGGTGGCGACACATCATCATAAGTATAATTAAGTTGCGAAAGATCGCTCATCTGACCGGGGGTGTAGGTCCAGCTCACCCCGCCCGGCATCGGTAGCACAAAGCTACCACCGCCTACGACGAGAGGTCCATTGACCCAATTGGCGTCGGTGGGATCCAAATGACTGGTCGGGTTCTTTCGCCAGACCTCCCATAGCCGATCGACGTTAGCATGGTGCAGCCAGAAGACTGGATCGAGCCCAGCCGTGTCCGGATCAGACATCAGTCCGGGTAAATTCGATTGGGGGTCGCCGCCACCGACTAAGCCGTGAACCCAATCGTGCGGCTGCGTTTCGATGCCGCCATGGACCTGGCCGCCGTGACTGAACCCCGTATTAACACCGCCGAACCCAGGACTGCCGCCGCTGGCTACCCCTGAGAAATCAGGATCACCGAGTGCGTTCAGGTTGATCATGTTAACTGGCACGTAGACGCCGCCGTCGTTGTTCGGACCGTATCGCTGTGGAACATAAAGCGGATTATCGCCCTGTCCGTCCGGCCAGTGCGCTGACGCAAAGGCGGGCGGTAGTGCATCCTGGTTCTGTTTGAAGTAGTTCCAGTAGGGAAGAGCCCAATCCGACGGTCCGCCGAGCTTGACCACTGCGTCGCGAACGACCGCCTCAAATGCAAGCAAATAGCCACGATGCCAGGGCAGGAAGTACCAGCTTCCGTGCTGGCATTGACTCCAATAGGTTTCAATGTCGCCGCTGCCTGGCATCGCATCGCCAGAGCTCAGATAGCCGAGTTGCCGCCACAGATCCTGGTCAATCCCATGGATGGCTGCATAGAACCGCCATCCCGTCGGCTCACTAAGAGCCCGCGCCTTCATTGCCTTTACGCCGCGCGCATACCAAAGGATCGGGTCAGCCCAGACACCGCCGAGCTCCCAGACATTCTTGCGAGTGTAGGCCATTCTGCCTTCCCTTCCTCCGACACGATAAGCAATGATCTATAAGCGAGAGCTTCGTCGCCGGTGGCACAAGACGCACCGACCATCGAGCATGAATGCGTCATTAATGCCGTTATAATATTTGTTCCGAATGAAGTAACCGCGGGTAAGCCTCGACCGCTCAATTCTGGACTAGGAGGTGCGTTGCCATGCCGATACCAAGACCCGTGTGTTTCATGATCATGCCCTACGGCCGCAAGCCGACCCAGGTCGAAGCGGGCCACGGGCCAGCAGAGATCGACTTTAATGCGTTGTGGGATCGAGGCTACGTCCCGGTCATTCAGGCGCTGGGTTATCACCCGGTGCGGGCCGATCAAGACACAGGGGCGCTTGTTATCACACAGATGCTTGAACGCCTGTATTTTGCCGATCTGGTGTTAGCCGACATGACGATTGCTAACGTGAACGTATATTATGAGGTTGGGATCCGCCACGCCGCCAAAGAGAAGGGCTGCGTATTGCTCGCGGCCGATTGGTCCAGGCAACTTTTCGACGTCGCGCAGATGCGGACTGTGCGCTACCCGCTCCCCGAAGGAATGATTACCGAGCAGACCGCACAAGCGTTTTGTAGTGCGGTGAAGGGTGAAATTCAGAAACGTGCAGGTGGCGCTTCGCCGATGCATGAATCAATACATGGCTACCCATCCAATGTCGACGAGCGAGCCGCGTCAACTATGAAAGACCAGATGACTCAACTCGCGATCTTTCAGGCAGATTTCCGCACAGTGCGCACCGTCCCCCTCCCCGCGCGCATGGCGCGGGCTCAAGAGCTCGTCGCAACTTATTCAGTTCCGCCAATGCTGCCGACGGTCGCTCTCGCGCTACTGATGCTGCTGCGCGCTTCTGTGTACAAGCCTGATGACTGGAAAATTGTGATCGACTTTATCGGCAAACTGCCTGATGAACTAACGACCCTGACCCAGGTCCGAGAGCAGCAAGCATTTGCTCGCTCCCACACGGGCAAGCATCTCGAGGCAATCGCGGAAATCGATGCGCTTATACAAGAATTTGGGCCGACTCCTGAGCGCCTGGGATTGCTGGGGGGGCGATTCAAGCGCCTGTATGAATTGGCAACAACCTCTCAAGAGCAACTCTTTTATCTTAATAAAACCATCGAAAGCTACGAGCGCGGCATGGAGTTGGACTTGAACGAATACTACTGCTCTTCCAACTTGCCCCGTCTTTATCGTAAGCGCAATCGCAAAGGTGACCCGGAGCGCGCGCAGGCCGTACTCAATATAGTGACGGCAGCATGTGATCGAGCGAAGCGCCGGGGCACGAGCGACGAATGGCTTCGCCCTACGCTGCTCGCTGCGGCATTTGATCTCCGCGACGCTGACAAAGCCGAGGAGCTCTCCGACGAAGTCGCTGCGGAAGGCCCGGCGTTATGGCAGATCGACAGCATTGTGCATGATCTCGAGGCGAGCGTTGCTCAGGTCGAAGACGAGGATCGGCGGAAACGTCTCAGTGCAGTTATGTCTAGGCTGAAAGCGTACTAGGAAACTAGGTTTAACGACTTTATTGACGGCGGGCCTATCACTAGACCTGTGTCACGGGGCACCCGCCGCATACCTTAAGATGGTTATTTAATACGAATTGCTGACAGACCGCCAACGATCTTTCACCTTCATCCGAACGCCGACGCTCACCATAAATTCGATGCTAAGCGCGTTTTTGCCTTGTATCGCGACGGGTTGAGTGCTGATCGGCGTCATATTCTCGACCGGCATAGAATAGTAGACCTTGCCTTTAAAGCTGTTGGCGTCGGTTCCGTCGGGACTTTCTGCTGTGTTGCGTTGCTGATGACTGGTGACAGCGAACCCCTCTTCCTTCAGCTTAAGCAGGCCCAACGATCTGTACTGGAACGGCTCGGTGACGGGCTCGCGTACGACGGGCATCAGGGCCGACGTGTTGTAGAAGGCCAACAAATGATGCAGGCCGCGAGTGATATTTTTCTTGGTTACACACAAGATGACAGTTCTGGTCGTCAGTTCTATGTTCGCACGTTGAAAAACCATAGGCTCGGAGGGATAAGCGATATCAGCGAAGTGCGGGCGCTCTCGGATTACGTACGGCTTTGTGGTCGTACGCTAGCGCGCGCCCATGCGCGCTCGGGGGAGACCGCTGCAATCGCCGGCTACATGGGTAAGAGCGAGGTGTTGGATGATGCTATCGCCTCATTTGCTATGAGCTACGCAGCGCAAACAGCCATCGACCATGCCGCCTTAGTCAGAGCAAAGACGAACCAGGATGGTAAGCCAAAGCTAGTTGCGGTTAGTTAATCGTTCTGTCGGCCACAGATCCGCTACCAGGCTTGCGGATTTTCGTGAAGTCAAAAAATCGATCCGGCGTCTCGCAGTTTGACCCTCATTTTGGTAACGGCAAAAATATCCTAGTCAACTGTTCGAGACTAATGGCGAATCCTGCGGCACCTGGGTGACCACCTCCGCCATAGAGTTTGGCGAATTCCCCACAATGGATGT
>Ga0310916_10003126_pt1 | contig 10233 bp, 5 predicted proteins | sample GREbulkMGLF176_FD_203444 | JGI IMG/M metagenome (GOLD analysis project Ga0310916, IMG submission 203444) | Lab enrichment of tropical soil microbial communities from Luquillo Experimental Forest, Puerto Rico - GRE.bulkMG.LF176 | ecosystem: Environmental > Terrestrial > Soil > Tropical forest >... | reverse complement strand
CCGGGTCATCACTGATCGGCTGATCGCCTCGCACCGAGGTCGGATCTTCACCACGGCAGGGGACAGCCTCGTCGCGTACTTCGCCAGTTCGGTCGACGCCGTTGAATGTGCCGTCGAGGTCCAAGACGCCATCGCTAAGGAGAATTCGAACCGACCTGCGGGCGAGCAGATGCGGTTTCGAATCGGCATCCACGTCGGCGACATCATCGTTCAGGGAGACAATCTTTTTGGTGATGCCGTGAATGTCGCTGCCCGCCTGGAGGCTCTCGCCGAGCCGGGCGGGATTAGTGTCTCGGGTACGGTACAGGACCAGATTGGCACGAAGCTGCCTGTCGAGTTCATCGATCTTGGCCCGCAGCAGGTGAAGAATATCACTCAGCCGATCCGGGCATATCGTGTCCAGAGCGCAACCTCACCCGCAGTCAAGCCGGGCATGGGTCCGTTGCTACCTTTGCCCGACAAACCGTCAATAGCCGTATTGCCGTTCACCAATATGAGCGGTGACCCGGAACAGGAATATTTCGCGGACGGTATGGTCGAAGAGATAATTACCGCGCTCTCGCTCATCCGCTGGCTCTTCGTCATCGCCCGCAATTCGAGCTTCACCTACAAGGGGCAAGCAATTGATCTTGAGCAGGTCGGGCGTGAATTGGGTGTGCGCTACGTGCTCGAAGGCTCGGTTCGCAAAGCCAGCGGTCGGGTGCGCATCACCGCCCAATTGATCGACGCGCTCAGCGGCACGCATATTTGGGCCGATCGTTTCGACGGTCCGATGGAAGAAGTTTTCGACCTCCAAGATGAGGTGGCATCGTGCGTTGCTGGCGTCATAGAACCGGCGTTGCAAGCCGCCGAGACCGCCCGCTCAGTTGGGCGTCCGACACACGATCTCACCGCTTACGACCTCTATCTGCGCGCCTATGCGATGGTATTGGCGTCGGCGAGGCACATTCCCGAGGCGCTGAGCCTAATGGAGCAGGCAATCGGGCGCGATCCGCGTTACGGACCTGCTCTTGCGTGGGCCGCGGGTTGCTGCGCTCGGCTGCTTCGAGGTGGTCGGAGTGAAAATACAGAGGCGGACCGTCGCAAGGGCACCGAGTTCGCTAGGCGTGCCCTGGAAGTCGCGGGCGATGACCCCGGCGTCCTTGTGGATGCTGCCCACGCACTGGCCTCTTTTGGCGAGGACACCGGCTCCATGCTGGCGTTGGTTGATCCCGCCCTAGCGCTCAACCCCAATTTTGCGCGAGGTTGGCACATCAGCGGCCTTTTGAGGCTATGGGCGGGCCAGCCCGAAATCGCGATCGAGCATGTGGAAACTTCGCTCCGGCTCAGTCCCCGCGCCCGAGTTGGCCCGGCGTTCTCCGTGATAGGTAGCGCACACTTCTACGCCCGGCGCTTTGATAAGGCCGTGCCGAAACTGCTGCTCGCGATCCAGGATGATCCCACCAGTGCCCAGGCGTACCGCTCACTCGCCGCCTGCTACGCGCATATGGGTCGGCTCGACGACGCGAGAGAGACCGTCGAACGATTGCGTGCGATCACCTCTGAAATGGTGCCGACCTTAAGCGTCCTGAAACCCGAGTACCGCGAGCTATACCTGTCGGGCCTGCGGCTGGCTGCTGGCGATACAAAATAAGCAAGACCCGTCGTCTCGCTGCGATCCTTGCTGGCGAGGTTGCGGGCTATTCGCGCTTGATGGGGCGGACGAGGAAGGCACCATCAACCGGTTACGGTCCCCGTATCGAGGTCATCGAGCCGTCGATCACCCAACATCGAGGGCCGCATCGTCAAGACCAATGGCGACGGCTTGTTGGTCGCGTTCGTCAGTGTCGTCGACGCTCGCTTCATTCGATCACTTCACTGGCGCGAGCTAGGATCGATTGCGGGACCGCGAGGCCGAGCGTCTTTGCCGTATTGAGATTGACGACGAGATCGAACAGCGTCGGCTGGACAACCGGGAGGTCGGCGGGCTTCTCGCCATTCAGCACGCGTCCGACATAGTTGCCCATCTGAAGGTACACTCCTTTGAGGCTCGGGCCGTAGCTGATCAGTCCACCAGCATCGAGGAACTCACGCCATTCGTAGATGGTCGGTAAAGAATATCGGGCTGCCAGCGCGACGATTTGGTTACGACGCGCGTTAAAGAACGGGTCAGCACCAACAATGAGCGCCCCCGCTTGGAGTGAGGCAAGGTCAGCAAAAGCCCTTTCCAATTCGCTGTCGTTGCTGGCCTCGGAGATATGAATTTGTACACCTTTTGCTTGCGCCGCCTCCTGAAGCGCCGTCTGATTGCGACCGGAGTTTGAGTTCTTCGGGTTTATCAATCCGCCCATCAGGGCTGCATCGGGAACCAGATCGTGCACAAGCTCCAGCCGCTTCGGAACCAACTCGATAACAAGAAGGGACATCCCCGTCATATTCGCTCCGGGCCGCGCGAGGCTCGTCGCGAATCCCCTCGCGACGGGATCGCCGCCGCTGATGAACACAATCGGGATCGTCGCCGTCGCAGCTTTCGCGGCAGCGGCCACAATGTCGCCGCCGCTGGTGGCGATCACCTCAACTGGCTTGTGGACTAGATCGTTCGCCAGTTCGGCGAGCCGATCATAGTGGCCCTCCGCCCAACGGAATTCGATCGCAAGATTACGGTCTTCGACATATCCCTTTTCAGCAATTCTGGCACGGAACGCGGCGACAAAAGAGGCATAGGCGTCGGGGGTGCCTGCACTCAGGAAACCGACCGAGCGGTGTTCTGCCCGAGCCGTTCGTAAGGAGAGCCCAGATGCGCCGAGCAGGACGATAACGAAATCACGGCGTCTCATCGTTCACCTCCCTTGCACCCGCGAGCCCGCTGTGGGGGAGTGAATACTGTCTTTCTCCGATACTCCCTGAGCAGCGTGCAGCGGCCTTTATTGATGCCCCGGCCAAATTAACCCGACGCGGCGGTCCACGACTAGGATGCTCCTGCTCATGATGCCGCCTCTGCCATTGTTGCCCGATAAGAGCGCGGCAATCGAATGGTGAATTCGGTGAACTCGCCGACCCGGCGATCGACAGTGATCGTGCCGCCATGCTCTTGGGTCACTATATCGTAGCTGATCGAAAGGCCGAGACCGGTGCCCTCGCCGGTTGGCTTGGTGGTGAAGAATGGCTGAAAGAGTTTGTCTTTGATCTCTGGTGGAATGCCAACGCCGTTGTCGCGGACGTTGATTTCAACCGTATCGTCGAGGTCGCGCGTCGACACCTTCAGGGTTGGCTTGAACTTCGCGTCGCCTCCCTCCCTCTGGCGTTTGGTAGCGGCATAGAAGCCATTGCCGATTAGATTCAGACAGACGCGGGTGATGTCCTGAGGGACAAGTTCGATCGGGGCGATCGTGTTGGCAAAATCTCGCTCCAGCGTGACGTTGAGGCCCGCATCCTGGGCGCGGGCACCGTGATAGGCGAGGTTTAGGGCCTCCTCGATCAAGCCGTTGAGATCGACACTGCGTCGTTCGCCGCTGCTACCGCGTGAATGCTCCAACATGCTCTTGACGATGCCATCGGCGCGGCGTCCGTGCTCGGCAATCTTTTCGAGATTGCCAGTCAGCATCGTTATCGTGTCAATCTCGGCACGCTTTTCGCCGCCGAGTGCGTTGATCGCTGGAGCGGCGGTTTCCTTCAATTCGTCCAGCAACTCGACTGATAGCCCGGCGAAATTGTTGACAAAGTTGAGTGGGTTCTTGATCTCGTGGGCGATGCCAGCCGTCAACTGGCCCAAAGAAGCCATCTTCTCGGCCTGGATCAGACTGGCCTGGGCGGCTTTCAGATCACGGTAGGCGGCTTCGGCGGCGTCCCTCGCGGCGTGGATCTCGGCTTCTGACCGCTTGCGTTCGGTAATGTCGCTGTAAATCAGCACAACGCCGCCATCCGGCATCGGGTTGTTCCGTACTTCAATGACCGTGCCATCCGGGCGCGTTCGCTCGAATTGATAATGTTCGTGGAGGCGTCGCCTCAGGCGATTGATTTCGGTCTCGGGGTCGGTCTCGCCGAACTCGCCGCGCCTGGTGAGATACCGGACGTACTCGTCGAAGCCATGACGCTCGGCGAGAAAATCGTCAGGTAGATCAAGCAATTCCTGGAAATTACGATTCCACGCTGCGAGCCGAAGCTCTGCGTCGAACATGGCCACACCGTCGACCATGTTGTCGAAGGTGACCCGCAATTCCGCCTGACGCTGGCGGATTTCGTCGAGCAGCCGCGCATTCTCCATCGCGACGACCGCCTGAGCGGCGAAATTTTGTAAGAGAGCGATCTGCTTGTCAGTGAAGGGCCGCACTTCAGTGCGATACACCTGGATCGCCCCAAGTAGCTGATCGTCTCTTTTGAGCGGGACAACAAGATATGTGCGGGCCCCACCGAGATCGACTATTGCCCGCCGTTGCGGGTCCTCCCCGCTGCGGTAGCGATCGTCATCTTTCACATCGAGCACATGGACAAAAGGTTCGCCAGCACGGATTCGCGCCGCCATCCCACCTTGCCCAGCCGGTACGGGGTTACACCTCCTAAACTCAGCGAAGGCTTTCGGAACACCTCTGAAGGCAACGAAGCGGGCCTCGCTGCCGTCCGCGACGCTCATCGTACCAAACGCGGCCTCGCACAGTCGCATTGCCTTTTCGAGAATCGCGTCAAACACCGGCGCGAGGTCGCTGGGCGAGGAATTGATAACCTGCAATACTTCGGCGGTCGCAGTCTGCTGCTCCAATGCCTCTCGCGTCTCCGTCAGCAGGCGCGCGTTTTCCATTGCGATGACCGCCTGCGAGGCGAAGTTTTGCAGCAATGCAATTTGTTTATCGCTGAACGGGCGTACCTCCAGGCGATAAGCCGTGATGTAGCCGAGAAGCACACTGTCCTTCCGCAGCGGTGTGAACAGCGCGGTACGAACATCGTCAAATTGGACGAGGGCACGAGGTATTGGCAAATCTAATGTTCGGAAATCAGGGATGTGGATTAAGCCTTCCCCGCGCAACATGCGGTCAGGAGGCGAGCCCGGAGGGTTATTTTGAGGCGCGCTCAGCAACTCTGTAGATGGCTCGGACAGGCCCCGTGTGGCTATCGCCTGGAAATGCTCGCCATGATAGGTCACCAATGCGCCTTTTGCTGCACCGCACAGACTGTGCGCCTTATCCAGAATCGCGTCGAAGACCGGGGCGAGATCTCCGGGCGATGAATTGATGACCTGCAATACCTCAGAGGTCGCGGTTTGCCGCTCCAATGCCTCACGAGTCTCGGCTATTAAGCGAGCATTCTCGATTGCTATTACCGCCTGATCGGCAAAGGTGCGAACAAGCTCGATCTGTCCTTCGGTGAACGGCCTGACGGTGTGCCGGGCGAGCACGATGACCCCAACAGGCTCGCCTTCCCGCAACAACGGCACCCCGAGATGCGTGCGACCTTTGCCCATCGTCACCGCTTCGGAAAGGGTGTACTCGGGGTCAGAAGCTACATCAGGGATCTGAACTGCTCGCCGCTCTAATACGACTCGACCGGTAATTGTGCCTCGGCTCGGGGTAGTCGGATGAGCTTCTTGAAAAGACAGGTACTCCCGCGAGTATCCGAATCCGCCGCCACCCGGTACACCTCGCCGTCGCGGCGCATCAGGCCCGCCATTTCTGCTTCGCAGAGCCGTGCGGCGGTCTCCGTCAGTGTCTCCAATACTGGTTTCAGATCGAATGCCGAGCGGCTGATGACCTTGAGCACGTCACTAGTCGCAGTCTGGTATTCGAGTGCCTCCTGGAGATCATCCGTTCGGTGGCGCAATTCGCCGAACAGCCGCGCATTCTCCATTGCAATGACCGCCTGCGCAGCGAAATTTTGCAGCAGTCCAATCTGCTTATCGCTGAACGGTTTTACCTTCTGGTGATAGATCACGATACTGCCAAGAAGCACGCCCTCCTTACGCAACGCTACCGTCAGAAAGGTACGGCCCCGCGCGGTCTCAACCAATCCGCGGCGGGCCGGGGTGAGGCTCTGGACAGTGCCCTCCTCTTCGAGGATATCTCCGATGTGGACGAACGACTCCCCGTCAATGAGCCGCTGAGCCGGGGCACCTTGCGGTGGTCGATAAGGTGTTCGCAGAATTTCGGCAAATCCAGGCGGCAGGCCGCGCCCGGCTATCGTGTGAAACTGCTCGCCGTCGTAGCTGGCTATGAACCCGAAGGCTGCCTCGCACACTCGCAAAGCCTTCTCCAAGATCGCGTCAAATACCGGCGTGAGGTCGCCGGGCGACGAATTGATGATCTGTAGTACCTCGGTGGTCGCGGTCTCCCGCTGCAAGAACTCATCGCGCTCGGCAGCGGCCTCATTGAGCCGCCGCTGCAACTCGGCGTTGGCACGCCTAAGGTCGACTACTTCGTCATCGAGAGTCGCTGTCATCTCCCTGCTCCGTCGCGCCTGGTCTCGACCGGATGATACCTCGATCGACCTCCGCTCCCGCCGAGAAGGACAGCGACTCGATCACCTTCTCGACAAGAGCGTCAAGTCGGCTTCCGAGTTCTTGGGTTTCTCGATGCGGTGAAGAACGCAGCCCTCCGAGCCTGTCCATCTCAATCGGTGACGCCACACCTGCTACACGCCCCTGCTACACCAACCGGAAGCAAAAACTCAAAGATTCCGCGGCTGCCACACCTGCCACACATACCACACCTTATTTGGGAAGGTGGAGGGCGGAGGGCGCAGGGACACCAGCGATGGCCTGCGGGTCCACTTATTTGCATGCTGGTTGCTCTAGCTCGCTTGTAAGTCAAAACGACTCATAGAAAAAGCTCACTGCCAGTGTGGCTGTGGCATGCCGTGCAGGAATTGGCAAAAATTGGTGTGGCAGGTGTGGCAGCCTTGGAATCCTTGGCTTTTTTGGTGTGGCAGATGCGACACCGCTTTGCGGAGGTGTGGCAGTCACGGCGGATCGCGCATAAATCTGTCGACCCATGACTCTTCCGCTGCATCTCCTGATGACCCTGGTTTAGCCACGTCGCCACTGATAATGCCGGGAGCCAGCCGGTAGACTCGCACGCTTCCGTGCCGACCGAGATGGACCGACGCGGATGTTTTGCCACTCTGCGGGATGATCATGCCACGCCTCACCATCTCCCTGGCGAGGGCCGTAGGATTGTATACCTTTGCCAGTTCGTTTTTCCACTGCTCGGGAAGAACAAAATAGCTCCAACTCTGCGTCGACTGATCAAACCGGCGAAAGCCCACCCGATGGGAAACCGTGTATTCCGCGTCGCTGAAAACTTCCTCGAACCGAGACGCACCGTACTGTTCGATATAAGAGATTACCTGCCTGATACCGGCTTCGAGATCGTGGTCCCCGATTGTGCCGCGTTGGTCGAGCCATGCGTTGAAGCAAGTGACCGCCGCTCGGGTCGACTCGCCATCCGGCCAGCCGGTCAGCCCAAGCACCGTCGCGAATTCGCCAGCCGCCGCGACAAGACCGAAGCGTCCGCACACCGACCGCACTTGGCCCGATGCCCCGTCTGGCAAATAGCTCGCAATAAAGCTGTCGCGGAGTTCCCGAAACGCTGCTGTTGTGCCAGTCGGGTCATCCGCAAAGCCACGAGCGACGAAATCGAGATAAGCTCGGATCGGCGTGCCGTAACACTCGAATGTCGCTCTTTTGAGTTGATCAGCGAACTCGCCTGGTGACTTAGCGTCATGCAGATTCTCGAAGATCCCGTACCCAGCACCCGCCTCAGCCGGGATATCGACAAGGCGCACTTCTTGCCCAGCACGTGGTTTCCGACCGATCTCCGTCAGCTTGTCGGCCAGCGATATCTCGCCAGTAGAAAGAAATATTATCCGCCATTGTTTTGCCCGCCTCGCCGAGCCGTCTCGTGATGCCCGTTGTTTGCCGCCTTGATTGGCGATCATGTACACGATTTCGCCGGCCTCCCTAGCATCGACCTGACCCATTTCATCGAGGCAGAGCAATGCGTCGCAATGCTCCTCACAGACACCTTCGAGGCCATTGGAGGTAGTCCGATAAGATTTGAGATAGCCGTTGACGCCATCGCCGTCACCCCAAACACTGCCGGATAGTCGTTGTGCCGTGGTTTTGCCAGCCCGGCTATCACCTTTGTAATGAAAGCCGCCACTCTCTTCTCCGACGATGTGCAACGGCGGAGGCGCAAATGCAACTGAGACAGCAAAAGCGAGCCGAGAGTTCCCGATACAAGGTCGTCCAACTCGGTCCCGCCATTCCTCAAGCGAGCCTTTGACCCGATATGGACTGCTCGTGACGTTACCGGTGTAGATAATTTCCGAGCCCCGCTTTTCGCCATATACGACATCCGGCAGGACGAAAGCAGCGATATCCTGGTCTGTGTACAGCCAGTTCGCGAGACGACATTCGCCCGGCTTCTTGGATTTGCATGGGTCAAATACGCGAGCAGCAAGTTGCGGGCTCCAGTAGCCGACGAAATCTCTAGCCCCCGTTCGTAGAGCGCCTGCCATAGCTCATCGCGATGTCCGCCCAAAAGCCGAGCCGGCATAACCCACTTGATTTCCGCTCCGTTATGATCTTTCCAGCACAATAGTTTGCCCCAATTACCATTTGCGTCTTGGGTGCGGGCCAGAACCTCGAACTGCGGAGACAGCCAAATCGGCCTGATTTCCTCGTCACCGCCCTCGGCCTGTTTTTTCGCCTCCGGGTAATAGAATAGGCCAGTGCGTTTCATCTCATAGCGGCGAAGCGGTGTGTCGCAGCTAACGGGTCCACCTTTATCGTCGTTCGGTTCGTGAGCCGATCCGGAAAAACCTGCCCGAGCGCGCCAATCATCGTCGTACGCTTCGTTGCGAGATCCCTCATCAGGCAGATCGCCGAACGAATCGATATGATATTCCCGATACTGGCGCTTGATTTCCGAGTTTATATCACACGACTTTGACGCCTCACCGCTATTGACAGAATAATCTTGCCCATTCTGCATGGTCGAACTAAATACAGTGTTATCCAACATAACAAATTGACCTCCAAATTAAGCTCGCCGAAACCACCAAATCGGCGAGCTTTTCTTCAATTACTTCCGGGTTGCTAACCAAGTGGCGAGACCATCTTCCGGGTACAGCCGTATTCGGCCCAATTTCACAAGCGGCGGCAATATGCCGTTTTTTTGCCATCGCCAAATCGTTGTCCCGCTAACCCCAATCGATCGGCGAGTTCTTCTGTACTGATGTACATCCGACCCCCGATCTCGATCCGCCTTGGTTCGACACGCATCTGTTTCCCTCCAAACATTTTCGAATATGTGCAGTGAATTTCATACACTCACACTATATATACCGGAGATGACGAAAGTCACGACAAGCCACGTCAAGCCGTATCCCGTACGTACGCCGTAAAACTGCTATGAGCGACAAAGAAGGTATGCCGGGATTGTTTGACAATAGAGTTATGACCAAATTATGTACATGAATAGGCTGACATAATGAGCGATATCGTAGATGCAATGCTTGGGGCGCTCCCGATAAGCCGGCGCACGAGCGGGCGAGGCTGGATAACCTTCGACTGCCCCGCATGCGGTGATCGGCGTCACCGCGGCGGTTTTCTCGAAACCGCTACTGGCGGGTGGCGCTACCGGTGTTTTAATGGGGGGTGCGAGTACGAGCGACGTACCGGCTGGGAGCCGGGCAACCGATTTTCGGGTCGGCCCCGAAGGCTGTTTGAACTTCTGGGCGGCGACATCGGCGATATTCCGAAGCAGTTCCTCGAACACGGATCGTCGCGGACCGCCGTTCTTAGTGCCCCAGAAATCGTCGCCGAATTTCCGGAGATCCAACTTCCTCAAGGCTCAACATTGCTTTGGAGAGGCACAAGCCCGGACGCTTTAGATTGCCAACGCTACGTACTGGATCGAGGCTGGTTTCACAGCCAGCACCCGTTCGTCTGGTGTCCGAAACATCCGCGGCACGTGATCTACCCCTGCCAGCATAAAGGAAAGATCGTCGCCTGGATTGCCCGCAAGATCGATTCCGGCAAGGAGTTTGCCCATATCAAGTGCAAAGACTTTCCGCCAGATTACATGTTCAATCAGGATCAGATCTATCGCTATTGCACAGTCCTCGTCACCGAAGGAGTATTCGACGCGATTGCGGTGCTAGGACTTTGTACATTTGGGAACATTTTGACGCCGAAACAGATTGATCTGCTCAACGCCTGTTGCAGAACAGGGCGGCGGGTTGCTCTTCTGCCTGATTCCCAGA
>Ga0310916_10003125_pt1 | contig 10237 bp, 11 predicted proteins | sample GREbulkMGLF176_FD_203444 | JGI IMG/M metagenome (GOLD analysis project Ga0310916, IMG submission 203444) | Lab enrichment of tropical soil microbial communities from Luquillo Experimental Forest, Puerto Rico - GRE.bulkMG.LF176 | ecosystem: Environmental > Terrestrial > Soil > Tropical forest >... | reverse complement strand
GATGTAGAAGTACCAGGCGACGGCGAAGCCGGCGGCCATGGCAAGCGTAGGCAGGAACATCACCATGATCGGCACCTCGCGATGCGCCTCTCCGTGTGTCACGAGCGAGCCGCGCCAGAACTCGGTTTGATCCGAGCCGATGAAGAAATGCATGAAGATCGCGCCGGCGAGCAGTGAGCCAAGCGCAAGCAAGATCAGGGGCAAGCCCATGGTCCAAGGCGGCTCATGGGCATGCGCAAGCACGTCAGCCTTCTCGCGCGGCTTGCCCTCGAAGGTGAGGAACATCAGCCGCCAGGAATAGAACGAGGTCAGCACCGCCGTGATTGCCGTTAGCACGAAGCCGTACATGCCCATCGAAGAGTCGGCGGCGTAGGCTGCCTCGATGATGGCGTCCTTGGAGACGGAGCCTGAGGTGAAGGGAAAGCCCGTCAGCGATAGCGTGCCGATTAGCATCATCGCCCACGTGAAGGGCAGCACTTTGCGCAAGGCCCCCATGCGGCGCATGTCCTGCTCGTGATGCAGCGCGATAATCACGGCGCCGGAGCCCAAGAACAAAAGCGCCTTGAAAAAGGCATGGGTAAACAGGTGAAAGATTCCGGTGCCAAAGGCGCCAACGCCCTCGGCCACGAACATGTAGCCGAGCTGCGAGCAGGTCGAATAGGCGACGACACGCTTGATGTCGTTCTGCACGAGACCGACGGTTGCGGCAAAGAAGGCAGTGGTGGCGCCGATGAAGGTGACAAAACCGAGCGCAATCGGTGCAAGCTCGAATAGCGGCGACAGCCGCGCCACCATAAACACGCCTGCCGTCACCATGGTCGCGGCATGGATCAGGGCAGAGACTGGCGTCGGGCCTTCCATGGCATCTGGCAGCCAAGTGTGCAGCAGGAACTGCGCCGACTTGCCCATGGCGCCCATGAACAGAAGCAGGCAAATCAGGGTTAGCACGTCGACCTGCATTCCCAAGAATTGCATGGTCTTGCCGACCTGCTCGGGAGCGGAGGCAAACACCGGGTCGTATTGCAGGCTGTTGAACACAGTGAAGGTGGCGAAGATGCCGAGGACAAAGCCGAAATCGCCGACGCGGTTGACGATGAAGGCCTTGATGGCGGCGGCGTTGGCGGACGGCCTGTGGTACCAGAAGCCGATGAGCAGGTAGCTCATCAGCCCTACACCCTCCCAGCCGAAATAGAGCTGTAGGAGATTGTCGGAGGTCACCAGCGCCAGCATGGCGAAGGTAAACAGCGACAGATAGGCGAAGAAGCGCGGCCGGCTGTCGTCATCGGCCATGTAGCCAATAGAGTAGAGGTGCACGAGGCCGGAGACCGTCGTCACCACCACCAACATCACCGCGGTTAGCGTGTCGATGCGGATTGCCCAAGAGGTTTGCAGCGCGCCGGAATCGATAAAGCGAAGCAGCTCGATCCGTGCCTCATGGCCCTCAACGCCGGTCTGATAGAGCGCAAACCAGGCGAGAGGCACGGTGATCAGCGCCAGGCTCGTGGTGATGACCTCGCTAGCGCGCGCGTCTACAAGCCGGCCGAAGAAGCCGGCGAAAATCGCGCCGATCAGCGGAAAGAAGACAATCGCTAGATACATCGGCGCGCGGTCAGCCCTTTAGGAGGTCGATTTCTGTGACATCGATGGTGCCGCGGTTGCGGAAGTAGACGACAACGATGGCGAGGCCGATTGCCGCTTCGGCGGCAGCGACGGTGAGCACGATCAAGGCAAAGACCTGCCCCACCAGATCATGGTGGAAGGCCGAGAAGGCGATGAGATTAAGGTTCACCGCAAGCAGCATCAGCTCGACGCTCATCAGAATGACGATGACGTTCTTGCGGTTGAGAAAGATGCCGAAAATGCCGAACGTGAACAGGATGGCGGCGACTGTGAGATAATGGGAGAGACCGATGGTCATGAAAGCCCCCTGCCCGTTTCCACCTCGACTACCTCTACCGACCGCTCGCGCGTGCGCGCAACCTGACGGGCCACCGACTGACGTTTGATGTCGCGCTTGTGTTGCAGCGTGAGCACGATGGCGCCGATCATGGCAACGAGTAGGATCATTCCTGCCGCCTCGAACAGATAGACGTATTTCGTGTAGAGGATCTGGCCGAGTGCCGCGGTGTTGCTCACCTGCGAGGCCGGAGGCGTAGGCGCTTGTGCTGCGATCTCCGGCGCCGTCACCCAGGCGGCGAGAATAAGGACGAGTTCAACGAGGAGCATAAGCCCGATGGTGGCGCCAATCGGCAGATACTTGAGGAAGCCCGCCCTGAGCTCGGCAAAGTCGACATCGAGCATCATCACCACGAACAGGAACAGGACCATAACCGCGCCGACATAAACGACGACCAGGATCATGGCGAGGAACTCGGCACCGAGCAGCACGAACAGGCCAGCGGCGTTGAAGAAGGCAAGGATAAGAAACAGCACGGCATGCACCGGGTTCTTCACGGCGATCACCATGAAGGCGGACGCCACGCAAATCCCGGCGAAGAGATAGAAGAACAGGGTGGTGAGGAGCATCAGGCCGCCACGCCCCTCACCGATACGGCGCGTCGAGCGCCAGGTTCTTGGCGATCTCGCGCTCCCAGCGGTCGCCATTGGCGAGCAGCTTCGCCTTGTCGTAGTAAAGCTCTTCGCGCGTTTCGGTGGCAAACTCGAAGTTTGGCCCTTCCACGATGGCGTCGACCGGGCAGGCCTCCTGGCAGAAGCCGCAATAGATGCACTTCACCATGTCGATGTCGTAACGCGTGGTGCGGCGCGTGCCGTCATTGCAGCGGGGGCCTGCCTCGATGGTGATGGCCTGCGCCGGGCAGATCGCCTCGCAGAGCTTACAGGCAATGCAACGCTCCTCGCCGTTGGGATAGCGGCGCAGCGCGTGCTCGCCGCGGAATCTCGGCGAGATCGGTCCGCGCTCGAAGGGATAGTTGATGGTCGCCTTCGGCCGCACGAAATATTTCATGGCGAGCCAGAAGGCCGAGAGAAACTCGGTCAGCAACAGGGCCTTGGCGCTATCGGCAAAGCGCTTCACCAATCGTCTCCTTTCACGTGCCTTGCTGCTGCCAAAGCTGAAGAATCGCGGCTACGATCGCGACCATGGCGAGCGACAATGGCAGGAAGACCTTCCACCCTAGCCGCATCAGTTGGTCGTAGCGATAACGGGGCACCATGGCCTTGACCATGGCGATCAGGAAGAACAGGAAGCAAACCTTCCCGACGAACCATATCACACCTGGAATCCAGGTGAAGGGCGGCACCGGGAAGAGCGGCAGCCAGCCGCCAAGGAACAGGACCGTGCCTAGCCCGCACATCAGCACGACGGCGACGTACTCGCCCAGCATGAACAGCATGTAGGGGGTCGAGGAATATTCGACCATGAAGCCAGCCACGAGCTCCGACTCTGCCTCGAGCAGGTCGAAGGGCGGGCGATTGGTCTCGGCGAGCGCCGAGACGAAGAACACCACGAACATCGGCAGCAAGGGCAACCAGTACCAGCCGAACAGGCCAAGCGCGCTGTCCTGCGCCTTCACGATGTCGTTGAGATTGAGCGAGCCCGCGCAAAGCAACACGGTGATGATGACGAAGCCGATCGAGACTTCGTAGGAGACCATCTGCGCCGCGGAGCGGAGCGCGGCGAGGAAAGCATATTTCGAATTGGAGGCCCAGCCGGCCATGATCACGCCATAGACCTGCAGGCTCGAGATTGCGAATACATAGAGGATGCCGACATTGATGTCGGCAACCGCCCAGCCATCCGCGACCGGAATCACTGCCCACGCCGACAGCGCGAGCCCGGCGGTAACGATGGGTGCCAGAAGGAAGATGCCCTTATTGGCCCCGGCCGGGATGATCGGCTCTTTAAACACGAACTTGAGCAGATCGGCGAAGGACTGCAGCAATCCCCAAGGCCCGACCACATTCGGTCCGCGTCGCATCTGCACTGCCGCCCACACCTTGCGGTCGGCATAGAGCAGGAAGGCGACGATGATCAGCAGGACGACGAGCAGAAGTAGGCTCTGCCCGATGATGAGGGCAATGGGCAGGCCATAGCTCGACCAGAACTCAGCCACGGGTGCCGGTCGCCTCTTCCGCACCAGCGGCATGCATCGCGCTCAATCTCGCCATGATCGCGGACGCGCGCGCGATCGGATTGCTGAGATAGAAATCGGTGATCGCCTCGCCGAAGCGCTCTCTACTGGTCTTGCCGCCGGTTTGTTCCGCCAGTCTTTCGATCGCGGAATTGTCGGCGGGAAGCATCTGGTCGATCATTGCGAGATGCGGACAGGCGGCAAACATCTTGGCGCGGAGTTCCGCCCCGGTATTGAACGGCAGCGCCTGACCGAGCACGCCAGAGAGGGCGCGGACGATCTTCCAGTCCTCGCGTGCCTCGCCCGGCGGAAACACGGCACGGGCGGTCATTTGCGGGCGGCCCTCGGTATTGACGTACGTGGCATCCTTCTCCGTATAGGCGGCGCCGGGGAGAATTACATCGGCACGAGAAGCGCCGCGGTCGCCGTGGCTGCCCTGATAGAGGACGAAGGCCTTGCCCAGCCTCTCGGTGTCGATTTCGTCGGCACCAAGCAGGTACACCACGTCGATCTTGCCCTTCTCAGAGCCTTCGAGGATGGCGTCGACGTCTCGGCCCCCCCCACCCGGAACGAAGCCAAGGTCGAGGCCGGCGACGCGGGCAGCGGCGTTATGCAGAACGCTGAAACCGTTCCAACCGAAATCCGGCTTTACCGCGCCCATAGTCATCGCAGCCTTGGCGGCCAAGGCAAGCACGACCGCGCCGTCGGACCGCGATAGAGCCGCCTGGCCGATGACGAGCAGCAGGCGCTCGCCGTCCTTGATCTTGTCAAGGAAGGGATGGAAGCCGCTCGCAACCTTGGCCAATGTCTCAGGGCCGGCGCCGAGGTGTTCGTAGGCGTAGGTCAGGTCTGCTTGGGTGCCGATCAGGCCGATGGGAAGGCGTCCGTGGCTGTGGCGGAATCGCTTGAGGATGCGGGAATTGAGCACCGGGGCCTCAAGCCGCGGATTGGTGCCGATAAGAAGAACGGCATCGGCCTGCTCGATGCCTGCGACGGAGGCGTTGAACAGATAGCTGGCGCGGCCAAGCTTGGGATCGAGCTTTGCCCCATCTTGCCGGCAATCGATATTGGGCGAGCCGAGCTGCTCGGCGAGCAGCTTCAGCGCGAACATTTCCTCCGCGGCCGCCAAGTCCCCGGCAATGGCAGCGAAGCGCTTGCCGTCCAGCCCATGCAGTCTCTCGGCGATGGCGCGAAAGGCTTCGTCCCAGGTGACAGGCTCAAGCCGTCCGTTGCGGCGGACGTAAGGCCGATCGAGACGCTGAACGCGCAGTCCGTCCCACACATGGCGCGTCTTGTCGGAGATCCATTCCTCGTTGATGGCGTCGTTGATACGCGGCAGGAAGCGAAGCACCTCGCGGCCGCGGCTGTCGACGCGGATATTGGAGCCAAGCGCATCCATGACGTCGATCGACTGGGTTTTGGTCAGCTCCCAGGGCCGCGCCACGAAAGCGTAAGGCTTGGAGGTGAGCGCGCCGACCGGGCAAAGATCAACGACGTTGCCGGAAAGCTCCGACATCATGCCGTGCTCGAGATATGTGGTGATCTCCATGTCCTCACCGCGGCCGATGGCGCCGAGCTCCTCGACGCCAGCCACCTCGGTCATGAAACGGATGCAGCGCGTGCAGTGAATGCAGCGCGTCATGTAGGTACTGATCAGAGGCCCGAGATATTTGTCCTCCACGGCGCGCTTGTTGTCGGCAAAGCGGCTGGCGTCGAAGCCGTAGGCCATGGTCTGATCTTGCAGATCGCACTCGCCGCCCTGGTCGCAGATCGGGCAATCGAGCGGATGGTTGATCAGCAGAAATTCGAGCACGCCCTCGCGCGCCTTCTTCACGCTCGGGGAGTCCGTGATGATAGTCGGCGGCGTGCCGTCACGGCTTGGCCGAAGGTCGTTGACGCTCATGGCGCAGGAGGCCACGGGCTTAGGCATGCCGGCGACCTCGACCAAGCACATGCGGCAATTGCCGGCGATGGACAGGCGTTCGTGATAGCAGAAACGCGGGATCTCGATTCCGGCGAGATCGCAGGCCTGGATCAGCGTGATGCCCTTCGGCGCGTCGTGTTCCTTGTTATCAATGATGAGCTTAGGCACGGTTGCTTGCCTTCCTGTTCGGCTCGTCGATCCTGGCGACGTTCGGGGGAGGGGGCGTTTGGCGCGGGTCGCTCAGCGCACCCCAGAGGAACGTCTGGAACCTCTGCGTGTACTGATCAAGGTAGCCAGATTTCTGAAAGTGGGGTGACAGCAAATAGCCGCGATACGGATTGAGCTGGATGCGGACAGCAATGTCCCCTTCCTCGGTCGGCGAAACATCTCGGATCGCCTCGCTGGCGTTGAAGAATCGTGTCGACATAAAGCTCGTATTTCTGGAACAGAGCTCGATGCTGCCGTCGATGGTGATCCTCATAGTCAAATTGAGCAAGCTTCAGCCTCGGATCGGAGAGTTTGGGATTGTCGAAGGCAAGCCGCAGCGCCAACATGGGCATTGGCGCAAGTCTCCGCCTCGTTCTCGGCGATTTGCAAATGGGCATAGATCAGCGCGACGATGGCGGCAGCGGCCATAACCAACGTCGAAAGCGTCATGGCGTTGTCCCAGAGCCAGATCATTCGCGTTACTCCGCCGCCACGGGGACTAAAGGTGCCAAGGGCTTCGCGGCTTTCGCGTCGATGCGCTCCTCGATCACATGGCGGAAGTGACGGATCAGCCCCTGCACCGGCCAGGCTGCGGCATCGCCGAGCGCGCAGATGGTGTGGCCTTCCACCTGATAGCTCACATTGAGCAGCATATCGATTTCCCGCTTCTCGGCGTGACCCTTCGCCATGCGCTCGAGCACCCGCCACATCCAGCCAGTGCCTTCGCGGCAGGGCGTGCACTGCCCGCACGATTCATGCTTATAGAAGTATGACAGTCTTGCGATGGCGCGGATGATATCGGTCGACTTGTCCATGACGATCACGGCCGCCGTGCCGAGCCCGCTCTTCAGATCGCGCAGCGAGTCGAAATCCATGGGCAGGTCGCTGCACTGACTTGCCGGGATGCAGGGCACCGAAGAGCCGCCGGGAATCACGGCGAGCAGATTGTCCCAGCCGCCGCGCACGCCGCCTGCATGACGATCGATTAGCTCGCGTAGCGGCACGCCCATCTCCTCCTCGACATTGCAGGGCGTGTTCACGTGGCCTGAAAGGCAGAACAACTTGGTGCCGGTGTTGTTGGGCTTGCCGAGGGAAGCGAACCAGGTGGCGCCACGACGGAGGATATCGGGGACGACCGCGATCGACTCGACATTGTTGACCGTGGTCGGCGCGCCATAAAGCCCGACATTTGCCGGGAACGGGGGTTTGAGCCGCGGCATCCCCTTTTTGCCTTCGAGGCTTTCGAGCAGGGCCGTCTCCTCGCCGCAGATATAGGCCCCTGCCCCGTGATGCAGATAAAGCTCGAAGTCCCAGCCATTGACGTTGTTCTTGCCGATCAGCTTCGCGTCATAAGCCTCGTCGATCGCTGCCTGCAGCACCTCGCGCTCGCGGATGAACTCGCCGCGGATGTAGATGTAAGAGACATGGGCCCGCATAGCGAAGCTAGCGAGGAGCGCGCCTTCGATCAGGAGATGAGGATCGTGGCGCATGATGTCCCGATCCTTGCAGGTGCCGGGCTCAGACTCATCGGCATTGATCACGAGGTACCTCGGGCGGTCGTCCGACTGCTTCGGCATGAACGACCATTTGAGTCCAGTGGGGAAGCCCGCGCCACCGCGGCCGCGCAGGCCCGAAGCCTTCACCTCCTCGATGATCGCCTCGTGCCCGCGTTCAATAATGGCCTTAGTGCCGTCCCACGCGCCGCGGGCGCGCGCGGCCTTCAGCCGCCAGTCGTGGAAGCCGTAGAGATTCTTGAAAATGCGGTCGGAGTCTTTGAGCATCAGTCGCAAGCCTTCTCCGCCTCATAGAGGGATGGATCGAGCAGCGTAGTTGCGCCCCCAAACGGCTCGGAGGAATGCCGCCCATCCTGAGGGCCTGGCTTAACGTCACGGCCCTCGCGCAAGTCGACGAGGATCTGCTCGAAGCTCTCCGGCGTCAGGTCCTCGTAATAGTCCTTGTTGATCTGCACCATCGGCGCATTGACGCAAGCGCCCAAGCACTCGACCTCGACCCAGGAGAACAACCCATCCTTGGTGACGTGGCCGGGCTGGCCAATCACCCTGCGGCAGGCATCCTTGATGCCGTCCGCGCCGCGCAGCCAGCATGGTGTCGTGCCGCAGACCTGCACGTAATAGCGGCCGATCGGCGCGAGATTGAACATGGTGTAGAACGTGGCGATCTCGTAGACGCGGATATAGGCCATGTCGAGCATGTCGCCGATGTAGCGGAGCGCGGGCTCGGGCAACCAACCGCCACATTGCTCCTGCGCCCGCCACAGCAGAGTGAGCACCGCCGAGGCCTCATGGCCTTGCGGATATTTCTTGAGCTGGTCCTTCGCCCAATCGAGGTTCTTAGGCGTAAAGGCGAAGGCTTCGGGTTGCTCGGCGGCGAGGCGGCGGACGCTCATAAGCTCGTTTCTTCTTTGCTACTCGAATCAAGCGCAAGAGCATGACCAGCGCCTAGCGGAACGCCGTACAGGAGGCGATATCGACAAGCACTGTGGCATCGCGGTCCTTGGCACGCTCATCGGGCCTACCAGTTTCTTTGCCGGCGTCCTTCGGCCCGGAGGACTCCGATGCACCATTCTTGTCGGCGGGGGCGGATAACGCTGGGAGGGCGAGGCTTAGAAATGCGACCGCACCGATCGCAATCGACGCCAGCAACCCTGTGCTTAACCGCACCATGTCGCCCCTCCTCCGATCTCTGGACTCGCGCCTAGCGATCGACTTCCCCGAACACGATATCGATCGATCCTAACACTGCCGAGACGTCGGCCAGCATATGGCCCCGGCAGAGGAAATCCATGGCCTGCAAATGCGGAAAGCTAGGCGCCCTGATCTTGCAGCGATAGGGACGATTCGTGCCGTCGGCAATGAGATAAACGCCGAACTCGCCTTTGGGCGCTTCGACTGCGGCGTAAACCTCTCCTGCCGGCACGTGATAACCCTCGGTGTAGAGCTTGAAGTGATGGATCAGCGCTTCCATTGAGCTCTTCATCACGGCGCGCTTCGGCGACACCATCTTGTGGTTCTCCACCGCCACCGGCCCAAGCTCGGTGGTCAGCCGCTCGCAGCATTGCTTCATGATGCGGATCGACTGGCGCATCTCCTCCATGCGCACGAGATAGCGGTCGTAGCAGTCGCCGTTCTTTCCGATGGGAATGTCGAAGTCGAGCTCGGCGTAGCACTCGTAAGGCTGGCTCTTGCGCAAATCCCAGCGGGCGCCGGAGCCGCGCACCATGACCCCGGAGAAGCCCATGGCCCAGGCATCTTCGAGCTTCACCACGCCGATATCGACATTGCGCTGCTTGAAGATGCGGTTTTCGGTGAGCAGGCCCTCAATGTCGTCGCAGACTTTGAGGAAGGGATCGCAAAAGGCGTAGATGTCGGACACGAGCTCCGGCGGGAGGTCCTGATGCACACCGCCGGGGCGGAAATAGGCCGCATGCATGCGGCTGCCGCTTGCGCGCTCATAGAATACCATCAGCTTCTCGCGCTCCTCGAAGCCCCAGAGCGGCGGGGTAAGCGCGCCGACGTCGAGAGCCTGGGTAGTGATGTTGAGGAGATGCGAGAGCAGGCGGCCGATCTCGGAATAGAGTACGCGGATGAGCTGCGCGCGCTTCGGGAGAGTCACGCCGACGAGTTTTTCCACGGCAAGCGCATAAGCATGCTCTTGGTTCATCGGCGCGACGTAGTCAAGGCGGTCGAAATAGGGGAGCGCCTGGAGGTAGGTCTTGTACTCGATCAGCTTCTCGGTGCCGCGATGGAGCAGCCCGATATGAGGATCGACGCGCTCGACAACTTCGCCGTCGAGCTCAAGCACGAGGCGCAACACGCCATGGGCCGCCGGATGCTGCGGTCCGAAATTGATGGTGAATTTGCGGCTCCCGCCGTCGCGTTGACCGATCTCTGTCTCGGGCTCGGTCTCAGTCATCACGCGTCTACCTCGGCGTTGGCCTTCGCGGCCTTGGCGGCGACGGACTTGTTGATGCGGTCCCAATTCACGATAAACCGCT
>Ga0310916_10003117_pt1 | contig 10243 bp, 9 predicted proteins | sample GREbulkMGLF176_FD_203444 | JGI IMG/M metagenome (GOLD analysis project Ga0310916, IMG submission 203444) | Lab enrichment of tropical soil microbial communities from Luquillo Experimental Forest, Puerto Rico - GRE.bulkMG.LF176 | ecosystem: Environmental > Terrestrial > Soil > Tropical forest >... | reverse complement strand
ACCTCGGCCGAGCGCGCCCGCGACATGAAGCAGCCGCTGGTGCTGATCCGCGGTGTCGTCGGCCGCTGCAACAAGCCGCGTCTCGACATGCATTACCAGCATGGGCCGATCTCGACCGTCGCCGGCTACTATGCGCGGCAGATCCTGTGGCCCAATGCGGGCGTCGGACCGGAAGACATCGACATCACCGGCTCCTACGACGCCTTCACCTTTACGACGATGCTGCAGCTCGAGGATTACGGCTTCTGCAAAAAGGGCGAAGGCGGCGAATACGTCAGCAGCGGGGCGATCCAGCTCGGCGGCAGGCGCCCCAACAACACCAGCGGCGGGCATCTCTGCGAGGGCTACACCCACGGCATGAACATGGTCATCGAGAACACCCGCCAATTGCGCCACGACGCCGACGATTCCTGCCCCGTTGGCCCTGACGGCAAACGCCAGCATACATACGACTATCGCGAGGGCGGCTGTCGCCAGGTCAGAAATGTCGAGGTCAGCGCCAATCTCGGCTGGGCCAACCCTTCGACGGCGTCGTCGATGGTCATGCGGCGCGGCTGAGAGCCTGTGAAAGAATCGGCACCGCGCCTCGCGGAGACACGAACGACTTCCCGCTTTCCCGGCGAAGGCCGGGATCCATCCTTCCGCAGGCACCGCGCATCAAGCAATTGCAATGACTTGCCAACCGATGAAGCGTTCGTGCAGCGGACCGATAGACCCCGGCTTCCGCCGGGGAAGCGAGAAGCTGAACAGGAAAGGAATTCTTTCACAACCTCTGAGGAGGAGAACATCAATGCCTATTCGCGGCGAATATATGGGTATGGGGCTCACCGTTGATGATCTCGACATCGAGAACACCGAATATTTCCGCCATTGCGCCGAGCACGACTTTCACCTGCAGGCCTGCGCGCAATGCGGCCGGCTGCGCTACCCGCCGACCACTGCGTGCCCGTGGTGCGCCAGCCTCGAATCCACTTGGAAGAAAGTCGAAGGCAAAGGGACCGTGCACTCGTACAGCGAGGTGCACCACGCGATCCAGCCGGCCTTCCGCGGCAAGACGCCCTATCTGATCCTGCTCGTCGACCTCGATACTCAGAAAGGCGAGCCGACCCCTGACGAAGCCTTGCGCGTCATCGGCAATCTGGCGACCCCCGACGGCCAGCTCGCACCGCCCGACCTCGTAACGCGGGTCGGCATCGGCACCCGCGTGCGCATGGTGTTCAGCGATGTCGCCCCGGGTCTCGCACTGCCGCAATGGACGATCGACGAGACCGCCCCGCAACCGGAGAAGCCCTGGCGCTAACCGCAGGAATGAAGAGCAGCGCGGAGGCGCTCGCCTGGCGGGTCGAAGAGACCGGGCTGAATGCCTTCCCATCGGTGCGTCAGATATTGCTCGACGGCTGGGTGCTGCGGTTCAGCGAGGACGGGCCGCGGCGCGGCGCCAATTCGGCAAGCCCGCTCTGCGCCCAATGCGGCAGCAGCGACCGGCTAATCGACGCTACGGCCGCGCTGTACCGGCGGCGCGGCTCGACCCCGCTGTTCCGGATCCCGTCGATCATCCCCGACGAGATCGACGCAAAGCTGGCGGCGCGCGGCTACACCCGCGAGGGCGAGAGCTGCGTTGTCTATGGGCCGATGAGCGCGATCCCAGTCGAGCGGGATGCGGCCGTTCGATTGCTGGCCGCACCGAGCCGCGGATGGCTTACAGCAATGGCGGCTTTGCAGGGCCGTACTGCCGAGCAGAGTGCAGTCTATCGCCACATCGTCCGCGCGATCGCGTTGCCCGCCGCTTTTGCCGTTCTGGCGATCGACGGCGCTCCCGCCGCGCTGGCCTATGGCGTCGTCCACCTTGGGCTTCTCTGCTACGAGTCGGTCGTCACCGACCAAGCCCGCCGGCGGCAAGGCCTGGCGCGTCGGGTAATCGCAACTCTAGCAGCGTGGGGGCGAGAGCACGGCGCCGACGCGGCGTGTCTCCAGGTCGAAGCCGACAACACGCCGGCCCGCGCACTCTATCACGGCTTTGGGCTTACGACTGAGCTCTCTCGCTATCATTATCGCCGCGCGCCCAAGGGACAGCTCGCCTGTGACAAAAATGTGGGATCGCTCGCGCGATAAACCCGGTTGGCCCGAGATCTGCTATGATAATCACTCGCAGAAACAACCGAGCACCGTGCATGTACATTGTAGACATTCGCGTCCAATCAGGCGATCTCTCCCGGCAAATGTCGGCGATGCGGATCTGGCTGGACGAGCGCCGGTTTGAGCCGTCGACCTTTTCTTGCCGGGATACGGATGACGGCACGCTCGTGTGTCTCGAGTTCAAAGTGCCGCACGAAGCCGAAGCTTTCGCCGAGCAGTTCGACGGTCGAGCGAACGGCCGATCGGTTGTTGATGTCCGGGAAGATTCGGGGCTGTCGCCCTACGGCATGGTCAGCTGAGAGACACCGGCCCTCGGCCGGCCAGAACGAACAACGCCGCCGAACCGTTGGGTCCGGCGGCGTTTTTTGCGTGAAGCACGCCGGCTAGTCCCGGTCAGACTACCCCGTCCTTATGCAGCGCCTCGACTTCCGCTGCGCTCAACCCGAGCCAATCCCCGAGTGCTTCGGTGGTGTGCTCGCCGAGCAGCGGCGCCGGTTTGAGCGGAGCAACCGCCCCATCAAAGCGCACCGGCCAGGTTGTCATCGGCATCTTCCAGTCGCCGTGCTGCATGGTCTGCAGGATGCCGCGCTCGTAGAAGCTCGGCTCGTTGGTCAGCTCCATTGAATCGAACACCGCGCCGGCCGGCACGCCAGCGCCGCTGATCAACGCCATAGCCTCTTCTTTGGTATGCTGGCGCGTCCATTGCGCGATGATCTCGTTGACCTCGGCCTCGCGCTCGACCCGGGCGGCAGCCTTATCGTAGCGCGGATCGCCAATCAGCTCCTCGCGCCCGATCAGCTTCAAGAGGCGCGGCCAATGCTCGGGATTGGCGCGGCTGGTCAACAGATAGACATAGTCGTTGGGGCAGCCGGGCTTGCACGGAAAGATCCCCGACGGCGCATTGCCGCCGGCCGGGCGGCGTGGCGCGGCTTGGCCGGATTGTGCCTGCCTGATGAACATGCCGCGGCTGTAATGCATGACCGAATCCTGCATCGCCGCCTGCAGCCGCCTTCCCTTGCCCGTCGAGGCCCGCTGGTAGAGCGCGCTGACGATGCTGAACGCCAGCAGCATGCCGGTCCCGGTGTCGCCGATCGTCGGCCCTGGCTTGATCGGCCTGCCACCGGGCTCTCCGGTGATGCTCATCGCACCGCCGACGGCCTGCGCGATCGGATCAAAGCACAGGCCTTTTTCGTAGGGGCTGCCCTCGCCGAAGCCCTTGACCTGGGCATAAATGATGCGGGGGTTGATGGCACTGATCACGTCATAGCCGAGCCCCAGTTTCTCGATCGTTCCCGGCCCGAAATTCTCGGTGAACACATCGGCGTGCTTGGCCATATCCTTGACCAAGGCCAGGCCACGCTCGGATTTGAGATTGACGGTGATCGAGCGTTTGTTGGCACTGTAGATCATGAAGTAGTAAGGGTCCGCAACGCCGCGGCGGCCAGCCTCTCCGTTAGGGGGCTCCACTTTGACGACGTCGGCACCCATCCAGGCGAGCGCCTCGGTGCAGGTGGTTCCGGCCTCGAATTGGGTCAGATCGAGCACCTTTATGCCGGCGAGGCAGTTTGGCGGCGCTATATTTGGGTTCATCTATGCTACTCCTTTCGCAGCAACTTCAGTTCAGCCCTTCCTGCTGCACGGCTCGCTGCACCGCGGGTCGTGCCATCATGCGATCGTAGTGCGCGGCAACGTTGGCCGGCAGCTTCATGTTGAGCCGCTTGGCCGCCCAGAATTCGCAATAGAAGAGCGCGGTGTCGGCCGGCGAAAATTCATTGCCGGCGATATAGCTCTTCCCGGCCAACGCCTTGTCGAGCATGGCAAAACCCTTTTCGACGACCTCGCGCCCGGCGGCCTTGACCTCGTCCTGATCGGCAGCCGATGGCGCGAAGCGTTCGGAGCGGAACAGCCTTGCAAAGCCCAGCCCGTGCATCGTGCCGACCGCGTATTCCATCGCTTCCATCGCCCGGGTGTCGGCCTCATCGTCCCTCGGCAGCAGGTTGGCCTGCTTTCCGAGCCAGCGCGCGATCACCGGGAATTCGGTCAGAACCGAGCCGTCGTCGCGCTCTAAAGCCGGAACCTTGCCTTTCGGGCTGACCGCGGTGTAGGGCGGCTTGAATTGGGCGCCTTCGCGCAGATTCACCTGCTCGAGTTGGTAAGGCTTGCCGATTTCCTCGAGCAAGGCATGGATGCCGATCGAGCACGCGCCAGGAGAGTAATAGAGCTTCATCGCGATTTCCTCGTCTGGTGAAAGGCTGGGATCGCGCCGGCAAATTTAGCATGTAACATCGGGCGGGCGAAGGCTGATGCCGTTGTCTCAGCGCCGCCCCGTTCGACCCGGAGGCCAGATGAACGCAAATCTTCCCCGCATCGCCGTGATCGGCACCGGCGGCACGATCTCCTCGCTCGGCGCATCGAGCCTCGATGTGCTCGACTACCCCGATTTTGGCCAGAAGCTCAGCTGCGAGGCGTTGCTCGAGCGCTTTTCGGAGACCCGGCTTGTCGCCCAACCCGTGCCGGTGACGTTTCGCCAGGTCGGCAGCACCGAGATCGGCCCGCCCGAGTGGGTCGAATTGCGGGCGCTTATCCACCGGATCGCCCGTGACGATCCGGCGGTCGCCGGTTTCGTCATCCCGCACGGCACCGCGACCCTCGAGGAAACCGGCTTTTTCCTCAACCTGACTCTCGCCGTGGCGCAACCGGTGGTGCTGGTCGGGGCGCAACGCCCGGCGAGCGCGCTCGGCTCCGATGCCGGCATGAACCTCGTCAATGCGTTGCGCGTTGCCGGGTCAGCAGAGGCGTGCGGCAAGGGCGTGCTCGCGGTGCTCAACGACGAGATCCACGCGGCGCGCGACGTCGTCAAGACCTCGACCTACCGGCTGCAGACCTTTCGTTCGTTCGATTTCGGCGCGCTCGGCCATGTTGACGGCGATGGGGTCCATTTCTACCGCAGCCCGGCGCGCCGGCACATGCCCGACACCCCATTCGCCGCATCAGATCTCGGCGCGCTGCCGCGCGTCGACATCATCTATTCCTATGCCGGCGCCGATGGCGCGCTGGTCGATGCTGGGGTCGCCGCCGGCGCCCGCGGGATCGTCTCGGCGGGGTTCGCGCCAGGCAGCCCGACCCCAACGCAGCGCGCCGCGTTCGAGCGCGCAGCGAAGTCCAGGGTGGTGATCGTGCAATGCAGCCGTGCCGCCAGCGGCCGGGTCGCCCCGCGTCGCCGCCTGCGTGAGAGCGGGATCATCGCCGGCGAGGATCTGAGCCCGCAAAAGGCCCGCATTCTGCTGATGCTGGCGCTGTCGACGACCTCCGACATCAGCGCGATCCAAAGCGCATTTCAGACCTATTGACCCTTCGGGCCGGCGGCAACCTCTACGGCTAACCAGCCGTGCTAACTCTGCTGCCGGCGTTCACACCGTCGGCAAGCGGTGGTCCTTGAACATCTCCCTGAGCCGGGTCTTCAGCACCTTGCCGGTGGCGCCGTGCGGCATCTCCGGCAAAAAGACAATGTCGTCCGGCATTTGCCATCTCGCGACCTTGCCCTCGAGAAAGCCGATCACCGCGTCGGGAGCAAGCTCGCTGCCGGGGTTCGCTACGACAACGAGCAAGGGCCGCTCGTCCCATTTCGGATGCGGCAGAGCGATCACCGCCGCCTCGGCGATGTCGGGATGGCCCATCGCCGCGTTTTCGAGATCGATCGAGCTAATCCGTTCACCGCCGGACTTGATCACATCCTTGCTGCGATCGACGATCTGCATGCAGCCTTCGGTGTCGATCGTCGCGACGTCGCCGGTGCGAAACCAGCCCTCGGCGTCGAGCGCAGCTAGGCTGGCGGCTTCGTCCTCGTAATAGGCGCCGATGACCCAAGGTCCACGCACCAGCAGTTCGCCACTGGCGACTCCGTCCTCGGGGAGACGCTTGCCGTCGGGGTCGACGATCTTGAACTCGATTCCGTAGAGCGGTCTGCCCTGGCGCGCGCGGATAGCGTACTCGGCCTCCGGGCCCTCGGCCAATTGCCTGGGTTTCGGGATCGAGAGGCTGCCCACCGGGCTCATCTCGGTCATGCCCCAGCCGTGAATCAAGGTCACGCCGTGGCGCTCGGCAAAGGTGCGGATCATCGAGATGGGCACCGCGGCGCCGCCACAGGTGATGGGCTTGACGCTGTCGATGCGCTTGCCAGTGGCCTCGAGATGTTGCAGGAGGCCGAGCCAGACCGTCGGCACGCCGAGCGCGCAGGTTACGCCTTCCACGTCAAAGAGCTCCTGCAGGCTCGCCGCATCGAGCCGCGAACCAGGGAAGACGAGCTTCGCGCCGGCCATCGCTGCGGCATAGGGGACGCCCCACGCATTGACATGGAACATCGGCACGATCGGACAGACCACATCGTGCATCGCGAGGCCGACATTGTTCGACGCGCATAGCGCGAAGGCATGGAGCAATGTCGAGCGATGGGTGTAGAGGGCGCCCTTGGGATTGCCGGTCGTGCCCGAGGTGTAGCAGAGTGCGGCAGCGGTGTTTTCGTCGAATTCCGGCCACTCGAGCTCGGGCGTCTCGGCGGCGACGATGTCCTCGTAGCAGAGCACATTGGGGAGGCTCGTCGCCGGCATCTGCGCGCGACCGGTCATCACGACATAGTGTCCTACGCCCGGCCAAGAGGCGGCCATCTTCTCGGCCAACGGCACAAAGGTCAGGTCGAGCAGCAGCACCTTGTCCCGGGCGTGGTTGACGAGATAGGCGAGCTGGTCGGTGAAGAGGCGCGGGTTGATCGTATGACACACCGCACCGATACCGGAGATCGCGTAATAGGCCTCGAAGTGGCGGTGGGTGTTCCATGCGATCGTCGCCACCCGGTCCCCGAGACCGACACCGAGACGCATCAGCGCCTTCGCGAGTTGCTTCGTGCGCGGTTCAGCGTCGGCATAGGTATAACGGTGGAGCGGACCCTCCAGGGTGCGCGAGACGATCTCGTTATCAGCGTGATAACGGGCCGCGTATCGGATTAACGACTGGATCAGCAATGGCCGATCCATCATCAGGCCGCGCATCAAAACCTCCCGCTCTAGTATGCTAAATGATATCTAACCTCGGGGTGCTCGCAATAAACTTCAGGCGCGCTTCGTCAATGGCAGGCGTGCCCGAAAAAAGCGAGTCGGAGTTTAGGGCGCTGCGACTCGCCAGTTCATTTCGGGTTTAAAGACCTTGGGTGATAAGCACCGACCGGTCTTGCAGCTCCGCGTACTTTAACGCTTCCGCTTGTGCCTTACGAAACTGCGCGCATCATCGGCGTTCCGAAAAAACTGAAACCGCCGTTGGTGTGGTAGGTCAATACGTGCGACCACGTAGGTACCTCGCGGGCCTGCTGCAATTGCGCGGCGATCTCGTCCGTGCCGCCGCAGAAATTGATCGGCAGCGCCCGGTTGACATTGGCCGGCCGCCGACCCTCGCCAGCGACGTTGCGCTGATCGAGCTCCAGCGAGTGGCCTGTCGCCGCTTTCTTGCGCGGCAGCAGATCATCCCATGCCGGCCCGTCGAAGTCGTCACATTTGCGCCGCACGGCGACGAGGGCAGGGGATCCGCGGCGGGTTGAGCCCGCCGTGCTTGAAGTCGGGTCTTAGGGAGTGGCTTATTGGCGTAAATGCAGCCAGCGCGGTGAGCCCCTGATGGATCTTCAGCCTTCCTCCCGGCAGCGCGAGTTGATCGCCCTTGCCCGCCGTCTGGCCTGCGAGCGCTTCGCCCCGCGCGCCGACCGCCACGACCGTTACGCGTCCTTTCCCTTCGATGACTATGCCGATCTCCGCGCCGAGGGGCTACTCGGCCTATGCGTGCCCGAGCGCTACGGCGGGCTCGGGGCCGACTATGAAACCTACTGCCTCGTGGCGGAGCAGCTTGCACAGGGCAATGCCTCCACGGCGCTCACCTTCAACATGCACTGCCTCACCATGCTGATGATGGGGCCGATCGCCGACAGCATGCCGATCTCCCCGACTGCGCGCGAACGCCACGAACAGCTCCGAACCGCCAAGTTCCGCGAGGTCGTAGAGGACGGCGCCTTCTATGGACAGCCGCACAGCGAGCCGGTGGAGCAGGGCGAGACCGATACCAGGCTCGGTGTGGGCGGCCGGCGCTTTGGCACCACTGCGCGGAAGGTGGATGGCGGCTACGTGGTGAACGGACGGAAGTTTTTCGTCTCTCTGGCGGGTTGCGCCCCGTATTACGCCACCCCTGCCATCCGGCTCGGCGACGAGCCCTGGATCGAGCGCACCCTCTATCTCCAGGTTCCCAAGGACGCGCCGGGCGTGTCCTTCCCCGGCGAGTGGGATCCGATGGGGATGCGCGCCACCGTCAGTCGCGACATGTTGCTCCAGGACGTGTTTGTTCCCGACGACGCGGAGGTGCTGCCACCTGGCCTGTTCGGGGCGATGTACAATGCCTTCCCCCACCTCTTCCTGAGCTTCTCGGCAACTTTTCTAGGGCTCATGCAAGCGTCCTGGGACGGGGCCCTCGCCTACCTGACCGGCCGGATGCCGGGCGCGCCGATCCCGCACACCGAGATCGCGGCAAAGGGTCAGGCAATAGCAGAGATGCTCTTTGCGATCGAGGCCGCCCGCGCGCTCTACTACCGAGCAATCTCGGAGGCCCGGGTTGATCCTCCGCTGGAGGCGGTCCAGCGCGCCCGGGCGGGGCACGTCACCGTGCAACGCGCGGTCGTCACGGTCACCCAGGAGGCGATCCGTGTCTGTGGCGGACGGGCCTTCCTAAGGCGCTATCCGCTCGAGCGCTATGCACGCGACGCGCGGGCCGCGGCGCTGATGCGCCCGTGGACTGAGGAGATCGCAACGCAGCAGGCCTGGGAGGCCGCACTCGGCTTAGACGCGCAGCGGGGCGCCGCCGCCGGGGCGTGACCATACTTCCATCGGTTGCGAGAAAGACGGCGCAGCCTTGCCGCCGATGATCGCGACCCAACGCGTAGACACGCTGGCTTCGCCACAAGAACAGCAACCCCGCCCCCCGTGTGCTTTGAATTGAGCGGCGCTCGATCTGTACCACCCCCGCGGCCTCTCTTCCAGCGGCGCGCCGGCCTTGCCGCTTCGCCTTGGCGACGCTTCCAGCGTTCGTGTCGAAGCAATGCGCCACGATCGATCCCAATTGAAGCCGCCCGCCGCCGGCTGGTGCCGCCCGATCGCGCTGGGGCCAAGCACGCCGATGTCTCCCCGAGGCGGACCTCCCCGTCGGCGATCGACTGCGCGGCGCGGGCCCCCCGGCAAGAAATTAGCTGCGCCCGATTGGTGTTCCTCGCCCGGCCGGCGAGCCGGCCGCCTCGCAGCTGCAGCGCAGCGCCGACGTGCTCTTGAATGTGGAACACGCTGGCCCTGGCACCGACACGGCTCGCCGTAGCACCGCAGGCCGCACGCGCGACGTCGCAGTTCGCGGCCGGGCAACCCGTCGCGACCGCCGCACGCCTGCAACGCGGTTCAACGCAGCCGATAAATCCGTCGTTCAACGGTCCATAAATATAACGGTCGGCAAGACGCAAAGGTCTTGCGCCCGAAGCCTCCCGCGAGCGTTCACCGAGAAGATTGAAGTCCGAGGCGCAAACCCGATGTTGGTGAGAAAGATCGTACTTTATGGGATTTTGCTTGGCCTGGTTCTGGCGCTGCCGGGGTGCGACAGCACTGAGTCCGGACCGTGGCCGCCTATATCGTCGAAGGCGGAGCAGGAGGCGCTCTGTCGCCTACCGGGCCACTGCGCGCATTCCACCCCCATGGGCGATGGCATAGGACCATAATGGCGGCCATTCCTAGATATTCGGCGGAGGGTGCGCCTCCATCGCCGAGGGACCCAAATGATCAATCGCGAAGGCCATTACTCCTGCCGTCTTGCACAGTTTCTTTACTTTCCGAAGTCTCGAGCACCGCGAGTTGCTGCTAACCGGCCTGCGCCATGCAGGTGAACGAGCGCCACTCCTCTCCATATGGCGGATGTGAAACCCGTCCGCCGCGACAAAACCCTCGCGGAACCCGGCCGCCATTTCCGCGCTCTGTTATTTTCAGATGTCGCGGATGTGCGGCAGCACCTTCTTGCCGAACAGTTCGAGCGCTTCCATCAG
>Ga0310916_10003103_pt1 | contig 10256 bp, 8 predicted proteins | sample GREbulkMGLF176_FD_203444 | JGI IMG/M metagenome (GOLD analysis project Ga0310916, IMG submission 203444) | Lab enrichment of tropical soil microbial communities from Luquillo Experimental Forest, Puerto Rico - GRE.bulkMG.LF176 | ecosystem: Environmental > Terrestrial > Soil > Tropical forest >... | reverse complement strand
GCTCTCACGCGCGCTCGGCGATCCTGCTCCTTGAGTGCCTCGAGAGGTACTTCGAGCACCCCATCTTCCATAATCCGAGCTACCAGATCCAGGTGTGCTCGCCCTGCCGGCTCGACGGGCCCCGTGCAGCAATACTCGCTATCGCGTTCTATCTTGGATCCGATGTCCTCAGGCGCTACAGCCTCGGCGACCTGACAACGACTTTTTCGGAGGACCCGCTTGGGGCTTACAAGCATCGAGGACGCCGCATTGTCCTCTACGATGGCGAAGGCGACCTCGATCGGGACTTCGAGTGGTGGGACCTTGAGAAGGATCGCTTGTCGATACGGCCGCAACTTCCGTTCGTAACCGAACGCACCGACGTGCTGACGTGCCAGAGCGAGACCGACATTGAGAATATCAATCTGATCGCGACATTGCTTTCGCACCATCAGACGCTTGCCTATTGGAAGCGCCTAGGAACCCGCTTCGTGGCGGATGTTGAGGCGTTGCTCAGGCGCCATCTTCTCCAAGGGATGCTCGAAGTATGCTGGATCCACCCGGCGACGGGGGAGATGGCTGACGACACGCAGTCCTTCTCCGCCCTTCAAGAGCTCATGGCGTATGCATTCGACGAGCGTGCACGCCTTGAAAAAGAGAAGCGTAACCGCTGGTGGTGGCGAGACACTTCCGATCCCCCCGGCATACTGGCCGAAACCAAAGCACTGTTACAGCACTACCGCGCCGAACTCCTCACCGAGTCCGGGCGATTATTGCAGGAGCGAACGACATGAGAGCGCATCAGCCCGGTTCGACGCCAATCGACATCCCCGAAACGGTGCCGAATCCCGCCCATACTCCCGCACCCGCGCCCGCACCGGAGCGAGGGCCGACCAAAGTGCCGGACAAGGTGCCCGAAAAGGTAATCGCACTGGCGTCGTTCGATGCATTTTTCTCGGTCAGGCCCGCGACATGGCCGACGCCTCAGTGCCTGCCTGATCAAAGAACTCTGTATTCCGCTTAGGGCGGCAGTCTTCACAACCTCCGTGTAGGCCGACGTCCACACTTTGTGATCGACATCGACCCCATCCGGCGAAACCACGTTCACGGCCGGATCCATTTCGCGCTCTTCGCGCGACAGCACGTGATCGGGCATCGGTTTGAACCTGATGTCGACGTCGAGACCGATCTGATGGCTGGCATGCCCGTTGATCATTGGTCCGCCCCGCGGTTGCGCCATGTCGCCGATCAAAAGACCGTTCCAACCGACCTTTTTTGGCGCTGCAGGCGGTCGTGCAGGGGATTTTGACAGCTATTGTGGCGCTGCTGCTTTACGCTGATGGGCAGTTGACCGCCCGCCGGAGCAAACTGCATTACGCTTTTACCAGCGGCACTTTCGGAACGATGCCGCGCCGCGGCGGACCCTCGTCGCCCGGTGGCTTACGCCTGGGCGAAGAGCGCCGCTTGGCTTTGGCGCGGCGGGGCTCCGGCAGCTTCTCCGGCCGCGGCTTGACCGGCCCGTCCGGGTAATCGAAGCCGAGCTTGCTGTTGCCGGCTTCGTCGGTGACAACGATGACACGGACATGGCCGCCGCCCTTGAGCCGGCCGAACAGAACCTCGTCGGCAAGGGCCTTCTTGATGTGCTCCTGAATGACCCGCGCCATCGGGCGAGCGCCCATCAACTCGTCATAGCCGTTGGCGATCAGCCATTTGGTCGCTTCGTCGGTCAGTTCGATGGTGACATCGCGGTCGGCGAGCTGCGCTTCGAGCTGTAGCACGAATTTCTCGACCACCATCTTGATGATCTCGGGCGACAGATGCGCAAACGTGATGATCGCGTCGAGCCGGTTGCGGAATTCTGGCGCGAACAGACGCGTGATCGCTTCCATGTCGTCGCCTTCGCGCTTGGTTCGCGTGAAGCCGAACGCGGCCCGCGCCATATCCGAAGCGCCGGCATTGGTCGTCATGATCAGGATAACGTGGCGGAAGTCGACCTGCTTGCCGTGGTGGTCGGTCAATTTGCCGTGGTCCATGATCTGCAAGAGCACGCTGAACAGATCCGGGTGCGCCTTTTCGATCTCGTCGAGCAGGAGCACGCAGTGCGGATGCTGGTCGACGCCGTCGGTGAGCAGTCCGCCCTGATCGAAGCCGACATAGCCGGGCGGCGCGCCGATCAACCGCGACACGGTGTGGCGCTCCATGTATTCCGACATATCGAAGCGGATCAGCTCGACGCCCATGGCGATGGCGAGCTGCCTGGCGACCTCGGTCTTGCCGACGCCGGTCGGGCCGGAGAACAGGTAACAGCCGATCGGCTTTTCCGGTTCGCGCAGTCCGGCGCGGGCGAGCTTGATCGAAGCCGCCAGCGCTTCAATGGCCTTGTCCTGGCCATAGACCACGCGCTTGAGCGTCTCTTCGAGATTCCTGAGCACCTCGGCATCGTCTTTCGAGACCGCTTTCGGCGGGATCCGCGCCATGGTCGCGATCGTGGTCTCGATTTCTTTTAATCCGATGGTCCGCTTGCGCCGGTTTTCCGGCAGCAGCATTTGTGCCGCGCCCGACTCGTCGATCACGTCGATCGCTTTGTCGGGCAGCCTGCGGTCATGGATGTAGCGCGACGAAAGCTCGACCGCCGCCTTGATCGCGTCGCTGGTATATTTGAGCTTGTGATAATCCTCGAAATAGGGTTTGAGCCCTTTGAGGATTTCGATCGCGTCGGGGATGGTCGGTTCGTTGACGTCGATCTTCTGGAAGCGGCGGACCAGCGCCCGATCCTTTTCGAAATATTGCCGGTACTCTTTGTAGGTCGTCGAACCGATACAGCGCACGGTGCCGGACGCCAGCGCCGGCTTCAAAAGGTTCGACGCGTCCATTGATCCGCCCGAGGTCGCGCCGGCGCCGATCACGGTGTGGATCTCATCGATGAACAGGATCGCGCCCGAATAGGCTTCGAGCTCCTTGATGACCTGCTTCAAGCGTTCTTCGAAATCGCCGCGATAGCGCGTCCCAGCCAGCAACGTGCCCATATCGAGGAGGAAGATGGTGGAATTGCGTAACACGTCCGGGACCTCGCCATGCACGATGCGGCGCGCCAGCCCTTCTGCAATGGCGGTCTTGCCGACGCCGGCTTCGCCGACGAACAACGGATTGTTCTTCTGCCGCCGGCACAGCACCTGGATGGTGCGGCTGATTTCCAACTCGCGACCGATCAGCGGATCGATCTTGCCCTCGCGCGCCTTCTTATTGAGGTTGACGCAATAAGCGTCGAGCGCATCGCCTTTCTTCTTCGGCTCGTCGCCGGATTTGCCGTCGGCTTCCTCGTCGGCCCCACGCACCGGCCGTGCTTCGGACATGCCGGGGCGCTTGGGGATGCCGTGGCTGATATAATTGACCGCGTCGTAGCGCGTCATGTTCTGCTCTTGCAGGAAATACGCGGCATGGCTCTCGCGTTCGGCAAAAATCGCGACCAGCACATTGGCGCCGGTCACCTCTTCGCGGCCGGACGATTGAACATGGATCACTGCACGCTGGATCACGCGTTGAAAGCCGGCAGTTGGCTTCGAATCGTCGGCGCCGTCGGTGACCAGATTGTCCAATTCGGATTCCAAATAAGGGATAAGACTGCGCCGCAACTTTTCCAGATCGACATTGCACGCACTCATGACTGCCGCGGCGTCCTGATCTTCGATCAGCGCCAGCAGTAGGTGCTCGAGCGTCGCGTATTCGTGGTGGCGCTCATTGGCATGTGCCAAGGCCCGGTGGAGCGACTGTTCAAGACTGCGCGAAAACGTAGGCATTTCCATTTCTCATCGTTTGAATTGGACGCCTATCTCCCAGAATCACTTCTTCTCCATGATGCACTGCAAAGGATGCTGGTGTTTGCGGGCCAAAGTCCATAAGCATGAAAGCCAGCTTATCCCTTTCTCCGTCCTAACGCATCAGCCAAACGAGTTGTCATTCGGGTGATTGTGACGGGCCACGGCAGTCGTCAGAGCATGCAAGCAACGCCAGTCTCGCGGGACTTGGGTTGAATCGGATTACCGCGCGTTCGGATACGAACCAGATTTTGATAGCCTGCTTTGGAGAGAGTACTACAGCGGGAACTGTACCCCGCTTACGGCGGCCTTGAGCATGCCAATGCCGCTCTCGATTTATAATTTCAAATGGATCGCGCCGACGCCATTCGACTGCTGGAAGCCTTATTTGCCGCCGGAATGGATACCCACGTGGCGAGGGCAAATGTGTGGATTGAGAGGAAGGGTTTGGAAGGATTAAAAGCGGCAAGCTGCCGAGGCCATCAATAAGCGTCGCTTAGTAACTACGCTTTTGCCGTATTGCGGTTCGTGAAGTGAAAGGGGTAGGACGGTTGCGCGGCGGGAGCGTGTAAGCGACCCTTTTAGAGCGGCAAAAACTGCCTTGCTGTGTGTGAGGGTGACAAGGCGGCACGCTAACAGCGCGCAGGCTGTAACGTTTTTCGTCCGTCGCCCATCCGTGCGCAGAGGGCGTGAGGGCACGGAACCGTTTTACCGTTCCACCCTTACCGGCAATGCCCTAGGCAGCACGAGCCGAGCGGAACAACCGCCTCAGGCGTTCATTAATGAATTGTGTAACCTAGGCACGGAGGCTTGTATGGAACCACCGGGCCAGAATGGCCGCGATGATTGCTAACGCAAGCGTTCGAGCGTTGGCATAGCGGCGAATTTCAGAACGACACGGCGGCGGCGGCCTTCGCGGGTCGCATCAGTAGGGCAAGACCCCAATTGGCCGCTCCCGTCGCGCACCTTTCCTACCTTAATTTCTCTAATCGCAGGACCATGCTGCATGAATTATCAGCATCTGAGACAAACGAGGAGGGAGCCCAATGCGATACAAACCTAAAAGCATTGCCGCGCTCCAAGTGGCGCTCGGTGGGTTGCCTGCTGCGATGCACGTTGAGGCGGAGCGAGGCGTCGGCGTGTCGGCAAAAACGGTTGGCGAACTTCGCAAGGTAGCGGCGTGGCCTGACAACTTGGTGATAACGACCCCGCAGGAACGCTATCCCGAGAGCGCAATAAAGGTGAGCAAGGCGAGCGTAGCGACGCGCGTCACGCCAAAACCGTAAGCCTCAGTTCAACGAGGGCTTTATCGTCAACGCGCCAGCAGTATGTGACGGAGCATTGTTTTGTAAAGCTTCCCACCGCATAAACGCGGTCTCGACTGCCACACATAATGCATGTTCATTGTATTCGGGATGCCGTTTGATGGCCGCGTGTGTTCTCGCAATGCGGCCGCGTCGCGCTAGGCCAACGGCGTTCTCCGCTAAAACTTCTGTTAGCGCGTTTGTGAACTCATAGCACAGTGCAGAAATGTTTGCCTCGGGCGTCATGCTTCTCTCCGATTGAGCCGATCCTGGTCCTCGTAAGCGCAGCGCCGCTTTTCATCAGGTTCGCGGATGCCTTTGTGAGCGCAGTCGATGATCGCCTGCGCGACAAGATGCCGAGCGTTGGAACTCTCCCGCTGCTTTATAACGCAGTGGTGGTTCCAAAGTTGCTTTTCGAAGTCGTAACCGCCAGAGCGAAAGCTAATGTCGTGTATTGGAAGGGTCTTGCTGCGTGGCTTGATCGCGGACGGCTGGAAGCCGAGATTCTGGCGCTGCGGCATCAGCTCAATATTTTGCACCGCGCGCCAGGTAACTTCCTATATCGAAAAGCTCATAGAGGACGATCTTCGTGCAAAGGAACAATCAGGTTCGCGCCCTAGCCGCTCCAATCGATGACCTTCTGCTCAAATGAATGTCCGTTTTCAGGGAATTTTGCAAAAAGCGCTCGCGCCTCAGCGTCGTTATTGATCCATCAGCGACATCGGCGCTCGAATTTGCTGTAATGCACAGCGCAACAACTCATTCAACGATTTTTATGTAATCCTCACTATGGCGGAAGAGCTATGTTGATCTCCGGTCGTTGCCACTGCGGCAATATCTCATTCGCGCTCGACTGGCGCCCGGAGCCGTCTGAAATTCCGGCTCGCGCATGCACCTGCTCGTTCTGCACGAAGCATGGCGGTGTTTGGACGTCCTGTCCGATCGGATCGCTCACGGTGAGCGTCAAGGATCGCGCACGCCTATCAAAATACGCGTTCGGCACCAAGACTGCTGACTTTCACGTGTGCACCGGGTGTGGGGTGGTACCGGTGGTCACGAGCCGAATCGACGGTCGCCTGTATGCCGTCGTCAGCGTCAACGCATTCGAGAACGTAGAGCCTGCGATGCTCCGACGCTCGCCATCAACCTTCGAGGGCGAGAATGAACAAGCTCGCCTGAGCCGGCGGAAGCGCAGCTGGATTGCCGATGTCCAGTTTGAAGTCTTCAGTTAGGGCACTTGGACTTGCTCACCGAGGTGTTTTGGGATCAATGGATACGACAATCATACCTCGCGATAAGGCGGGGAGGACGCCTCCATATAAGTTGCTCTGGCACCACTGTTTGCTGACGTTTCGATTGAATATGATTCCATGGCTGGCTTGAATCAAAAGATTAGCTTCTGCAAAGCGCGCGACGGTGCCAGGATTGCCATGGCAAGACTCGGGCATGGATCGCCGTTGGTGCGGGCGGCGCATTGGTTGAGCCACGTCGAGCATGACCCGGAAAGCCCGGTGTGGTCTGCATGGCTTAGGGAGTTGTCGCGGGATCACACCTACATCCGATATGATCAGCGCGGCTGTGGTCTTTCGGACTGGTCTCCACCGGCTAATTCCTTTGAGTCCTGGATCAATGACCTCGAGGCCGTCGTTGACGCACAAGGCTTGGAGCGGTTTCCGCTGTTGGGAATGTCCCAAGGCGGTGCCATCGCAATCGCCTATGCGGCTCGACATCCTGAAAAGGTTTCTCATCTCGTACTCTTGGGCGCCTATGCACGCGGAATGCTGTGCCGTGGGGCCTCGCCGCAACAACGTGAAGAGGCGGAAACCCTGGTCAAGCTAATTCGCCTCGGCTGGGGTCGAGACAATCCGGCATTCCGTCAGGTGTTCACCTCACAGTTCATTCCCGGTGCTTCCCGCGAGCAACAGCAGTGGTTCAATGATTTGGAGCGCATCTCGGCCTCACCTGAGAATGCTGCTGCGATTCTCGAGACGTTGCATCAGGTTGACGTCAGCTCAGTAGCGGAAACGATCCGGGTCCCCACCATAGTGTTTCATGTCACAGGCGACGCTCGCGTACCGTTTGAAGAAGGACGCATTCTAGCAGCGGCCATACCGTCCGCCCGTTTCGTGCCCTTGGAGGGAAGTAATCACGTACTGCTAGAGAACGAGCCGGCCTGGCATCAATTTTTTGGGGAATTGCGCGCATTTCTGCCCGCGCCGACCCGGGCAGACGAAGCCGGACGCCTTCTGAAGGATTTCGGGCTGACGCCAACCGAGCACGAAGTCTTGCTATTGATTGCACGCGGCTTGGATAACGGCGCCATTGCCGCTGCGTTGTCCAAAAGCGAGAAGACCGTGCGTAATCAAGTTACGAGCATCTTTGCCAAGCTTCGCGTAAGCAGCCGCGCACAAGCCGTGGCGCTTGCGAGGGACGCGGGTATTGGCGACGCCCGTTAGGGCCGCAGTCCTAGATTAAACGCTCGATTTCGCAGTTTTTTGTACGTCGCGGGACGCCAGTCTCATGACCAATGCCTTTACGCGCTCTAGATACGCCCTGAAAACGGGATTCCGATGATGGCCGACACTGCACAAACACTGCCGAAAAGGATGGGCGCAAAGTTCTCTTTTCCTATCCTGGCCCTCATGCTCGCTTCCTTGTTTTGGTCGGGTAATTTCATCGCAGGCCGTGCGTTGCGCGGACTGATCGATCCTCTCACGTTGAATTTTGCGCGTTGGGCGCTGGCGCTTGTACTCATGGGCCCATTTGTTTGGCGTGACGTCGTGGCGAGCATGCCCGTACTGCGCCGCGAATGGCGGCTCATTCTCGCTCTAGGCGCGACGGGAATCGCCGCATTCCACGTTCTCGTTTATTTCGCGCTTCAGCGCACGACGGCGACGAACGCACTGCTGATCCTGGCGCTGGCGCCGGCCGCGACGGTGACCGGCGCAGCAGCGCTTAGGATTGAGCCGCTCAGACCAATTCAGTTTTTTGGCAACCTGCTGTCGCTCGTGGGCGCCGCTCTGCTAATTACCCGCGGAAAGCTTCCCACCTCTACTGGAGCCTTCAACGCGGGCGATTTATTGATGCTGTTGGCAGTAGCTGTCTGGGTCGCTTATTCCCTGCTGCTCAGGCGCCGTCCGTCGGATCTTTCGCAAGCCGTTACGCTCAGCGCAAGCATCGTCGCGTCACTCGTACTGCTGGCGCCTTTTCTACTTCTTTTCGCGCCGACGCCGTTTACGATCGTGCCGTCGCGCCTCGTGCTCCTGTGCATTACATACGTGGCGCTGTTCGCTTCCGCCCTCAGCTTCCTGTTCTGGTCGCACGGCGTGTCGCAACTCGGTCCAGCACGTGCCAGCCAATTTGTGCAGCTGATGCCTGTCTTTGGCGCCGCGCTTTCGTACCTCATGCTCGGTGAAACGCTCACATTAACCCAAATCGGCGGTGCGATGCTGGTGATGTTCGGCATCGCGGTCGTTCAACATCAATTTTCGCTGAAGCTCTCTTCCAGCACAACCGTGGAGTAATTCCCGTGACCAGCCCGCACATGATCGTTGCGAAGTCAACACCAACGACGATAGGCCGCCTCGCCGCCCTTCTTTATGGGATTGCCGCCTATCTGATCTTTGTCGTCACCTTTCTCTATGCCATCTGGTTTGTTGAAGGCTTGTTGGTGCCAAAAACCATCGACACCGGAGCCGCCGCACCCCTGGCGCAAGCACTGCTCGTCAATCTCGTGCTGATGTCAATTTTTGCCATACAGCACAGCGTTATGGCGCGCCCGCGTTTCAAGCAGTGGTGGAAAAAATTCGTGCCGCCTGCAGTTGAACGCTCCACTTACGTGTTGCTCGCCAGCCTGGCGCTGGCCTTCTTGCTCTGGCAGTGGCGCCCCATGCCGGTCGTGTTGTGGGACATCACGAATCCGGGTCTTGCAATGGCCGCGACGATACTGTCATTCGTCGGCTGGGCCGTTGCTTTAACCAGTACGTTCTTGATCAACCATTTCGAGCTGTTTGGGCTGCACCAGGTGGCAAATAATTTTGTTGGACAACCTATGCCAGCACTGCGCTTTCGCACACCACTATTCTACAAATTCGTGCGGCACCCGCTTTATCTCGGGTTCATTATTGCATTCTGGGCGACACCGACCATGACCGAGGGCCATCTTCTGTTCGCAGCGGTTACAACTGCGTACATCCTCGTTGGTGCCATGCTGGAGGAGCGGGATCTTATAGGTGTGTTCGGCAAGCAATACCGAGATTACAGAAAACGGGTGGCCATGCTGATCCCGTGGCGTAAATCAAGCTGATCAAGTCGCGTCTCACTCGCTCATCGGAAGGACCGCGACACCGGCAGTGGACAGCTACGGAAGCGCACAAGGCATTTTTGGAACCTCATGGACACAAGCAATGACTAGTAAGATGCAACACCAACACGACATCAGAACGGGCGATCGTGAGGTCAGGCCGCGCGATTGGACGCAGCTTATCAGATGCCCAATCACCGGGCATCCGTGCGAAGGTGATCTCGCTTACCTTTGCCCGGGATACGGTTGCGCTCGAAAAGGTGGTTTATCGCCACGATCAGAGGAAAATTTCTGACGCGCTGGTCACTGATATCGCTTAATGGTTACTTCTGGGACATCTGCTGATCTCCGTTATTGGAGTAAACCGGACTTCACTCGGGCTGCGATCAGCCTCTATTAGCTCCGAGAACAGCATTTATCGGAAGTAATCTTGGGGCAAAGCTCCAGCTTCATTACCAACCAATGGACACGGCGCGCTCAGATGACGGTGGCCATTTCCAAGTAGCGGCAAAATGCATTTACTAGTTGTCGTTCGCTAATTTATCAGGATCAAATCGTTCCCCTGCTGATCAACTGGTCGATGCGGCAGAGAAATCTCACTGCCTATCGACAGTCTCGTCTGTCCCCGGCTCAACCTCTTCGCCTCTCTTTCGCCCTTGCCCAGCAATTCCGGCAGGTTGGCGATATTCGCCGCGATCCGCCGAGCCTCATCTTTGGTGAGGAGCTTGGCGGCTGATTGCCGGCCGGGCTCTAATCGCCAACCCGCGTGTAGGGGGATGTCGCAAATGCTCGGTCCGCCGGTTCCTGCACGCTGTTGAGAACAATCCACGAGATCGCAGCCAGCACGATCGCCGC
>Ga0310916_10003099_pt1 | contig 10261 bp, 10 predicted proteins | sample GREbulkMGLF176_FD_203444 | JGI IMG/M metagenome (GOLD analysis project Ga0310916, IMG submission 203444) | Lab enrichment of tropical soil microbial communities from Luquillo Experimental Forest, Puerto Rico - GRE.bulkMG.LF176 | ecosystem: Environmental > Terrestrial > Soil > Tropical forest >... | reverse complement strand
AGCTGGTCCTAGCTAGTAACGCCCTTGAGTTCGTCACCGAGGGCGGCGGCTTCGTCGGGCGTCAGCTCGACGACCAGTCGACCACCTCCCTCGAGTGGTACCCGCATCACGATGCCGCGCCCCTCCTTGGTTGCTTCCAGAGGACCGTCTCCGGTCCGGGGCTTCATCGCCGCCATCGAGTGCTCCCTCCAGATTCGAGCTGGCCCGCGTTCGCGGACCTCGTCGGCGCCGAGCACCCGACATTGAACTGCCAAATCACCCCTCCATTGTTCCCTATTCGGGTCGGCAGTTACACAAAGACCCGCTTCTGAAGCCTGATCGGGCCCTCAAAGCTGGTTTGTGGGCACCCAGCAATCGCGAATGTGGTCGTCGACCATGCCGGTCGCCTGCATCAGCGCATAGGCGGTAGTTGGCCCAACGAAGCGGAACCCGCGCCGCTTGAGTTCGGTCGCCATGGCCTTGGATTCGGCAGTGGCCGAAGGGATTTCGGATGCGTCGGCCGGCCGGGGCCGCGGTGACGGCGCGAACGACCACAGCAGTTCGGACAGGTCGGCCGGAGATCCCAGGTCAGCGGCGGCGCGCGCGTTGGCGATCGTCGCTTCGATCTTGGCCCGGTTGCGGACGATTCCCTCGTCGGTCATCAGCCGCTGCACGTCGGCATCGGTGTAGCGGGCGACCGTTTCGACGTCGAACTTGGCGAAGGCGCGCCGGAAATTCTCCCGTTTGCGCAGGATGATCAGCCAGGACAGGCCGCTCTGGAAGGCCTCGAGGCTCATCCGCTCGAACAAGGCCACGCCGTCGCGCAGCGTGCGGCCCCACTCCTCGTCGTGGTAGTCGCGGTACAGCTCGAAGTCCGCCCCCGGCCGAGTGACCGCCCAGCCGCACCGCACCAGCCCGTCTTCGCTCACATAGTGTCCTGACGATCCTGGCCGTCCCCCGGTTCCACGGGATCGCGCCCGGCCTCGGCTTCGTTCGCGGCGACGGACGAGGCGTGCACGGCGGCTAGCTGCCCCCGCAGCGCCTCGAGCTCCCGGGCGAGCCGGTCCAGCACCCAGTCCACCTCGCTGGTCTTGTATCCCCGCAGCACCTGGGTGAACTTGACGGCGTCGACGTCGGCGCCGGTGACACCAAAGGCGGGCAGCACCGTCGCCGTCGTTCCCCGCGGCAAGGGGGGCAACTGCTCGCCCCGACCGAACAGCAGGCTGCCGGCTCCGAACAGCACGACCGCCACCAGCACCAACACCACCAGGTAGAGCAACACCAACGCCACGCGATCGATATTGCCCTATACCGCCGACAGTCCGTCGATCACCGTGGTTTCAGCAGGTTCATCGGCGGCCGGTCCACCAGCGACACCGGGGAGGTACGCGCGGTGTAGCCCTCGACGTCGGAGCCGTCGGCACCGTCGGCGAAGAACTGGGTCAGCCCGACCCCGGAGTCGGGGACCCCACAGCGCGAGAGCAGCGTCGCGATGACCTGGCGGCTCATCGCACCCAGCTCGGCCAGCGGCCGGTTGCGGTGCGCGCGCACGCCAAGGTTGACCTGGGCGATCGCGTCCAGGCCCACGCGGTCGAAGGTGTCGATCAGCAGGCCGATCTCCACGCCGTAGCCCGGCGCGAACGGCAGCGAGGTGAGCAACTCCCGGCTGGCCGCGTACTCGCCGCCGAGCGGCTGCAGCATGCAGCCCAGCTCGGGCCGCAGAGCCGCCAACAACGGCCGGGCGACCAGCTCGGTGACCCGCCCGCCCCCGGTGGCACCCGCCCCGCCACCGACATCGCCGACGGTGAGCGGACGTCGATAGAAGCTCTTGACGAGGTGAACGCCGTCGCAGGTGAGCAGCGGGGCGAGCAGCCACGGCACGAACATCGGGTGCGGGTCGATCAGGTCGGAGTCGACGAACACCACGATGTCGCCGCTGGTGGCCGCGAGCGAGCGCCACAGCGCCTCGCCCTTGCCGGACCGCACGGGCACCTCGGGCAACGCCTGTTCGCGGCTGACGACGCGGGCACCGGCGGCGATGGCACGGATCTCGGTGTCGTCCGTTGAGCCGGAGTCCAGCACGATCAGCTCGTCGACCAGGCCGTCAACCAGCGGCGAGATGCTGTCGATCACGGATTCGATGGTCTCTTCCTCGTTGAGTGCCGGCAGCACCACCGAGACGGTCCGCCCCGCCTTCGCCCGTTCCAGTTCACCGACCGTCCAGCCGGGACGGTTCTGGCCACGGTTGGACAGCCAGATGTCCCCGGGCCGGGAGGCGAGGGCCCGGTCATCGGTGAGATAACCGGCCACCAGCTGCGATGCGGTCATGCGAGCCCCCTCACCGTGCGCGTCGGCGGGCGTATGCCCTGGATCGAGGACACCATCTCCAGCACCCGGCGAGTGGCCGCGACCTCGTGCGCACGGAACATCCGAACCCCCGCGGCGGCCGCCAGCGCGGTCGCCGCCAGTGTCCCCTCGAGCCGTTCGGTCAGTTGCACACCCAAAGTCTCCCCGACGAAGTCCTTATTACTCAAAGCCAGCAGCACCGGCCATCCCGTCTTAACGAGATCGCCCACGTGACGCAACAAAAGCAGCCCGTGGAAGGTGTTCTTGCCGAAATCGTGGGCCGGGTCGATCAGCACCCGGTCGCGGGCCACTCCGCACGCGACCGCCCGCTCGGCGGCGGCGGTGACCTGACGAACGACGTCGTCCACCACGCCGCGCGGGGTGGTTCCATAACTGACCCGGAAGGGACGGGTGCGCGGCACCGCGCCGCCGGTGTGCGAACACACCAGGCCCGCCCCGAACTCGGCGGCCACCTGTGGCAGGGCGGGGTCGATGCCGCCCCAGGTGTCGTTGATCAGGTCGGCGCCGGCCGCGCAGGCCACCCTCGCCACGCCCGAGCGCCAGGTGTCGACGCTGATCAGCTGGTCCGGATAGGCGCCACGCAGCCATTCGATGAACGGCACCAACCGCGCGATCTCGGTCTCCTCATCGACGGCCTCCCCGGGCCCGGCTTTCACGCCGCCGACATCGATGACATCGGCGCCCTCAGCGACGGCCCGGTGCGCGGCCTCCCTGGCCGCCTCGTCGCCAAAGGTCGCGCCCCGGTCGTAGAACGAATCCGGGGTGCGGTTCACGATCGCCATGATCAGCTGGCGGTCCCCCGCGACCGGTCGGCCGCACAGAGTCGAATGGCCGGCTGACGCCGGCGGTGTCGAACGCACGCATCCATGGTGCCTGGTCACTCTCACCCGCGAGTGTGCGGCCAGCCGCGCACTCGGCGCCGAACGTGCGGCGGGCCGCACATTCGGTGTATCCAACCCACTCAGCCTTGCGGTCGCTTACCCGCCGCCACCTCGTCGGGGTATTCGTCGTAGTACGGCACGTAGCCTTCGTCGCGGCCGGCCAGCACATACAGCGGGTCCTCCACGTCGGGACCGTAGGCCTGCTCGCGCAACTCCACCCTGCGGCTCTTGAACGTCGTGGTGTGCTCCAGCGACTTGACCACCCGCACGAAGAGCGGCAGCGCATAGGCGGGCAGTTGGCCGTACACCGCGCGGGCCAGGGATGCGCCGTCGAACTCGGCGCCGTCGCGCAGCTTGACCGCGGCCATCCCGGCGCGGCCGCCGGTGTCGGGCACCTCGACGCCGAAGACCGTGCACTCCTCGACGGACTCATCGGACGTCAGCGCCGCCTCGACCTGTGTGGTGGCGACGTTTTCGCCCTTCCAGCGGAAGGTGTCGCCCAGCCGGTCGACGAACACGGCGTGGCCCATGCCCTGCGGGCTCATCACGTCGCCCGAATTGAACCAGCAGTCGCCCTCACGAAAAGCGTTGCGCACCAATTTCTTTTCGCTCGACGCCGGGTCGGTGTAGCCGTCGAACGGCTGCAGGCGGTTGACCGGGCTGAGCAGCAACCCGGGCTCTCCGGCGGGCACCCGGCGTACCCGCCCGTTTTCGTCACGCAGCGGTGCGCCGGTGTCAGGGTCGTATTCCACGTAGGCCAACGGCGTCGGCGAGATACCGGTGGTCTGAGGCACATTGAAGATGTTGATGAAGGCGGCATTGCCCTCGCTGGAGGCGTAGAACTCGCAGACGCGCGCGATCCCGAATCGCTTCGTGAACTCGTCCCAGATCTCCGGGCGCAGGCCGTTGCCGGCGATCACCCTCACCTTGTGCGCGCGGTCGGTCGGCTTGGGCGGTTGGTTGAGCAGGTACCGGCAGATCTCGCCGATGTAGATGAACGCCGTGGCCTCGGCGGCAATCACCTCGTCCCAGAACTTCGACGCCGAAAACGACTTGCCCAGCGCCAGCGTCGCCCCGGAAGTAATCGCCGACGACAACGCCACCGTAAGCGCGTTGTTGTGGTACAGCGGCAGGCAGCAGTACAGCGTGTCGGAGCCCTTCAGCCGCAGCCCAAGGCCACCGAACGCGGCCAAGGCGGCCAGCCACCGTCGGTGCGTCATCACGCTGGCCTTGGGGAACCCCGTGGTGCCCGAGGTGAAGATGTAGAACGCGGTGTCTTTGGCCTGCACCGCCGACGCCGACGCCGGATTGGTGGCCGGAGCGTTCACGGCGAACCGCTCCAGATCCTCGACGGTCAGCGTCTCGGTGGCCCCCGCGCCGCCGCACTCGGCGACGGCGCTGACCAGGTCCGTCTCGGCGATCAGCACCTTGGCGTCCAGCAGGCCCAGGCTGTGCGCCAGCACCTCGCCGCGCTGGTGGTAGTTGAGCATGCCCGCGACGGCGCCACACTTGACCGCGGCCAGCATCGCCAGCACCGTGTTGGGCGAGTTGCGCAGCATGATCGCGACGACGTCGCCATGGCCGACGCCGCGCGCGGCCAACACGGCGGCATAGCGGTTGGCGGCCGCGTTGGCGTCGCGGTACGTCAGTCGCTGATCGCCGAAGCTCAGGAAGACCCGGTCGCCGTAGCGAGCGGCCCGTTCCTGGAAGACCGTGCCGATCGATTTCCGGGTGCTCGGGCGCGCCAGCAGCCCGGTCAGCGCCCCGCGCACGATCACCGGCATGTCGGCCAGGAGGCCCGGAGCCCGGCTTGCTATGTCGGTCAGTCTGACCGCCGTGCGCGTTGCGCCGTCGTGATCGGACACGTCATCCCTCGATTCCCCTGGGCGCCTTCCGCCGACCTGAGCCCGCCGGCTCTCAGGCGGGTGCGCACGCCTCGATTGCGGCACCCACCTTATCGACCAGCACCAACCGGTCCATCGCGGCTTGCGAGATGTACCCGCTGTCAAGCAACCCGCACAACCACAGCCACAGGGCTTCGTAGTGCCCGAACGGGTCCAGCATCACGATGGGTTTGCGGTGCACGCCGAGGTAGCCGCTGGTCCATGCGTCGAACAACTCGTCCAGGGTGCCGACGCCGCCCGGCAGCACGATGAACGCATCGGCGCGGTCTTCCATCACCTGCTTGCGCTCGTGCATGGTGGCACTGACGATCAGCTCGTCGGCTTCGATGTCGGCAACCTCGCGGCGCATCAAGTTTTCGGGAATGACGCCGACGGTCCGGCCACCGCGGGCGCGGGCCGCGCTTGCCACCGCACCCATCGCCGAAACCCGGCCGCCGCCCCACACCAGGGTCCAGCCGCGCTCGGCGATCGCCTCGCCGAGTTCGGAAGCGAGCGTGAGCAATTCGGGATGCACCGGGCCCGAGGCGCAATACACGCACACCGCCCATGCGCTTGATGAATCGCGTTCCGGGCCCATACATCGAAAGGTAGACCACGCCCGGTGCGGCGTGCACAGCGCGCGCAATAAAATCCGGCAGTGCCGATTCGATGGAACGTCCCCCAACACGCGGCGGCCTTGGAGCGGCTCAACGCCGCCCTGGATGCATCGCCTCCGGGCGGGGCGGTCGTACTCGGACCCGACGGGGTGGGCAAATCCACGCTGGCCCGATTGGCCGCCGAAGACTACAGCGGCCGGCACCCGAACACGCTCACCCGCTGGGTCACCGGCACCCCGACCGAGCGCGTCGTTCCGTTCGGGGCCTTCGGTCATCTGATCGAGATCGACGACATCGGCAAGCCCGCAGCGCTCTTGCGGGCGGCCCGGGCATCACTGAGCCGGGGGCAGGGCGATCTGCTGCTCGTGGTCGACGATGCCCACGACCTCGATGTCCTGTCGGCCACGTTGGTTTACCAATTGGCATTGGCCGGCACCGCCCGGATGATCGTCACCGCCCGCGCAGACGCGGCGCCCGAGGCCATCGCGGCGCTGTGGACCGACGGTCTGCTGGCTCGGATCGACGTCGAGCCGCCCGCCGGGGCGACCACGCCGAAGGAGGTCGACACGTTCATCGCGGAGCTACCCGCCGCGGCGCGTTCGGTGCTCGACTATCTCGCCGTAGAGGAACCGCTGTCGCTCGCCGATCTGACCACCCTGGCCGGCGACGGCGCGGTGCGGGAGGCGCAGGACTGGGGAGCGGCGGAAACCCGGGTGCGGGGCGGGCGATCGGACGATCCCGTGGTGTACACGGCGCACCCTCTGTTCGCCGATCGAGCGCTCGCCGCGCTCAGTGCCGACGGTGCGCGGGGACGACGCGCCGAGCTCGTCAAGCTGCTGTCGCAGCAAGCGTCGGATCACCTCACCGACCGGCTGCGCCTGGCGTCGCTGGCGAGGGACAGCGACGCCCCCCAGCCGGTCGCCGAGGTCGTCGCCGCCGCGCAGCAGGCGTTGCGGCTGGGCGACCTGGCGCTGGGCGAACGACTGGCCTCGTCTGCGCTGGAGCGGTCCGGCGGATTGGCGGCGCGGCTGGCGCTGGCGCATGCCCTGGGGTTCCAGGGCCGTGGTCGGGAAGCCGACGCGGTGCTGGCCGCGGTCGACTCCTCCGCGCTGACCGAATCGGCGCTCATGGATTGGACGCTGCTGCAAGCGGCCAACCAGTTCTGGATGCTCAGCGAGCCGGAGCGGGCCACCGCGTTCCTGCGGACCATCCGCAATCGGGTCACGGAGGCGGGCCCGCGCCTTACCCTCGACGCGCTCAGCGCCACCTTCGCGATGAATGCGGGCAATGTCGGGCACGCCGTCAAGGTCGCCCGCGAGGTGCTGTCCTCGCCGTCGGCCGATGACCAGGCGGTGGCCTGGGCGGCCAGCGCGGCGGCGCTGTGTGCGGCGCGGCAGGGCCGGTTCGACGACGTCGAACCGCTGGCCCAGCGCGCCCTGGCCGCCGAGCATCCCGGGCTGCTGCGCTTCACGATCGGTCTGGGCCAAACCACCGCGCTGTTGATGGCGGGCCGGCTCGACGCGGCCCGCGAGCTCGCTCAGCAGTTCACCGATTTCGCCGAGCTGCAGCAGCCGGGCCGCGCGATCGGCGAGGTGCTGCTGGCGCACGTGCTGATCGCCGAGGGCGAATTCGCCCGAGCGGCGGCGCTGCTCGGGCCGGCGGCCGCCACGCTGGAACGCACCGGCTACTCGTGGGGTCCGCTCTCGCTGACGCTGCTGGCCACCGCGCTGGCCGGGCAGGGCGACATACCCGGATCGGCAAAAGCGTTGCGGCGCGCCGAGACCCGGCATGGAACCAAGTCCGCGTTGTTCGCGCCCGAGCTCGGGCTGGCTCGCGCCTGGACCAAAGCGACCGCCCGGGAAACGACGGACGCGATTACGGCGGCCCGGGAAGCGGCCCGAACGGCGGAGCGCTCCGGGCAGTCGGCCGTGGCGATACGCGCCTGGCACGTGGTCGTCCGGCTCGGGGATGTCCGTGCGGTGGACCCGCTGGCCCGGTTGTGTGGCGAGATCGACTGCGCGGTGGGCACAATCGCCCTCGCCCACGCCCGGGCCTTGGCGGCCGGCGACGAAGCGGCGCTGCGCGCGGTGTCGGACGACCTGACGGCGGTCGGCATGCGCGCGGCCGCAGCCGATGCCGCCGCCCAGGCGCGCCGCATTGTGCGCGAACCGTGACGCGGCCGTGTTAGCGCAGTGACTATCACGCATCACTGTTTCCAGAGTGATTTCGCTAGCCGCAGTTCAGCCGGGGGGTTGGAGGCACGATGCGTATCCGCCCTCACCGAGTGGCCAACCTGGTCGCGGCCAGCCTGCTGATCGCCGCCCTGACGACTGACGCGTCGTCGGTTGTCGCCCCACCGGCCGCGTTGGCGGCGGCCGCAGGGCCGACGCTGCCGCTCGGCCACGTCGGCCGTTGGATGACCGACAGCGTCGGCCGCGTGGTGGTGCTACACGGGTTCAACCAGGTTTACAAGGTGCCGCCGTACGAGCCGTCCGCCGACGGGTTCGGCGACGACGACGCGGCTTTCCTTGCGGCCAACGGTTTCAACGCGATGCGGGTGGGTGTCATCTGGGCGGCCGTGGAACCGCAGCCACTGAGCTACGACGACAATTACCTCGCCTCGATCGCGCAGACCGTGGCGACGTTGGCGTCACACGGCATCGTCAGCCTGCTCGATTTCCACCAAGATCTCTACAACGAGGTGTTCCAGGGCGAGGGCGCACCGGCGTGGGCGGTCAAAACCGACGGGCTGCCCAACCCGCAGCTGGGCTTTCCCGGCAACTACTTCGCCAACCCGGCCGAGGAATTTGCCTGGAACGCCTTCTGGCGCGACGCCCCGGCGCCGGACGGGCTTGGCCTGCAGGACCACTACAGGCGCGCGTGGGCACACGTCGCGGCCGTCTTCCGCGGCAACCCGGGAGTGTTCGGCTACGAAGTGCTCAACGAGCCGTGGCCCGGCTTCATCTGGGAGGGGTGCTTCAACCCGGTTCTCGGGTGCCCGCTGCAGGATCACAAGCTGACCGAGTTCTACCGGAGGGTCGTGCCGGCGATTCGTGCGGCCGACCCGAGCACGCTGGTGTTCTTCGAGCCGAACACCTTGTTCGACGAGGGGATCCACACCGACCTCGGCCACGTCGCCGACCCGAACACCGGCTTCTCCTTCCACGACTACTGCGCCATCGAATCGGTGCTGCACAAAAACGTCACCTGCCGTTTCGAGGACGGCGTCACGATCACCAACGCGAGCCTCTATGCGGACATCAATCAGATCCCGCCGCTGTTGACGGAGTTCGGCGCCACCAACGACCTGAAAAACCTCGCCGAGGTGATGCGCCACACCGACCGGCAACGGATGGGCTGGCTGGAGTGGGCGTACACCGGCAACGACAAGACGAGCTCCTCGCCGACCGACCAGGCGCTGGTCTTCAACCCTGGCCTGCCGCCGACCGGCGGCAACGTCAACACGGCCAAGCTCGCGGTGCTCGCCGCGCCCTACCCTCAGGTGGTCGCGGGCACGCCCCGGGACTGGTCCTTCAGGTCGGGCACGTTCCGGCTGTGCTATTCGACCGAACGGGTCGACCGGGCGGGCCGCTTCCTCCCCGGCGCGCAGACGCTCGTCTCGGTGCCCCCCATCGAGTATCCGAACGGCTATCAGGTAAGCGTCACAGGCGGACAGGTCGTTTCGGCGCCTAACGCCCCTGTGCTGGCGGTCGTGGCGAACCCGGGCGTCGACACCGTCGACGTCGTCGTAACACCGTGACCCGCGATGGCTCAGATGCTGAAGACACGGACAAGGCCTTCCAGCCCGGTGAAGTCCTCGCCGTTTCGGGTGTACAGGTCGAGGCGCCTGGCGTGTGCCGTCGCTGCGATCAGCAGGTCGGCGAATCGGCTCCGCTTCCGCCCTCCGCGGATTACGGCCGCGACGACGAGTCCGTAGCTGCGTGCGGCGGCCGCGTCGAACGGAATCGGTTCGAGTGCCGATTCCACCTCCTGCAACCGAGCCTGCCGCTTCGCCGCTTCCACTGCGTCCGCGGCCAGATGTGGACCAGCTGCCAATTCGGCCGCGGTGATCACGGATATCGCCATCTCGTCGGGCAGCGCGGCGATCACGGCCGGGTCATGCCAGTCGACGACGACCGAGGTGTCGACCAGACCTGACGACACCCTTAGAGTCCCTGGTCGATCAGCCGGTCCACGTCCGCCCGGAACTGACGATGGTCGATACGCACAACGGCCGTCGCCAGCGCAGCGACTTCATCGCGGGAGATGAACGACCGGCGGCCGGCCCTGATCGGCCGAAGCTCGGCCACAGGCTCACCGTTACGCGTAACGACGAACGTCTCACCCGCCGTTACCGCTTCGATCACCTTGGCGTTCTCATTGCGCAGTTCGCGCTGGGCAATAGTACGAACCATTCGGCCATTGTAGCAAGTTGTGCTACATTCTGCTACGCACTGAGGTAGCGCCGCAGCATCTCCACCGCTGCGGTGATGTTGGCGACCGGCACCCGCTCGTCGCGCCGGTGCGCCAGGTT
>Ga0310916_10003097_pt1 | contig 10263 bp, 10 predicted proteins | sample GREbulkMGLF176_FD_203444 | JGI IMG/M metagenome (GOLD analysis project Ga0310916, IMG submission 203444) | Lab enrichment of tropical soil microbial communities from Luquillo Experimental Forest, Puerto Rico - GRE.bulkMG.LF176 | ecosystem: Environmental > Terrestrial > Soil > Tropical forest >... | reverse complement strand
GGCAAGGTCAAGTTCGGACCCGACGGCAAGAATGTCTACGGCAGGCCGCTTGGCGTACAGTGGCAGAACGGCGACCTCGCCAGCGTATTCCCGAAGGAAGATGCTCGTGCGCCGCTGATGAAAACCTGATTCATACGGACATCTCCGAATGCTGGAGACAGTGGTCCAGGCCGTCATCAACGGCCTGCTCATCGGCGGCATCTACGCCCTCGTCTCGATCGGCGTGACGCTGATCTTCGGCGTGGTCAAGATCGTGAACTTCGCCCAGGGCGAGTTCGTGATGCTTGGCATGTACATCACGTTTTTTCTCTTCACCTATTTCGGCATCGATCCCCTGCTCTCGCTGTTCGTGTCGATGCCGGTGCTGTTCGTCGCCGGCGCCCTGATCCAGCATTTTCTGATCCGCAGGGTGCTGGGGCCGAACGACATGCCGCAGATTTTCCTGACCTTTGCGCTGTCGCTGCTGTTGCTCAATCTGTCGCTGTTGCTGTTCACCGCGAATTACCGCACCGTCCACACCTTCTATTCCGACGAAGCCATTCATATCGGCGGAATCTACATCCCGGTTGCCAAGCTGATCGCTTTTGTCGTGGCGATGGCGTTGAGCGGCGCGCTCTGGGTGTTGCTGCACACAACCGATCTCGGCAAGGCGATGCGGGCCGCCGCGCAGAACCGCGACGTCGCAACGCTCATGGGCATCAACCCCAACCGCGTGTTCGCGGTCGCATTCGGAGCGGCGCTGGCGCTTGCCGGCGCAGCGGGCTCGCTCCTGATGCCGTTTTATTCGGCCTATCCCTTTGTCGGACAGGTGTTCGTGCTGATGGCATTCGTGGCAGTCGTGCTGGGCACGCTCGGCAATGTCGTGGGCGCGCTCGTCGCCAGCCTGATGATGGGGGTTGCCGAATCGCTCGGCATCCAATTCGTCGGCGCAGATTCCGGACTGATCGTGGTGTTCGCGATGCTGCTGTTGACCCTCGCGTTCAAGCCGACCGGGCTCGGCGGCGGGAGAATGCGATAGTGGCCGAAACCAACAAATGGACGTGGCTCGCGCTGGCAGTCCTCGTCGCCGCGCTGTTGATGCTGCCGCAAGTGGTGAAGAATGCGTTTGCGCTCGACATCTTCATCCGCATTCTCCTGTTCTCGTTCATCGGCGTCGCGTGGAACCTGATGGGCGGCTATGGCGCCTACACCTCGACCATCATGCAGATCGATTTCAACATCTCGCCCTGGATCGGCATGATCGCCGGCGGCGTGGTCGCGATGCTCGCGAGCCTGCCCATCGGCTGGCTCTGCTTTCGCCTGCGCGGTCCCTATTTCACCATCGCCACGATTGCGACCGCCCAGGCGTTGATGCTGATCTTCCTGAAATTCCGCGATCTCGCCTGGGGCGCCGAAGGCACCACGATCCCGAACCTCGGAAGCTCGCCGCTGATGATGCAGTTCGAGACCAAGGCCTCCTATTACTACGTCGTGCTCGGGCTGCTCGCGATCGGGCTCGCGATCACCTACAGAATAGAAAAGTCCTGGATGGGCTATTATCTCGTCGCGATCGGCGAGGACGAGGATGCAGCCGAGGCGATCGGGGTCAACGCGCCGCGCATCAAGCGCGACATCTACATGATCTCTGCGTTCCTGACCGCGCTCGCCGGCACCTTCTATGTGCAGTACATCTACTTCATCGATCCCGCGACAGCCTTCAATTTCAACATCTCGATCGAGGCGGCGCTGGTATCGATCGTTGGCGGCATCGGAACGCTCTGGGGCCCGGTGATCGGCACCGTGCTGCTCGAGACCACATCGGCGTTGCTGCAGAGCTGGCTCGGCTCGACCACCGGCGGCATCCAGCTCACGGTCTATGCGCTGATCCTGATGGCGATCATCCTGTGGCGGCCGACCGGGCTGATGGGCATGGTGAACGAGGTGCTGCAGCGCCGCGCCCAACAGCGGAAGCCCACGCAAGCCAGGACCGTGCTATGACCGACGCGCTCGTCATCACCGGCCTGAGCAAGCGTTTCGGCGGATTGCGCGCCGTGCAGGATGTAAGTTTCACCGTAAAGCAGAACGAGACCTTGGCGTTGATCGGGCCGAACGGCGCCGGCAAGACCACCAGCTTCCACCTCATCACCGGTTTTCATCGCGCCGATTCCGGATCGGTGAAGGCCTTCGGGCGGGAAATCGTGGGCTTGAAGCCGCATGACGTTTGCGCGCTCGGCCTGGCGCGCACGTTTCAGGTGGCAAAGCCCTTCGGCGCGATGACAGTGCTCGCCAATGTCATGACCGGCGCGTTCCTGCGCGACCGCCATGTTGCCGCCGCACGCGACAGGGCGCGCGAGGCCATCGAGTTCGTCGGCCTTTCCGCGCGTGAGCAGACGCGGGCCAAGGATTTGACCACCATCGACCAGCGCCGTCTCGAGATGGCGCGGGCGCTTGCGACTCAACCGCAGATCCTGCTGCTCGACGAGGTGATGGCCGGGCTCAACCCGGCCGAGATCGACCAGGCGGTGGCGCTGGTCGAAAAGCTTTCGCAAGCGGGGCTCACCATCGTCATCGTCGAACATGTGATGCGAGCGATCATGGCAGTGGCCCGCCACATCGTGGTGCTCGATCATGGCCAGAAGATCGCCGAGGGCGCGCCGAAGCAGATCGTGGAAAATCCGGAAGTGATCCGCGCCTATCTCGGTTCCGGTTATGTACACACGCCATCGGGCGGAGGCGCGCATGCTTAAGGTTTCAAACGTCAGCGCGGCTTACGGCTCGGTGCCGGCGATTACGAATGTCGCAATCGAGATCGGCGAAGGTGAGGCCGTCGGTCTGCTGGGCGCCAACGGCGCCGGCAAAAGCACGACCTTGCGCGCGATCTCGGGGCTCGTCGGCCTCTCGTCTGGATCGATCTTCTTCGACGGCATCGATGTTGCTTCGCTCCCGCCCCACAAGATTCCGGAGCTCGGCATCGCCCATGTGCCGGAGGGGCGGCAGGTGTTTCCTGAAATGACCGTGCAGGAAAACCTGGAGATCGGCGCGTTCGTGCCGAAGGCGAAGGCCGAGCGTGCCCGCTCCATGGAACTCGTCTACGAGATCTTTCCACGGCTTTCCGAGCGCAGGCGCCAGCTCGCGGGCACGATGAGTGGCGGCGAGCAGCAGATGCTCGCGGTCGGCCGCGGCTTGATGCTGAAGCCGCGCCTTTTGATGCTGGACGAGCCTTCGCTGGGGCTCGCACCCGTAATGACCGATGTGACGTTCGAGAAGATCGGCGAGATCCACAAGATGGGCACGGCGATCCTTCTGGTCGAGCAGAATGTCAGCCGCGCCTTGTCGCTGGTGCAGAGGGCCTACGTGCTGGAGAGCGGACGCGTGATCATGCACGGCTCGAGCGAGGAGCTCGCCAACAACAAGCAGGTGCAGGCGGCGTATCTGGGGATCTGACGCAGGGCTTGCGAGCAGAGCGAAGCAAGCCAGCCTGCGTCATTCCCTGATGGTGCGACGGCACCAGATCAACTACGTCACCGCCGTCCGCTTCGGTTCGACGATCTCGAACATCCGCGGAAACTCGTCCATCAGCCCCATCAATTCGGCAAGCCACAACGGGTTGCCGGCAACCTTGATTTTTCCGGCCGCAACGGCTTCGGGAAAGCTGGTCTGCTTGGCGATCACCTCGTCGAGCGTTGAGCGCGCGAGCGTAAAGCTGGCATCCGCGCTGTCAGCCTGCACACCCTCGGTGTAGGTCAGCGCGCTGTTCTCGAGATTGAGGACGAAAGTTTCCCCGGTATCGGTGAAACTCCAGTTCAGCACGATGTGTTTGCCTTCGGCCTTCGGCCCGTTGAGCCGCACGCCGAGCACGTCCCACAACTGCTCGGTGCGGAGAGCGGCCAGCGTTTCGCGCGGCATCGGCGGCCGCGGCGGCGTTTTCGGCATGCCTTGCCGCAACTCCTGCGCGCCGAACAGATAGGCGTTGCGCCAGGTCGAGCTCTCCGCGGCATAACCGAGCTGCTCGAAGGTGTCGGCGAGCAGCGCGCGTGCAGCCTGGTTGTCCGGCTCGGCGAACACGAGATGGCTGAGCGCCTGCGCGACAAAGCGGAACTCGCCCTTCGCAAAGTCCTTGGCCGCACGCGCCAGGATCGCTTCACCGCCCCCCATATACTCGACATATTTCCTGCCGGCCTCGACCGGCGGCAACGGATCGAGATTGACCGGATTGGCGTCGTACCAGCCGAGATATTTCTGGTAGATCGCCTTCACGTTATGACGGATGTGACCGTAGTAGCCGCGTGTGTGCCAGGCGCCTTCGAGGCTCTCGGGAAGGCGGATGGTTTCGGCGATCTCGGTCGCGGTCAGGCCGTGGTTCATCAAGCGAATGGTCTGGTCGTGCGCGAATTTGTAGAGATCACGCTGCTGGCGGATCATGGTGTCGACCCGCTCCTTGCCCCACACCGGCCAGTGATGCTGGCCGCACATCGCTTCGGCCTTGCCGCCCCACAGGGAGAGCGCCTCGTTCAGATATTTCGACCAGGCGAGCGCGTCGCGCACGTCGGCGCCTCGGAACGGCAGCAGATTGTGGAAGTTGTGCGTGCAGTTTTCCGCAAGGTTCAGAAGTTTGTAGCGGGGCACATAGAAGTGCATCTCCGCCGGCGCTTCGCTGTTTGGCGCCATCTGGAATTCGAACTCGACGCCGTCGATGACACGCTTGTCGCCGGTCGCGATGATGAGATCGCTCGGACGCAACAGCGTGACCCCGCCTGCCGCCATCGTCTTGCCGAGTCCGCAATCGACCTGACCGCGCGGCCCCTTGGCGAGGAACGGCCCGAATTGGTATTGCGCGCGTCGCAGCATCGCGGGCCCCGCGATGATGTTTTCCGATACCGCATGCTCCATGAAGAGATTGGGCGCGATGATCGGCACCTTGCCGCTCGCAAGCGTCGCGTCGTCCAGCACGCCGCGCGCGCCGCCCCAATGATCGGTGTGCGTGTGGGTGAAGATCACGGCGGTGACCGGTTTTTTGCCGCGATGCTTGAAGTAAAGCTCCATCGCGGCGCGGGCGCCCTCGATCGAGGTCAGCGTGTCCACGACAATGACGCCGCTGTCGCCTTCGACCAGCGTCATGTTGGCGATATCGAGCCCGCGTACCTGATAGACGCCGGGCACGACCTCGAACAATCCATGATTCATGTTGAGGCGCGACTGTCGCCACAGACTGGGGTTGACGGTCGCGGGTGCCTCGGCCTCGGAGAGAAAGCCGTAAGCTTCAAGACTCCAAACCGTCCGGCCCGATGTCGACAGCACCTTTGCGTTCTCGATCGTGCCGAGGAAGCCGCGGGATGCGTCGTCGAAATCGGCGATGTCAGAGAACGGCAACGCCTTCCTGACCGCCGCCTGCCGCGCCACCACTGAGGCGGTTGCGTCTTTCGGTTTTTCCCTGGGGCTTTCACTCAATGCCGGCTGGCTCATAACAACCTCCCTCACAAGGCAAGCAACAAACGAACTGGATCACGCCGGGTGAGCGGCATGAGCGAGATAGCGGCGATGACGCAGCAGCACCTTGGACTCAACGCAGCTTTCGTCGCCGCGCCTGCGACTACGCGGACAGCTCGAAGTCCATGGCTTCCTCCCGCTTTGATGATCGTCTATCGTATATCGATACGAAACGCAAATTTGTTTCGATATCTTGACAAGAATTGGATTTTAGTTCGATATTTCTGCATGGTAAGTGCAACAACCGCCCGACCAAGGCCCAAAACCGATCAAGGCGACCCCTCCTTTGCCACCACTCTCGCGCATGGGCTCGATGTGCTGGCGGCGTTCCGCAACGCCTCCGGCTCGCTGTCGAACGCCGATCTTGCCGAGCGCACCGGACTGTCGCGGCCGACCGTCTCGCGGCTGACCTACACCCTCACCCAGCTCGGCTACCTCAAGCGCGATCCCAAGGGCCGCTTCGAGCTTGGACTTGGCGTGCTCGCAACCGCCTATCCGCTGCTGTCGGCTATCAAGGTGCGGCAGATGGCGCGGCCTCTGATGCGCGACTTCGCGGCCTATGCCGGCGGCACCGTTTCGATCGCCATGCCGCTCGGCCTCGACTTCATCTATGTCGAGACGCTGCGCACCACCGATGCCGTGGCACATAATCCCGATGTCGGCTTTTCGGGCTCGATTGCGATGACCGCGGTCGGACGCGCGCTCTTGTCGCTGTATAGCAAGGACGAGCTTGATGCCTATGTGGCGCGCGTGAAGGCGGAACGTCCGCACGAAGCCGACGCTGTCGAGCGGCGGACACTTCCGGAAATGGAGCTCTGCAAGCAGCGCGGCTTTGCCGTTTCTCTGGGAGAATGGCGGCGTGAAATCTTTGGCGTCGCAGCGCCGCTCTATCGGACGCCGACCGGTGATTGCCTGGCTGTCAATTGCGGGATTCCGTCCTTCCGTTTCAACGCCGAACAGATCGAGCGCGAATGTGGGCCGCGTATCCTGGGTCTTGCCCGCAGCATCCGCTCGCTGGCGGGCGGACAAGACGCCACGTAAAGTCGGGAGGGAAGAATGCGCGGACGAACTGCCATGTGTTTTGCCGTCGGCGTTGCCGCGGCGCTTGCAGCGCCGAGCGCCCGTGCGGCCGACAACTGGCCGAGCCGGCCGATCCACATCGTCGTGCCCTACCCCGCCGGCGGCATTGTCGACATCGTTGCCCGCGCGGTGACCGAACAAGTCGGTCGCGATTTGAAGCAGGCGATCGTGGTGGAAGCCCGCCCCGGCGCCAGCAGCAATATCGGCACGGCTGCGGTCGCACGCAGCGAGGGCGACGGTTACACCTGGCTTGTCACGGGACCTGCCGTGCTGGTCAACCCAAGCCTTTACAAGGATGCCGGCTGGGATCCGCTGAAGGATTTCAAATGCGTGGGCCTCGCGGTGTGGAACCAGAGCGTCGCGCTCGTGCCGCCGTCGTTTCCGGTCAAGACAATCGGCGAGTTCGTGGCGCTCGCCCGCGAAAAGCCGGATCAGCTCAATTTCGGCAATCCCGGCACCGGCTCATCGATCGATCTTTCCGCGCAAAAGCTGTTTCAGGCCGCCGACATCAAGTTGACGAACGTCAGCTACAAGGGACAACCGCCGGCCCTGCTCGACCTGATGACCGGCCTCATTCATTTCGAGATCGTGTCGCTTGCGCTCGCGCTGCCGCATATCAAGGAGGGCACTGTGAAGCCGCTTGCGGTGTTCACCGAACAGCGCGTCGCCGATCTTCCCGACGTGCCGACGATTACGGAGGCCGGATTTGCCCAGGCAGCCTATGTGCCCTGGTACGGCATTTATGTGCCGTCAGCCACTCCCGACGCGCTGGTCGAAAAGATCCACGATGCGATCGACAAGGCGCTGGAGAATCCCGACGTGCAGCGTCAGCTCGCGATCTCCGATATTCCGGGCAAGCCGATGCCGTTGAGCGATCTGACCGTGCTGATGAAGGCCGACTACGAGAAGCTCAACAAGGTGGTGAAGACCTCGGGGATGGCGCTGCAGTAGCTCCCGTCTCGTCGTGGCCAGGCCCGACCCGGCTTCCCAATCGATTCCTGTTTTGACGGACGCGCGGGTCACGCCCGCGTGTGACAAGAAGAGTTTTACTTCTTCACCTTGCTTGCATCCATCTTGATCGACGGATCAAGCATCCGGGTGGTGAACGCCGTCTGCACGTCGAACGGCTTTTCCATGCCGAGATAGGTCTGCACGAGCTCGTAGTCCTTCTTCATGCGCTCGCCGTCGATCCACCCCAGCGCCTTCGCGGTCGTAAACTCGTCCGTCATCAGCACCTTGATGCGCTCCCACTGGCGCTGCTGGTTCTCCTTGTCCAACCCCGAGACCTGATCGAGCAGCGCCTTCAGACAGGGGGCGACGTCGGCAACGCAGGCGGCATAGGCCTTCTGCGTGACCTTGACGAAATCCTCGACCAGCTTCGGATTCTTCTCCAGGAACGCGCCGTTGACGATCAGCGAATTGCCGTAAGGATTGAGGCCGATGTCCTTCCAGTTGACATAGCCGAGGTCGCCATCGAATTCGATCACCTTGAGATCGTGCTCGTTGTAGAAGTCGCTGATGATATCGACGGTGTGGCTCTTGAGCGCGGCAATCTTCGCCGTCGGGCCGACATTGACGAAATTCACCGAGTCGGGCGCAATGCCGGCCGCTTTCGCAAAGGCCGGCCACATCACGCGCGAAGCATCGCCGGGCGGATTGCCGATCTTGTGACCGGGAAAATCTTTAGGTCCGTTCACGCCATAGCTTTTCAACCAATAAAATGTCTGCCCGGTATTGGCGTAGATGCTCATGACAGCCACGGCGTCGGCGCCCTTGCTGCGCGCCACCAGCATGGTTGCGAGGTCGGCGATGCCAAAGGGCGAGCCGCCGGAGCCGACTTTCAGCGAGGAGACGCCCGAGCCCTTGCCGGTTTCGATGGTGAGATCGATGCCCGCCTTCTCGTACCACCCCTGCGCTTTCGCGTAGTAGAACGGGGAATGATCCGCAGTCGGGGTCCAGTTCAGCAACAGATTGACCGCCTCGCTGGCGCGGCAAGGAGCGCACGACATCACCAGCGCGAGCAACAGACCGGCAAGCTTGGGGCTCGCAAGGCAACCGTACTTCATGACGACGCTCCTCGAAGTTGCAATCCGGACTTGTCGTCCCCGGCCCGCGACGTTACCAATGCAACAGGTGACCGCCCGAGTTGTCAACTGTCTGGTTGGAAATGCCCGATCGACGAGCCAACGGCAAGAAGCCGAAGCGGCGCAATCCCGAAGCCACGCGACGCAAGCTGCTCGCCGCGGCGCGTCGCGAGTTCGCCAATAGCGGGCTTGCCGGTGCCCGCGTCGACGAGATCGCCACGCGCGCGGGCGTCAACAAGCAACTCGTCTACCACTATTTCGGCGACAAGGACGCGCTTTATCTTGCGGTCCTCGAATGGGTGTACGAGGAGATCCGCGCGCAGGAGCGCAAGCTCAATCTGACAGGCCTGCCGCCCCGCCAGGCAATTCGCAAGCTGATCGAAAGTTCGTTCGACCACCTCGCCGCGCATCCCGATTTCATCCTGCTGTTGAACGACGAGAACCGCGGCGGCGCCAGGCATGTGCGCACCTCGCGGCGGCTGGAAGCCATGCATTCGCCGCTCGTCAACATGGTTTCGAAGATTCTTTCCGAAGGGGTACGGGCCGGCGTGTTTCGCAAAGGCATCAACCCCGTGCACCTCTATATTTCGATCGCCGGCCTGAGCTACTTCTTCTTTTCGAACACGCCGACGCTATCGGCCATCTTCGGCAAGGATCTGGCCAGCGCGGCCGCAAGAAGCGCCCGTCGCAAGCATGTGGTCGACCTCGTGCTGCAGGCGCTCCGACCGTGATGATCTAATCAACCAGGTGGTTGAAACTGTGCAGGCGCCCGGATAGATTTCGGCGCAACCCGTTTGATGAAGGCGGAAGGAGCGGACGGTGTTCGGTGGCGGCGAGCGATCGGCGAGATCCTTTGCGATCATCCTGATCGTACATCTGACCGTGATCGTGCTTTGGCAGGTCCTGGTCGATGCTTTTCACGTGCCGAAATTCATCCTGCCTTCGCCGCTTGCGGCTCTCGCGACCTTGTCGCATCCGAACTATGCCTGGGCCGCCAACCTTGCCGTCACGGCGATCGAAATCCTCGGCGGCTTCCTGCTCGGCGCCGTCGTCGGCGTGGCGCTCGCACTGATCTTCACCTGGTCGCGGCTGGTCGCTCTCCTGCTTTTGCCGCTGTTCGTCACGCTGAACATGATTCCCAAGGTCGCGATGGGACCGCTGGTCATCGTCTGGTTCTCCTACGGCATCATCGCCAATATCCTGATCGCGTTCAGCATCTGTTTCTTTCCGATCCTGCTCACCACGGCGCGCGGCCTGAGCGAGGTGGAACCGGACCTGCTCGATCTCGTCAAATCGCTGCGCGGCTCGCGTTGGATCCTGTTTCGCAAGATTCAACTGCCGGGCTCGCTGCCTTACGTATTTTCCGGGATGAAGGTCGGCGCCATCCTCGCCGTCGCCGGCGCCATCGTCGGCGAGTTCATCGCGTCGGACCGCGGGCTCGGCTACCTGATGATCCAGGTGCAGTCCTCGCTCGACACGCCGGCGATGGTGATGGCGGTGGTGCTGCTCACGCTGCTCGGCGTCGGACTTTACGGCCTGGTGCTGGGCCTCGAACGGCTGTTCGTGGTGCGCGACATCCGGCTGCAATAGTAATCACAGGAAGAAACATGCTGCTATTGCGCGACAATCTGCC
>Ga0310916_10003096_pt1 | contig 10270 bp, 10 predicted proteins | sample GREbulkMGLF176_FD_203444 | JGI IMG/M metagenome (GOLD analysis project Ga0310916, IMG submission 203444) | Lab enrichment of tropical soil microbial communities from Luquillo Experimental Forest, Puerto Rico - GRE.bulkMG.LF176 | ecosystem: Environmental > Terrestrial > Soil > Tropical forest >... | reverse complement strand
AACTGCAACGTCTGCCTTCGGACGAGAAGCGGACCGGGGCAGGGCAGGGCAGGGCAGGGCAGGGCAGGAGTGAACGCGGACTTGGCAAGTTGGCGATTGCAACGAATTTGGCGCAAAATCGCAAGCTCAGCAAACGGCGTCTCCGGAAAACGGGAGGAACCATGCAGCGTTTCGAAAACAAAACCGTCATCGTTACGGGTGGCGGTGGCGGCATTGGCGGGGCGACCTGCCGCAGATTTGGCGGCGAGGGGGCGCGCGTCGCCGTATTCGACCTCAACCTCGAAGCGGCACAAAAAGTTGCTTCCGGCATTCAACAGGCCGGCGGTAAGGCGGAAGCTTTCGATTGCGACATCACGCACCGATCGAGCGTGGATACCGCAGTGGCGACGGCAGAATCGAAACTCGGACCGATCGATGTGCTCGTGAACAACGCGGGTTGGGACGTGTTTCGTCCCTTCACCAAGACGGAGCCTGCACAGTGGGACAAGCTCATCGCGATTAACCTGACCGGCGCGCTGCACATGCACCACGCTGTATTGCCCGGCATGGCGGCGCGCAAGTTCGGTCGGATCGTCAATATCGCGTCTGACGCGGCGCGCGTCGGCTCGTCGGGCGAGGCCGTATATGCCGCCTGTAAGGGCGGACTTGTCGCGTTCTCGAAAACGATCGCGCGCGAACATGCCCGCCACGGAATTACGGTCAACGTCGTGTGCCCCGGTCCGACCGATGCGGCTTTGTTTGCCGATTACAAGGAAGGGGCCGGCAATCCCGAAAAGCTGGAGGAAGCCTTCAGGCGCTCCATCCCGCTCGGTCGCATAGGCCGGCCCGAGGATTTGCCCGGAGCTATTCTGTTTTTCGCCAGCAATGACGCAGCCTATGTCACCGGCCAGGTGCTGAGCGTCTCTGGCGGCCTGACCATGAACGGTTGACGACGAGGCACTCAAGGAGAAAGCAGATGCAATTCGAAGATCTCATCTATGAAATCCGCAACGGCGTTGCCTGGATCATTATCAATCGACCGGAGAAGATGAACGCGTTCCGTGGCAAGACTTGCGATGAACTGATCAAGGCCTTGTACAAGGCAGGCTACGACAAGGATGTCGGTGCAATCGTGCTCGCGGGGGCGGGCGATCGCGCATTCTGCACCGGCGGCGACCAATCCGCACACGACGGTAATTACGATGGCCGGGGGACTGTCGGGCTTCCGATGGAAGAGCTGCATACCGCCATACGCGACGTACCCAAGCCGGTGATCGCGCGTGTGCAGGGTTATGCCATCGGCGGCGGCAATGTGCTTTGCACGATATGCGATCTGACCATCTGTTCCGAAAAGGCCATCTTTGGTCAGGTCGGGCCCAAGATGGGCTCCGTCGATCCCGGTTACGGCACGGCCTTTCTGGCGCGCGTCGTCGGAGAGAAGAAGGCGCGCGAGATCTGGTACATGTGCCGCCGCTACACCGGACAAGAGGCAGTCGCGATGGGGCTTGCCAATGCCTGCGTGCCGCACGAACAGCTCGATGCCGAGGTACAGAAGTGGGGCGATGAATTGTGCGAGCGCAGCCCGACTGCGATTGCCATCGCCAAGCGCAGCTTCAACATGGATACGGCGCATCAGGCCGGCATCGCGGGAATGGGGATGTACGCGTTGAAGCTTTACTACGACACGGAGGAATCGCGCGAGGGCGTCAAGGCGCTTCAGGAAAAACGCAAGCCCGAGTTCCGAAAATTCGTAAAGTAAGTCGCTAAGGCCCGTAGCAAAAATAAAGCCGCCGCACAGGTGCGCGGCGGACGGGCAGTCGCTTGGAGCGACGCCGCCACATCGAACGGCTAGATATCGACCGCTATTTTCCCGAACTGCGTGCCCGACTCCAGATGCGAGAGAGCAGCGTGAACCTTGTCGAGCGGGTAGCGCGCGTCGATTGGAGGGACAACACGTCCTTGCGCGCACCATGCGAGCAGCGCCGCAAGTTCGTCGGGATTGCCGAGGGTCGACCCAAAGATCTGTAATTGCCGTATAAAGACGCGGCGCAGGTCGGCTGGCGGTTGATCGCCGACGGTCGCGCCGCATGTCACTATTCGGCCGCCACGGACGAGGCACTTCAAGGCTGCATTCCAAATCGGACCGCCTATATTTTCGATGACCACGTCGACCCCGCGCCCTTCCGTCAATCGCATGACCTCCCGGGCGATCGCATCCGGCGGTGCAATGATCGTAGCGTCTGCGCCGAAGCCGGCGGCGCGGCCAAGTTTTTCTGCGCTGCGCGAGGTGACCAGAACACGCGCACCGGCCGCTTTGGCGATCTGCAGCGCTGCCAATGAGACGCCCCCGCCAACGCCGAAGATAAGGACGGTTTCGCCCTGCTGCAGCTTGGCCTTTGTGAACAGCATCCGCCAGGCGGTGAGATAGTTGACGCCAAGAGCCGCGGCTTGAGCGAAATCGAGATTGTCGGGGATGGAGAGCCCATTTTCGGCAGGAACGCACACAAACTCGGCCATCGTTCCATCACGATGCTCTCCCAAAAGGCTCATTTTGGCGCACAGCACCGGTTCGCTTCGTTTGCAGAATTCACAGCGCCCGCAGACGATGCCTGGATAAAGCGTAACCCGACGGCCGATCAACGCACCGGAATCGGCTTCTTCGATGACGCCCGCGCCATCAACGCCCATGATTTGCGGCAAGCGGTGGCTGATGCCGGCGCCGCTGTCGCGCATGTAAAGGTCGACACGGTTCACGGTCGCCGCCTTCATGCGGACGAGAATTTCACCCGGTCGACGTTGCGGCCTGGGTCGCTCGCTCACGGCGACGACTTCATTTCCACCATGGCCGGTAAGAACGGCTGCTTGCATCGGCCTCACCCCAAGTGCTGCCAACCTCGGTATGCGAGGGCTGGCCACAAGGTATGAGAGCTTCGGATGCTAGTCTAGCTGCTCGTCCTCGATCAATCCGCGGATGATCGCCATCAGTTCGCTTCGCACCGGGTCGTCACTATGATCCTCCAGCACCGACAGCATGGCGTCGTCGCTGGCGTTTGATCCGGAATCGGGATCCGTCACGACGTCCTTCGCGTCAAACTGTCGAGCTTTGGCGATAATGGTTGCGATCTTCGCCGCCGACGGCCGCGATGGAGCAGGTGTTGCGAGCGAGAAAAGGTGCCGGCGCTTGTGATAGTAGCGCCGCCGAAGACCTTGGCCGACCTGCGCAGCGCATTTCACGTCGATGTCCAGGCGCGTATCATTGCCGAGATCAACAAGGATCTGACCAAACACCCCATTTGGGAAATCGAGAAGCATCTGGCAGATGCTGCGTAGATTCCGCCTGACTATGCAATCCGAACGCGGTACTCAAGCAGACACCTTCGTTTTCGTGTCGCGCGCCTAACCGGTCACCTCGCCTTTCGGCTCCCCGCTCAGCCACCGGTAGATCAAGCCGCCAGCAGCGCCTCCGATCAACGGCGCCACCCAAAACAACCAGAGTTGCGATAGTGCCCAACCGCCCACGAAAAGCGCAGGGCCGGTACTGCGCGCGGGGTTCACGGAAGTATTGGTCACGCGGATGCTGATCAAATGAATGAGGGTCAGTGCAAGGCCAATTGCGATCGGTGCAAATCCCGCCGGCGCCTTGCCGTGGGTTGAGCCCATAATGACGAAAAGAAACATCATCGTCAGTACGACTTCGGTGAGCAGACAGGCGCCCAGTCCGTATTTACCGGGCGAGTGGTCGCCATATCCGTTCGCCGCAAATCCACCAGCAAGGCTGAAGTCGGGCGATCCGCTGGCAATGGCATACAATACTGCGGCGCCGACGATAGCACCCACCACTTGCGCTATTACGTAGGGGAGGACGAGGTTTGGCGGAAACCGCCCTCCGCAGGTCAATCCCACCGTCACCGCCGGATTGAGATGGCAGCCCGAGATGTGGCCGACGGAATAGGCCATCGTGAGCACCGTGAGGCCGAACGCCAGGGCCACGCCGAGCATTCCAATCCCGACCTGAGGAACACCCGCCGCGATCACTGCACTGCCGCAGCCGCCAAACGTCAACCAGAAGGTGCCAATTGCTTCGGCCGCAAATCTCTTGCCGTCCATCACAATACTCCCTAGTTTCTAGGTCTTGGTTATGGAGATGCTAAGCAGCCCATGAGGAGGGAAAAAGGCACGACGGGCAACAACCCTCTCAGATACGCGCCACTGGATCTCCGTCAGATTGCTGCGGCCGAGACGACCTCGTCGAATCTGCGACCTGGAGTTAGTCCGCGATTCCACGCGCTAATCCACCACGACGACGGTTTTTGGATGCCGCTCTGAATGCCGATCGCCATTCTGGGTAACGCCCTCGGCCAAGCTCGCGACGCGAAGGCCAGGAAGAGACCTGGACGCCTTCTCGTCCATTTTTGATCACGACTTCGAGATGGTTATGCCGACGCTTCCCGGCGATCAGGACACTCTGCGTGACCGGCTATTTGTTTAAGCTGGATCACTTTTCTAGAATTGATGATAACGGTATAGGAAACGGGAAAAAGCGGAACACGATCGGAGAAAAACATGACAGACGAAAGCAAGTGCCCGTTTACGGGTGGAACCCGCGCGCACACGAACCGTGACTGGTGGCCGAACCAACTGGACCTCGGGATTCTCCACCAGCACTCGACGCTGTCCAATCCGATGGGCGAGGCGTTCGACTATGCCAAGGAATTCAAGAGCCTCGACCTGAATGCCGTGGTCAAAGACCTTCATGCCTTGATGACGGACTCGCAGGAGTGGTGGCCGGCGGATTTTGGCCACTATGGACCGCTGTTCATCCGCATGGCGTGGCACAGCGCAGGCACGTACCGCATTGGCGACGGCCGCGGCGGCGCTGGAGCCGGCCAGCAGCGTTTTGCTCCGCTCAATAGCTGGCCGGATAATGCGAACCTCGACAAGGCACGCCGGCTGCTGTGGCCGATCAAGCAGAAATACGGCCGGAAAATCTCCTGGGCCGACCTTATGATTCTCGCCGGCAACGTCGCCCTCGATTCGATGGGCTTCAAGACCTTCGGTTTCGGCGGCGGCCGCGAGGATGTGTGGGAGCCCGAACAGGACGTCAACTGGGGTCCCGAAGGCAAGTGGCTGGCGGACGAGCGCTACAGCGGCGAGCGCGATCTTCAGGGGCCTCTCGGCGCCGTGCAAATGGGTCTGATCTACGTGAATCCGGAAGGGCCGAACGGCAAGCCGGACCCGATCGCCGCCGCCCGCGATATCAGAGAGACGTTTGCGCGCATGGCGATGAACGACGAAGAGACGGTGGCGTTGATTGCCGGTGGTCACACGTTTGGCAAGACCCACGGCGCGGGGGACGCGACCCTCGTGGGAGCGGAGCCGGAAGGCGCCCTCATCGAGGAACAGGGCCTCGGGTGGAAAAGCAAGCATGGGACGGGCATTGGGGCTGACACGATCACCGGCGGCCCGGAAGTGACCTGGACGCAGACCCCGACGAAGTGGAGCAATCACTTCTTCGAGAATCTGTTCAACAACGAATGGGAGCTAACGAAGAGCCCTGCCGGAGCGCAGCAGTGGAAAGCGAAAGGCGGAGCAGCCACGATCCCGGACGCCTACGACGCGTCGAAGCGGCACACGCCGACCATGCTGACCACCGACCTCTCGCTGCGGCTTGACCCTGTCTATGAAAAGATCTCGCGGCGCTTCTACGAGAATCCGGCTCAGTTCGCCGACGCGTTCGCCCGAGCATGGTTCAAGCTCACGCATCGCGACATGGGTCCGATCGTGCGATACCTCGGGCCGCTCGTTCCAAAGGAGGAGTTGATCTGGCAGGACCCGATTCCGGCCATCAATCACGAACTGGTCAGCGAGCGGGACATCGCGGCGCTGAAGGCGAAGATCCTGGCGTCTGGCTTGTCCGTTGCGGAATTGGTCTCGACGGCCTGGGCGTCGGCATCGACGTTCCGCGGTTCGGACAAACGCGGTGGGGCGAACGGTGCGCGCATCCGTCTCGCTCCGCAAAAGGACTGGGACGTGAACCAGCCGGCTCAACTAGCGAAGGTGCTCGCAAAGCTCGAAGCGATCCAGGAGGAGTTCAGCGCGGCAAACAAGGGCGACAAGAAAGTATCGCTGGCCGACCTGATCGTTCTCGGTGGCAGCGCGGCAATCGAGAAAGCCGCCAAGGACGCCGGCATTGACGTGAAGGTGCCCTTCACGCCCGGCCGCATGGACGCATCGAAGGCGCAGACGGACGCCCACTCCTTCGCGCCGCTCGAGCCGACTGCCGACGGCTTCCGCAACTATGTGCGCGGCAAGCATTCCGTATCGGCCGAGGAACTGCTGGTGGATCGCGCGCAATTGCTGACGCTGACGGCGCCGGAAATGACGGTTCTCGTCGGTGGTCTGCGTGTGCTCGGCGCAAATGCCGCAAAGTCCAAGCACGGCGTCTTCACGAAGAAGCCGGAGACGCTGACGAACGACTTCTTCATCAACCTGCTCGACATGCGTACGCAATGGCAGCCGTCCGCTGCTTCCGAAGGCACATATGAGGGGCGCGACCGGAAGACGGGTGAGGTGAAGTGGACCGGCACCCGCGCGGACCTGATCTTCGGCTCGCACTCGCAGTTGCGGGCACTCGCGGAAGTCTATGCCTGCGCGGACTCGAAGGATAAGTTTGTGAAAGACTTCGTGGCGGCGTGGACCAAGGTGATGAATCTGGACCGCTTCGACCTCGACTCATCTCGTCGGAAAGCCCTTTAAGGGCTTCCGGCGGACTGTCGAAGAAGATGGTTTGGCAAGCGAAAGCGCCGGCCAAAGTGCCGGCGTTTCGAAATTAGTTCATAAGCTTCGCTCCCTCAGCCGCCGCTCAGGATCTGATCAAGCGGTATCTTGCCGCCGTCGGAAAAGCCGACCAGCACCTCGTCGATAAAGTCAAAGCATGCGAACGATCCGTTCTGGTCCGTTTCATGAATCCTGTATTCGGCGGGATGTCCCTTGAAGGTAAAGGGCACTGACAGCTTGGGTGCGCCGAACGCTGCCTGCACATCACCCATGCTCATGCCGACGTGCATTCGCGTGCTTCGAGGCCGCTCGACTGGCTGATCAGCCTCGCCTGTTGCCAGAGGTAACGAGAAAGCGAAGATATCCGGCGGCAGTGCGCGCCCGACCTTCTTCGTCACCACGTGATCGTCGATCAGGATGACGGTGAGATCAGTCTGTCCCGCGCGCGCGAAGATCATGTGCTCGAGCTTCAAACCGAAGCTCTTGTGGAAGCGGTCCTCGGCGGGCGCTCCCAACATCCGCAGCACGGTCCTCCGGTGCATTCCGGGCCACACCGATCGACTGTGAGCGGGCAACTCGCGGTCATCAGCGGCGGCGATGTCGAGCACGACGCCCGAAAGGCGGCCGTCGGAAATCGTGATTTTGGCAGGGATCGGCGAGAGCCGGTATTTGAGCACGCGGATCTTGACGCCGGCATTTTCGGACGTGGCGACTTCTGCCGCTGCTCCCATCGTCTGCTCGACGTCGGCCTCCGTCATGCCCATATGCAGTCGCGTTGCTGGTGTCGGAACACGTTCAATACGTGGCGTGAGCAGTGCACCGGCTTGCGAGGTTTCGTTCGGGGGAGCGAGCTGCTGCGCCGATACAGGCATAAGGACAGTTTCAGCCAGCAGGTTCAGGCTCGCTAGCAGCAATACCGAAGATAGCTTTTTCACGGAATCCTCCTGTCGAGCGTTAATGCAGCTTGGAGGTCTTCACCTGCTTCAATGGCGAACGGCAGGTTTGTGCGATGTAGAGCGCCAACGGCTCTTCGTCCTGTAAAATGTTGCGCGCCAAAACGCAGGGCAATATTACGGCCGAGACCACAACGGGCCTGTGAAATCGTTCACACGCACGCTGCGCAGGATGCAAACGGGACAGATAGTACGTCCGGTGACTGCCCACATGGAAGGCGCAACATGAATGGCGAGGCGCGGCTCGCGTGTAAGGCTGGCGTAAGCCGACTGGGGACGAGCCCGGAAATTATGCCGAAAGTCGTCCACCCTCGGACCGCAAAGGCCGACAGCCCCTGGAAGCCTCTGGAACCGGCGCCCAACGGCGATCGTAACGGGAGCTTCAGGACGAAGCTGCTACGCTCTTTCGCGGACGCAACGCCGTGAGCTTATGACTCTCTTTAATTTTGGCGATATCGTTAGCCATCTCCTCAAATGCTTTGATCGCTTCGCTCTCTTCTGCGGAAAGAGACGTGTGTTTTGGCAAATGCTGCAATAGCACGACCACAGCGTCGGTGATCTGTCCAAGCTGCCGTCCATAGGTGCCGACTCTGCGGAGGATTTCGGCCTCGGTCTCGGGCGAGCCGGATTCACCGAGATTTACTGAAATCTGGTTGCCGCTCCACCATGAAGTGATCGGGTTGATCCACTGATTAGCGTCACCCGAAAGCGGGAGTTTGAAAAGCGCCATAGAAATCTCCTAGACGTGACGAATGCCCACGGACCGGCCATCCAAACCTGAATTGCCGGCGTCGCAAGGACAATGAAAATTTTCACATTTGGCGGGAAGCACTGGACCCAATGCGAGGTGCAATCGGTGCCTGGTTCTGGCGAACCGTCGCCGCTCTAGAGAAACACCTCGGGCGGTACGCCGAGCATGACTTGCCCGACCGACTCGAAGTGGGCGCCGCGTGCCTGGATCTGTTGAGAGAGCGTGTGCATGTCACGGAAGCGGCGCTCGAACGGGCTGCCTGTAAAGATCGCGTCGACGCCCGCTCCCTTGTAGGCGAAGTCCGCCACTTCGGCCGCGCCCTGGATCGCATTGGTGCAGGCGAGCCGCACGCGGGCCCGATCGGCTACCTCGATTGGCGCCACGTCGTCGGCATGCGCGTAGATCGCGGTGAGCGTCTCGATCAGGTAGGCGCGAGCCGAACCGAGCCGCGCCTCCGCGCGCGCCACGTCGGCCTGCACGACCGCATTGTCGGCGAGCCGGGCCAGGCCGCGCGGCGCCTTGCGGGACGCCAGCGTGATGAACTCGGACAGCATCGCACGCGCGATGCCAAACGCCACGGCGGCGACCCCGGTCGCGTAGAGGCATTGCATGGTAAAGGCATAGAGCGGGCCGTGCTCGCGGCGCAGCGTCGGGTCCTCGCGTGTGGAGCTGAACGCCTCGGACACGAACAGGTCGTTGACGCAATAAGAATCCGATGCCGTGCCGCACAGTCCGATCGTCCGCCAGGTGTCGAGCAGGGTGGCCTCGCCCGCCGGAAACAGAAGCGTGCGCACTGCGGGCCGGCCGAAGCGGTTGAGCCTGAGCGTGCCGTCCGCTTCGAGCACGTGGCAGTGCGCGCCCAACCAACGGGCGTGGCGGCAGCCGCTGGCGAAATCCCACTTGCCGGTCAGGCGATAGCCGGCGTCGACTGCTCTCGCACGCGAAGCGTTGGGAGGTCCCCAAGCCACGATACTGCGCGGATCGGCGAAGATCGCGCGATTGACCCCAGGGTCCAGATAGGCGGCGATCAGGGACGAACTGTTGGCGACGAATGCGTTCCACGCGATCGAGGCGTCATGCCGGGCGAGTTCCTCGATCGCCGCCACGTAGACCGCAGGCTCCGTCTCGTCCCCGCCCGCCGAGCGCGGCAGTAACATGCGGAACAGCCGCGAGTCATGAAACCGCTCCAGTAACGCCTCGGGGATGCGCCGCGTGCGCTCGATCTCGTCGGCTGCGGCGGCAATCTCCGTCCCAAGCTCGCGGGCGCGGGCAACCGGGTCCGGACGCGTCTGGATGTTCATGCGCCACCTCAGGCTGGCAGGCCATTGCGGCCGAATGCCCCTGCGCTGTCAACCGTCTTGTCAGGTTCTTGATGGACTTACGGGCGCGTCGAGCATTCTGCGAGGTTCTCTTTCCTACGGTCGGGAAGGGTTGGGTGAAGGCAAATCGGCGAAGGGCAGGGCGATGATGCCTGTTATTTTTGGCACTGCCTTGCGGCCGCTTGATAGCGTGATCGACAAGGTCGCATCGGTGTGAACGTTCGAAATTCTAGTGGCACTTCGGCCACTCGACAGCATCGCGTGCCATTTCTGTCTCAACATCAAGGGGATAAGTGGGTTGCGGCCGATTGTGCCGTACCGACTTTTGATATTCTCGTCCCAATTAGTTTCGGGGCGAATGTCCTCGATATTTCCCATGCACAACCGGCGCGACGACGCGCTTGCAATATGCCGCCGCGCCCAACGATCACAACCGAAAGAAGCGGTTCCAATGGCTGACGAGATTGTTGCGTCTATTATTCCCCTGCATC
>Ga0310916_10003085_pt1 | contig 10282 bp, 8 predicted proteins | sample GREbulkMGLF176_FD_203444 | JGI IMG/M metagenome (GOLD analysis project Ga0310916, IMG submission 203444) | Lab enrichment of tropical soil microbial communities from Luquillo Experimental Forest, Puerto Rico - GRE.bulkMG.LF176 | ecosystem: Environmental > Terrestrial > Soil > Tropical forest >... | reverse complement strand
AGCGTGAAGCGCAGCGCATCGGCGCCATACTCGTCGATCACCGCCAAAGGGTCGATGACATTGCCCTTCGACTTTGACATTTTCTGCCCGCGCTCGTCGCGAACGAGCGCGTGGATGTAGACGTCGCTGAACGGCACTTCTTCCATAAAGTGCAGTCCCATCATCATCATCCGAGCGACCCAGAAGAAGATGATGTCAAAGCCGGTGACCAGCGTGCTGGTCGGATAGAAGCGTTTGAGCTCCGGCGTCTGGTCCGGCCAGCCCAAAGTCGAGAATGGCCACAGTGCCGAGGAGAACCAGGTGTCGAGTACGTCCTCGTCGCGCTTGATGTATTCCCGGGCGAAGCGCGCACGCCGCACTTGATCGGCGGCAATATCGCGACCTTCGGCGGGCGTGAGCGTACCGATTTCGACACAGTCCGCGAGCGCGTCAGCAACTGCGTCGTCTTCGGACTCGGCGACGAAAATCCTGCCGTCCGCGCCGTACCAAGCCGGTATCTGATGGCCCCACCAGATTTGCCGTGAGATGCACCACGGCTGGATATTGTCCATCCAATTGAAAAACGTCGCTTCCCATTGCGGCGGCACGAATACGGTCTTGCGCGCTCGCACCGCTGCCATCGCCGGCTGTGCCAGCGTCTTGGCATCGACGTACCATTGGTCGGTGAGATAGGGCTCGAGCACCGCGCCGGAGCGATCGCCGTGCGGCACGACGTGTGTCGTTGGCTCGATTTTCTCGATGAGACCTTGCGACTCGAGCTGCTCCACAATCCATTTACGGGCGACTTCGCGCGACCTTCCGTCCAGGCTTTCCAATAAAGCCGGTTCGGGGTTCGCGTCTTTCAAGAACGCATCGTTGTCTTTCAGCGCCAAATGCGCCGCGGCGTCGAATATGTTGACCAGCGGCAAGCCGTGCCGGCGCCCGACCTCAAAATCGTTGAAGTCGTGCGCGGGAGTGATCTTCACCGCCCCAGAGCCTTTTTCCGGATCGGCGTATTCATCGGCAATGACCGGAATGCGCCGGCCGACCAGCGGCAAGATCGCGGTCTTGCCAATTAAATGCTTGAGCCGCTCATTTTCGGGATGCACCGCGACGGCGACGTCGCCCAGCATGGTCTCGGGCCGCGTGGTGGCGACGACGATAAACTCGCCAGAGCCTTCGATCGGATATTTGATGTGCCAGAGCTGACCCTTGCTCTCGACCTGCTGCACTTCGAGATCGGAGATTGCGGTCTTGAGCTTGGGATCCCAGTTGACGAGCCGCTTGTCCTTATAGATCAAGCCATCGCGGTACAGCGCGACAAAAACCTTCGCCACCGCGCGCGATAATCCTTCGTCCATGGTGAAGCGCTCGCGCGACCAGTCGCAGGACGCGCCAAGGCGCTTGAGCTGGCTGATGATGATGCCGCCGGATTCCGCCTTCCACTCCCAAACCCGCTTGATGAAAGCCTCGCGCCCCATGGCGCGGCTCGACGGCTGTTGCCGTTCCATGAGCTGGCGCTCGACTACCGCCTGAGTGGCGATGCCGGCATGGTCCATGCCCGGCTGCCACAACACGTCCTTGCCGCGCATGCGCTCGAAACGGCAGAGAATGTCTTGCAACGTGTTATTGAGCGCGTGGCCCATATGCAGCGAGCCGGTGACATTGGGCGGCGGAATGACGATGCAGTACGGTTCGGCCTTGGCGCGCTCGGGCCGACCGGCACGGAACGCGCCGGCTTCTTCCCAAGCGGCATAAATGCGGGGTTCAACCTCGCTCGGCTGGTATCTGCTTTCGATCATGTCGTGTCGTCGTCGCGCCGAAAATCTCGCTCTGCTTCCGGAGTAACCGTTTCAATCCGATCAAAACGTGGGGTAGAAAGCCCGACCTGCCCAGAGTGTCAACGTGCCCCCATCTCACTCGATCCTTGCGCCGCGACCGGACTCGACGCCGACGCGCTCGATCATCCTCCTGGCGGTCGCCGGCTTTGCCAGCCAGGCGCAGGTCCGGGTCATGGACTCGCTGTTGCCGCAGGTGGCGGCCGATCTGCATACCACCGTCGGCGTCGCGGCGATGGTGGTCACCGCCTATGCGGTGACCCACGGCTCGATTCAGCTCATCATCGGCCCGATCAGCGACCGGTTCGGCAAATACCGGACCGTGGCGCTCACCTGCGCCATCGGTACCGTCCTGGTGGCGATTTGCGGAATGGTCTCAACCCTGCCGCAGCTCGCGCTGGCGCGTCTTGCGACCGGCGCCGCCGCCGGTTGGGTCATCCCGATCTCGATGGCCTATGTCGGCGATGTCACGCCCCATGATCGGCTGCAGCAAATCCTCGGACGGTACATTTCCGGTCAGATTCTCGGCCAACTGTTCGGCCAGGCCGCCGGTGGAGTGCTCGGCGACCTGCTTGGCTGGCGCAATGTTTTCTTCGTGCTCGCTGGACTGTTCGCGGTGGCCACGGCCGGTCTGGTCTTCGAGCTTGCGGTGAATCCGCAGACCCGAAAGGCCGGCAGCCGCGGTGGACGCGGTCTATTCGGCGGCTATACCGCGGTCCTGACCAATCCCTTCGCCCGCATCGTGCTGATTGCCGGCTTCCTTGAGGGTGGATTAGCGTGGGGCGCCTTTGCCTATATCGGCGCTTATCTGCACCTGCGCTTCGGCTTAAGCTTTTCCTTGGTTGGCGGCGTTGTCGCCTGTTTTGGCATTGGCGGTTTGATCTACGCCGCGCTGGTCAAATTGCTCGTCTACCGTCTGGGCCAGGCGAGGCTCGCGGTGACCGGCGGGATCATTCTCGCAATTGCTTATCTCACACTTGCAGTCGGACCGGTCTGGTGGCTCGCGCCAATGGCCACCACCGCGATCGGGCTCGGCTTCTACATGCTGCACAACACGCTGCAAACTAATGCCACGCTGATGACGCCGCAGGCGCGCGGCACCGCCGTGGGTTTGTTTTCGTCGGCGCTTTATATCGGTCAGACCGCAGGCGTCACTGCCGGAGCGGTTGTCATCGATCTCCTTGGTGCACACCATTATTTCTGGCGACCGCGGTCGGTTTGCCGACGCTCGCCGTTTGGTTTGCGTGGCAATTGAAACGATACCGGCGGGCAGACTGACACCAACTTAGCTGTAATTGCTCCCCAACATTTAAGTGCTGGGGAGCATGTGGGGAGCACGCGTGCTTTATCGTGCGCGACCACAACCAGGGCGCTTGCGTATGTCTATTTCGAGGATGAGCCCGGCCGGCGATCGGCGGGCTGTGCGACGGCGGCACGCGCGGAGGTCGCTACTACACCAGGCGGTGAACGCCGGGCGTTTGATCTTCGTCTTGGACGCCGGCGCGAAGCCTCGCGACAAGGCCCGGTATTGAGCGCTTCGGAATGACGATTTTCGCAACAACGATGCTCTGCACTTCCGCCGTCGCATAGCCGATGTTGCCCCCGCGGCCCAAACTCGCGAGTTCGCGTCGATCGCCATTTCCTAGCAAATCAGATCGCGCCGATCTCGCATCGATCTTGCAGATTTCGCGCTATGCCGAGAACTTGAAGGTCGATTAGAACGGTCTCGATTGGGATGGCCACATCACTCAAAAACTTATCTGGCCGCTGACGATTTGCTCGCTAAGCTGGCCGTCGTTGCTGACGAATGCTGAAAACTCTACTGTGGGGCAGGAAACAGAGGTATGAAATTCAACAAGATTCATGCGCCGGTGGGCCATGTGCCATATATTATGAAAGATAACGCGGAATATCTGTACAAACTCGTTCTGAGAGAGAAGTTAGCAAGGATTCTTGAGCTCGGCATCGCCCACGGCACTGCCACCTGTTACATGGCCGCCGCACTACAGGAGATTGGTGGTAGAAAGATTACTTCGGTTGATTTGACCGAAACCGCGAACACATTCCAGCCCACTCCAGACGAACAACTGACAAGAACCGGTCTGTCGAGCTTTGTCGAAATTGATTATTCGGCATTTTGCTCTCGGGGACGGTGCTGACGCTTCAGCGCTGGTGCGTCCGGATCTGCGACCTTCCAAGTGCCTTGAGGGCAAGGTTTCGTCCGCAACGCAGGAATGGATAGGCGATCTGCGAGAGCGTGCGGGACGAAAACAGCGCCGCGTTGATCCGGTTGAACAAGCCCGACCGGGTGCTCATAATGGCCAAGCGATTGATGCAATCGCCGCCTGAATACACGTCGTCGCCGATGACGAGTGCCATTTCCTGGTCGAGCGTGACGCCGCGCTGCTCGACGAAACGGACCATGGGGTGGTCGTCGCGCGCATTGACAAAGGTAAGGGTGCCGGTCGCCTCGCGCAGTCGAACGAGCTTCGCATAGGCGGAGCAAAACGGGCACTCGCCGTCATAGACAAGGAACATTGGCCGGTCATTCGACATCGAAGCGTTCCACGAGCCTGGCGACAACCGTCTTTTCGGTCTTGCCGTCGCGAAGCCGCAAGCAATCGGATTCGACGACGAGATTGTAAGCGATGATATCGTTCACGCTGAGATCGTTGAAATTATGGAACAGGAACGGGTTGCTCGGGTGATGGTGTGCCCGCCAATAATAGCTGGTTTTCCCGAGCAGCTGTTCTCGGGCCTTCATCTTCTGGTGATGTGCGCGAACAAAGGCACCAACGCGATCGAGCCGTGCAGTTTTTCCTTCGGACGTTTCCAGCGTTTCGGGTGCGACCGGCTCCGGATTGGGGCAGGTTCCTGACGTCAGAAGGCGCTTATACGAACGGGCCGAGCCCCACGACGACGTGTCAGCGTAATGTCCCTCGTGCGGGACGGTGTCCATGTAGCCGTGTGACACGCTGTACGAGTGGCTCAAGAAAAATGAGGTCGGAACGCGCAAGGCGCGCCCGTCTCGGGTCAACGCCTGGAAATAGGTCTGCCGCGCGTCCACCACGTCGAACCAGCCGAGCCAAGCGAATTCTTGAAGTTTGAACGCGGGGTATCCGAGAAGAATGGTCAAAACGCAGGCGACTTTCGCGGACAGCGGGATGGTGCCGCGCTCGCCGCGGGCCGCCAGCAGGATGGTGAAGTTGTTCCAGACCCACGGCCAGAAGAACAAGCCGCCAAACAGCCAGATGCCAAGGTGCAGCAGGTCGTAAAGCAACGATGCGAGCTTCAGCCAGATCATCCGGAAAACGCAAACGATCGCGAACACCTGGAAGCCGGCAATGGCGGCGTTGAGGGGAGTCTGAAGCCACTGCATTCCTTGGTGCGAAAATTCGACCAGCCAAGGAATATGCCCGATCGGGAGCGTGCCTTTCTCCAGCGCATAGGGGATGGTGTTGTAGGTCTTGTTCTCCAGCACCCACGTCCAGAGGCGCGGGCCCACGAGCAGTTTGGCAATGCCGGACCAGAAATAGTTGCCGAGATGCAGCCCGAACGCGACGAAAGCGATCTCCGTCTGCCGTTCGGGTGAGCAGAAATAATCGTGCATGCGCGGCCCGATTGCGACTGCGGGAATGGCGAACAGGGCGAGATAAACCGCCATGTCGAGCATGTAGCGGATGTCGAGCGTTGACATCGCGAGTCCGGAAATGCTCTCGACCAGCAGCCTCGTGGATAAGATGTAGAACGCGACCGGCAACTGGAATGACGGCCGCACAACACTGAGGGCGCCAAGCGTCACGGCCAGAAAGTATCCCAATTGAACGTATTGGCCCCTGGCGGCCGCGTGCTCGAACGCTGTGGTGAAGTCGGGCGGCTCGACCAGGAGATAGACCAGCAGCCCGACCGCGGACGATCTGAGAGAGATCCGCATCAGCGGCAAGAAATCGGAATACTGCGTCTTGTAGAAGGTGATCGAAAAAGCCGTCGCGGCCGCGATGGGTATCATCGCCCAGGCGATTGCGTGATCCGAGAAGCCGCTGACGTGCGCGTACCATGCCTCCAGAAGCCTCTTGACCGTGCTCAACAGCCATAGCGAAACGCACGCAAGCAAAACAGTGACGACCATCGAGAGTGCCCTCGATGATCGGTCCGATAAGTACAGAAGCTTGCGGTTTGCGGTGACGAATTGACGCTGATGAAATTGCACGAATGCCCCCACTCAAAAGCGGCATAATCACAACGAGATGCGCGATCCGGGCAACTGTTATAGTAGGCGTAACCACCTCCTGGCTTGCGACGCCCCTTGAATTAGCCGGAGTATCATGCGTTTAACTCGATCATAGTTCGTCCGTCCAATGCTCCTTATTCGGTGACCTCGAAACCATTGAGTGTCCGAACCAGATAAAAAACCATTTTTTATTACCCGTCGTGCGACGAGATCGTCGAGCCACGAATCACGCGTCCATGGATGATCACGCTGTATGAGCGATTCTACATGTGAACGCTGAAGCTCAGCACCTTTTAGTAGCTTAAGAACGAGACGTTCGAACTCGGTTATAGGTTCATCCCGCTGGGAAAATTGAAAGTGCCATATTACCGCGCTCGAAACTATACCCGGTGAATATTTGAGTTGTGCATTAAATCGATGGGGCAATATTTCTAGCCGGGGTGCAGTATCAAAGATTGCCGCGTTTAAAGCGGCTTGGTCTCGGTATTCGGTGGCTGCATACGAACTCAACGAGATACAGCTCGAGCTGACATCCCGCCACTTCAGATGCCAATTTTCGGCAAATAGAGCTGCGCCGCGAGTGTTATTATAGAATATGACGCCGCCATTCACAAAAACGTCCTGCCTGTGAGACCAACCCATTAAGAGAATTTCTTCCCCATAGACGGATAGTTGTTTTTCGATGTTGTCCTTCGATAGGTTTGGGGCGCATGCGATATCCGTATCCAGCAAAAAGACCTCCGATATATTATCACGAACAAGAGTATCGCTGTCCAAGAACAGAAATGGACCATCAACGAGAAGTCGAAGCTGCGTTTTCACGAAGCGATTTCGGAAGGCGCTATCCCCGGGAGGGGTACGACAAACCAGCAACTCGTCGACCTCATCAAGAAGTGGATCGCGACCCTGTCGCATTGCGACAACGGAATGGTCGTCGCAGCCGAGAACGATCGCAAAGTCAGGATTGCTAATCCGAATTGAAGCCACGGATACACGCGTCATGACCGAATATATGTCGCGCCCGCTACTGGTGACGGCGTAAACCACCTTGCACGGCTTCGACGTGGATTCGGCCATGTCATATACTCGGGTCCGATCGTCTTCTGAAACGCACCCTGGTCTTGCGACAATTTTGACTCACTTAATTCTTGGATCGGCCCTTAGGTGCCCAAGACAACATCCTCAATCTCACTGCCCTGCCCCAACCGCGCCTCCGCCTCAAAGTGTCCTGCCTCAGTAAGCTTGTAAGTCTCGAAGGGGATTCACAGGAAGGAATCACTCGACGTAGCGTTGCGGCATGATTCGAGCGGTCGAGGTGGAAACATGGTCGCATGGTTCGAGCCATCTTCGATCCAAGACGACCTCGTTCAAATCATCCATGCGGTGATTCGCCGCAACACGGCGCGCCTCATCGTATGAGAGCAGCTTCGCGGCTGAGCGCCGATCCGGTTCATCCTCAAAATAGACAAATGCCAGTTTTTGACCGCCGCTGTCCTTGACGATGAAACAGGCGTCCAATTCTTCGACTGACCAGGGCGGCGGGAAGTGGCAGGCGGGTAGGCGCGGGCACTGATTTAAACGTTACTGCCACGTTCGGACAACCAATCTTTAAGAAAGAAAACGCGCCGGGGTGCGCCTCTAGATATTCCTGAAAAATTCTCTTTATTTGCGGGACGCCGACTTTAGCCGACCAGGGTATGCACCCTGCACCAGCTTGCAGCAAGCTCGGCATCTGCTGGACACCAGCATTTATTCCAAAAAGGAAGCCGGCGCAGAAGGCTTCGCCAACCGTGCCAGATCCCTCCTTGGCACATAGCGTCGACTGCTTCTGCGGTTACGGCAATTATGAAGAAAACACTTGATGGCAGACTCGCGAACCAAGCCCCCGCTGAGCTTTCTGGGCTGATGAATTTAGGAAATTCTTCTCGCGAAACAATTACCGCAAAGTCCGCGTATGCGGCTGGCTCTGCGCGCATCCACTCGACGCATGCGCTCGTCGCCGCAATCGCGGCGGTGGTTTTTTCATCATCGGATGGGTTGTTGGCCGCTCGCGGGCGTGAGCCCGCGCCGCCCTTAGCAAAAATGAGGCGGATTACTTCGATTTGGCCGAGTTGGACTGGCCTAAAAAGCGACCGCTGACTAGGTCATCATCGGACACGTAGCAATAATAGGGACGATCAAACGGACCTTTTCTCGAAAAGGCATTTTTGATCGGCCGCAAAATGCTTTTTATCCAGGATGGGAGTAATCTCCGGAGGCGGCTTGAAGTAGGTGCTAGTGAGGCCGAAGTGGGGCTTTGCCGATCTTGCTTCCAGATTACAACATAATCTGATTGTTGAGGGATATTAGCGAATATGTTCGTGCGAGATATTCGTTGCGCAATTGTGCAAATCAAAGTTGGTCTGTGATTTATAAGTTCAACGCGAGAGCGAACGATTGCGGGATCACGAACGGCATACCAATTGCCAAATGATGCGCCTTGCCAGGCGCCAGGTGGCGGCTTTTTTACTGGAGTGTTGAGTGGTTCGTGCAACAATACAGCTTTGATCAAAAATCCGTTTTCGTGAGAAAATACACGGTATAACAACTCAGGGCAAAATTGCCAAAAGCCGTGCCCCATGTAATTGTTGGCATTGTTTACTTGAATAAAGTGTCCCCCTACGCGCACCATTTCCATACAATTTTTGAGTGCCTGCGGGATATTAAAAATGTGTTCAATGGTGCCTCCATCAAAAACAACTGAAAAGTTTTCGCGCAAATGTTCTAATAAGGGTGTGTTTAGGTCATGGTTATATGTCGCATTTTCGTAACCACAAGCGTCTAACGATGATACCTGCTTGGCCCCGAGTAGCTCAAAAATAGGCTCTGCAAATTGCCCCCATTCGAGGTTGCTTAGTTCATTACGTGAAATGCCGATTTTGGATAAAATGGCCGCAGCGTCGGACATCGGCATACTGGTTTTTTGCCGCCCCAACATAATGGTCTCGGAAAAATCTACACCGATATTTTTCGCGCAACAAAATAGTTGCAGTGAGGGAACGTTCAAACCCATGCAATCTCGTTCCGGATTAGATGCAATCCTCGGGGCAAGTTTTTGAGGCCGAAAGGCCAATGATAGGCGAGAACAGTCGCCTGCGCACCATCAGAAAATAAAACAACAGAGTGCGCGGGAGGCGCGGGCAAGCGCGAGCACTCCGGCGGTGATGACTGGCCCGATGCCGACGTGAACCACTGCCCGACCGGCGTTGGTTCCGAGTATCGCAGGAGCGCCCTACCCGAGAAAGATCTGCGTCAGGCGATCTCGCTCGGCTCGCAAATGGCCGAGGCCCTGTTCAAATTGGCGATGAAAGCCAAGCAAGTCGCCGAACACAACTCGCCGCCACAGACGGCGCCGAAACCGAGCTCGCCGCCGTGCTCGGATTACGAACTGGACGACGTGGCGAGTGAGGTCTTGATACGGACCTTGGAGCGGATGATTGAGCGGGACGAGCGGCGGCACCGCACGAAGATTGTCGGCCTACTCAAGGGACGGGCCTGGGATCTAGCCGCGAGCCAGGGACCGGGACCGCGGCTATATCGAATAACGCTTCGACCGCTTGCCAACTGCTGCGGCTGTGACCTGCATCACAGACCGCGGCCTCCGATTTTGAAAAACTCGGAGCGCGTCGGATTGAGCGTAAAGGGCTTCAATGCGGTTGTCGAAGCGAGTAGCACCTGTTTCAATGTCCCTTGCGATCATAGCCGCGGTAACGGCAGCTCTTTTTTATTTCAAAGACGATGATCCCCGTACCGACCAGCATCTTGTCTTCTTTTACCTTTTGCCGACGGCCTTTATAGCCATACTCTATGGTAGTGTAGCGTCGATGCTTTGTGCGATTGCAGCAACTTTTGCTGCGGCCTTTTTCCTCTATGACCCCATCTTTAGCTTTTATGTGTCCAGCCCGCGTGAGGTCGGCGAATTGATCATCTTTGCTGGTACCGCATTGATCGGAGCGAGGTGCACGGCGGAGTTGACACATCCGCTAGAAAAACCCGGCGATACGACGACGGCCAAGCTACTCGGGGAATGACGAGGCGCGGCGGATTGCGGTGAATATTGCTAAACTGCCCGAGTTATTGGGCAATAAACGTGTACTGCCCGGCGACATTCCGTTGTCGCGCCAAACCGTGGGAAGGCGCGTCTGTGAATGGGAGGTCCTCCTCCATGTGGCATGGCAAGCAAAATTCGAAGCGA